>Ga0126380_10000057_pt1 | contig 24549 bp, 20 predicted proteins | sample PanSoiMetPlot_26_FD_92544 | JGI IMG/M metagenome (GOLD analysis project Ga0126380, IMG submission 92544) | Tropical forest soil microbial communities from Panama - MetaG Plot_26 | ecosystem: Environmental > Terrestrial > Soil > Tropical forest > Bulk soil | place: Panama | collected 2016-02-17
TACTCTCACTATCCGGGCGTTGTTGTGATGACGCCGGCGACGGTCGAAGACGCCTACACGATGTTGATCGACGCGGTCGCGATCGACGACCCGGTTGTTTACTGCGAGCACAAGTACCTTTATTACCATCTCAAGGCCGAGGCGTTGCCGACGGAAAGTTTTCCGGTGGGCAAAGCGCGAATCGTCCGGCCGGGGCGCGATCTCACGATCGTGACTTACAGCGCGATGGTGCACGAAGCGCTCGCGGTCGCGAACGAATTGCAGCGCGATGGATTCGAAATCGAAATTGTCGATCTGCGCACCGTGAAACCACTCGACACTGCGACCGTGCTCGCGTCGGTTGCGCGCACGGGGCGTTTGCTCGCGGTCGGTGAAGCATTTCCATGGGGCGGCGTGACCGCGGAAGTGATCTCTCGCGTTACGGCGGAAGGTTTTCATCTGCTCGACGCCGCGCCTGCGCGCATCAACGCGAAAGACACGCCGATTCCTTATCACCCGAATTTGTGGAGCGAACACCGTCCGAATCGAAAAACCATCGCGGCGAAGGCGAGAAAAGTTCTCGCGGAGTAAATTTATGCCTCAAGTTCCAATCACCATGCCGCAGCTCGGCGAATCGATGGCCGAGGCGACAATCGTTTCAATCAAAGTTAAACCGGGCGAAAAAGTTTCGGCCGATCAGGAAATCATCGAAGTCGAAACCGACAAAGCCGTAATGGGCGTGACCACGCCGTGCGCGGGCGAGATCGCGAAGATCGATGCCGAAGTGAAAGGCACGTACGCCGTCGGAACCGTGCTCGGTTACGTCGAAGCGAGCGAAGCCGACGCGGCGCGATTCCAAAAGCGCGCGCCGGAACAACCGCAAGGCGATGTCGACGCGGAAATTCCGGGTCGCCAGGAAGAAACCGCGAAAGCGATCGACAACGGCAGCGGTTCGCATTTTCAAGTAGACGATGTCGATCTCCCGCAAGTCGCAACCACCGCGGAAGCTGGACGCGGCGGTCTGCCCGTTCCTGCGAGCGCGAAAGGCGCCGGATATCTTTCGCCGCGCGTGCGCGCTCGCATGGCGGAATTGCAATTAACCAATGCCGACCTTGCCGGGATCGCAGGCACAGGAACAGCCGGACGCGTAACGATCAAAGATCTCGAAGATTTTCTGAACTCCATTCAATCGCAACCCGCGGAAAAACCGAGCGCGATCCGGACCGGCGTGGCCGATGCGATGCGCCGCAGTTGGACGCGACCGTTAGCAACGGTTGGCGTCGCAGTTTGTCTCGATCCGGTTTTGCAAGATCGACAATCGCGCGATCCGAAGCCCGGCCCCGCGCTTTACGCATTGCGCGCACTTGCGCTCGCGCTCGCCGAGCAACCTAATGCTGCCGCGCGATTGATTGGGGGACGCGCGATCGGCCTGCAATCGATCGACATTGGTCTCGCGGTCGAGGCCGGCGAAGGAATCATGGTCCCGGTAATTCGTAACGCGGACAAAACATCGCTCGCCGATCTCACGACCAAATACGCAGAACTTGTCGATCTTGCACGACGCCGCCGGCTGACGAGCGAAATGACTTCGGGCGGCATCGCCTCCGTTTCGAACTTCGGAACGTTCGGTTTGGATTGGGGAACGCCGATTCCCCTTCCCGATCAAACGATGATCCTCGGTCTTGGCGTTGGAAAAAAAACACCATCCTGGGATGAATCGAAAAAAGAGTTCGTCCCGAAAACCGAAGCACAAGTCACACTGAGCTTTGATCACCGCAGCCTCGACGGCGGCGGAGCTGGCCGCTTGCTCAAACGCGTAATCGAGCTGCTCGAAGATCCGAAGAAGCTCTAGCCGCGTCGCTTGCGGCGACGGGGACGAGGCTTAGGTTGGAGATCCAATGTCATACAAAGACAAAGAGTTTGAGGTGAAACGCGATCTGGACGTGATCCTGATTCCGGCCGGGCAGAAGTACACGATTCCGGCAGGAACGAAGGGCGTGATTACGCAGGCGCTTGGTGGAAATTACACGATCGCGACATCGTACGGACTGTCGCAAGTCGCGGAGAAAGATTTGGACGTGCTCGGTTTAGAAAAGCCGCAGGCCCAGGCGAAAGAAAAGGCTACGGCGAAAACAAACGGCACAGTTTCGGAAGACGACGTTTGGAGCCAGCTGAAGCAATGTTACGACCCGGAAATTCCGGTGAACATTGTCGATCTTGGTTTGGTTTACGATTGTCGTCTGATCAAAAAAGATGACGGCGGCACTCGGGTGGAAGTGAAAATGACGCTGACCGCGCCGGGGTGCGGCATGGGGCCGGCGATCGCGCACGATGCACAAAGCAAGATTCTGTCGATCGACGGTGTCGATGAGGCCGACGTGCAACTAGTCTGGGACCCGCCGTGGAATCAGAACATGATCAGCGAAGCCGGTCGGATGAAGCTGGGAATGATCTAAACCAGCATCACGGCCACGCTTTTTTCACGGGTTTTTCGATTCCCCCGCTTGATTCTCCTTCTATCGACCAATTGAACATCGCGCGGTCGGTTTTCGCGCAGGCGTCGGCCCAGTCATCGCGCGGCACGGGATCTAACGCCGAGGTGTGCTCGGTGTTGTCTCCGGGTTCGACAAAGGCGCTGCTGCCCGGAAGCCGGACGACCCGCTCGAACAGCTTTCCGGACGATGTTTCGACGGTGAAGTTAATCGTCGGATATTCCATTCGCTTGGGAACGTTAATTCGATACGACAACTGCGCGCTGCGATAATCACGATCACCGGGGGAGCCGTGCGAAGGCTCGAATTTCGTCAGCGTCAGCTCAACTTTTGTCGGCGACGAAACCGACGGCGTTGATGCGGTTGGGTTGGGTGTGGGTGTTGGTGATTGCGTTGGCACCGGTGTGGATGTCAGTGTCGGCATCGCTGTTTCCGCTGGTGTCGGAGAAGGCGATGCGGTTGCTGTCGAGACGGAAGAAGTTGGTGACGGTAGCGGCGGCGTTTCTTTTTGCGGAGAAGGCGTCGGGATTGGTGTCGGAGATGCCGCCGCTTTCGTTGGCGTGGCTGTCGCAGTCGGCGATTTGCGCTCGGTTGGTGCCGACGGCTTTCTTTTCGGAGTCGGTCTTGGAGTAGGCGTTTGCGCACTGCGATCTACGCCGAGATGAGTGCCACGGCCAACCGCGACGCGGGTCTTGAGTGGCGTAGCCGAAGGATTCGCGCGAGCCTTAAAACCAGACAAAAATGACGGCTTCGGCGTTGGGGTCGGAGTCGGAGTTGGCGCCGCGTGGAGCGACCCTGCCAGGCCCAGGACTAAGGCCGTCGAAAAAAATATTCGAATCATGATGCCGTTTCGCTGAAGGAATTCTTTACAAAGCTTCCTTTGTCCGAGCAATGCCGAAGGCATCGTGGCAAAAAGAATTTTCTCGAATTAATTTTTGTTCGCACGTTGACAGACAATGCGTGCGCTGCTTTCATACGGATTCGCGCGCGCGAAAATCTAAACATGCCAACGACTGAAGTTATCCTAACCGACAATGTGCCGGGCCTCGGCGCCGAAGCCGACGTGGTCAAGGTGCGCCGCGGCTACGCCCGCAATTACCTCCTGCCAGAGGGCAAAGCATATGAAGTCACCCCAGCCGCGCTGCGTCAGCTCGACAATTTGAAGAAAAAGCGCGCTGAGCGTGAAGCGCGCGAGCTTAACGAAGCCGAGGAGCTTTCCCGCAAGATCGGCAAAGCGCGTTTGGTCTTCACCCTCGCGACCGGCGAATCGGGCAAGGCGTTCGGATCGGTGACAACGCAGGACATCGCCAACCGAATGAAAAATGAGCTCGGGATCGAGATCGATCGGCACAAGATCGCGCTCGAGCGGCCGATCAAGGACACCGGCGAACACGAAGTGGCAATTAAGTTGCATCACGACGTGACAGCGCAGTTTAAATTTGATGTAAAGTCAGCTGAAGCGCGCAAAACGGATGAGCCCGCGGGCGAGCATCCGGAAAAGAAGCGCCGAGGATTTTTCCGCAGACACAGAGAAGAGAGAAAAGAAGAGTAATTAATGGCTACTCAACCATCCTCCGGGATAGGTCGAGAGCCTCGCAAGTCAGGAAATGGCGCTGGCCGAGGCTCGGCGGCGCGAAGCGGAGAAAATGTTATTCCGATTCCGCGCACAGGTTCTCCGCAGGATATTCACCGTCCCCCGCCCCATAGCGTAGAAGCCGAGCAAGGCGTTCTCGGTTCAATGTTGATCTCACCGCGAGACGCGATCGCGGAGGTAGTCGAAAAAATCACGGCCGACTATTTCTACGTGCCCGCCCACCAGACAATCTTCAACGCGCTTGTCGATCTGTGGAATGTCGGTCAGGGAATCGATCTGATTACGTTCACGCAGGTTCTGCGCGATCGAGACTTGCTCGAGAGCGTCGGCGGCGCCGCAGCGGTCACGAATTTGTTCACGTTCGTCCCTACTGCCGCGAACGTCGGCTATTACATCGAGATCGTCCGGGACAAATACATCCTGCGGTCGATCATCGCAGCCGGAACAGAAAGCGTTCGCCGCGCTTACGAAGAGCAGGACGAAGTCGGAAATCTGCTCGACGAAGTAGAGCAACGGATTTTCGCGGTCGGCGAAGATCGCTTCAAAGGCCAGATGCTCTCGATGAAAGACCAGGTGATGGAGGCGATCGAGTCAATCGAGAAGCTTTACGAGCGCAAAGGCGGCATCACCGGAGTTTCGACCGGCTTCATCGAATTCGATCGGATGACGAGCGGGATGCATCCGTCGGAGATGATCGTGATCGCAGCGCGTCCAAGCATGGGCAAGACGGCGCTCGCGATGAACATCGCCGAACACGTGGCGATCAACGAAAAGCTGCCGGTAGGCGTTTTCAGTTTGGAAATGAGCAGCCAACAGCTCGTCCAACGTCTGCTTTGCTCGCGCGCGCGGGTGAATTTGCAAAAAGTGCGCGATGGATTCCTCGGCGAGCGCGATTTTCCTAGCCTGACTGCGGCCGCATCGAAACTCGCAGAAGCGAAAATCTTCATCGACGATACGGCAAGCCTCAGCATTCTCGAATTGCGCGCGAAGGCGCGCCGGCTCAAAGCGCAACAGGACGTCCAGCTAATCATCATCGATTATCTGCAGCTGCTAAGATCGACATCACGCCGCGCGCAGGACAATCGCCAGCTGGAAATCTCGGAAATCTCTGCCGGACTCAAAGGTTTGGCGAAAGAACTAAAGATCCCCGTGATCGTCGTCGCGCAGTTAAATCGTCAGCCCGAACAACGTTCCGGCGGCAAGCCGCGCTTGAGCGATCTGCGCGAGTCGGGGTCGATCGAACAGGACGCCGATCTTGTCGGCTTGCTTGTTCGTCCCGAGATGTACGAAGAAGATGAGGAAGCGCGTCAGGAAAAATCCGGCGAAGCCGAACTGATCATCGCGAAGCAGCGCAACGGTCCGGTTGGCGAGATTCCGCTCACCTTCCTGAAAGAATTCACGCGGTTCGAAGATCGCGCGCGCAACGTGAGCGAGCCCGAAGAAGCGTTTTAGTTTTCGTCTATTTCAACGATTTGGCGGCTTCGACGACGTGTTTGGCGTCGATCCCAAATTCTTTCATCACTTCTGCGCCAGGCGCGCTCAAGCCAAACCGGTGGAGGCCGATCACCTTGCCATCGAGGCCGACGAATTCGTGCCAACAATCGGGAACACCGGCTTCGATCGCGACACGTTTGCGGCAGAAATTCGGCAGCACTTCCTCGCGATATTTGTCCGGCTGGCGCTTGAAACGCTCGAAGCACGGCATTGAAACAACCCGAGTGCCGTCCCCCAGCTCTTTCGCGGCCGCAAGCGCGTGTTGAAGCTCGCTTCCACACGACATGATAATGAGATCGAGTTTCCCTTTTTCTTTTTTCGCAATGTAACCGCCGCGGAGGACCCCTTCGCGGCGCTCTTTAACATCGACATCGTTCAACATCGGAACGACCTGGCGCGTCAACGCGAGAAAGGTCGGTCCATCGATCCGTTCCATCGCCGCGGCAAAAGCGCCCGCGGTTTCCTCGGGGTCGGCCGGCCGGATCACGTCGATTTGCGGCATGACGCGCACGCTGCTGACCGTTTCGATCGGCTGATGGGTCGGGCCGTCTTCGCCGACGCCGATCGAGTCGTGCGTGAAAATATAAACGTTCGGCAGTTTCGAAAGGGCTGCGAGACGGATTGAAGCGCGGCAGTAATCGGTGAAGACGGTGAAGGTCGCGCCGGACGCACGAAAAATTCCATGATAAGAAATTCCGTTCATGATCGCGCACATCCCGTGTTCGCGAATGCCAAAGTGAATGTTGCGACCTGCCTGCGTGTTGCGTGTGAACTCGCCGCCGTCTTTGATGTAGTTCAAGGTGGATCCGTGGAGGTCGGCGCTACCGCTTATTAAGAACGGCATCGCTTGCGCGATCGGCTGAAGCGCTTCGCTCCCAGCTTTGCGCGTCGCGAGTTTCGAATCCTTCGGGAACTCGGGAATCTTGGATAGAAGACCGGGATCTACCTTTCGCTCGATGGCGGCTTCGAGCTGTTTCGCCTGCTCGCCGTTTTTCTTTTTCCAATCGTTGTAGGTTTTTTCCCAACTGTCGTATTCAGCGAGCAATTTCTTTTTGTGCTCCGTGAAATAATCGTAGGTCCCCTTGGAGACATAATAGTGCTCGTCCGGCAGGCCGAGCGCTTTGCGCGACGCATCGACAAACTTCGCGCCGGCTTCACCGTGCGCTTTGTACGTGCCGGCAACTTCCGGGATCCCTTTCCCGATCAAGGTGTGTGCGACGATGAATTTTGGCCGGCCATCGTTGTTTTCCTTCGCCGTATTTAGTGCGTCGAGGAACGCCTGCATGTCCTGACCGTTAATTTCCTGGACGTCGAACCCATAGGCCTTGAATCGTGCGCCGGTGTCTTCGCTTTGCGACGCGGTGGCGGGCGCGTCGAGCGTGACCGCGTTTGAATCGTAGATCAGGATCAGATTATCGAGCCCAAAATGTCCGGCGAACGCGCTCGCTTCCGCCGCGACGCCTTCCTGCAAACAGCCATCGCCTGCGAGACAAATGCAATGCTGATCGAAAATGCGATGCTCGGCGGTATTGAATCGCGCCGCCGCCATTTTCATCGCGACCGCAATTCCAGTCGCGTTGCCCACACCTTGTCCAAGAGGTCCGGTCGTGCATTCAACACCCGGCGTTTCGAAAAATTCCGGATGACCCGGCGTTTTGGAATGCAATTGCCGGAAGCGTTTGATTTCCGACATCGGCAAATCGTAGCCGCTCATGTGCAGCCACGCGTAGAGGAACATAGAGCCGTGGCCGGCCGAGAGGACGAAGTAGTCGCGCCCGATCCAGCGCGGTTTTTCGGGATTATACTTTAAGGCGTGGCCATAAAGCACCGCCCCCATCTCCGCGCAGCCGAGCGGAAGACCAAGATGACCGGATTGCGACGCCTGAACCGCATCCATGCAGAGACCGCGCGCTTCGGTGGCCGCACGGGAAAGAGCTTCAATATTCAAACTCATGCAAAGTTATGGTTTTAGATCGGCAATTCCGCAATCTCTTTCCAAGTTTCGCCCGCTAGACCTGTATTACCGGGCACCCAGCTCGACGTTGAATAACTTGTGAATAAAAAGGGGGCCAAAGCCTGTTTTGTTCACACGTTTTTGTGAATAAGGACTTAATTTCGACCCCGACGACGCCTAAGTTGTCGATCTTCATGAAGTTGTCAGAAATAACCACAACGCTTCGAGAAATCCGCGTTTCGCCGGTCAGAAGTCTCGGCCAGAATTTTTTGCACGATCAAAATCTCGCGCGCTGGATTGTCGATCAGGCCGAGATCGGCCCGGATGATTTTGTTGTTGAGGTCGGCCCTGGGCTTGGCGCGCTGACGGAATTAGCGCTTGAAAGAGGCGCAAATGTTCTCGCGATCGAGAAAGACAAGCGGCTCGCGGATTATCTGAGCAACAAATTTCGCGGCCGCGCGCTTGAAATTGTGCACGGCGACGCGCTGAATTTTGACACGCGCGTGCTCTACATGCGGCCGAAAATAAAAATGTTCGGCAATCCTCCTTATTACATTTCGAGTCAGCTGCTAATTAAGTTTCTTGAATATCCAAGTCCTATCTCGCTATCACTGTTGATGTTACAAAAGGAGTTGGCGAAGCGAATCGATGCGCGCCCGAGCACGCGCGATTACGGCGCACTAACGTTGACACTTCAGTTACATCATCACATCGAGTATCTGCGTTCCGTTTCCGCGAGTGTTTTCTTCCCAAAGCCAGAGGTTGATTCAGCTTTGATCCGAGCCAGGCCGCGTGATGCGCGAGAGTTTCCAGCCTGCGATTACGACGCATTTAACGAACTGGTTCGCTGCGGTTTCTCTCAGCGACGCAAGCAACTTGCCAAGCTACTTCGCGAAAATGTTCCCAACTGGGAGGAAATTGCGCGTGAGCTTCATTTGAATCCACAAGCGCGCGCCGAGGAGCTTTCTCTCGAGCAATGGATCGCATTAACAAATCGAATCGCTCCTGTTCCTTCCGAAATGCCTAACAATGAGTCGCGAGAGCAGTTCACGGTGGTGGACGAGCAGGACCAGCCGAAAGGGGCTGCCACGAGGGGGGAAGTGCATGCGAATAACTTATTCCACAGGGCGGTCCATATCCTGATTTTCAACCCCGGAGGGGACGTTTTCCTACAGCTGCGCTCCCGGACAAAAGATCGGCATCCCCTCGCCTGGGATTCGAGCGCTGCGGGTCATGTCAATGCCGGCGAAGAGTATGATCAGACCGCCCGACGCGAGCTAATGGAGGAGCTCGGGATTATGGTTCCATTGGAAAGGGTCGAAAAGCTGTCCGCATCGGAACGAACGGGGTTTGAGTTCATTTGGCTTTATCGCGGGATGCACGAAGGCGGTTTCAAATTAAATCGGAGCGAGATCGAAGCAGGTCGTTTCTTCCCGCCGACCGTCGTTGATGGCTGGATCAAAGCTCGACGACGAGACTTTGCACCCGGGTTTGTGGAGTGCTGGAAAATCTGGCGCGAAGAAAATCCTTAACGTCGATGACGGCGCCGACGCGATTTCGATCTCGCGCCGCGTTTGCCGGCGCGCTTCAGCGCGGAGCGCTTGAACTTGCGCGCTGCCCGCCGCGCGCCCTCTTTCCCGCCGTAAAGCGAGTCACTGAACATTCTTGTGACCGATTTTTCCCCGCGCAGAAAATGCACCTGAAAACCGTGTGTCTGTTTTTTTGCGCGCACCTTCGTGTCAATGCGGCGAATGTTTTGTTCCGAATCAGGATTCGATCGTCTTCTCATGTGCCCTGCCTAACAACTACGTCAAACAACGGCGTAATCAACGAGTCGCGGTTTTTTTGTCTAGCAGTTGCGTTTTTTCCGGTGCGGGCAGGTCCCAGGTCTGCGATTTTTTTTCGTATTCATCGGCTGGAAGAAGAACGTAACACGGGTGCTTCGTCGCGCGAAACCAACTGATCATTTTCACCAGCTCAGGCTCCGCCATTGTCGTGCAACCGGTCGTTGCGCGATTCACCCCGCGACGAATGTGAAAGAAAATTGCGCTTCCATCGCCCGGCACAGGTGGATCGGAGTTATGCCGGATCTCGACCAGCCAGTGATAAGCGAAATCGCCGGAGCGCATTTTTTCGTGAGTATAATTGTCCGGGGGATTTTGCGGATCGATGACGATGTGGCGGTTGTAATTCGGCGAGCGCGGATCATCGCTCCAAATGTCGGCTTCGCTGACCTGATGAAACGGGTAATCGCCGCCCGGCGGTAATTTTGCGTCGTAACCAAACACTTTCCCGATCGCGAAAACGCCAGCGGGCGCGCGACCGTCGCGCTCCTTTTTGTGCAACCCGGACTCATTCTGCCCGGCGAGTCCGCTGCCCCATGCCAACCCACTCTTACCGAACAAGACAGGCACTGGCGCGGCAATTGCGCTCCACGCTCCGCCATTCGAACGCTCAAAGAGTTGCATCTGGCCGCGCATCGAATTCCAGTCCGACGCCACCGCGACAATGAGCTGCGAACAGTCCTTCGGAACGCCATCGGCACAGGCGTTGCTGGTCATGAGCAACACGATTGCAAAACAAACGGCGTGCAAGGCATGTCCTGAGCTAAGTCGAAGGGTCGACATAAAGATTCACAAATGTAGACGCACGGCTTATTGATCTCCTCGTTTCGTGAAAAAAATCTGGGCCGGCCTCATTCTCTTTGTCGTTGTCTTCATCAGCTATGCGCCGGCCATGCGCAACGAATTTGTCTGGGACGATACCGCGTTGATCTTGCGCGATCCATTGATCCGAAGCTGGCGGCTGATCCCCGAAGGTTTCAACCATTTTCTATTCATCGACGCGACGCCGTCGGATTTTTATCGGCCGATCCAGCGATTGACCTACACGATCGATTACGCCGCGTTCGCTTTTAATCCAAAGCCTTATCACGTGACGAGCGTCCTCTGGCATGGCCTGGCCGCGCTCGCGTTGCTGATTTTTGCCGCGGAATTTCTAATTGCCTCGGGTCTCGAACGTGGTCGGGCGCAAATAATCGCGCTGGCCGCAGCCCTGATTTGGGCCATTCATCCGGTTCAGAGCGCGGCTGTTGCCTACATTTCTGGGCGCGCTGATCCGCTTGCGGCCGCGTTCGGCTTCTTCGGATTATTCTTGCTCCTTCGAGGATCGACGTCCTCCGGTTCGCGCCAACTGCTGTTCCTTGCCGGCAGCGGCGCCGCTTTGATCTTGAGCGCGTTTAGCAAAGAGTCAGGATTAATTTTCCCGCTGCTCGGGCTCACATTTTTTCTGATTCAAAAGAATTGGAGCTCTCTTTGGAAAACGGCCGTAGTCACGATCTTCGTCGGCATTATTTACTTCAGTCTCCGCGCGGGAGCGGAACACTACCCGTCGCCAACCCTGACTCCTCCACCACCCGCCCTTGTTCGAGCGATCATCGCCGCGAGAGCAGTCGCGGAATACGCGGGGTTGCTAATGTTTCCGCTCAATTTGCACATGGACCGCGACGTTGAGACGCAGCCGAGCGGCTTCAACGAAGCGAGCCTTTCTCATGCGGCTTTGCGCGAGCTTCAAACTCTCGCGGGCCTGATTCTGATTGCAGCTTTCCTGTATTGGCTGATCCGCTCGCGGAAACGCGCGCCCGCCGTTTTCATGTCTCTCCTCTTCGCACTAATCACCTATCTGCCGGTCAGCGGGATCGTGGCGCTGAATGCGACCGCCGCGGAGCATTGGGTTTACTTGCCGAGCGCATTTCTTTTTCTGGCGATCGCGCTCGAAATCGTCGGATTCATCAAGAAAGCCTCGGTGCGAAGATCGGCGGTTGCTGCCGTGACCGCAGTTTGCGCAGTTTGGGCGATCTTTCTCGGCGCGCGCACGTTTGTCCGAACATTCGATTGGAAAAATCAACGCACGTTTCTGGAGCGAACCATCACCCACGGCGGCGATTCCGCACGGATGCTGATCAATCTCGCCGGCTTGGAAATTACCGAGGGCAAATTAGGCGCCGCGGCCGCACATTTGCACGCCGCGTTGAAGAAGAAACCGGATCAACCTTTGGCCATTCTCAATCTCGCAGCTGTGGCGCTGAAACAGAATGACTTCAAGCAAGCGCGCGATCTCCTTTCTCGCGCGACGCAAATGCAGGTGGTCGACGCGCAAGCGCACGAATATCTCGCCGTGCTCGAAAATAAGGAGAGTGGCAAGGCAGACTTGATGCGAATGCGTTTGGCGGCTCGGACTGGTCCGCCGAATTGGTCGATCGAAAAGCGTTATATCCAAGTCCTGGACGAAACGGGTTCGACTCGAGCGGCGATTGACGAGCTCCTCACCTGTCTGCAACCGCAATGGTATCGCGCCGATAGTTGGAAACTCTTGAGCGAGCTGCACGCGAAGCTCGGACATTCGGAGCAAGCTGCTCAAGCGCTCGACCAGGCGCGCGCATACGACGTTCACCTAACGAACTCGAAATCAGGAAATTAGTTTTCGCCTAAGGAAAAGTCCGACCGCTCAGTCGGAGTCCCGCCGCTGAATATGCGCGGGATGGGTTCGTCAGTCTATGAATATGAAAAAGTATCTTCCGTATGGAGTGGCGCTGGCCATCTTGGGTTTGGCCGCGACTCCGCTAATTTCGCAAACCCAAACCACCTCTAGCTCGAGCAGCTCAACCTACATTCAAGCGAGCAAGATTGTTGGCACCAAAGTCAAAACACAAAGCGGCGAAGAAGTCGGCGTTGTTAAAGACGTCGTGCTCGACCGCAGTAACGGCTGCATGGCCTACACCGTTCTTTCAGCGGGCGGTGGCGGATCGCGCGTGACCGGCCAATCGAAGTTGGTCGCCGTTCCGTGGAGCGTTTACACCGTTTCACCGGACGCGAGTTATCTCACGACCACAATCGAACGAGATCGAATCTACAACGGTCCGGTCTTTGAATATTCCCGAATCGGCGATCCGAGTTTCACAAGCACCGTTTACTCGACCTTCGGAGTTTCTGCGGGCGTCGGATATTCAAACACGGCAACCACAACAACCGGCGTGAACACGCCGGCACAGACAAATGCGCAAACCAACGCGCAGATGAACAATCCGAATAATCCGCCGCCTCCTGCCGCGGGACCAACGAATAATTCATCGTCAGGAGTGAGCGCGGCACCAAGCGCTTCAGCTTCCGCCAGCGCCGCGCCAAGCGCGAGCGCGAGTGCGACGCCGAGCAACGCAACACGCGGCACGAAAGGCGGGATGAGTCCGGTTTCGTCTCCTCGTCAACGGGGCGATGAAATGAAGGGAACCACCTCAAGCGGTGAATCGACCGACAGCTCCTCGAACTCGGGCACGAAAGGCTCGAAGAGTTCCAAGAGAGCTTCTAGTGCGGAGACATCGAGTGGCACCGAACCTTCAGGCGAAGCCACGGAAAAGCCTTCAAGCAGCAAGCACAGCTCGCACAAAAAGAGCGGCAGCAGCACTGAAGGCAGTACCACGACTGAACCGTCGCCTGGCGAACAAGAATAACGTTTAGCACTTTCAAAACCGGGAACGTCGAGAAGGCGTTCCCGTTTTTGTTAGGCCGACGTCATGGTTCCCGACATCACATGATCGACATTCGCGTAATCGCTTGGCAAATACTTCATTCCGCCGATCCATGCCAAACCGCCAATGAGAATCATGATCGAGACAACGAAGAACGCGACGGTCATGTTGGTGTGTCCGCCAATATAGCCAATGATCGGGTAAGCGGCCACGTCGCCAAAGAGGTGGATAATGAAAATGTTCAGCGCGAACGCCCGCTCGCGCATGTTTGGAAGCGAGACGTTTGCTATCGCAGCATTGGAAGGTCCGGTGTTCAAAAATAACAGGAACACTGCCGCGAACATAAAGACCCAAGCGAGCGGAAACGGAGTGAAAAGCATGACGATGAAAATTGGAACAGCGATGAGCATGCCGATGCCAGAAACGAGAAAATCCGCTGCCGCATAACGACTTCGAATGCGATCGGCTATCCATCCACCGGCCAGCGTCGAGAGCAGACCGGCAACAACCACGATGCCCCCGAAAATAATTCGTGCCCCGGGGGGCTGACCTCGCGAGTTCAGATACTCTGCCATCCAGAATCCCATTCCGCCGGCAGCAAACGTCATCGCGGTTTGCGCCACCATGTTGTAGCCGTAAGAGCGCGTGCGCAGTAATTTCCCATAATCTTCGCGGCGTGCGCGCTTTCGTACTTTGCCACCGGAACCAAGCCCCCGTGGGTCGCGTTGAAAGAAGCAAATGAGTCCGAGCAGCAGGCCCGGAACGGTCAAGATGTAAAAGGCAGCACGCCAGGTTAGATGCGTGGTTACTGCGCCACCAAGGACATAACCAAGTGCGCTGCCGACCGGAATCGCCGCGCAAAAATATGCCATGATGCGCGCGCGCCGCTCTACCGGAAATAAGTCCGCCAGAATCGTCGGTGCGGTTGGACCGTAGCCACCTTCGCCGACGCCAACGAGCACGCGAAATATTACGAGCATTGCGAAGCTCGTCGCCAGTCCAGTTGCGCCGGTTGCCAAACTCCAAAAGAGCACCGCCGTACCAACGATTATCCATCGCGAAAAACGGTCGGCCAGCCAGCCCAGCGCCGGCGCAGCCAGCATGTAGGTAATTAGAAAAAGCATTCCGAGCGCACCGGTTTTCGCCATTGCATTTTCGTCAGTCGGCGCAAAGAACGTCGCGCGGATCTCCGGTTCGACCGCGGCCAGGATTTGCCGGTCGATATAGTTGAACAAATTGATCCCGAGCAGCAGAGCCAATGCGGCGACGGCTCCAGGGGGCGGACGATATTTCATTTCGATCGGCAGTTGCCGATTGGCAGATAGATGTGCTCACGCTAATTGTAAAGGCAAACGATGCCTCACATGTCCGCTGGTGAGCGCGTGCTCAATTTTTTTGGCCGACCGCTCGTCCGTTTCTTCTACCGCGTCAACGCTTTAGGGCTGGAAAACTTGCCCGAGGGCGGCTTTCTCCTCTTGCCAAATCACATCACGTGGGTCGACGCGCTGGTTCTCCAACTCGCGTCACCGCGGCCCATTCGTTACATCATCGAGCAAGAGTTCTATCACAAACCGATGCTCAAGCCGTTTTTGAGTACGGTCGGCTGTATTCCAATCGATTCGCGGAAGGCGCGATCGGCCATTCGCGCCGCGACCGAACAAATCGCAGCCGGCGAAATCGTTTGTCTTTTTCCGGAAGGACAACTGACGCGATCCGGAACGCTGCTGCGGTTGCGGCGCGGTTATGAATTAATTGCGCAACACGCCAACGCGAAAGTCGTTCCCGTTTGGCTCGATCGTCTTTGGGGCTCCATCTTTTCGTTCCAAGGCGGAAAATTTTTCACCAAATGGCCAAAGGAATGGCCCTATCGTGTCACGGTCGCTTTCGGAAAGCCGATCGAAGCGAACGCGGCCGACATCGCGACCGTTCGCGAGGAACTGCTCAAGCTCGGCGAATTCTGTTACAGCCGCCGCCCTTCCTTAGATCAACATCTTGGCGAAGCCTGCGTCCGCGGTTTGAAACGAAAACGTTTCCGCACCGCGGTGATCGACGGAATGGATCATAGCGAGCTGGGCCGCGCGAAGCTTCTTGGAGCCGCAGCCGCGTTCAGCCGTTTCTTGCGCAAAGAATTTCCCGATCCGCGAATCGCCATTGTTCTGCCCGCGAGCAAAGGTTCGATGGTCGCAAATCTCGCAGTCACTCTCGCCGGCAAGGTTCCAGTCGATTTGAATTTCACGATGGGCCGCGCAGCCAACGAGTTTTGTTGTCGAACCGCAGAACTCCGTGTCTCGATCACGGCAACGGCATTCATGGATCGCGTGAAAGATTTTCCATGGCCCGAGCGCGTGTTGAAAATGGACGAGCTGCTGCCGCAGTTGAAACTGAAGATTCTGTTTTGGTGGATGATGTCGATCTTTTGTCCAACGCCGTTGCTTTTGCGGCTTCTTCAAGTTCCCAAGCAAGGCGGACACGCGGAAGCGAGTCTGCTTTTCACCAGCGGCAGCACGGGCGATCCGAAAGGCGCGGTGTTAAGTCATCGAAACATTGTCGGCAACGTCTCCCAGTTTCGTGAGTTGCTTGATGCCACGCGCCAGGACGCGATCCTTGCCTCGCTTCCATTTTTTCACAGCTTCGGCGCGACGGTCACCCTTTGGTATCCGTTGATCGAAGGTGTGCGCATCGTCACGTATCCGACACCGCTTGAAGTCGCGAAGAACGCGGCCCTGGTTGAAAAATTCAAACTGACGCTGCTTCTCGCGACACCGACATTTCTCCGCGGTTATTTGCGGAAAGCGGAGCCCGAACAGCTCCGCTCACTCCGTTTGACCATCACCGGCGCTGAAAAGCTTCCGCTCGATCTGGCGAAATCTTTTGAGGAGCGATTCAAACAACGCGTCTTCGAAGGCTACGGATTAACCGAAACCTCGCCGGTCGTAAGCGTGAATTTGCCCGAACCCGAGCCGAAGCGCGGCGAACAAGTGCAGCCGTCGAGTCGATTGGGGTCCGTCGGGAAAATGGCGCCAGGGATCGCGGCCGAAATTCGCGAGCCGGAAACCGACAAGAAACTTTCCTTGCACGAAACCGGAATGGTTTGGTTTCGCGGCGTCAACATTTTCGAGGGCTATCTTCACGACGAAAAACGGACCGCGGAAGTTTTGCGCGACGGCTGGCTGAAAACCGGCGATATCGGCCGCTTCGATGAAGACGGATTTCTCTACATCGAAGGTCGACTTTCACGATTTTCAAAAATCGGCGGCGAAATGGTGCCGCACGAAAGCATCGAACAAAAAATCATCGACCTTCTCGGCTTCGCGGGCCGCGACGAACGCGCTGTCGCGATCATGGGAGTACAGGATGAAGCAAAGGGAGAAGCGCTGGTCGTTTTAACAGCGGTCGATGTCGATCTTGGGCAATTGCGCGACAAGCTTCGCGACGCCGGCGTTCCGAATTTGTGGATCCCGAAAAAAATCTGCCGCGTTGAGGCGATTCCAGTTCTCGCTTCCGGCAAGCTCGATCTGAAAAGATGTCAGGAGCAGGTAGCGAACCTTGGTTAGCGCGCGGTCATCATTGTCGACGGCCTGGTCTGTCGCGTCTGATTGATTCCGAGAAAGCGAAGGGTTGGACCAGTCGCCTTCCACGCAGCTTCGGCCACCGTCGTGTGTCCTTTGATTGAGAAATGGTAGGCATCGATCGTGTTGATCAAATCAACCCGGCTCAAATCGACTTTGGTCAGTTCATCGGAATATTCCAACCGGACTGAAGGAGAGCCGCGCAGCTCGCCGTTCAACTCGGCAACGAGCGATCGCATCTCGCGATTCAGCATCACCGCAAGTCGCGCCATATTTTTCTGGTACGGTGGTTTCAAGGATTCGAAGCTCTTTTCACCTTCTTGAAAATATGGATAGAGATTCGGATTGTTGGCTTTCAAAGCGGCGACTCGATGTCGCGCCTTTAAGTATGCGTCGATGTTCGCCAGCCCGAACACCATGATCGCGACCTTATGGTTTTCGGTCTTTGCGCGATTGATCAGAGGCCGCAGGCTTTCGGCGTAGTCTCGTCTGAAATGGCTCGCGATTTCTGCCAGATGCTTGTCTGGGTGTGCTCGTTGTTCGGGCGAGAGGCCGTGGACCCAGTCGAGGTTGTTGTGTCCGATCCAGATCATGATCAAATCCGGAAATCTGCTCTGGCGCAGGACGACCCGGGTTTGCCCTGAGAAATTGCGAGCACGGACAACTCTTTGCCGCAGACTTTCGTGCGATTCTTTCGGCGCTACCCATGCTCCGGCGCCATTATGTTCCTCCGCGACGAGCGGTGTGACCTGCTCCATTCGTTCGTAAAAACTGAGGACGCTCTTCGGCGCGGGATCGGTGTCGACAAACCAGTTGTTGCGCCAGACCGTTCTCGCCCGCCAAAAGGAACTCGGCATTGACGAGAGATAAAAATGTTGGGTCAAGCTGTCGCCGAGCATGGCCACGTGCGGCAATCGGTTCGCCAGCTGCGCACGATCGATTTTTCCTTCGCGATAAGCGACGTAATCGCGATAAAACGGCGAAGATGGTTGCGACACGCGATCGAGATAATCCCGAGTAATGACTTTCGGAGGCTTCGCTCCCACGCGGTCGAACAAGAAAACGAGATTCACCAAGTCGGCCGTCACTTCTCGGCCAAACGCGCCCGGAACCGATGCTACGGTATCGACCGGCTGATCCGCCCTGGCAACGACCGGGCCGCCAATGAAAATGGACACAAAAATGGCGTGAAGCAGCCCGCGAAACTTGCAGCTTCGCCGGTTTGCCCAGGCTTTGGGTCGTGGCAGACTTAGCCTGATAGTTAGGGACATACTTGTTAGACGACAGAGCAATCGATTTAATGGGCCAACTTTTTCATTCATTCTCCAATCGAGCCGCATCGCTGTTCATGAAGATGCTCTTTGGATATTCGTCGCGCGTTCATGTCGTTGGCCTTCCAAACACAACGCGCGCCGAGGGCTTTCTGCTCGCCTCAAACCACATCAGTCATTTTGATCCATTCATCCTCTCGTCAGTCGTCCGCCGGAAAATCGATTGGATGGCGATGGCGGAATTTTTTCCGATTCCGATCATCGGCTTGTTCTTGCGCGCAGTGGATGCGTTTCCAGCTGAACGCGATCACGCCGATCGAAGAACGATCAGGACTGCAATCGAGCGACTCAAAGCCGGCCGTATCGTCGGCGTTTTTCCGGAAGGTGGAATTCGCGACGGCGCGCGCTCCTTGCTCGAAGGCGCGCCCGTTCGCGCCGGCGCTGCGACGCTCGCGCACATGGCTGGAGTTCCAATCGTGCCGTGCGTGATTTTGGGGACCGATCGGCTCTACGCGAAGCGAAGCTGGTTGCCGATGCGGCACACGCCGGTCTGGATCGGCTTCGGCAAAGCGATCTCGAATCTTCCCGGACTCGAAAAATCTGCGGCGCGCGAGCGCATCGAAACCGAGTTGCGTGAAGCGTTTCAGAAAATCTACGCTGAGCTTCTTGAGAAGTTCCAATTAACGGCCGACGATCTTCCGCATCCGCCGCGCGAACGGATGAAATCGAAGCCGAAACCTCGGCAGCGGCGTCTGCATCGCGCACGCGCAAGCGTTGTCGATTTCGGGATGTGCGCAGCGATGAATCTTTTGCAGTCGCGTCATCGTTTGAACGGGACGAGCGCGGTGGAAATGGAGCGTTACGTCGCTGAATGCGAAAAGCTCACTGCGCACGAATATTATTCCGCGCCGAAAGATGTCGATCTTGCCCGCGCCATCGAACAGGAAAGCGCGACGACAGTCACCTGGCGCAGCCCGATTGAAACCGCCTTTGAACGAAACAATTCCGCGCGCGCGGATTTCTTCTGGTGCGAAGGCGGAAAAAGCGCGCCGACGATAATCCTGTTACACGCGCTGATGTCGGCATCGCACATTGGTTATCGACGTTGGGCCGCTCACTTCAACGAGCTTGGTTGGAATGTCTGCTTTGTTCATCTGCCTTATCACTACTCGCGCGTGCCGCGCGGCCATTGGAACGGCGAGCTGGCGATCACCGCCAATCTCATGCGCAACGCCGAGGGTCTGCGCCAGGGCGTCGTGGAAGTTCGGCAACTCATCGCCGCGCTGCGCGAGAACGGTTGCAGCGAATTCGGAATTCTCGGAACGAGTTATGGTGGCTGGATCGGCGCTTTGCTCGCGATGGTTGAGCGCGATCTGCGTTTCGTCGCGTTAATGGCGCCGATCGTGAACGTCGAGCATGCGATCTGGGAAAATCCGGGCACCGCATTCATGCGGCGCGAGCTGCGACGCGCAAAGATCGCGCCCGAACTCGTCGCGCGACATTTTCATCTCAGCTCGCCGTCACACAATGAGCCATTGTGCGATCCGGCACGGGTTCTGTTTGTTTCCGGAGATTTCGATTTGATCGCAAGATCGGCAGATATCGAGGCAATCCATCAAAAATGGAGCGGCTCGGACTGGTTGCGAGTACGGCAAGGCCATTTCGGCTATCGAATGATGCGCGAAACTGTTGCTCGCCTGAAAGGGCGCGGATTTTAGTGCAGATCGGGATAATCGTACCAATGCATCGCACCCATTATATCGCGCAGCTGTTGATTATCGGCCGAGAACGGCGGTAACCACTCGTCGACTAACTCGCGCCGCCACCAGCCTTTCTCGCCGAGCGGCGCGAAATGATAGTGATAAAGGCGCGCGCGGACGAAATGCGGCGGTTTGTCAGGAAACGGATTGTTCGCGAGCAGGGACAGCGTGTCCGCATCGTTGTGCAAGAGTTTCCAGACGAAATGCAACGTCCACGGGTATTCGCGGGGACTCGCCATGGCCGCGAACCAGATTTGCCAATCGATCCGCGGTTGATACGGCGCGATGAATGGCGGCGGGCGATCGGGATCGCCCGGCTTGGCCACGAATTTGTATTCCTGCCATTTCGTGTCGCCGGTGATCACGGTGTCGTCGGTTCCTTCGAAAATAATTTCGTCGCGCTCACGCCCTACGGTTCCGAACGCGCCATAGGTGTTCACGAGATCGAACCGGTTGAACGCGGTGTTCATCATTTGCCGACGTGAAATTAGGTTCGTCACCGGCGCGATGCTCAAAAAAGCCACGAGGATCGACAACGCGAAAGCAATCGTGTTGTTGATTCGCGACGGCTCAGACTCCTGCGCCGCCTTCTCCGCGTGCGCGACGAGTCGCTTCGGCAAAACGTAGCGCAACAACGTGTCGTCGAAGCAGGCGAGAAAGGGAATGATGGTGAGATAATTCAGGAAGGAGAGATTGCCGCTGATAATGAGAAAAACCTGAAACAGCACCAAGAGCGCGCCCGCGATATGACGCGCGGTTCGCGGCCCAAAAGAAAACCACGGCACCACAAGTTCAGTGAAGTGGTTCCAAAAAGTTTCCAGTTTATGGAACCAGAGCGGCGCGAAATGAAGATAACGGCTGATCGGACTCGGGATCGGCTGCGTTTCGTAGTGATAAACCATGCACGTCAGATCGCGCCAACACGGATCACCGCGGAGCTTGATCAGCCCGGCACCAATCATGATGCGAAAGCCGAGCCAGCGAAAAAGCCACAACACTAAAAGCGGCGGCCGGCATTTGGGAAACGGGCGGCCGTCCAACAGCGGACAAAGAAAGATCGACAAGAAGCCGGTCTCGAGCAGTTGGATTTCCCAACCGTAGCCGTACCAAATCTGCCCGACGTGGACGATCGACATGTAAATGATCCACAAGACCGCGAGAAGAATTGCGTTCGCGTAACCGGCGAGAACAATCAGCGAAAGCGCGAAGCCGACCCAGGCGAAGATGGACATCCCAAGATCGCTGCAACCGAACCAGAACAATGTTGGCACGGCCAGCATGCCTTCGGTGCGACTTCCAAGATTGGAATGGACGTTCGATAAAAGCCAATCGGCGGGCGTTAAACCATTATGACCGACCAACGGCACCAGCTGGCGCCCCGCGACAAAGAAAGCCACGGTGTAAACGAACCCGAGCATTCGCAAAATGACGAATCGCGTCAGCCAGTAGGAATTTCCGCGCGCGAACAATTTCTCGATGGCTTCGTTCATTGCCGTCGCAACGATAGCGAAAAAGTGCCAGGGGGGAGAGTCGAACTCCCGACCAAGGGCTTATGAGTCCCCTGCTCTACCACTGAGCTACCCTGGCGCGCGAGCTTGGAAGATTCGATCAATCGCTCAGACTGTCAACGCGACCGCGCGATGTCGATCTACTCTTTCTTTTTTGAAACGTAGGGCGCGAGATCTTTCTCGCCGCCGCGCAATGCGGCCATGAAACAAACGCCCTTGTCCTCTCTCACCACGCCCGTCCAGCGGTCTTGATCGACATAACGCCAGCCGTTGAAGTGTTTCGCCGCGCCGGTTTTCACATCGCGCTCTGCCGGGAACATGAAGAACTGCATTTTCTTTTCCACGACCCAAATCTGCGCGACGCGCTGGCCTTCTTCATCGTCAAACACGCGCGCGCCGAGCGCTTTCAAATCGGCGAACTCTGCCGGCACGTCGTAATGCACAAGACGATGTTTCATGAACAGAAAATCGCCGAGCGCGCCCGCGTCCGCTTTCACCGGGTCGAGCATCATCGATTTGTTCGAACTCGCGGTGATCAGCAAACGTTGCGCGGTCGTTTGCCCGGGAAAACGATTCAACCGCTCCACGAGCTGGATGATCCCGACAATCGCGATAACCAGGACCGCGATTCCGGTTGCGAGAAATGCCGGGTGTTGCGCGTATTTTTTCCATGGTCGCCGCGGCGGCGCGATGAAGGTTTCGGTTGGTATCCACTCAACGATTTCTCTCGGGATCGCGACGCGTTGGACGAGAGCTGTCGCCGCTTTGTCGAAATTTTGCTGAGTGACGTAGGCTTCGGTTTTCTTTGCGTGATGAATCGCCGTGCGCAACGCGTGCTCGTCCGCGTGCTCTTCGCAAAGCGGCGCGCAATGCAAAAGCATTTTATCGCGCCGCGACAATTGGGTGACCGCGCTCATGTTTGTGTTGTTGGGAACGTCGCGTCCAGCCACGCCTGAAATTCGCGACGGCCGTTTCCGAGCAGCTTCGACAACTCGGGCGGCTTCAATTCCGTCACCGATAGGAGATCGCTGTAACTGAATTCGTTGAGATAAAAAAGCGCGAGCGCGGTCCGTTGCGGATCGGGCGCGGCTGAAATCCAGATCGCGAATTGTTCCGGGTCGAGCTTTTCAATTTGCGATGGCGCCCCGTCGCCGAGTTCACCTTGCTCAAAATCGACCTCCTCGGCCCGCAAGCCCTGTTCACCCGCCTCCAGGCAACGCCAGCGCGCGTTTCGAAAAAACCAGAGACGATCGCGCGGCGATTCGCCGTCCGCCGACAATTGTGCGGCCTCGCGCAAAGTCGCATGAAAAATTTCCTGCGCTTTCGCGGCGTCGGCCAGCATCAAAAAGCAGAAGCGATAGAGCTGGAGGAGATCTTGTTTCTGTTCGTCGGCCACTCGGACTTCTTTCCGGCGCCAATGTTACGCGACGCGCGTAGATCGCAACGAAAAGATATCGATCTTAGCCCAGCTTCTTCACGCGCCGCGCGACCTCTTCCGCGTTTTCGCGACTGTTGAACGCTGAGACGCGGAAATAACCTTCGCCTTGAGCGCCGAATCCCGCGCCGGGCGTGATGACAACGTTAATCTCATTCAGCATCCGATCGAACATTTGCCAGCTTGTCAGGCCTTTTGGCGTGCTCACCCAAACGTAAGGCGCGTTCTCGCCGCCATAAACTTTCAGGCCGAGCTGCTCGAACGCGCCACGCAAGATTTTCGCGTTGCCCATGTAATGATCGATCAACGCGCGGCATTGTTTGCGACCTTCAGCCGAATACAACGCTTCGGCCGCGCGCTGCACCGGATAGCTCACGCTGTTCGACTTTGTGCTCCAACGCCGATACCAAAGCGGATGAAGTGGCAGTTTTTTTCCCGAATCGGTTTTAGCGAGGACAGTCTTCGGCAAAACAGTGAAGCCGCAACGAACTCCGGTAAATCCGCCGATCTTCGAGAAACTTCGAAACTCCATCGCGTGTTCGCGCGCGCCATCCAATTCGAAGATTGAATGCGTAATCTTTGGATCGGCGATGTAAGCCTCGTACGCCGCGTCGTACAAAATCAATGCGTCGTGCTGACGCGCGTAATCGATCCAGCGTTCGAGCTGTTTGCGAGTCGCGACCGCGCCCGTCGGATTGTTGGGAAAACAAAGGTAAACAAGATCGACATGTTCTTTCGGTGGCTCGGGCACGAAATTGTTTTCCGCGGTGCACGGCATGTAAACGATTCCCTCGTAGGTGCCGTCTTTGCGCGATGATCCGGTGTGACCGGCCATCACGTTCGTGTCGACGTAGACCGGATAAACCGGATCGGGCACCGCGATTTTGTTTTGGTCGCCAAGAATATCGAGAACGTGACCACAATCGGGTTTCGAACCGTCCGATACAAAGATCTCGGCGTCTGCGATGTCGATCTTGCGATCGCGAAAATCTGCTTTCGCGATTGTCGATCTTAGGAAGTCGTAACCTTGTTCCGGACCGTAACCACGAAATGTTTCGCGTTTTCCGAGCTCATCGGCCGCGCGCTTGATCGCGTCGATCGCCGCTTGCGGCAACGGTTCGGTCACGTCACCGATGCCGCAACGGATCAAACGCTTCGCCGCGTCCGGATTCTTTCCGCAGAATTCGCCCACGCGCCGCGCGATCTCGGGAAAGAGATAGCCGGCCTGAAGCTTGAGATAATTTTCGTTTAGGTAGGCCATATCGGTAGGGACGCCGCGCTGCGGCGTCCGCGGACATCGCAGCGCGATGTCCCTACCAAATTATCGATTGACGCGCGCTCAATAATTTTTGGCCACAGCGTCCCAATTAACCACGTTCCACCACGCTTTGAGATAATCGGGCCGGCGGTTTTGATAATTGAGATAGTAAGCGTGCTCCCAAACATCGACACCAAGGATCGGCGTGTTGCCGTCCATCAACGGGCTGTCCTGGTTCGGCGTGGAAATAATTTCCAGCTTGCCGCCTTTTTTAATCAGCCAGGCCCAACCGCTGCCAAATCGTTTCACGCCGGCGTCCGCGAATTTCTCTTTGAATTGATCAAACCCGCCGAAACTCGATTTGATGTCGTCGGCGAGCTTCCCTTTCGGTTCGCCGCCAGCTTTCGGGCCCATGATTCTCCAGAAGAAGGAATGGTTCGCATGTCCGCCGCCGTTGTTGCGCACTGCCGTGCGAATGTCTTCCGGAACAGAATTCAAATCGCGGATCAAATCTTCGACCGATTTCTTTTCCAGGTTGCCTTTGCCTTTGATCGCATTGTTCAGGTTCGTGATGTAAGCCTGATGATGTTTCGAGTAATGGATCTCCATCGTTCGGGCGTCGATATGCGGCTCGAGCGCGTTGTAGTCGTAAGGTAATTTCGGTAATTCGTAAGCCATACAAACACGTTAGGCCGCCGCGGTGAGCGGTCA
>Ga0126380_10000058_pt1 | contig 24449 bp, 23 predicted proteins | sample PanSoiMetPlot_26_FD_92544 | JGI IMG/M metagenome (GOLD analysis project Ga0126380, IMG submission 92544) | Tropical forest soil microbial communities from Panama - MetaG Plot_26 | ecosystem: Environmental > Terrestrial > Soil > Tropical forest > Bulk soil | place: Panama | collected 2016-02-17
CCTGTTCCCGGTCGGCCAGCACGCCCTCATAGACGGCGACGGCCTCGTCGAGGCGGCCTGACGCCTGGCACGCGGCACCGAGGAGGTCGCGAACGGCGACGGTCTGGGGATGTCCCGCCCCGAGTGCCTGCTGGGTGGCACTGGCCATCGCTCCCCAGTAGGCGACCGCCGGGCCCGCCAGCCCGCTGGCGTCCAGGCTCTGTCCGGCCTGCAGCATCGCTGGATGGCATTCAGATGACAGCAGGAAGGCGCCCGCGATGTCCCACAGTTTCGTGGTGGAGTCACGCAGCGCCTGGGCGATCGAGGGCGCTATCTCGTGGTCTGACCACGCCTGTGCGAGCGCGTCCGCGGCCGCACGGGCCGCCCGCTGCGACTCGACGGCCGGAAGGTACTTACGGGTCAGGGCCTGCACCAACTCATGAACGAGCACGGTTCGTGCCGGGCTCCGGTCATTGATGGTGATGAGGCCTGCCCGGCCGAGATTGCCCAGCGCGGTGCGCACATGGGTCTCATCGGCCAGAAATCCCGCTGGCCCGGTGAGGTAGGCGCGCGCAGCCTCGCTGCTGAGAACCCGGTACGGGATGCCATGCGGGCTCAGCATCGAGATCAGTGCCAAGGCCCGGCCGGCCAAGCCCTGCGGAGCAAGCTGGTCGGCCAGTTCCCAGGACAGTGACCACGCGGCCGCCACCGAGGACCCCAGGCCGTCGGCGAAGGTGCGGGCAGCCGCCTGCCTGCGCTCGGTGAAATGGCTGTGGTACTGGCGGCAGTCCAGCTCAGTGGCGGTCAGGAAAGCTGCGGCGTGGCGCAGGGACACTGGGCTGAACCCGAGTTCAGTGGCCAGATCGAGCGCGCCGGCTCGCTGTCCGGCATCCAGGCGGGCGCTCGCGAACAAGTAGGTCAGCGCCTCGCGAGCGCTGAACACCCCCACTTCCGCGGCTCTGGGGTTCGGTGCGGCGGCGGCAGCGTCCGGGTACGCGGTGGTGACCAGTACCCGGCCGGAAGGCCCGGCCGGCCAGAGGCCATCGACCGCCGCCGGGTCGGCGACCTCGTCGAGCACCACCAGCCAGGACAGATCTGACCTTTTCAGCCAGTCCAGGAAGCGGTCCGCGGCATGCTCAGGGCTCTCGCCCTGGTGCGATCTCTCGCCCAGATCGCGCAGCGCTTGGGCGTAGCCGGTGATCATGGCGTCTCGTCCGGTGGCGGAGATCCAGAGAACCAGATCAGCTGCCTGGACCTGGTGGCACTCGTAGGCCAAGTTGGCCGCCAGGCTTGTCTTGCCGGTGCCACCCAGGCCATGGAGACCCCGTGCCGTGTCCCGCGCGGGAACGAGCAGGGTCGTCGCCTTTGTGGCGAGGCTGGCAAGGGTGAGGCCAGTCTCCTGCCGGGCAACGTAAGAAGCCGCCACAGGGGGGATCTGGCCCGACAGAACCGGCCGCTCTACCAACTCCGATCACATCCGCTAGCTTGCCCAGCAGGCTCATCAGGCGGTATTCCGCAGGTGCCTCAACGGTGCTACCCGTTTCTACCACCTTCGGGGCCTCTTGCATGCTTATTTCGGGTTGACCCGGTATGGGTTCTTTCTGGTGATCGGCATGTGAAGGCTGGATTCGGCTCCCGCGATTGTGTGGATGAGACACCAGAGTGGCAGGGTGCGAAGCGGGAGTCGCCGCCCGGCGCGGCCGCTCGTCGGCGTGGTTTGCTCCCGGCCCGCGCGGCGCCCTTCTGGCATCCCCGCGCGCCCGGCGGTGGGTCTTAGGATTCGAGCGTGGGGTGGCCAACGCTATCCGGGTCTGCGGCGCTGTGGTCGGGGAGGGGTCCGTGCGGCCGGCGGCCGAGGGCGATGATCCAGATGCTCGCGGGCCGGCCCAGATAGTAGGCGGGCGCGCTGTGCGGACGGGCAACCGGTGATCCGGTAGTTGCAGGCATGGTCGTGCTCCAGTCAGGTAGATAGCGGTTGGCGCGCCCCGCGGGTAGCCCGTGGCTATCGCCGTGGAATGAGGCAGATACGCGGGTTGCGCATGCAGCCATGCTGGTCCGGCCGGTTGTGTCTGTCCCTAGGGAGTTTCCCTAGTTGGGGCGCGGCGGGTGACTCGGGCCGGTCCTCCCGGGCTTTCGTGTAGTTCCATGTGGTCAGGTCTCGGGCGACGCTCCTACACTTGACCGTGACCTTTCTGCTGGCAGGAGGGCCTGAGGGGGACGTCTTCGTCGGGCGGAAGGCGGAGCTGGCCGGACTGGCCGACGTGCTGGCCCGGGTGCGGCAAGGCGAGCCCTGGCTGGTCACCATCGAGGGTGAGTCGGGTGTCGGCAAGACGGCGCTGGCCCGGCGTGTTTTGGCGTCCGTGCCTGGTCTGACCGTTCTTTGGGCCCGCGCCGACCCAGGCGAGGCCGATCTCGAGTACGGGATCATCGAGCAGCTGTTGCGAGGCGTTGATCGCCGGGTACTGGCCCGGTATCCGCTGCCCGCGGGCGATGTGGTGAGATCTTCGCCGTTCGCGGTCGGTGCCCAGTTCCTGGGAATCGTTGGTGATCAGCAGGGCGCCGGGCCGGTTGCGCTAGTGATCGACGATGTGCAGTGGGCTGACCGCCGGTCGGTAGAGGCCCTCTCGTTCACGTCCCGAAGGCTATCCGTGGACGCGGTTGCGGTGATCCTCATCGTCCGTGGCGACCGCGATCAGCTGGATGCATCCACCCGCCGGATGCTGCTTAGCGTGGCGCAGCGGCGGCACATATCCCTTTCGGGGCTCAGTGTCGGTGACGTGGCGCCCCTGGCTGCCGCGCTGGGAGCCGCGCCGCTGGACTCAGGCGCTATCCGGCGCTTGCACAACCGCACCGGCGGTCACACGTTGTATCTGCGGACGGTGCTCAGCGACACCGAGGGCCTGGAGCGGCTCGGCCGGGACACGGCGGCCGTCCCGGCGTCGCTGGCAGCGGCCATCGGGGACCAGCTCGCCACGCTGCCCGCCCCGACCCGGTCGCTGCTGGAGATGCTGGCCGTCGTGAACGGGCCGGTGCCGTTGGCCCTGCTGGGCGAGGCGGCCGGGGTGGGGGAGCCAAGCGCGGCGATCGAGCCGACGGTGCGGGCAGGGCTGGCGGACTTGCCACGGGGCGAGCCGACTCGGCCCGTGGTCATCCGTCACGCGCTGCAGCGCGACGCGATCTATGCCGGCATGACCGCGGACAGGCGGCGAGAGCTGCACGCCCGGGCGATCACCCTGGTCGATGAGGCGAGCGGATGGGCCCACCGGGTGGCGGCTCTGGATCGTCCCGACGAGGACGTGGCCGCGCAACTGGAGAGCTTGGCGGGCGGTGAGGCGGCCAGCGGCCGCCTGGCGCTGGCCGCCACGCACTTGCGCTGGGCCTCGGATATCTCCCCTGGCCGGGCCGGCCGGGAACGGCGGCTGCTGACCGCTGCGCTGCACCTGATGCTGGCCGAGGAGGCCCGGGGGCTGGCCCTGCGGCCAGCGGTGGAGACGGCCGGGCCGTCCCCGCTGCGCAGCTGCGTGCTCGGCACGATGGCGTTCTCGGCAGGCCAGCTCGCTGAGGCGGAGCGGCTGTTTCGGGAGGCATTGGCCGAGGCGCGGACCGCCCCATCCAGCCAGCCGCTGGCCGCCGTGATCGCCAACCGGCTAGCGGGCACCTACACGCTGCTGGGCGACGGGGAACAGGTGATGGCCTTCGGGCGGTGGGCGCTGGGCACCGGGCGCCTGGACGCGGCGGCCGCCAGCCAGACCCGCACCCTGATCGCGGTCGGCGCCTGCCAGGTGGCCGGGCCGCGCGCCGCCCTGGCCGAACTCGGGCACCTCGACGCCGACCCGGCCCGCGTGGGCCCGGTCGATGTGGACGGCTTGTCGTTCCGCGGGGTGTTCCGGCTGCTGGCAGGAGACCTGGGCCAGGCCGTAACCGACCTGACCGTCAGCCTGAAATTGGCGCGCCGCGGCGCCACCCTCACCCTTGGCCTGCGCGCCTACTTCTACCTGGCGCTGGCCCAGTACCTGGCCGGCGCCTGGGACGACGTGCTGCTGACCGCCGAGCAGGGGTTCTCGGCCGCCGCGATCCATACCCGCCGGTACGAGCTGCCGCTGCTGCACCTGGCGGCGGGGTGCGTGCCGGCCGGCCGCGGCCAGGCCGAGGAGGCCGAGCGGCACGCCCGCCTGGCCGAGGAGGCGGCGGCCAGCCTGGACTACAGCCAGGAACGGGTGTACGCGGCGATGGCGCGGGCCCTGGTGTGCCAAGCCTCCGGTGACTACCCGAGCATGGCCGATGCGTTCGGTCGCCGGCCGGACGAAGCGGCCCTCGATGGCCGCAGCCGGATGTACGCGGTCCTATGGCGGCCGCTGCTGGCCGAGGGCCTGCTCGGCTCAGCCCAAGCCGAGCGGGCCGCCGCCGCTTTGGAGCAGATGCGGGCCGAGAACGGACAGGTCAGCTACCTGCAGCCGGCCCTGGCCTGGCTAGAAGGATGGCTCGCCGAGCAGCGCGGCGCCCCCGAGCAGGCCCGGGAGATCTACCAACGCGGCGAGGACACCGCCAGCAGGCAAAGCCCGGTATACACCGCCCGCCTACTGCTGGCCCATGGCAGGCTCCTAAGGCGAATGGGCCAGCGGCGCCTGGCGGTCGCGCGCCTACGGCAGGCGGAAGACTTGTACCGGTCCTTGCGTGCCGCGCCGTTTATCGCCTGGACCGAACAGGAGCTGGCTGCCTGCGGGCTGCGTCAGCAGCACGCCACGCGCCGCTCGGTGCTGGAGATGACCGACCGTGAGACTGAGGTCGCCCACCTGATCGAGCAAGGGATGACCAACGCTGAAATAGCCGCCGAGTTGTTCATCACGCCCAAGGCCGTCGAATACCACCTCGGCAACATCTACGCCAAGTTCGGGCTCAAGGGGCGCCAGCAATTGCGCCGTCTTCTCGGCGACTCCCGCCGGGTTCCGGGTTACTGAACCAATGGACAATGGCATTGCTTGGCGGGAAGGTAGGAACGACCGGCCGAGGGCAGCTGGGCATGTTCAGCCTGGTCCCATTTGCGGAAGCCTCTGCATCTTGCGGCCGGCTTGGCGAGGACCTGTGCCTGGTGATCGGTGAGGGGAGACCTGCCCATGCGGACGAGCATCACCCGTGTGGCTGTTGCGGCCGCCGCCGCGCTCAGCAAATCAGCAGACGGCACCGTCATCGCCTACGGCCGGGTCGGCGAGCCGCCAGCCGATGTCGCTGAGGCTTAGCCAGATGCCCGCAGGCCGGCGCCCGGACATCCTGATCATCATGGCCGACCAGCTGGTGCCGTCGGCACTGCCGTTTCACGGCAACCCGGTGACACGGGCCCCGGCGCTGTCGTGGCTCGCCGAGTCCGGGGTGGTTTTCGACGCGGCGTACACGGCAAGCCCGCTGTGCGCCCCTGCCCGGGCATCTTTCCTGACCGGCCTGCTGCCCTCGCACACCCGCGCCTACGACAATGCGGCGCAATTCAGCTCCGAGATCCCCACCTTCGCTCACCATCTGCGAAGAGCCGGCTACCGCACCGTGCTGGCCGGCAAGATGCACTTCTGCGGCCCTGATCAGCTGCATGGATTCGAGGAGCGGCTCACCACTGACATCTATCCCGCGGACTACGGCTGGACCCCGGACTGGGACCGCCCATACGAGCGCCGCAGCTGGTACCACGACATGTCCTCGGTCATCGACGCCGGGCCATGCGTGCGATCCAACCAGCTGGACTTCGACGAGGAGGTGGCGTCCGCGGCCGAACGGTCACTGTTCAGGCACATCCGCTCGGGCGACGAGCGCGCGTTCTGCTACGTGGTCTCGTTCAGCCACCCCCACGACCCCTTCACCATCCCCCGGAAGTGGTGGGACCTCTATCGCGAGGAAGACATCCCGATGCCCGCGGCCGGGCCGGACGAGGCCTTGCTGCACCCGCACGAACGCCGGCTCCGTGACGTCTGCGCCATGAACGGCGTGGAGATCACCGAAGATCACGTCCGCGCAGCGCGGCGGGCTTACTATGGCGCGATCTCCTACGTTGACGACCACGTGTCCCGGCTGCTCGGCCTGCTGCGCGACACCGGCCGGCTCGACGGCACGGTCATCATCGTCACCAGTGACCACGGCGAGATGCTTGGTGAGCGCGGGGCCTGGTACAAGATGAGCTTCTTCGAGGGCGCGGCGCGGGTGCCGCTGATCGTCTGCGCGCCCGCGCTCTTCCCGCCGGGCAGGGTGCCGGCCGCGGCGTCCACCATGGACCTCCTGCCCACCCTGGCCGGCCTGGCCCACGATGGTGACATGCCGGCCATCGCCGGCCCGCTGGACGGCCGGAGCCTGCTGCCACACCTCTCCGGTGCCCCTGACCACGACGAAGCGGTAGGGGAATACCTCGCCGAGGGGGCGATCGCGCCGATCGTCATGATCCGCCGAGGGCGGCATAAGTTCATCCATTCACCGAGCGACCCAGACCAGCTCTTCGACCTCGCGTCCGACCCGGACGAGCAAGCCAACCTGGCCGGCGATCCTGCGTCAGCCGGGCTCGCCGGGGAGTTCCGGCGGGAGATCGCCGCGCGGTGGGACCTCCAGGCCCTGGACCGCGAGGTTCGCCAGAGCCAGCGGCGGCGGATCGCCGTTAACGAGGCACTCGGCGCCGGCACACGGGTCCCGTGGGACTTCACACCGGCCTACGGTGCCTCGCGGCGCTACATCCGCAACCACATGGACCTCGCTGATCTGGAGGAGATGGCCCGCTTCCCGCCGGTCGAGCGCCGCATGCCCTTCACCTGACAGAGCTGGCGGCCGTGAGCCGTCGCGCCGCTGCCGCCGCGCAGATGCCCACGGCGCTGCGGTGACCGAGCCGGGGGCGTGCGATCGAGTAGCGGGCCATGGTGCCTGATCCGGCGTTCACGGTGAACAGGAAGTGGCCGTCATGGCTGATCTCCACCCAGCACGGAGCGGTCTGCAGGTCGGCGAACGGAGACGATCCGATCGGCGACAGCGTCCGGCCGGCGGAATCGATCAGAAAACGCATCGCCTCCCCCTTCGCATCTTTGACGCGTACAGGTCCGCCCGGGCAAGTGTTCCTGCTGGGTTGCATGCCTCTCCTTATTGCGGGCCTTATCTGCAGGCCCAGGCGGCCCTCGCGGCAGCGACCCTGGTGGCCGGCGCCCACCGCCACCTCGCCGCCGTCTCCGCCGGGCCGCGCCAGCAGCGGACGGACCGGCAGCTGGCACGATGACTAGCCAGCATCTGGCCCGGGATGCAAAGGCCGGTCACTGAAGGTATGCACCGCCGACACCGGTGCGGCTTGGCCTACGTTGCCGTTTCCCTGGCACAGGGACGGCCGCAGGTCGTCCGTCTCAACCGCCGCCGGGGTTGCCTCAGCTCACAGCGGCGGTGCCGGTGCAAACGCGGACGGCAGCGGGGTTCCGACCTGGCTGGAGTCCACTGCGACGATGTCGTCCCGCATGGGCCGCAGCAAGTTAAGGAGCTCATCTTGTTCGGCTTTCCCGACCTTGAAGTCGTCCAGCACCGCGACGAGGTCTTCCATGAAGGCATCGAACTCGCCGCTGGTCACCCCCATGTTGGTATGCGACACTTTCATGCTGAGCCCCGTGTAGGTGCACGGCCCGCCGGTGTCCTGACACAGCTGGTCGACAAACTCCTTATGCAATCGGCCTAGGTTGGTGCGGGCGAACTTCTGATTGATGCGTTCGTCCTTCCCCGCGCGATCTTCAAAGGCGCGAGCGACTGCCGCGATGGCATCGACTCCGCCGAGGCGGTCATATAGGGAACCCTCCACCGGTCCCACCTCCCGTGCTCTGTCACCCCATCGTGGGTGACGTTCCCCGCAGCGCACACCGTCAAAACGTGTAGTCCCGGCGGTCCAGCAGAGCTTTGCGTGCTGGTGCCTGACCGGGCTGAAGGCCCGGCCGGCGGGTGGATCCGGGAGCAACGAGGGGCCTTCTGGGAGAAACTCGCCTTCGCACCGTACAGCCGGCTAATGCGCCGGGCACCTGGACACTGATCATCTGTCACGACGGTCACCGCGGGAGCGGCTCATTCGCCTGCAAGCGCGCCCGGGCGGCAGTTTCCGAATTCATGGCCGCGGTAGGTGCGCAGATCCTCCGGGACGGCGATTATCGGTGAACCTGGCGACCTGCGTCAGCCCCCATTGCGCTTCTGCGCGGAGCATAGTGACGGTGGCCTGGCGGCTGGAACTGGCGGCGCCGGGTGTGATCGTGCCTCAGACTTGATCAGCAGGGTGCGGGTCGCCAGCGCAGTGGAGGTCGAGATGACAACGAAGATAACCGTCACACTGGAAGACGATCTCGAGGGCGGCCCGGCAGTGGAGACGGTGCGGTTTTCGGTCGGTGGCACGGAGTATGAGATCGACTTGAACAAGAAGAACGCCGCGGCGTTCCGCAGGAAGCTGGCACCGTTCGTCGAGCACGCCCGCCGGGCCGGGCGGGGACCGCGCCGCGGGGCCGGGCGGTCGGTGGCGGGCCGTGAGCGCGGCGCTGCCATCCGGGCGTGGGCGGCGGAGCAGGGAATCACGGTCAGCGCCCGCGGGCGCATCCCAGCGGGTGTGGTGGCGCAATATGAAGCTGCGACGGGCGGAGGCTGACGCTGTCCGACCGCAATCCGGGCCGGCGACACCGAATGGCATCGAGGGCCGCCCAGCAGTTCGGCAAGGCCGGCAATCAGCGATGGGCTAGAAGGACCTTCCTCCCAGTGGTACAGAGCAGGCAAACGCTGATCTTGATACAAGACCCCTGCCAGTCCCGGCCACGGCCTCGAGTTCCCGGCCGATCTAAGGGTTGACCCGCCCGCCGCTTGCCCCATTCGAACCAGCCAGAGCATGCGGCGCAGGGCGTTTCTTGCAGGCTTGCCGGAAGGCCGGTCAGAATTCCCGGCGGAGGTGCTGTCCCGGCGGGGCCCAGTCGTCCGGGCGGCCGGTGTGGTTGGAAAACTCAACCGACCACCGCCACCAGCTATGGTCCCCAGCATGCTGCCACTGCTGCAAGATGCCGACCTCACCGCCGGCCAGCAGCACCGGCAGCCCGTAATGCTCCTCGGCCGGCCACACTTCGCTGCGCCGCAGCGCCGACCCGTCAAGCTCGACCAGCGTCATGGGGGTGTACTCACCGGAGCGATCCAGGTCGGCGCGAGCCACAACCCGGTCATCACCGTCGATGACCTCGATACGGGCCCGGCCCGGCGCGGCGTGGATGAGCACCCGGCTGAATCCACCCGCTGTGGTGCAGCGAGCGAACTCCAGGCCGTTCATTGCACCGTCATTACTGCGCACATTCCAGGTCCAATTCATAACGCCAGCCCTGCCCTCGCGAATCCCTGTCCGGCAGCCGTAACGACCTCGCACCGGGGCCGCCGACGCCAGCGATCCAGGCGATACTCACAGTCCCTCTCACCGTACGCTCAACGGCGCAGACGGCCTGCCGATGGCCGAGGCTTGAGGCAAGCTGCGTGGGTTTTGCCCGGCTCGCTTGAGGTAGCGCCCCAGTCGTGGTGCAGGCTGGCCAGCGCGTTACCGGCGTGTGTCATGGTATGTGCGTGGGTGAGGATCTATGGGATGCCTACGACATGATGGGCGTGAGCTTTCAGCAGCATGCGGCGGACAGTGCCTACAACGCCCATTACGACCGGCCGGCAGTGCTGGCCGCGCTGGAGCCGGTCGCTGGCCGGCAGGTGCTGGACGCGGCCTGCGGTCCCGGCTTGTACCTGGGCGAACTGCTGGAGCGCGGGGCCGAGGTCACCGGCTTTGATGCGAGCCCTGTCATGGTGGCTCTGGCCAGGCAGCGCACGGCGGGCCGGGTGCGGATCGACCAGGCAGTGCTGGGGGAGCCGCTGCCCTACCCAGATGGCGCCTTCGATCTCGTCGTCTGCGCGCTGGCCATTCATTACGCCCGCGACCGCGCGGCCGCGTTCGCCGAGTTCTGCCGCGTCCTGCGCCCTGGCGGAGCAGCAGTGGTATCGACGCAGCACCCGGTGATGGACTGGCTGCGCAAGGGCGGCTCCTATTTCCAGGCGGCGCTGGAAACCGACATCTGGCATACCCCATCGGGAGACCAGCCAGTGCCCTTTTGGCGGGAACCGCTGTCAGCGCTGTGCACCGCTGCCACTGATGCTGGATTCCTCATTGAAAAACTCATCGAGCCGCTCCCCGCGGAAACAATGCGCGAACGCTATCCCGAAGACTATGAAAAACTGAGCAGAGAACCTGGATTCCTGATCCTGTGCCTTCGCAAGCCAGCCATCCCGAGTTGACCGGTGCGGCCGCCACCGGGATTTCGGGCTGGGCTGGGAGTCCCTGTTCCTGGCCGGCCAGTCATCTACCCGGGCGGACGGGTTTTGCGGGAAGCTCGGACACGAAGCCGAGTCCCCGCTGTACCCATCTGGCGAGCGCGTCATCATCGGCAAAGCCTGCGGGCTCGATGCAAATGAAGCCGGACAGAGCCCGGCCAGCGAACTGCATCGGCCGCACGTGGGGTTCGCGAAGCGCTTGCTCACGGCGCTCAGCGCCGACCCGGACCATCAGCGCCGTACCTGTGATGCCGCAGCACATGTTGCCGTTGACCAGGAATGACAGGCCGCCCACCATCGGCTTTTCCACCACATCGTCCCGGCCGGATAGCAAGTGCCGTACCCGTTCGGCAGCTTCGGCGTCGTAGTTCAAGTATCTGGTGCCTCTCTTCGCCCTTAGGCTGCGAGCTTGCCAGGCCCGGGCAGGTTCGCTTCAACCTACGTGGTGCCCGCACCAGCATGGCCACGTCCGCCTGTGGCCGGGGTCCGCTGACGTGGCCGGGGGCGCGCGGGCTAGGTTGAAAGCCGTGTCAGGGTCACTGGGCTGGCTGAGCAGGCTGGCGCTGCCGGTGGCCGCCTGGGTGGCGATCGGGTGCCTGGTAGCGGGTTGCGCGGCGGCCGGCTCCGGCGGCCACGCGGACCAGCCCAGCCCGGCACGTGCCGGGTACAGCACGCCCGCGACGTCCCGGCCGCGCCCGTCTTCTGGGATAGCAGCGCCGTTGCCCGTACCGGCGGTTGGCGGTGATCCGGCGCAGCTTGCCGGTCAGCTCACCAGGGCCGAGCGGGTGCTCAGCGCGGGCACGGCCGCCCCGGCGGCCATGGCCAGGCAGGCGCTGATCGTCCAGCTGGCCTGCCTGCGGGTGGCGGCACACCCCGGCTGGGCTGGCGCAGTGATCGCGCAGGTCGCGCCGGCGCAGCGTGCCGCGGTCGGCACCGACATCGCGGCGACCGCAGACCTGGTGGCGCTGACGCCGCCACGCACCGGGCTTCCCCCGTGGCGAATCGTTGCGGCCAAGAATCTGGCAGCGCTGCGTGCCGACTACCAGTCCGCGCAGGCCGCTACCGGGGTGGGATGGTCCTACCTGGCGGCGATCAATTTCGTCGAGACCGATTTCGGCCGGGTGGCCGGCCCGAGCACCGCCGGCGCGCAAGGGCCCATGCAATTTCTCCCGGCAACCTGGGCCAGCTACGGCCACGGCAGCATTCACCGCCCCAAGGACGCGATCCTCGCCGCCGCTCATCTGCTGGCCGACCACGGCGCGGCCCAGAACATCGCCGCCGCCGTGCACGCCTACAACCCAAGCTGGCGGTACGTCGATGCGGTGCTGCGTTATGCCCGCCGGCTGCGCCACGACCCACATGCCCTGACCGGCTACTACCACCGCCAGGTGACATGCCGCCTGACCCGCGGATGGGTCCTGCTGCCCGCCGGATACGGCACCGACCCCGCCGCACGGCCCATCACACTGCACCTTTGACGCCGCGGCCTCCAGGCCGGCGCCCCGGCGGCTGGCGCAACCGCGCCTGGTAGCTGGAACACTGGGAAAACCATGTCTTCACTGCCGCTCGTGTTCTCCGCCCCGCGCCGTGGCCAGCCGCCGCGGCACCTGGCCGACCTGTCGGCGGAGCAGCGCGCCGAGGCGGTGGCCGCGCTCGGCGAAAAACCGCTCCGGGCCAAGCAGCTGTCCCGGCATTACTTCGCCCGGCTGAGCGTGGACGCGCCCACGATGACCGACATCCCGCAGCGGGCCCGGGCCGCCCTGGTGGCCGAGCTGCTGCCCCCGCTGCTGACCGAGGTAAGGGCGGTGAGCTGCGACAACGGCGCCACCAGCAAGTCCTTGTGGCGCGCTCACGACGGCACGCTGGTGGAGAGCGTGGTCATGCGCTACGACGACCGCGCGACGGTCTGCGTGTCCAGCCAGGCGGGCTGCGGGATGGCCTGCCCGTTCTGCGCCACCGGCCAGGGCGGCCTGCGGCGCAACCTGTCCACGGCGGAGATCACCGAGCAGGTCCGGGCAGCGGCGGCGACGGTCAGGGACGGCGGCCTCGGGCCGCCAGGCCGGCTGTCCAACGTGGTGTTCATGGGCATGGGCGAGCCGCTGGCGAACTACCGGCGGACGGTGGACGCGGTGCGCCGGATCTGCGACCCGGTCCCCGGCGGATTCGGCATCTCGCAGCGTTCGGTCACCGTCTCCACGGTTGGGGTTGTTCATGCAATACGCAAGCTGGCGGTTGAAGGTCTTTCCGTGACGCTGGCCGTGTCCCTGCATGCCCCCGATGACGAACTGCGCGATGAGCTGGTGCCGGTGAACACCCGGTGGAAGGTGGCCGAGGTGCTTGACGCCGCCCGCTACTACGCCGGCCGGACCGGGCGGCGGGTGTCGGTCGAGTACGCGCTGATCCGCGACGTGAACGACCAGCCGTGGCGGGCCGACCTGCTCGGCAGCCTGCTGCACCGGGCACTCGGCCCGCTGGTGCACGTGAACGCGATACCGCTGAACCCGACGCCGGGCAGCAAGTGGGACGCCTCGGCCAAGCAGGCCGAGCGGGAGTTCGTCCGCCGGGTCATCGCGGCCGGGGTGTCCTGCACCGTGCGGGACACCCGGGGGCGGGAGATCGCGGCGGCCTGTGGCCAGCTCGCTGCGTCGGACCGGTAGCGTTCTCGATCATGTCTAAAGCGGTGAGCGCGTTCCGCCGGTACCGGCGCCGGGTGGCCTGGCACGCCGTGCACGGCCTGTGGCGAGCGGTGCAGCGGGCCGGGGCGATCAGCCCCGGCACGCCGGGCAGCCAGAGGTTCGCCGCGTTCGGGGCCGGGTCGATCATCGGGTTCCCCACCGGCGCGCTGTACGGCGAACGGTGGATCGAGATCGGGGCGGAGACGATGATCGCGGCGCAGGTCAGCCTGAGCGCCGGCATGGTCCCGGGGCAGGACCTGGGCGAGGTCCCGCTGCTTCGCATCGGCGACCGCTGCCTCATCGGCCGTGGCAGCCACATCGTGGCCCACCACTCGATCGTGATCGGCGACGACGTGTACGCCGGCCCGTATGTTTACATCACCGACCAGAACCATGGCTACGCCGACCCGGAGGTCCCGATCGGGCGGCAGTGGCCGAGCAACGCGGCCGTGGCCATCGGTTCCGGTAGCTGGCTGGGCGCCGGGGTGATCGTCTTGCCGGGCGCAGTGATCGGCCGCAACGTGGTCGTGGCGGCCGGTTCCGTGGTGCGCGGCGTGGTGCCCGACTGCTGCGTGATTGCCGGGGTCCCGGCCCGGGTGGTGCGCGAGTACGTCACGGGCAACGGATGGGCCCGCCGCGCGCCAGGTCCCGGGCGTCCTCACTGAACTGCAAGGACACGCGTTCCTGAGTCTGTCACGATGGGCGCGTGGCACCTGACGTTCTCGTCGCCACTGCGGCGTACCAGCCCGAGCCGAAGGCGGCCGCCGCGGCCAGGCGTTTTGTCCGTGACACGCTGCAGGCGTGGGCGGTGACCCGCGCCGCGGACGGGCCCGGGGTAGTGGATGACGCGGTGCTGCTGACCAGCGAGCTGGTGACCAACGCCGTGGTGCACGCGGGCACGACGGTCCAGGTGACCTGCAGGCTGGCGGACGGCGCGGTCGAGGTCGTGGTCAGCGACGGCCATCCCGAGCGGCTGGTCCCCGAGGCGCCCGGGGCTGAGCCGGCCGCCACCGAGCACACCGGCGGCCGGGGCCTGCTGCTGCCCGCCGCGCTCGCCTCCGCGTGGGGGGTCGCCTACGGGCGCGCCAGCAAGGCGGTCTGGGTCCGGCTCGCCCTGGAGGGGGCGGGCGGCGGGCTGGCCAGCGGCCCGGACGGCGACAGCGACGCCGCGGGTGAGCTGGCCGACGCCATCGGCGTCACGGCCGCGCTGGCCGCCGCGATGCGCGCCCCCGAGACCCTCGCCAGCCCGGCACCCGTGGCGGCTGCGGTGACCGACGACGGGTACCAGCGGCTGCTGTCGGCCACGGTGGAGTCGGCTCGCGTCGCCGTCGGCGCGGACGCGGCCTTCGCGATGATGCCGGACGAGGACGGGGACCTTCGGCTGCGCGCGGCCGCAGGAAGTATCTCGCTGCCCGGCGGTGGGCCCGCGGCCGGGGCGCCGTCTGTGATCACCGTCCCGTTCGTCGTCGATGGCCAGGTCACTGGGCTGCTCGCGGCCGCGGCCGCGGCACCGGGCGGCTTCGCAGACCCGGAGGCGGCCCGGCTCCAGCGGCTCGCCGACCGTTCCGGCCCCGCGCTGCAACGCGCCTGGCTGGCCGAACTGGAACGGCTGCGGCGGGGCCGGATCTCCGCGCTGGCGCAGGCGCGCGGGCTGCTGGCCGCAGGTCTGGGCCGGGACGAGATCCTGGAGCAGGCGGGCGGAGCCGTGGTGCCCCGGCTCGCGACCTGGTGCGGGGTGCTGCTGCTGGACGGCACCGGGCTACGGACCTGCTACGCCCGGCACGCCGAGGATTCGCTGGCGTGCGCCGTGCCGTGGCTGCTGGACCGGGCCGGCCAGGTCGCGGGGCGGGACTTCCCGGCGGGACGGGGATCCGCCCCGCGCCCCGGCCGCCGCTGGCCGCTGGTCGTGGGGGACACCCGCGGTGCCCCGCCCGGCGTGGACGAGCTCGCCGCCGACACCGCATGGTGCTTCCCGCTCGGTGAGCCCGGCCGCGCGATGGGCGTCCTGGTCATCGGGGACAGCGGGCAAGACCGGCTGCCGCACGACGTGGCGGCCCTGGCCGCCGATCTCGCCTGCCGGGTCGGGCTCGCCCTTGCCCGTGCCGGGCAGGACGCGGCCGGGCAGGCCGGCGCGCAGCTGGTCGGCCACAGGTCCTGAGCGGGCCCTGGTGTGTTGACCGTGGGGCGCAACCGGCCGTCTTGTGCGCGACCGCCATCGAGTACGGGTTGATCGCGGCGATCTAGCGGCGCATCGCCGGCCCACCCGTCTGTCTCTGGGGCCGGGCGGTGAGTACCGGATGGGGTCGAGAAACACGACTGCCCGATCTATACCGGGCGGTGTGCCATGAATGCGTGGCCGTACACCTCGAATGTGCGGGCGTTACTTTCGCCGTTGGCGCCGCCGAAGGTGTCGACCGGGTCGCCGATCACCACGCCGGTGAAGCCGCTGTCGTGCAGCATCTTCTGCCAGCCCGCACGGGGCAGCCCGCCGGCTATTCAACCGGTCCACAGGTCGATGTCGCGCAGCGCCCCGGCTGGCACGGGGCGGCCGATGGCGATGTCAGCGAACTGCAGCCGCCCGCCGGGGCGCAGCACCCGGAAGATCTCGGCGAACACCGCCTGCTTGTCGGCGCACAGGTTGATCACCCCGTTGGAGATCACCACGTCGGCCCAGGCGCCGGGGACCGGGAGCGACTCGGCGAGGCCTTCCCGGAACTGGACCTGGCCAAGGCCGAGCGCCTCGGCGGTGTGGCGTGATTTGGCCAGCATTTCGGGGGTCATGTCGATGCCGGCCACCTGGCCGCCGGGGCCGACCTGGCCGGCGGCGATGAAGGAGTCGAACCCGCCGCCGGAGCCGACGTCGACCACCTTTTCGCCGGGCGCCAGCCGCCGTAGCGAGAACGGGTTGGCCACGCCGGCGAAGGACTCTACCGCCCGGTCTGGCAGCGCGTCCACGATGCCGGGTTCGTAGCCCAAACGGCTGGCGAGGGCCCGGCCGGTGTGGAAGTGGAAGCTGCCGCCGGGGTCGCCGGCCACTTCGCGGTACTTGGCGCGCACCTGCGCGCGCAGCGCGTCGGGGTCTACCGGCAGGCTGCTCATGGCGCTTGCCCCCTTTCGCGGCATGCTCGGTCAGTAGCTGAACGTCACTGCCGGGCTGTCACCGACCCACTCCCACAGGGGTACGGTGCCGCCGACCTCGGCGCTGGCCACGAACCCGGAGGGATCCACATTGCGCGCCTGCATGCAGATCGGGCATACCAGCAACCGGCCGCCGGCCTTGTCGTATCGCTCCAGCAGATCCGCCAGCGGCGGGCAGCCGTCGCAGGCCACCGCCCGGGCGAATCCTTCGGTGGCCAGCCGCATCGCCTCCTTGGTAAGGAACATCAGCGTCTGCCTTCCCTGCTCGGCTGCGCCCACCGCGACCAGGAACGCCACGGTGACCGTTTCGGCGTCCTCCAATCCGGTATTGAGGCTGACGACGGCCTTGTGCATGGTCTCGCCCCTTTCGCTGCTGGTGGCTTTGGCTAGGTCACCAGCCTGGCCAGTCCGGGGCCGTTGTTCATCCGTAGGCCCTACGGATCTTGGTACGGAGGCCACCTCCGTACCGCGGGCGCGCATCGCTAAAGCACAATGGCTCCATGTCGGGGCAGGACATCGTCAACGCGGGGCAAGATGGCGCCATGATGCGCCGGCAGCTAGCTCGCGCGGGCGTCACCGAGCGCGAGGCCGAGGTGCTCTCCGCGGTCGCCGACAGGTTGCGCAACCGCGAGATCGCCGGCCGGCTCCACGTTTCCGTGCGCACGGTGGAGAGCCACGTCGCCGCCCTGCTGCGCAAGCTCGGCGTGACCGACCGATCGGCACTGGCCGAGATGGGCGTGGCACTTCGCGCAACGGACAGCCCCCGTACCGCCCTGGCCGCGCCGCTGACCAGCCTCATCGGCCGCCAGAGCGAGACGAGCGAGCTCACGGCGCTGATCGACGCTCATCGCCTGGTGACGCTGATCGGCCCGGCGGGGGTGGGCAAGACCCGGCTCGCCCTGCGCGTCGCCACGCTTCGCGCCGGCTCGTTCAGCCACGGTGCCCGGTTTGCCGATCTGGCACCGGCCGGGCCCGAGTTGGTTGGCGACACTATCGCGCGGGCACTGGGCGGCGTGCCGCAGCCGGGCTGGCCGCTCCGCGACATGCTGCGTGAGCTGGCGGGCGGGATGCACTCCCTGCTGGTCATGGACAACTGCGAGCATGTGGTCGGGGAGACCGCGGAGATCGTCGCCGACCTGCTCGCCGCCGGTGGCCTGCTGAGGGTGCTCGCCACGAGCCGCGAACCACTCGGCGTGCCGAGCGAGGCCAGCTATCAGGTGCCGACCCTGGCGGTACCGGCCCCGCGTGATTCCGCACGCGCCGCCACCGCCGGAAGCTACGACGCCGTGCGCCTGTTCGCTGACCGCGCGGCCATCGCGTCACCAGGCTTCACGCTCACCGACGCCGTGGCCCCGGCCGTGGCAGCGCTGTGCCGGCGGCTCGACGGGCTGCCGTTGGCTATCGAGCTCGCCGCCTCCCGGATCCGCAGCTTCGGGCCCGCCGAACTGGTTGAGCACCTCGACGAGCGCTTCGAGCTGCTGTCGGCCGGCGCGCGCACCGCCGCGCCGCGGCACCGCACGCTGCGCGGCGCGATCGACTGGAGCTACGAACTCCTCGACGACGACGAGCGGGCCCTGTTCGACCGGCTCGGCGTGTTTCCCGCAGACTTCGACTTCGGGGCCGCCCAATCGGTGTGCGGGGCCGGAGATTCCGGGAGGGCGGTGATGCGGCTCTTGCCCCGGCTGGTGGACAAGTCACTGGTGTCCGCCGCCGGGAGCGGCACCCGCCGGTACCGCCTGCTGGAGACGATCCGGAGCTACGCTGCGGAGCGGCTGGCCGCCTGCGGAGCCGGGCCCGCCGTCCGGCAGCAGCATGCGGCCCACTACCTCGCGCTGGCCGAGCAGGCTGCCGCGGGGCTGCGCTCCCCGGACCAGCGGGCCTGGCTGGACCGGCTGTTCACCGAGCAGCCGAACCTGCGTGCCGCGCTAGACCACACGATCGCCATTGGCGACGTCGAATCCGCCTGGCGGCTGGTCGCCGCGTTGTACCGGTTCTGGGATCACATGGGCCAGCGCCGTGAGGCCCAGGAGTGGATCCAGCGGCTGCTGGCGATCGGTGATCCGCCCGCCACCCCCGTGGCCGTTGCCGGGCTCGCCGCGGCCAGCATGATCCTGCAACCGTCGGACTCCCGAGCCGCTCTTGACCTGGCCCGGAGGGCAGCACGGCTCGCCGCCGGCCTTGACGACCTCAGCCGGGCGCACGCCGCGCACGCGGTCGGAAGGAGCGCGATATGGGTCCAGCCGGAACTGGTGCTGCCCGCGCTGAACGAAGCGATGGCCCGGTTCGGCGCTGATCACCCATGGGAGTGCGCGCTGACCATGCAAAGCCTCACGAACACCTGCGGCGGCTTGGCCGAGGCACTCGACTGGGGACGAGAAAGCGTTGCGTTGTTCCGCGGGCTCGGCGATCACATGTACGCGGCCAACACGCTGTTTGTCATGGCGCAGCGGTGGATATACGCCGGCATCGCCGACGACCAAGTGCACGAGTGGCTGACAGAAAGCCAGGCGCTGGCCGAGGCCAGCGGAAGCGAGGACGACCAAGTCCACGCGACGGTCGGCTTCGGGCAGCTGGCCTGGCTGCGCGGTGACCATGACCGCGCGGCCCAGATCATGGAGGACTGCCTGCCCAGCCTGCGCCGGCTCGGCGACCAGCGCTGCGCCGGCCGGGCGCTGCTCATACTGGGGGAGCGGGCGCGCGAGCAGGGGCAGCTTGGCCGCGCCGCTGACTTGCTTGGCGGGAGCGTGGCAGCGATCACGTTGGCCGGCCAGTCGATCGTGCTCGTGACCGCCCTGGAGGCGCTGGCGGCCGTGTTCTCCGCCCAGGGCCAGCCGCGGCAGGCGGCGGTGCTGCTCGGTACGGCGCGCGCCGCGCGTGAGTCGGCCAGCGCGCACACGCGTCCCGCCCAGCCGCCCGATCAGGAGCTTCGCCGGTCACTGATCCGGATGCTGGGCGACGCGGCCTTCAACGACGCCCACGCCGACGGGCAGCGCCTGTCCCCGGCGCAGGCCCTGGAAGTCATCCGATCCCTCCGGCGCGACCCGGATCGGGCCCGGGCTTGACGTCCCGGAGTGGTTGTCGTCCCACGACCCACCCGGCGAACGGCAGGTCAGGGGGTCAGGACGGTCTTGCCGGCCAGCCGCCCGGTGACGGCCTGGTCGTGGACGGCGGCCAGGTCGGCCAGCGGCCGCCGCTCGGCCACGTCGATCTGCAGATCACCCGCGTTGACGCGGGCGACCAGCTCGGCGAGCTGAGTGGCGTCGCTGCGCACGAACATCCGCACCGTCCGCACCCCGCGCCCGGCGTCTTCCGGGCCGGGGGTGGTGGTGCTGACGAAGGCCCCGCCGTCGGCGACCAGGCCTGCCAGCTGCGCGGTCTCCTCCGGGCTGGTGCGCACCAGGTTCAGCACCGCGTCGAACTGCTGCCCGGCCACCGCCTGGCGGAGGGGGGTGGTGGTGTAGTCGACGATCCGGTCGGCCCGGTAGGAGCGGATGCGCCCGGTGCTGCGCGCGCTGGCGGTCGCGGTCGCGATGGCTCCGGCGTGTGCGGCCAGCTGGACGGCGTACCCGCCGACCGCGCCGCCCGCGCCGTTGACCAGGACGCTCTGCCCCGCCTTCAGGCCGGCGTGCTCGAACAGCGCCTGCCAGGCCGTCAACGCGGCCGAGGGCAGCGCCGCGGCGTCGGCCAGCTCGACCGTGCGCGGGGCGGCGGCCAGCGCCCCGGCGGGCGCGGCGGCGTACTCGGCGGCCGCGCCGGGCGCGGTCATCGGCAAGAACGCCACCACCGCGTCCCCGGCGCTCCAGCCGCTGACCCCCGCGCCGACCTCGGCGATGACGCCGGCCAGGTCGAAGTTCGGGACGTGCGGGAAGGTCACCGGGAACACCTGCTGCAGGAAACCGGCGCGGATTGCGACGTCCACCGGGTTGAACGCGGTGCCGGCCACCTTCACCACCACCTGCCCCGGCCCCGCGGCCGGGCGGCCGGCGTCCTCGTAGACCAGGACGTCGCTGTCGCCGTAGGAGTGGTAACACATGGCTTTCATGATCTCTCCTCGCTTGTACTTCGAATTTGAAGCATGTAGCGAGAGTAACCCGCTTCGACTTCGAAGCAATGCCCGGCGAACCAGTGACGTTCGTCACATGCTTTGAATTCGCAACTTATACCGTGGAGGAATGACCGACCCCGACCCGGCCCCCGGCACCGGTGGCGCCGCTGGCGTCCGGGCGCTCGATCCCCGGCAGCTGCGGGCTTACTTCGTGCTCACCGAAGCCGTCAGCCTGCTCCAGTACCAGGTCGAACAGCAGCTACGTGCCGCAGGCGACCTCAGCTACGTGCAATTCCAGCTCCTGGCCCGCCTCGCCGACGCGCACGGCCCGCTGACCATGACGCAGCTGGCCGACGGCGTCGTCTACAGCCGCAGCGGCCTGACCTACCAGGCCGGCCTGCTGGAAAGGGCCGGCCTCATCACCCGCGGCCCCAGTCCCGACGACGAACGCGCCACCCTGGTCACCATCACCGGCAACGGCCGGGCCCGCTTCGACCGCGTCCTGCCCGGCCACGTCCAGGTCATCCGCCGCCTGCTGGTCGACCCCCTGACCGACGACGACCTGCACTATCTCGGTGACATCATGACCCGTGTCCGCGACCACATGCGCGCCCAGCCGCCCCGCTCTGCCGCCCCCCGCAAACACCGTGGACAGATCGGCGGGGGTTCCAGGCTGCCGGGTTAGCCGCTGCTCTCGCGCCGCTGGCGTATCTGCCGGATCGCTTCCTGGACGCCGCCGGTCCAGGGGTCGCCGTGCCCGGGAAGCACCTGATCGGCGGAGATCGCATCCAGGCGGGCCAGCGATTCGACCGCCTGATCGGCGTCCGCGGTGAACGGCGCGACCTGGGGGCCGCGCGCCCCCGTGGTCACCGCGTACGTGGCGAATGCGTCGCCGACGAACAGCGCGCCGAGCGAAGCAACGTGCAGGGCGGCGCTGCCGGGGGTGTGGCCGGGCGTCAAGGTGACCCGTGGGCTGCCCGGGACGTCCAAGGTCGCCCCCTCACCGAACGTCGCGACCTGCTGCAGCTTGGGGATGCGAAGCCCGCCGTGCATAAGCGAGAACCACATGAACCCGAGGAGGGGCCCGAGCTTGACGGGCCCGTAGCCCTTCGATGGGTTCGGCACCTCGCCGCGGGCCAGGGCGGCGTCGGCTTCGTGAACCGACACCGGGACCCCGGCCTCGCGGCGCAGCCGCTCCGCGAAGCCGATGTGGTCGGTGTGCCCGTGGGTGAGGATCAGGGCCCGGACGTCGGCGGGCGTGCGGCCCATGGCGGCCAGCTCCCCGGTGATGTCCTTGTAGAAGCCGAGCAGCCCGACGTCGATGATTGTTACCTCGCCGGCCTGCTCGATGAGGTACGCGTTGATCATGCTGTTGTCGCCGATCCGGTGGATGCCCGGCGCAATCTTCATGATGAGATCCTCCATCCGGAAGAATATCGGGCGGCCTGAGGTCGATGCGGACGCGCTCGTCGTCGTGACCTGGTTCCCGGGTGGCGCGCGAGCGCTGTGCGGCTCGTCGTGAATGCGGCTGCTCACCGCGGTGACTATCCTCTCTCCGTCAAACCCATGCCGTTGCCTGGCCGGTTGTCTCCCGAGCTGCTGGCCCGGCACGCGCCCACTGATTGGCGAACTGCCTGGCCATGCCCACTGCGATCACTGGCCTGGGTGATGAGGGCCCGGGCCGGCCGGTGCCGGTGGTATCGGCGCTGGTGGAATTCGGTTCGGCGCTGCACGTGCTGCGCGATCCGGGACACCACGATGCGGCCGCTTGGGCTGCCGGTGTCCGCGAGGCGATGAGCCCGCGGCTGGTGGCCTGGACGCAGGCCTGGTGGTGGACGGCCCAGGCCATCCGGGCCACGCCGTTTATCACCGCTGTCCCGCCAGCCAGCGACTTCCCCGGGTCGCTGGCCCGGTTGCGGGCGATGCCAGCGTCGCGGCTGGCCAGGCAGTTGCTCCGGCCGATCGCGCCGTCGGGTGAGATACCGGCGGCGGTGCACTGGTCGCGGTCGCGGGGCCCGGCGGTGACGGCGGTGGTGGACGCGCTCGTCACCCGCCCGGCCGAGGGGGCCGCTGACTTCGTGCAGTTCCTGGACGCTAGCTGGCGGGAGTGGTTTTCGGCCGAGTGGGCAAGGATCCGGCCGGTGCTCGCGGCGCGTGCCCGCGCCTTCGCCGGCACGGTTTCCGCGCACGGCGCCGCCGCGGCGCTGGCCACGATCGACGCGTCGGTCACGGTGACGGCTCCCGGCTCGGCCAGCATCGCCAAGGTCCAGAATGCCCGGCATGACGTGTCCCGCCGTGGCCTGCTGGTGGCGGCCAGCAGCTACATCCGGCCCCACTTGTATGTGGCGGACGTGCCCAGGCAGCCGCTGCTGCTCATCCACCCGGCCGGCACCGGGCCGCCGGTGCCTTCCGCCGCCGAATTGCTGCGGCGGCTCGGCACCGTGGCGCACCGCGGCCGGCTGGAGGTCGCGCGGGCGATCGCTACCGAACCGCGGACCGCGGGCGAGATCTCCGCGCTGTGGCACATCGACCCGACGCTGGTCAACCGGCACCTGCGGGCACTGGCCACCGCCGGGCTGGCACGCACAACCCGGCGCGGCCGGTTCGTGGCCTACCAGCTCGACGACGACGCCATCGCGGCACTTGGCACGGACCTGGTGGCACTGCTGCTGCGCTGACCACGTTTGACGGTTTCTGTCAGCCCGCTCGCCACACCGGCGCGAGCGATGCTTAGCTGCAGCGTGACCATCGTTTCGAAGGAAGAAGCCAGCAGCCGCCTGCAGGCGGATCATGACGCGCTGCTCGCCCGGGTGAACGGCCTCACCGGAGCGCAGCTGGCGGCCAGCTACCGGCTGGCCAGCGGGCCGCTCGGGGATTTCTGCGAGTCCCTGCACGACCTGATCGCGCATGTCCTGATGTGGGATGAGATCAACCTCACGGTGATGACCGAAGCGGCCGCGGGCCGGGCGCACTGGAGCCTCGACCCGCGGTGGGAGACGCCGGAGGCGGGGCGGATGCTCAACCGCGGCGGCGTCGAAGCGGGCCGGCACCTTCCCGCTAACTTGCTGCTGCACCGCCTCCAGGCTGTCCACGACGCGGTGCTGGCCGAGTTCGCCCGCTACCGCGGCCGGGCCTGGACGGAGGCCGGGAACCTGCCGGAGCTGGCTGACGGCCCTGGCGGCCTGGCGCAGCGAGTGTGGACCGCGCCCGGCCAGCCCGCCTTCTGGCACGCCGCGATTCACCTGAACCAGTTGCCGCAGGCAGCCGGCCCGGCCGGCCAGTCCATGGCCCCCGGCGAGCAGGAACGGAGCACCGCACTGCCATGAATACCCGCGTCGTCGACGACCCTGGCTTCGCGGCCGAGACCGAGGCCTTCCTGGCGCAGCTCGGGCCGGCCGCACCGATCAGCGACTATTCCGCTCTGCTCGCCGCCCGCGCCGAGCCGGCCGAGCTTGCGCTGTCCGGCGAACCTGACCCGGCCGTCCACATCGCGGATCTGTACCTCCCAGCCCGCCACGGCCCGGTCGGGCTGCGCTGGTACCGGGCACGGACGGCGGCCGGGCCCGGGCCGGTGCTGCTGTGGCTGCACGGCGGTGGTTTCATCGGCGGGTCGGTGGCCGACATCGATCACGCCTGTTCCCGGCTCGCGCGCCTTGCCGGGGTCACCGTCGTCTCCCTGGAGTACCGGCTGGCGCCCGAGCACCCCTACCCGGCGGCCCTGCACGACGCCTACGACGCCCTGCGCTGGCTGGCCGATCACGGCGCGTCGCTCGGCGGCGACGGCCGGGTCGCCGCCGGGGGCCAAAGCGCCGGAGCCGCCCTGGTCGCCGGTGCCTGCTTGCTGGCCCGCGACCAGCACGGCCCCGCGCCGGCCTACCAGGTCCTGTGCTACCCCTCGCTGGACTTCGAGCAGGACACCGAATCCGCCCGGCAGTTCGACGGGGTATTCCACAGCATCAAGCCCGGCTGGCCGACAGACCAGTACCTCGCCGGGCAGCCCGTGACGCCGTACGCGGCGCCGCTGCGGGCAAAGACCCTCGCCGGGCTGCCGCCTGCCCTGCTGATCGGCGCCGGCCGCGACCCGCTGCGCGACGACGCCCGGGGCTACGCCGCCCGGCTGGACGCCGACGGCGTAGCTGTCACGCACGTGGAGTACGCCAGCACGATGCACGCGTTCTTGAACTTCTGCGGCGTGCTGTCCGCCGGTGATCACGCGATCGAGCTGATCGCCGCAAAGCTAGCACGCAGGTTCGAACACCACGCCGCCTGAGTCTCCGGCCGCCGTCATCGGC
>Ga0126380_10000059_pt1 | contig 24090 bp, 25 predicted proteins | sample PanSoiMetPlot_26_FD_92544 | JGI IMG/M metagenome (GOLD analysis project Ga0126380, IMG submission 92544) | Tropical forest soil microbial communities from Panama - MetaG Plot_26 | ecosystem: Environmental > Terrestrial > Soil > Tropical forest > Bulk soil | place: Panama | collected 2016-02-17
CGGATTTCAATTCCTCGCGCGCTTCCATCAACGGCGCAGCGTTGATGTCGATGTCGACATAAAAATGCGGGACCGGCCCTTTGCTTTGAACAAGGCGCTCGGCAATTCCGCGGCGCATTCCGGAAAGTTGAATACGTGTGTCGCCTTCTCTCTTCTGTGGGGGCAGCCATCCCGGCTGCTCTGCCTTTTTTGCAGGCGAGACGCCTCCCGCCCCAGTTCCGGCTTTCGCGGCCCCACGCACGTCTGACTCGGTCACGCGGCCTTCGGGGCCGGTTCCTTTCACGCTCGAAAGGTCGACACCAAGCTCAGCGGCGACGCGACGCGCGACGGGCGAAGCTTTCACGCGCGCTTCGTCGCTTTCTGCTTTCTGCTGTGGTGGCAGCCGTCCCGGCTGCTCTTTTTTCGCAGGCGAGACGCCTGCCTCCACAGGTTTTTCTTTTTTCTCAGCCGGAGCGGGCTTTTCCGTTTCCCTTTGCGGCTTCTCTTCCTTTTTTGGTTCAGCCTTAGCTTCTGTCTTCGGTTTTTCTTCCTTCTTTGGCGCTTCTTCTTTCTTTGGAGCCTCTTCGCCTTCGCCGCCGATGAACGCGATCTTGTCGCCGACGTTTACCTTTTCGCCTTCTTTGACGAAAATTTCGGTCAGCGTTCCGTCCTCAGGCGATTCCCATTCCATCGTCGCCTTGTCGGTCTCGATCTCGGCGATGACTTCTCCGGCCGTAACTTTGTCGCCCTTTTTCTTTTTCCACGAAACGAGCGTGCCCTCGACCATCGTGTCGCTCAGTTTGGGCATTTGGATTTCGGGCATATTAGGAAGTGACCAGTGGCAAGTGACCTGTGACCAGCAAAATCCTTATGCGTAACAGACCTTCTTTACAGCGGACAAAAGTTTGTGGGCGTTAGGGAGCACGAACTTTTCGAGCTTCTCGTTGTAGGGCATCGGCACGTCCTCTTGAGAAACGCGCATGATTGGCGCGTCGAGCTCATCAAAAATATTTTTCTGGATCCGATAACAAACTTCCGCGCCGACGCCGCAGAACGGACGGTCCTGCTCGACGATCACGACACGATGCGTTTTGGAGACGGAGTTGAAGATCGCTTGCTCGTCCAGCGGCTTGATCGAGCGAAGATCGACAATCTCCGCGGAGATATCCTCCTCTTCGAGCTGCGCGGTGACCGAAAGCGCGAGCGGAACGGTTTGCGCATAACAAATAATCGAAACGTCGCTTCCTTCGCGTTTCACTTCCGCCTCGCCGAGTGGGATGAGCAGGTCTTCGTCCGGCGGCTCGACCATTCCCTTCGAACTGTAAAGAAGCTCCGCTTCGAGAACGAGAACGGGATTGTCGTCGCGCACCGCCGTCTTCAACAAGCCTTTCGCGTCGCGCGGGGTCGCAGGTGTGCAAATCTTCAAACCCGGGAAATTGGCATACAAACATTCGGTCGCATGCGAGTGCGTGGCCGCGAGCTGATGCGCCGGGCCATTTGGTCCGCGAAACGTGATTGGAATATTAAATTGCCCGCCTGACATCATCAGCATGTTCGGCGCGTTGTTCACGACCTGGTCGAACGCGACCAGCGAAAAACTAAACGTCATGAATTCAACGATCGGCCGCAGACCGGTCATGGCGGCGCCGATTCCGAGTCCGGCGAAACCGTTCTCGCTGATCGGTGTGTCGATGATCCGTTTCGGTCCGAATTTTTCGAGCAAACCCTGACTGACCTTGTACGCGCCCTGGTATTCGGCGACTTCCTCGCCCATCAGAAAAACGTTTGGGTCGCGCGCGAGTTCTTCGGCGAGAGCCTCGTTCAGCGCCTGACGGTAGGTGATTTCCCTCACGACTTTCCTCCGTTGAAAAACGCGTATTTGTAAACGTCTTCGACTGGAAGCTCCGGACTTTCCTCCGCGAATTTCACCGATTCGAGCACGGTCTGCTTCGCTTTCTTGTCGAGCTCGTCGAATTGTTCGTTCGTCAATTTGCCCTCGCGGGTCAGCTGCGCGCGCAATCGAAGGATTGGATCGTCGAGCCGGTATTTTTCCAACTCGTCTTTCGTCCGATAACTCGCCGGATCGGACATCGAGTGGCCGCGATAACGATACGTTCGCACTTCCAAGAACGCAGGGTGCGGCTCTTTGCGCATCGATGTGACGACCTCAGCGATTTTGTCGCGCACTTCCCGAAAGTTCATGCCGTCAACGATGTCGCCGGGAATATCGTAACCTTCCGCGCGGTCGACGATTTGTTTCAACGATGTCGATCTTTTCACTGACGTTCCCATCGCGAAAAGGTTGTTCTCGCAAATCAAAACGACGGGCAATTTATAGAGCGCGATGAGATTTAAGGCTTCGTGAAACGCGCCCTGATTGATCGAGCCATCGCCGAAAAAACAAAGCGTCACGCGATCTTCTTCGCGATATTTCGAGGCGAAGGCCAATCCGGCAGCGAGCGGAACGTGCGCGCCGACGATCGCATGCCCGCCGTACATGTGACGTTGCTTGTCGAAGAAATGCATCGACCCGCCGAGTCCGAGCGTGCAGCCGGTCGATTTGCCGAAGAGCTCGGCCATGCAGGCGTTGGCGCTCGTCCCGCGCGCGAGCGCATGGCCGTGATCGCGATAGGCGGTGATGAGGTAATCATCATCGCGCGCCGCGGCGACGGCGCCGACAACGACCGCCTCCTGGCCGATGTATAGATGACAGAAGCCTCCGATTTTCTGCGCTTGATACTGCTGACTCGCACGTTCTTCGAAACGGCGGATCAACAGCATGAGCGCGAGCATCTCGACTTCGTCGCGTTGCTCGGGACGCTGCATGAAAAATTATGCGACGCGAGGCAATGCAGCTCCAGCCCGCCCCCGGCTGGCGTTGCGCCCAAAGTTCATGCACACCACGAAAAGCAGCGTGAAGAACAAGTCACTGAGCAGACTGTTACGGAAAAACATCCAGGTCGGAGTGGCACTGTATTGCGGCAGACCGACGGTGAGAGATTGAATTAATCCCGCGAAATTTTTCGCGTAACCGGGATCGCTTATCCACGAGGCCGCATTTGTGATGATGTAGAAGATTGTCGATCCAAGGACCGAGGCCGGCAGCAACGTCTTGAACGACGCGCGATTTTGGAGAGCGAGGCCGATCAACCCGACGAGCGCGAGGGCAAAGTAACGGCTGACCATTTGCACTTGGACCAGCGGCGCGCCGTAAATGTAGTTCAAAACCAAATCGGAAATGAAAAGCGCGCCGAGCGGGACGGTAAATTTGAACTTCGCGGGAAAGTAGGCTGCGCCGCAGAGAGCGATCGCGGCCAGGGGCGCGAAATTCGCCAACCAGGAAGCGTGACCGGATTGAATCAAGAAGACCGCCGCAATCCGATAAGCGACAGCCGCCAAAGTAAGTATGAGCGCCGGAATCATTGAAAGAAATCTAGCCGTCCTGCGAGAGATGCAAAGCTGATTTGGTCCGAGGTGCGAGCCGCACTGGCATTGACCGGCTGTTTGGCCACTGCAGGGAGTCAGCGCGGGTCAGACTCTTGTCGAATCGCCGACCTGCGCCTGCCAACGGTGGATTTGCGCCGCTAATTCGCTGGCGACGTCGCGATGCGAACCGGCGTAATACAAATTCCGCGCTTCATTGGGATCGTCGCGAAGATTGTAGAGCTCGTTCTTGTCTTTATCGCGCAGGCAAAGTTTCCAACCATCCGGCGAGACAATGGCGCGAGTCGATTCGCGAAGACAGTTCTCGATTTCCTGTTTGCCGGCCAGCGAGCTTTTCTCGAGCGCGAGATCCGGCTTTGTCGGGGCCCACTCAACGAAAACAAAATCAGCTGAGCTCGTTTCGCCTCGAATCAGACCGGCCCGGCTTTTTCCGGCGCACTGATCGTGCGCGGGTTTCCCGAGCAGATCAAGAATCGTCGGAACAAAATCGATGTGACTGACAGGCTGCGCGCAACGCCGCGGACTCTCTCCCGGCACGCGAACAAAATATGGAACGGTCGCCGACTGTTCGAACATCAACTGCTTACCGAGCATTCCGTGGGCGCTCATCATGTCACCGTGGTCGCTGGTGACGGCGGTGATCGTGCGATCGCGAAGATCCAGATCGTCCAACTTGGCGAGGATCGTTCCAATGCTGCGGTCGATTTCGTGGATCAGGCCGAGATATTTTTGTTTCACCTCGCGATATTGCGCCGCGGTCGGGTGCTGGTTCCGATAATATTCCTGGCGCAATCGATAGCGCAGCGGCATCTCGTCGCTGAAAAGGTTGTCGATGCTCGCGTCGAGCGAGACCGCATCGAGCGGGTGCTCATTGTTGAAAGGACCGTTGTATGGCGGATGCGGCTCGAAAAACGCGACGAACAAGACGAACGGCTCGTTTCGATGCCGCTCCAGAAATTCACAGGCCTTCGTTTCGAGGAATTTCGGTTTCGATAATTCAAATGGAAGCGTGGTCGGAAACTTCAGGCTGAAGGATTTTCCGTTTTGCATGTCCGGCTTGAATCCCTTTGCCAATAAAAATTTCGTGTAATCGCTCTGGCCGGGCGTTTTGCGGTGATGTTGCGCGGTTTTAAACGAATCTTCGATCGAGACCCATTCCTCGAACCCGTGTTGCGGTAAAAACTCGTCGCCGAGATGCCATTTTCCAAAGTAGCCGGTCCGATACGCGGGATCGGCAATCATCTCCGGCAAACATCGAATGCTCGGTGGCAAGACATCTTTGTTGTCGGTGCAATGCGTCTGATGCGGCCAGGTCCCGGTCAGCAACGAGGACCGCGCGGGCGAACAAATCGGATGCGTTACGTAGGCGCGCTCGAAAACTATCGATTCCGACGCGAGGAGGTGCAGGCTTGGCGCGCGCACGCTGTTCGCAGCACTTCCGACAATCACGTCGGTCCGAAGTTCATCGGGAAGAAAGACCAGGAGATTCGGTTTACGGGAGGGCGGACCTTTTGACGAAACGGCGAGTGCGGCGGAGCTCAGCGCTATCGTGCGCAAGAAAGAGCGGCGCGAGATTTTTCCCACGCCACAACTACAAATAGATCGCGGTCGACCTCAAGATAGGCGCGACCCGAAAATTAAGTCGGCGTCAAAGCGACAGATCGCGTCCGGCAATCGAAAACCGCCACCGAAGCGGGCCGGCGGACCTATTTCTTGGCGAGCAGCGCGTTGAGTCGCGCTTTGCGGCGATTGGCCGCGTTCTGATGAATGATCCCGCGCTTGGCTGCTTTATCGAGCGCTGAAATCAGGGCGCGAACCTGTTCGCGGTCAGGCTTCGCGTTTCCGCGAACACGCCTCTGCAAATTGTGGAGGCGCGTGCTCACGCCGCGGTTTTGACGGGCGCGAACAAGCGACTGACGGGCGCGTTTCGCTGCTGATCGTGTGTTAGCCATTTTCTTCTAAATCGGGCGACGACGGTCGCGCAGACCGCACAAATGTCAAGACGTCGATCTTTCAGCTATGGGTATCGGTCGCGACCTTGACCTGCGAATCTTTGTCTTTGCGCAAGCCGTTTTGCGAAGCCGGGACATCGAAGCCATAGACCTCGGGATCGCTCATGTTCTTAGACCTGGGCAATTTGTCCTGAACAATTTCAACCGGCGAGCCGAGTGGCAATTGATTATAAAGCGCGAAGACATCCGTCGATTTCATTCGAATGCAGCCGAAACTCGCCGGCTTGCCGATCAGCTTTTCCTCGTTCGTTCCATGAATGTAAATGCAGCGCTTGTAAGCATGCGCGTTCGAAGCTTCCAATCCTCGCAACCAGATGATCCGGGTCATCACCGGATCGCGTCCCGGAGTGTTCGGATGCAAAATTTCTCCGGTCCAACGACGATTGTGAAACACCGCGCCCATTGGAGCATGATCTCCGATTTTCTGCGCGACCTGCAAAAGTCCGAGCGGCGTCGCGAGACTGCCCCAGGCATCGCCCAAACCGTATTTCGAAGTCGAAACGGGATAGCTAGCGGCGATCTTGCCGTTCTCAATCAACATCAACTTTTGGTCAGTCACGCTGATGACGACACGAGTGGAAAGACTCGGAGCCGGAATGGAAACGGGGTTGGCGCTGACCGTCAGCACGCCCGCCAGAAATGCCACGCCAAAACTGGAGGAACGAAACATCCGCGCTCTCATACTCCGAAAACAAGCATTGTCACGCGGGAATTGGCGACGGTGAGCGGGAAGCACCGAAGCTGAGCCTCGGCGACCAAGGAAGGAGCGACGAGAGGGCCACATAGAAAAATCCCGCTTGGAACATGAGCAGGAACGGTATCGACAAAAACTGGTGGTTCACGATCGCGAACCAGACGAAGTAGCTGAAATAAATCGCGAACGCGAGCTCAGCGTACGGCAGGGTCGACTTTAATGCGCGATACTTGCAGCTGCGCCACGATTGCGACCGCCGCTCGATTCCGTATTTCGGCGTGCGCGTGAAATCCGACTGGTGATTGAAGATCGCTTCCAAAACTGCGCGCGCGTTGTTCAAGGAGAGACCAATGCCGAGCGCGAGCAAACATGGCAGGAGCAGCATCTGTCTCATCCAACCGTTCGGATGGATCTCGCGTTGCGCGCAAACGTAAAAGACCGCGACCGAAACCGAAGCGGTCAGGAAAATTGGAATGTCGATCAAGAGTGTTCGGACCCAGCCGGTTTGCGGCCCGCCGGTCGACGGATGCAAGAGCACGCAGAGACAGGCGAGAAGCAAGTAAGCAAAATTGGAAACGAGATGCCCGGTCGCTTCGGCTTTAATCGCAAACGGAAGGTCGCTTCGCCAAATACTCGGCAGCAATTTTTTGCAGGTCTGAATCGAGCCTTTGGTCCAGCGATGCTGCTGCGATTTGAAACCGTTCATGTCCACCGGCAGTTCCGCCGGAGTCACGACGTCGGGAAGGAAAATAAATTTCCAACCGGCGAGCTGCGCCCGGTAGCTAAGATCGAGATCTTCGCAAAGCGTGTCGTGCTGCCAGCCGCCCGCTTCTTCGATACACGTCTTTCGCCAAAGTCCGGCGGTGCCGTTGAAATTGAAAAATCTTCCGCTGCGGCTGCGCGCGGTTTGCTCGAGGACAAGGTGGCCGTCCAGGAACATCGCCTGCACCCGCGTGAGCATGGAGTAACCGCGATTCAAATGGCCCCAGCGCGTCTGGATCATTCCGATCTTGGGATCGGTGAAGAAATGGATGGTGCGTTGCAGTAAATCCTTCGGCGCAACAAAATCCGCGTCCAGGATGCAAACGAAATCGCCCGCGGCCGATTCAAGTCCGCCGGCCAGCGCGCCGGCCTTGAATCCGGTGCGATCAACCCGATGAATTAATTGCACATCGAAGCCGCGCCGCCGCAATTCGTTTGCACAAGCGGCCGTCACCTCGCGCGTGTCGTCGGTTGAATCGTCGAGGACCTGGATTTGGAGAAGCTCACGTGGGTAATCGAGCTCGCTGACGGAACGCAACAGCCGCTCGACTACGTAAAATTCGTTAAAAATCGGAAGCTGGACTGTTACTTTGGGCAGCTGATTGAAATGGCCAGCCGGGACTGCAGCGCGTCGGCGGTTTTTCAGGAAAAGATAGATGATGAAGTAGCGGTGAATACCGTAGGCAGAGAGCCCGAGAAGCACGGCCAGGTAACATGCCGTCCAGATTAAATAGCCGAGACTTCCTTGCATAAGGTGGCTGCCAGTCGTTAAAACCGCAGGTGCGAATGATGGCTGTACCGTTGTCAGCGTCAAATCAAAAATGGCGCGCTTCCCTCGGCAAAAGCCGCCGAAGGCACGCAAAAATCCACGCAATATCGATCTTTTTCGCGACCGCGTTAGCCGCGACCACGATTACACCAAATCCGGACCAACCGGCGGAGGACACTGACCACGAACGGGAAGAACTTGGTGTAAATCCCTACACCACGCCGTCGATTGAGAAAATTTTCGCGCAGCTCGATCAGCTTGGCGCGCTTCCGTTCGATCAACTAAAACGCGAGCCGCCGAAATCGACGGCCACGAATCGTGAGCAGAAGGGGTTGATCTTTGGCGGATTGATCGCCGATGGCTTTCTCGTTGTGAAAGCGGAGCGAAGTAATGCGGTCGAAAACCTGGGACGCGTATTGCTTGAGCATGCCCGCGCGCTGGGCGTCGCAAATCGAGTGATGCGACACAGCGCGAGCCTGACCGAGCTCGGCAAACGTGGCGAATGGCAGCAAATGCGACAGGAACTCGTCGCGACGCAAGCAGACGTCGAACAAGCGATGATCGATTTGCGTGATGAGAAAATGGCGCATCTGATCAGTCTTGGCGGTTGGTTGCGCGGACTGGAAATTTCGGCCGCAACCGTGGAGGCGGATTTCTCGCCACAACGCGCGAAAGTTTTGGCGCAACCGGACCTGGCCGATTATTTCGAAGAGGAACTAAAAACGCTGCCGCCGTTGCTCATGCACGCGCCATTGGTTGAAAAACTTCGCGCCGGGATCAAAAAGCTCCGCCTCATCTTGCGCAAGTCGCCGGAAGCGTTGACTCGCACGGACGCGGCTGCGATCCACGCCGAAGCACGTGAGTTGAACGACGCAATTCGCCAAAGCGAATAGTCCAAACGTCTTAGACCCGGCGGCAAGCGACCTGCTGCCGATATGCTATCCTTTCAACCCGGCCTATGCCATTGCAACACGTTTTGAAGAAACGCCGCCACGACCGCTTGGAGCGCTTTAATATCGTGGTCTCGATCCTGTTGGCGGGTTGGGTGCCATCGATCCTGACGGTCTGGTTTTCCTACGCCTTTCTGACCAAGATGATGGAGTCGCGAATTCTGCGTGACCGGCAAACATTCGTACAGTTGATCGGCCGACTCATCGGCGACGATCTCAGCCGGACCCAAGGCGTGATCGAATATTATCAAACGCTGCCCGAGGTTACGCGCATCCTGGATTCGTCAAACCCGCAATCGGCGGCACAGCAATGGGTCAGCGAAACGTTTTATTCGCATCCGCGCATCGATGGAATGTTTGTCACCGCTCGCGACGGGCGCCTGATCGCTTCGATCCCTCACGACCCGGCGATGGTCGGCAAAGATTTCGATTCCAACTCGTGGCGGCCGCAGGCGGAAAGAATCTCGGGCGCGTTCGTTTCGCCGGTGCATCCGCGTTCTACCGACGGACGGGTGGTGACGGATGTCGTCGGCGCAGTGCAAACGCCAGAAAAGAAAATTGTCGGCTATCTCGGCGTTTCGGTGTTGGTCGAGCGGATCGGCCGCCGGCTCTCGGCGATTCAGTTTGCTGATCAATCGACCTGTCAAGTTGTCGATCAAATGGGAGATGCGCTTTTCACAAACGATTTCCGGCCAAATCCGGTTCCAGCGCCCGCGCCCGAATCGATTTTGCCTAGCGAAATCGTCAAAGCCAAAAGAGGAAATCTCGAGCGAGACGGAAATCTCTATTCGTTCAGTCCGGTGGAATCGACCGAGTGGACGGTCGTCGTTAAGCAACCGAAAGAAGTCGCCTACAAACCGGTCCGGGATCTCGTCGGCCGGATGGCCGTGCTGGCGGCGTGGCTGATGGCGTTGACCACCATTTTCGCCTGGCTCGGCGGAATTTTTTATCGCCGACAAACTGAAGCCGCTCGCCGGATCGAGCGAGAAGTCATCTTCAACGAAAAAATCCTCGCCAATATGCCGGTCGGGATCGCGTTCATTGATCCGAACACAAAAAAATTCACGCAGGCCAACGAAGCGTTCATTCAAATGGCGGAGCGTTTTGGCGGGTTTCCAAAACGACGTGAGGTGATCGGCTCGACCTACGAGGATGTGAAAATTGCCGCGGCGGACGCGATCGAGCGCGTGTTGGAATTGGGAACGCCGTTTCAATTGATCGAGCAACCGTTCACGGGCGAGGGCGGCATGACCCACTTTGTGAACGTGACGCTGGTGCGCCTGCAAGCCGCCGACGAGACGATTCAAGGCGTCCTTTATTTTGTGGAGGACAAAACACGCGACGTGACGTTGCGCCACGAGCTAATCAGCGCCAACACGGCAAAAGATCAGTTTCTCGCGCTGCTCTCGCACGAATTACGAAATCCGCTCTCACCGGTCATCGCGATGGTCGGGGAATTGGAAGCCAGCGGCCCGCACTCGCCGAAGTTGCGCGAAGCGCTCGCAGTGATTCGACGGAATGTCGAACTCGAGGCGCGATTGATCGACGACTTGCTCGACGTGACCCGGATCGCGAAAGGGAAACTTCAGCTCACGTTCGAGATCGTCGACGTTCACGAAGTTCTGCGGCGCGCCTACGAGATTTGTCACGAAGATATGGCGCGAAAGAAAATCAGCGCGCGGTTCGAGCTCAACGCCGAGGAAGTTTACGTGGAGGGCGATCCGGCGCGATTGCAGCAAGTGTTTTGGAACCTGGTAAGGAACAGCGTCAAATTTACGCCCGAGGGCGGCCGCATCACCATGGCGACCTCGAATGTTACGGACGACGAAATCGAGATCCGCATCACTGACACCGGAATCGGAATCGACTCAGACAAGATCGAGAAGATTTTCAACGCGTTCGAGCAGGGACAAACGTCGATCACCCGACGTTTTGGCGGGCTTGGACTTGGGTTGGCGATTTCCAAAGCAATGGTCGATGCGCATCGCGGCAAAATCCGTGTTGAAAGCCCGGGCAAAGACCAAGGCTCGACCTTCATTGTCGATCTAGAAACCGTTCCTGCCTCAGTCGTAGCGGAGAATGGAGCCGCGGGCGGAAATCGCGATGCCGAAGAAGCACCGGCAATTTCGCGGCGTCGGCGTTTGCTCGTGGTTGATGATCATGCCGACACCTGTAAGGGCATGAAGATGATGCTCGAGCGTCGCGGTTACGACATTACGGTCGCGCATTCGGCCGATCAGGCAGTCGAGAAAACGCGCGAAACGGATTTCGACTTGCTGATCAGCGACATCGGGTTGCCCGACAAAAGCGGCTACGAACTGATGAGCGAATTGCGCAAGAGCAAACCACTCCCCGGAATCGCGCTCAGTGGGTTCGGCGCCGAAGCCGATGTGAACAAGGCGCGCGAATCTGGATTTTCCGAACATCTCACCAAGCCGATCAACTTCGATCGGTTGGAAGAGATCATTCGTCGCCTGCTAAAATCGACATCGTAAAATACCGCAGCGCGAGGCTGTCCTTCTTGCCGTAGCGGATGCCAAGACGGAGTCGATTTTGCGACGTTGATCTATTTAGTGCCGACCGGCGCTGCAGCGTTGGTGCTCTTCTTGGCCGTGCCTTCCGGATTTTTCTTGGCCGCGGCATCCTTCAATTCGCGGGATAACTTCTCCACACGTTGCCGCATTACTTTGCCGGCCTTGAACTTTACCGTCGCGCGCGATGGAATGACGAAACTGCTTCCGGGCTGATTTGGGTTTCGTCCCACCCGCGGTTTTGTTAATCGCGGCTGGAAAATTCCGAAGTTGCGCAGTTCAACCGGTACATTGTTGGCCAAACTGTCGGTGATCTTATCCAGCGTGCGCTGGACAATGTCGAAGACCTGGTGCTGCACCATTCCGGTCTGGTTGCTGATCGCAACTACAATGTCTCGTTTGGTAAGTTTTGCCATAACTCCAAAAGGGAATCGTGTCCCGAGGTACAATCGCGGGCATATTCGACGAAGAAAAGTAAATTCTTTGGGCCGAGCCCTCTAGCCCCGTCCGCTGAATTTCGGTCAATGCGCCGTGGCAGGCCGCCTGAGAAGGCGATTTAGATAGAAATCAAACACCGTCTGCTCGGCCAATTCTTTCCGACGCGCTTTGAGTTGGCCCTGCATCAAACCAAGTTTCGTGAAGACGGAATTCCAATCCGTTTCCAGCCGCCGCACTTCGTCGTTGGAAAGTTCGCGCATTCCGCGGACCGACACCCCGCGCTGTAATACGCTCATCGCTTTGCCTGACGCTTCGGAAAGCATGCCCAATTCACGCAAAACGTATTCAATCTCCTGAAGGAGGTTCGCCCGAATGTCCGTGAACTGACGTTCTTGCTCCGTCGAGATGATCGGCTTGGCCTTGTCCAGGCCGTAGGTAATCAGATCGTGCAGCTTTTTCCAGTTCTCCAACTGCAAGGTGACGAGACGAAGTTTGGTTTCGAGCTTCTTGTCGCGCATAGGAGATTGTTAGAGGCTGACGAGCTCGAGCGTTTCATCGAGCTTTTGCAGATTGTCGATCAACAGGTGCGCCCACGGACGATTCACCGTTTGTTCCTGGCTGATGATTCCCTCTTCAAAATAAAACCGGCCCTGGCGCCACCGGAAAATCTCGGCCACCGCAGCCTCACCCTCTACCGATCCGAAAATAGCGTGGCGAATCGAGCCTTGTTGCAGATAAATCTCGCTGTTGCCGCGACCAGACTTGAACGTGAAACGGCCGGTTCGCTGACTCAAACAGCTCATTTGCAGGATTTCGGCGGCGGAAAATTGGTTAAGGTTCCCGATCAGCGAGTGACACGGATCGATTCCTTCGGCAGCAGTGCCCGCATGCGAATCAAGCGAGGAAACAAATCGCGACAGGGTTAAGCGCAACCTACCGGTGCTTCGTGGCATCGCCAGCAGCTCGATCTCTTGCTCTCGAGCGCGCGAACTGACGTCCGACGAACGGCCGTTTTGAAGAAGACAGGCGACCCGAAGGGAGGGAAAGTGCTGGCGCAAATTCGTGGCCTGCTCGATCGCAAGAGCGGCATCGCCCTCGATAATAAGGCCGTCAAAGTTCTCTTCGAGCAACGCTTGGACCGCTTCGGATAAATTGCGGACGATCTGCATCTCTAAATTGTCGATTTCGTCCAGAATACCGAGAACGCGGTCCTGGAAGACCGGGTCGGCATTGACTGCTAAGAGGCGAGTTTCCACAAATTCCCTGAATCGGTTCTAGCAGGAACCTTGCCGAGACTGGGCTGCGCCCGGGGCTTTATTTTCGCCACTCTTGCCGCGGCGGCGGCTCGGCAAAGTGCTGGGGCGCAACGGCGTGCGCCGTCCGAAAATGAACCTTCGCCACCTGCCGGAGGCCGTCAGGGCCCTTCGTCTCGACCACCTTTTCGGCAGTTGCTTTTACGGCCGGGGAAACACCACGCTCCAACCGCATCCCAAGCTTTTTCCCTTCTCGTTCGAGCCAGTTAATGAACCCCTCGCGCGCGAGGATCGATGCCGCTGCAACCGCGATGTCGGATTCGGCACGTGGCCGCTGTTGGATTTGGATCTTTTGACCGTGCCGAAGCAGTGACTGCTCGATTAATCGGGCATCGGCGAACTGGTCGGACAATGAGCGCGGACAGTCCGGCTTTTTCACGAGCAAATTTTCGATGACTCGCGCGTGTCCCCAGGCCAGCAGCTTGTTCAAGTTGCCGAACGTTTCGTAAAGCTCGTTGTATTTCGCGGGACCGATCAGCACGACCTCGAACAATCCCATCGACGTTTTTCGAATCTCGTCTGCCAGCGCGCGAATCCGCGCATCCGAAGTAATGCGCTTGCTGTCTTGCACCCCCGCCTCCATTAACTTGCGCGCGATGCCGCGATCGACGTAAACGCCGGCGATGACCAACGGGCCGAAGAAATCGCCTTTGCCGCTTTCGTCTACGCCTAAGTGCGGCTCGAACATTTCCGGCGAATGCACCTCCTCATAACCAAGCTTCGCCTCGCCGAGAATCTTTGGCTCGAGCTCGAACTGAACAAACTCTTCTACTCCCTTGCCTTGAAGCAGCACCTTCGGGCCTTTCTCATAAACCGCGACGCTCAATTTGTTTTTGTTGGCGAAAAACAGTGTGTAGGGCTTTGCCGAAAACTCGAAACCGAGCTCGTCGACTAGAGAACGCAATTTCGTGGCCTGCTCCTTTGTCAGCGGATGCGTATAGGAATTCATTCCCGCTCCACATTCTTGTCATTCCGAGCGAATGTCGAGAAATGGAGCGGCTTAAGATGCGAACGCGCGAATTTAGGCAGGCCCTGCTGAAATGGTATGGCAACAACGGCCGTGATCTTCCCTGGCGTCACACTCGCGATCCTTACCGGATTGTGATTTCGGAACTCATGCTTCAGCAAACGCAGGTCGCGACGGTGCTGCCTTATTATAAAGAATGGTTTGGCCGGTTTCCGAATTTCGCCGCGCTTGCTCGCGCTTCGGAGACCGAAGTTCTACGCGCATGGCAAGGCCTAGGTTATTACGCCCGCGGCCGAAATCTCCATGCGGCGGCCCAGCTCGTGGTCGATCGACACGGTGGTCGATTTCCGAGAGACCTTCGCGAAGTCCAGAAGCTTCCCGGGATCGGCAAATACACGGCGCACGCTGTTGCAACTTTCGCCTTCGACCGATCTGTTCCTATTGTCGAAGCAAACACCGCCCGCGTCCTCGCCCGACTTTTCGATTTGCGAACCCCAATCGATTCGACCGCCGGACAACGAATATTGTGGGACCGCGCCGCCTCGATGGTCCCTTCTCGAACGGCAGGCGCTTACAATTCCGCGCTTCTCGATCTCGGCGCGCTCGTTTGTCTGCCACGCAATCCAAAGTGCGGCATCTGTCCGGTGAAAAAATTTTGCCGCGCGAAGAATCCCGAGGCGCTGCCAATAAAACGGCCGCGTCCGAAAACGAAGATTCTGGTTGAGCGACATGTCCTCACGATGGGCAACGGCAAGCTGTTGCTTGCTAAAGCAACCAAACGCTGGCGCGGCATGTGGATCCTGCCGACGGCGAAAGGCAGCTCAAAAAATCAGCGCGCAATCTACCGCGCGGTATTTCCATTCACGAATCACCAGATCACGCTCGAGATTTTCAGCGAACCCAATCGCAAGATCGACAAGCGGTATCGGTGGTTTTCGAAAAACGGAGTAGAGTCGATCCCGATTCCGTCTCCTCACCGACGCGCAATTGAACAACTCGTCGCGAACGCCTAACTTCGCGCGTGAGCAAAACCGAAACGCTGCCCGACGTTCACGGCCACTTCGGCCCCTACGGCGGAATGTTTGTGCCCGAAACGCTCATGTCGGCACTCCACGATCTCGCCGCGGAATACGACCGCGCGAAGACCGATCCCGGTTTTCAAAACGAACTGTCGGGCTTGCTTCGCGAGTTCGCCGGCCGTCCGACGCCGTTGTATTTTGCGGATCGGCTGACGGATCGTCTCGGCGGTCCCAAGATTTATCTAAAGCGCGAAGATTTGCTTCACACCGGCGCGCACAAGATCAATAACGCGCTCGGCCAAATCCTTCTCGCCCAACGAATGGGCAAGCGCCGCATCATTGCCGAGACCGGTGCCGGTCAGCACGGCGTTGCCACTGCAACTGTCGCGGCGCGGTTTGGCTGTGAATGCGTGATTTACATGGGCAAGATCGACATGGCGCGACAGGCCCTGAACGTCGCGCGCATGAAATTTCTCGGCGCGAAAGTTGTTCCGGTCACCGTCGGCCAGGCGACCCTCAAGGAAGCGATCAACGAAGCGATGCGCGACTGGGTGACGAACGTGCGGACTACTCATTATATATTAGGCTCGGTCCTCGGCTCACATCCCTACCCGATGATGGTGCGCGATTTTCAGAGCGTCATCGGCGTCGAGGCGCGTCGCCAGATTCTCGAGCGCGAAGAACGTCTGCCCGATTTGCTCGTCGCGTGTGTCGGTGGCGGCAGCAACGCCATCGGCTTGTTCCACCCGTTCTTGCAGGATCGACAAGTGCGAATGGTCGGCGTCGAAGCCGGTGGCGAAGGAATTAGCGCCGGAAAGCACGCCGCGCGTTTTCAAGGCGGGCGACTCGGTGTTTTGCAGGGCACGAAGACTTTTCTCCTCGCGAACGAAGAAGGCCAGATCGAACTGACCCATTCGGTTTCGGCCGGGCTCGATTACGCCGCGGTCGGCCCCGAACATTCGTACTTACGTGACCTTGGCCGAGTGGAATATACTTACGCGACCGACGATGAAGCGCTCAACGCATTCAAGGTTCTTTCCGAGACGGAAGGGATCATTCCCGCGCTCGAAACCGCGCACGCGATCGGTTATCTCGTCAAAAATGCGCCAAAGATGAAACGCGCCGAGATCGTCATCGTGAATTGTTCGGGACGCGGCGATAAAGACGTCGACCAAGCCGCGGCCGCATTCGGGATAAAGGAGAAGTCGAAATGAGATCGATGACCGGTTATGGACGCGGCGAAACCGATCACAACGGCACGAAGTTCAGCGTCGAGCTTAATTCGGTGAATCGGAAACAGAGCGACATCGTGGTGAATCTTCCGCGCGACCTGGCTGAGCTCGAACCGCGCATCCGGCAGACGATCAACGAGAACATTTCGCGCGGACGCACCAACGTCGTCGTCAGTTATCACAACGGCTCGAGCGCGCCGCGCAAACTCGCGCTCGATGTCGATCTTGCCCGCTCGTATCACGATGCAATGCGCGCGTTGCAGAAACAATTGGACGCGCCGGGCGAAATCACCATCGGCGCGATCCTGCAGGCGCCCGGCGTGATGCGTACGCCAGAAGAGGCGTTCGACGCAGGCGCGGCGTGGCCGGCGATTGAACGCGCGTTACGTGCCGCGCTCACTGAGTTGATCAAAATGCGCGAACGTGAAGGCAAACACTTGGCAAAGGATTTGATCCGTCGCTTGAAAGCGATGCGCAAACAGATCAAGGAGATCCGCGGATTGCATCCGGAGGTCGTAAAAAAATATCGCGCGGTCTTGCTCGAACGGATCCAGAAAGCGGGCCTGCCAATTTCGGCCGAGGACGAGCGGTTGATGAAAGAGGTCACGTTCTTCGCCGACCGCGCGGATGTTTCAGAAGAGCTGACGCGGGTCGAAAGCCACCTCGCGCAATTCGCGCATCATCTGCGCAGTCACGAACCGGTCGGGCGCACACTCGAATTCATCACCCAGGAAATCTTTCGCGAATTGAATACGCTCGGCGCGAAAGCAAACGACGCCGCCATTTCCCAGCGCGTCGTGCTTTGCAAAGCCGAGCTCGAAAAAATCCGCGAACAAATTCAGAACCTTGAGTAGTCGATTCACCCGCAACGGAATTTTGTTCGTGCTTTCCGCTCCATCCGGCGCCGGAAAGACGACACTCGTCGACGCTCTGCGGAAAACTTCCGAGTTCGTCTACTCGGTTTCGTGCACCACGCGTCCGGCGCGCGCTGGTGAAGTCGAAGGTGAAGACTATCGATTCCTCTCCGACGAGGAATTCAACGCGCGCGCGAAGGCCAAAGAATTTTTAGAACACGCGACTGTGCACGGCCATCATTACGGAACGCTTTTGAAACCGATTGCTGAAAATTTGGCGAACGGTCGCGATGTCTTGATCGACATCGACACGCAAGGCGCAGCGAACATTCGCAATTCAAAAGACCAATTCATCCGTGACGCCCTGGCCGATATTTTTCTGATGCCGCCGGACGTGGACGAACTTCGCCGCCGCTTAACCAAGCGGGGTACGGAGACGGCCGAACAAATCGAGACGCGCCTTGGGAATGCGATTCGCGAAATGGAATCGTGGCTGCAATATCGTTACACCATCATCAGCCGCACGAACGAGGAGGATGTGGAGAAATTTCGACACATTATGAATGCCGAGCGATATTTGAGCCGGCGCCTGATTCAGAAATGATGAAAAGAAATTCGGCAAAGCGAATTGATAAACCAGGACCACGCAAAGTTGTCCGGATGCGCGGCGGCGGGAAAACAATTGTCCTCGGCGTTACGGGATCGATTGCCGCCTACAAATCTGCCGAGCTGGCGAGTCTTCTCGTGAAGCAGGGCCACAACGTTTTCGCCGTGATGACGCATGACGCGACCGAATTCATCACGCCGCTCACCTTGCAAACGCTTTCCAAAAATCCGGTGATGACGAGTTTCTTCGACGAAAAAGAAAACTGGCGGCCCGGTCACATTGAATTGGCCGATCGCGCAAATCTTCTTCTCATCGCGCCGGCGACGGCAAACCTGATCGCCGAGCTCGCACACGGACTGGCGAACCATCCGCTGGCCGCGATCGCGCTCGCGACGCGCGCGCCGATTTTAATCGCACCCGCGATGAATGGAAAGATGTGGGCGCACCCCGCGACGCAGGCGAATGTCGATCTCCTGAAATCGCGCGGCGTCGAATTCATCGGGCCGGAGGAAGGAATGCTCGCCTGCGGTTACGAAGGACTTGGGCGCCTTTGGAAAGTTGAAGACATCGCCTTTCGCGCTGAGTTCCTGCTCGCGCGCCAGGAAAACCTGATCGCGTGAGATTTCTCATCACGGCCGGGCCGACGCGCGAGCCGATTGATCCTGTCCGTTACCTCAGCAATCGATCGTCCGGCAAAATGGGTTACGCGATCGCCGAAGCGGCGATCGAGGCCGGGCATGAAGTCGTTTTGATCTCCGGGCCGGTGCAGGTCGATCGGCCCCGCGGCGTTGCGGTGATTCCGATTTCGACGAGCGATGAAATGTTCGCCGTGGTCCGTCAGCACACTTCGCACTGCGACATTCTGGTGATGTGCGCGGCGGTCGCCGATTACAAACCGGCCAAAGTTTCCAAGAACAAAATCAAAAAGCGCGGCGACAACATTTCGCTCGAGCTCGTGCCGACGCGAGACATCCTCAAGTCGCTGCCCAAAGATCGACAATATCTGGTCATCGGTTTCGCGGCCGAAACTGAAGACGTCGAAGCGAACGCGCGCAAAAAACTTCAGGAAAAAAATTGCGACGTCATTGTCGCGAACGACGCGCGCATTGGAATGGAAAGCGACGAAAATGAAGTCGAGATCTTTTTCAAAAACGGCGAAACAAAGAAAATTTCACGCGCATCGAAGAAAATTATCGCGCGCGAGCTCATAAAACTTTTTGAAAATGTTTGCGAAAAAGGTTTGACAAAGAAAAGTGTGTGATGAATTCATCCGTTAAGTGAAGTCATTCCCAACTCTTCACGAACTTTCGCGAAAGCGAATTGAAAGGGGGGAATAGAGTCGATGGCAAAGAAAAAAAGGAAAGCAGCAAAACGGAAAGCGAAGAAAAGAAAGAGGCATTAAGCCCATTCGCTTAATTAACGACTTCGAAAATCTTTCGGAGTCACAACCCCAAACTTCAACCCGGGAGGAGAATTCATTTTCCTCCCGGTTTTTTTGTGTTGAGAGGTTGAGCCGTTGAGGAGTTGAGAAGAAAGTGGAATGTCTCAACACTCAACAACTCAACCTCTCAACTCCTCAACCTCCTCATGAAGCATTATCTCGACGCTGCCGAGAACGCCGCGCGCAAAGCGGGCGAAGCGCTTCGCAAAAATTTTCGTCGCTCACAGCACGTCAACGCGTTTGCCGCGCACGACATCAAGCTCGCCATCGATGTCCAGACGCAGGAGCTGATCACGAAACTGCTGCTGACGAAATTTCCCGAGCACGCGCTTTACGGCGAGGAAGGGATCGTCGGCGACCAATCGAGCGAGCATCAGTGGGTGGTCGACCCGCTCGACGGCACGGTGAATTATTTTTATCAAATCCCGCACTTCTGCGTTTCAATCGCGCTCCGCTTCAAAGGCGAGATCATCCTCGGCGTGATCTACGATCCGATGCGTGACGAAATGTGGAGCACACAGAAGGGCGAGAAGCCGCGATTGAATGGTCAGCATTTTCGCGTGAGCGATCGCAAGGAACTATCGGAATCGGTGATTTCCGTGGGACTGGCCAAGACCGACAAAACCATCGATTCGAACCTGCCGTTGTTCGAAGCGATGCTTCACAAAGTGAGAAAATGCCGCGTGTTGGGCAGCGCTGCACTCGACATGGCGTATGTCGCATGCGGCCGGTTGGACGCTTATATCGAACGCGGAATCAGTTTGTGGGACATCGCCGCCGGATGGATTTTGGTGGAGACTGCCGGCGGCAAGGTCGACTTGCGCCCGCGCCAGGATATGAAAGACAAATACGCGATTGTAGCATCAAATGGTGTGATCGATTTAAAACTGTGAGCACGCGTTCCGGAATCGGTTACGACATTCACCGGCTCGGCCAAAATCGAAAACTGATTTTGGGCGGGGTCGAGATCCCCTATCTACTCGGCCTCGAAGGCCATTCCGATGCGGATGTCCTTTCGCACGCAATCGCGGACGCATTGCTCGGCGCGATCTGCGCTGGTGACATCGGTCAGCATTTTCCAAATACCGACGAGTCGATTCGCGGTATCAGCAGCGTGGAGATTTTGAAACGCGTCGCGAAAATTCTCGGCGACAAGAAAGCGCGGATTATAAATGTGGACGCGACGGTGATCGCCGAAGCCCCCAAGCTTGTTCCACGTGTTATCGAGATGCGAAAGAAAATGGCGGCCGCGCTCGGCATTTCCGATTCGCAGGTGAGCATCAAGGCGACCACGAACGAGCGGCTCGGCCCGATCGGCCGCGGCGAGGGAATTTCCGCGATGGCGATCGCGACGGTCGAGCAAGATTAATGGCGCTGCGTTTCTTCAACACCTACTCGCGTCAGGTCGAAGAATTTCAGCCCCGCGCGGATAAGAAGATCGACATCTACACTTGTGGTCCGACGGTTTACAGCCGCGCGCACATCGGAAACTTCCGCGCCTACATTTTCGAGGACCTTCTGCAACGCCACCTCGAAGCGCGCGGCTTCAAGGTCCACCGCGTGATGAACATCACCGACGTGGACGACAAAACGATCCGCGGCGCGCGCGAGGCGAAAGTCCCGCTCCAAAAATTTACGCAACAATTCAAGGACGCGTTCTTCGAAGACGCCGAGAAGTTGCGGATCAAACGCGCGGACGATTATCCATCGGCGACCGATCAACGTTATCTCGACAAGATGATCGCAATGATCAGCGCGTTGATTTCAAAAGGGCTCGCTTATCAGGCCGACGACAAATCGGTTTATTACCGGATCAACAAGTTTCCGAATTACGGAAAGCTCGCGCACATCAATTTGGACGAATTGAAATCAACCGGGCGAGTGAAGCACGACGAATATGACAAGGAGCACATCGGGGACTTCGCGTTGTGGAAAGCGTGGGACGAAGACGACGGCGATGTGAAATGGGATTCGCCGTGGGGTCAGGCCGGCCCGGCTGGCACATCGAGTGCAGCGCGATGGCGACTGCGCTTCTCGGCGATGGGATCGACATCCATTGCGGCGGCGTCGACAACATTTTCCCGCACCACGAAGCGGAGATCGCGCAAAGCGAAGGCGTGACCGGAAAGAAATTCGTGAACTATTGGCTCCACTGCGCGCATTTGCTCGTTGATGGCCAGAAGATGGCGAAGTCGCTCGGAAATTTTTACACCGTCCCCGATGTACTCGCGAAAGGTTACACTGGCCGCGAGCTGCGTTACGCCTTGATGCGGGTTCATTATCGCACCCAGCTCAACTTCACTTGGGATGGAATGAATGAAGCACGCGAGTCGCTCGGGCGGATCGACGACTGGCTGGAGCGGCTGCGTGAATGCGCGCCTGGAAATGGTAGGGACGCCGCGCTGCGGCGTCCGCGGACATCGCAGCGCGATGTCCCTACCCTCGGATCCGAATTCGAAGATGCGCTGGATGACGATCTCAACATATCCATGGCACTTGGTTTTTTGTTCGAGACGATTCGTCAGACGAATCGCGATATGGACGAAAACAAGCTCGACGCAAGGAATGCCGCCGACTGGCTGAGTTGGTGGGATCGAATCAACGAGACGCTCGATTTTGAAAGCGGCGGCGTCGAGCTGCCCGCGGAAGTGGCGAAGCTGGCCGAGGCGCGGGCGCAAGCGAGGCTTGCAAAAGATTTTCGGAAAAGCGATGAATTGCGCGACAAGTTGAATGCGCTCGGCTGGGAAGCGCGCGACACGAAGGACGGACAGAAGATTACGCGACGCGCCGGCGCGAAATAGAAATGTTTGCGCCCGCACAAATCCTCAGCCTCGAACACACGGCCCACCCGAAGTTGTTCGAAGATCAGCAATATGTCTGGAACGCGCTCAAACAGATCGCGAGCTATCTGCAATTTCGCTTGAAACCGGCCGTGCTTGGCGAGCTGGTCGGGCGACCGTTCATCAGCGCGAACGTTTTTGTCGGCCGCGGCACCGTCGTCGAACAAGGCGCGGTGCTAAAAGGGCCGGCGTGGATCGGCGACAACTGCCATATCCGAAGCGGCTGTTATGTGCGCGAGAATGTCGTGGTCGGCAACGGCGTGGTCATGGGCAACTCGTGCGAATTCAAAAACAGCATCATCTTCGACGAAGCGCAGGTGCCGCATTTCAATTACGTCGGCGATTCGATTCTCGGATTCAAAGCGCACCTCGGCGCGGGCGTGATCTTATCGAACGTGAAACTCGATCACAGTGAGATCGCGGTTGCGACGAAAGAGGGAAACCTTGCTACGGGACTTAAAAAGTTTGGTGCGATCGTCGGCGACCGGACTGAGATTGGTTGCAACGCCGTGATCAATCCCGGTTCTGTCATCGGACGCGATTGTCTCGTTTATCCGAATGTGAATTTCCGCGGCGTGTTGCCCGACGGTTACGTGGCGAAATTGCGGCAGCAAGTTCAAATTCTCGAACGCCGGAGTCGCGGCGGGAAATAATCGCGGATGGGGGGGATTATCCAACGCTGCGCGTTGGCTCCGGTTCTTGAGCTTCGCTCTTAACCCTTGTGCGTAACGCGCCCCACCGGTCGAACGGCGTTCGAATCTCCGTCATGCAATGAACAGGGCCGGATTTAGCGCAGAGTTATTTAGCGTTGATTAACTGGCGGATGGGGGGGGATTCGAACCCCCGGTACCTTGCGGTACACACGCTTTCCAGGCGTGCACAATAGACCGCTCTGTCACCCATCCTGAAAGATCGAGCGATATTGTAGCGGCGGTCTCTGACCGTCGCATCCGTTTTTGCAATCGGCGCTCAGAGAGCGCCGCTACAGTTGCAGTCGACGGAATAACTCATCCAACGGGAGTTGGATGCCGATGAAAAATTCGCCGAAGTCGGCGTATTCCGCGCTGACTGGATCGAAGCGCATTTCGTAAACGATCGATTTGATCTGGAAAGTATCGCGCGCGAAAAGCGTGACGCCCCACTCCGCGTCATCGAGGCCGGTCGAACCGGTGATGAGCTGCTTCACTTTGCCGGCGTACTGGCGGCCGACATTTGCGTGACCTTTCATTAGCTTCCGGCGCTCGTCGAACGGCAACGCGTACCAGTTCCGCTGCTCGCCGCGGCGCTTGCTCATATTATAGAAACAAACGACCGGCCAATCGGGCAGCGTCGGATAAACGCGCTCCTGCCGATAGTGTTTCATGCGATCACGAAACGCCACGAGCGCCGCTTCAAGTTTTGCCGGATCCTTTCTCGTCTCCGCGTCGAGGGTCGCAATGTATTCCTCGTCGGTCGTGATGTATTCGCTCTCTTCGGTGAGCGACAAATAACTGTAAACCGGCGTCAGCACGTCGGCGCCGAGCGATTGCGATAGTTGTTTCTCGATCCTGTTCGCGTTCTGCAGATCGGGCGTGATCAACATGAAACCGAGATCGGCTTTCGGTGTGACGACGCTGAGCGTGAGCAATTGCGTCGATTCCATCGCCCGCACGTCCTGAACAAGCTTAGTCAGATTCGTCTTGGCGGCGTTCTGTTCGTCGCGGCTGAGCAAATTCCATTGGCCATACTCAATCTCGTAAAACAGGTGAAGACAATGCCAGCCCTGCTCCGGAACCAGCGACGTGTTCTTGTCAGTCACGCGCCTAGTTTCCCATCGTGGGAATTACGGTCAAGTTGGTTGCGGCGATTGACCTCAATTGCCATGGCGGTTCGGTGAACCGCCGCTACCTACCGCGCAGTTGGTTGCGCACTGGGCAAATGGTCCATGCAGTATTCCTCGCCGTTTCGCGCGACGCGGAACTCCAGATCGGGATCGCTCAGTTCGGTCCTCCCGCAGACCGCGCACTTGTGGAGCGGCTCGGCCTCACTGCGCGAGGTATCTTCGAATTTTTTTCGTCGGACCGAAACTTCGCGGCGGTGTTTCGCTTTGGAAAAAAACTCCGGTCCGAAAAAAATGAGATAATTCGCGAGCGCGGCAATCAGCGACGCGCGATAGGAATTCGTGCCGATGAAAAACCCGACGATCAAGAATGCGCCGGCGATCCAGGCCAGCCATTTCACCCGGACCGGGAGAATGAA
>Ga0126380_10000060_pt1 | contig 24081 bp, 20 predicted proteins | sample PanSoiMetPlot_26_FD_92544 | JGI IMG/M metagenome (GOLD analysis project Ga0126380, IMG submission 92544) | Tropical forest soil microbial communities from Panama - MetaG Plot_26 | ecosystem: Environmental > Terrestrial > Soil > Tropical forest > Bulk soil | place: Panama | collected 2016-02-17
CCGCCCAGCGGCAGCCGCTGAGCGGAAGGGCCCAGGTTAGCCACGATGCGCAGCCGCCCGCGCTGCACCATCAGCCAGCGTTCCTGTTCGTCGTAGTCGGCGTGGACGCGGTCCAGGCGCGGGTCGGTCAGCTCCGGCCGGGTCCGGCGCAGCGCGATCAGCCCGGTGTACCAGGCCAGCATGTCGCGGTGCCAGTCCTGGTCAGGCTGCGACCAGTCCAGCTTGGACCGGATGAAGGTGGCCTTGTCCTGCGGGTCGGGCACGTCTTCGGCGGCCCAGCCGTGCCGGGCGAATTCATCCCGGCGGCCCTGCGCCACCGCGTCGGCCAGCCACGGCTCAACGTGGTCGGTGAAGTACTGCCAGGGCGTATCCGCGCCCCATTCCTCGCCCATGAACAGCATCGGCGTGTACGGGGCGGTCAGCACCAGCCCCGCCCCCACCTTGATCATGTCGGGGCGCAGGTCCGCGGCGATCCGGTCCCCGGTGGCCCGGTTGCCGACCTGGTCGTGGTTCTGCAGGTAACACAGGAACCGGTGGGCGGGCACCCGGAAGATGTCCACCTGCCGCCCGTGGCTGCGCCCGCGGAACGCCGACCAGCGGCCGTCATGGAAGAACACCCTGGTCATCGTGTGCGCCAGGGCGCCCATCGAGCCGAAGTCGCAGTAGTACCCCTGCCGCTCCCCGGTGATCGCCGCGTGCACTGCGTGGTGGAAGTCGTCGCTCCACTGCGCGGTCAGCCCGTACCCGCCGGCCTCCCGCGAGGTGACCAGGCGCGGATCGTTGAGGTCGGACTCGGCGATCAGCACCAGGTCCCGGTTCAGCAGCGCGGCCAGCGCCTGCACGTCGGCGGTGAGCTGCTCCAGGAAATTCATCGCCCGGTGGTCCTCGAACGCGTGCACCGCGTCGAGCCGCAGCCCGTCCAGGTGGTAGTCGCGCAGCCACATCAGCGCGTTCTCGATGAGGAACGCGCGCACCTCGTCCGAGCCCGGCTGGTCCAGGTTCACCGCCGGGCCCCACGGGGTCACGTGCGCATCGGTGAAATACGGCCCGAACGCGCCGAGCTGGTTGCCGATGCCGACGTGGTTGTACACCACGTCGAGCAGGACGGCCAGGCGGCGCGCATGGCAGGCGTCCACGAACCGCTTCAGCGCGTCCGGGCCGCCGTAGGGCTCGTGCACGGCCCACAGGTGGATCCCGTCGTAACCCCAGCCGTGCACGCCGGGGAACGCGGCGACCGGCATCAGCTCGACGGTGTCCACGCCGAGGCCGCTCAGGTGCCCGAGCCGTTCGATCGCGGCGTCCAGCGTCCCCTCGGGCGTGAACGTCCCGACGTGCAGCTCGTAGATCACCGAGCCGTGCAGCGGCCCGCCCCGCCAGCCGCGGTCGGTCCAGGCGAAGGCGGAATGGTCGTACGTGCGGCTAAGACCTTTGATTCCGAACGGCTGGCGCGGCGACCGTGGATCCGGCAGCGGATCACCGCCGTCCAGGCAGAACCCATAGTCAGTGCCATCGCCGGCCGCAGCTATCTCGGCCGCCCACCAGCCCGCCTCGGCGGCGGGCGCCATCGGGTACCGCTCGCCGGCTATGTCCACTTCGACGCGTGCGGCCGCCGGGGCCCACACCCGGAACGGCGTCACCTGGCATCGCCTGGGACCAGGAGCGCCACGGGGAGGCGTATCTCAATGTCGGACAGCAGGAGGCGCGGGCCGGAATGCGTGGCGCCGGTCAGCACGTCCCGCCAGCGGCCCCCGGGAACCGGCAGCACAGTGCCCCGCCAGCCGCCGCGCTGGCCCAGCCCGACCGGCAGCCGGGTCGCCACGGTGATCGCGTGGCCGCCCCGCTGGAACGCGATCACATGCCCGGCCGCCGGGCCGGTGGCGCGCACCGGGGCGTAACCGCCGGTGAACCAGTCCGGGTGCTCGCGCCGCAGCCGCAGCGCCCGCGTGGTCACCAGCAGCTTCTCCGCATCCAGATCCGGGGGCAGCCCGGGCCCGCCCGCGTCCTGCGCCGCGAGCAGGAACCACCGCCGGGTGTAGTCCACCAGGCGCCGGTTGTCCGGGTCCACCAGCGCAAAACCGCCCAGCTCGCAGCCCTGGTAGACGTCCGCCGCCCCCGGCATGGTGAGCTGCACCAGCTTGGCGCCCAGCGAGTTCACCCGCGCGGCGGCGGCGATGCGGGCGGTGAAGCCCGCGATGGCCGCGGCGAGCCCGGCGTCGCCGAGCACGGCCGCAGCGAGGCCGAGGACTCCGGCCTCGTAGTCCTCGTCCGGGTCCTGCCACGACGTGGCCGTCTTCGCCTCGCGCATCGCCTTGGTCAGGTACCCGGCGGCCCGCTCCGCCGAGACCGGCCAGGCGCCGACGAGCGTCTGCCACATCAGGTACTCGGTGTCCGGCTCGGGCAGGCGGCCACCGCTCTGCTTTGCCCGCCCCCGCGCTCCGCGCCCACCCCCGCTCAGGTCGGCGGCCGCCTCGTGCCAGCGGGCAACCTGGGCCGCCCACGCCCGCGGGATCTCGGCCAGCACCGCCAGCCGGGCGCGGACGTCTTCCTGCCGCTTAGTGTCGTGCGTGGACAGCGTGGACAGCGTGGCCGGCCAGTCCTGGGCCAGGCGCCCCGCGAACTCGTGGAAGGCCTCCGGTTCCGTGCCTGGCGAGTCCGGCTCGCCGCCGACCTCGTTCAGCGCCACCAGCCGGGACCAGCGGTAGAAAGCGGTGTCCTCGACGCCCTTGGCCATCACCGGGCCGCATGCCTGCTGGAACCGCACGACGAATTCATCGCGCCAGCCGCCGGTCTTGCCCGTGCTACCCAGCGCCAGCGCGGCCACCGCGGCCACGGCACGGTGCAGCCGCGGGGGGAGCGCCCGCTTCGCCTGCGCCGCCGCGGCGGCCACGGTGGCGGCCGAGGTGGCGGGCGGCGGCTCCCCGGGCACCACGTACGCCCGGTACACCGGGACGGCCGTGAGCAGCTCGGCCAGCACCGTGCGCAGGTCGCCTGCGGCCAGCCCGCGCAGCGCCGGGTCGCCGCGCCGGGCCAGCAGTCCGGCCAGGCGGCGCACCTCGGCACTCAGGCTGCCGGTGGCGACCTCCCGTTTGGCGGTCTCCGCCACCGCCGCGAAGCTCACGGTCCCGCCGGTGAACTTCGCGTACCCGGCGGTGAGTGGCTCGGCCCCGGCCGGGTCGAGGAACACGCCGCCGATCCTGCCGAGCGCGTCGTACCCGGTGGTGCCCGCGCACTTCCAGTCGGCCGGCAACTCCTCGGCCCCGATGAGGATCTTCTCGCAGGCCACCCAGGCGCCGCCGGTTGCCTTGGCCAGCCGGTCCAGGTAGCCGCGGGGGTCGGCGAGCCCGTCTGGATGGTCGACCCGCAGGCCGTCGATCAGCCCCTCGGCCATCAGGCCCAGCAGCAATCCGTGGGTCCCGGCGAACACATCCTCGTCCTCCACCCGGACCGCGATGAGCGAGGTGATGTCGAAGAACCGCCGGTAGTTCAGTTTGGTGGCGGCGGCCCGCCAGCCGGCCAGCCGGTAATGCTGGGCACCGGCCAGACCGGCCAGCGGCAGGTCCTCGGTGCCCGGGCGGACCGGCAGCACGTGGTCGTGATAGCGGAGCACGGTCCCGTCCGGGCCGCCGCGATGCACCGACAAGTCGGCGAGGCAGTCGCCGAGCGGGCCCGCCAGGATTGGCAGCAGCAGCCGGCCGCCCTGCGCCTGCCAGTCAATGTCGAACCAGTGCGCGTACGCCGACCCGGGCCCGTCCCGCAGCACCGACCAGAACTGGCGGTTGAGGGACTCGGGCGGGCCGATAGCCATGTGGTTGGGCACGATGTCGGCAATGACGCCGAGCCCGTGCCGCCGGAACGAGGCCACCATGTCGCGAAATGCGCCCTCGCCGCCGAGGTCGGCGGACAGCCGCGAGTGGTCCACCACGTCGTAACCGTGCACCGACCCGGGCACAGCCTGCAGGATCGGCGACAGGTACGCGTGGGTTACCCCGAGGGCGGCGAGGTAACCGGCGATCCCCGCGGCGTCGGTGAATCCGAAACCGGGCTGCAGTTGCAGCCGGTAGGTGGACTGGGGGGCGGGCGCGGGCACGGCTGAGGGCTGCCCTTGGCAGGCCGTCGTCAAACCCGGGTGAGGCCGTCTGCCAGGTGAGCCGCTACGAGTTCAGTGGCTCGCGGCGGAGCACGAGCAGGGCGATGTCGTCGCGCGCGGGCTCGGTGCCGACCATGGCGGCCATGACCGAGGCACAGACAGCATCCGGCGGTCCCGCCGTGACCGCCTGGGACAGCCGGGCGAGGCCCTCATCGAGCGGAAACTCTGGCCGCTCGACCAGGCCGTCGGTATAAAAGCACAGCGACGCGCCCGGCGGGACCTTCACCGTCGTCACGGGGCCGCTCCAACTGCTCGCGTCAGAGCTGGCGGCGGACCGAGACGCCCGCCCGTTGACCACGGATAACGCAAACGATCGCTGGCCGGGCTGGCAGGGCACCGGGCCGGGCGTTAGCCTGAACGCGAGGGAGACTTGTCGCAAACGCAGCCCCGGCCATGGGGAACACGGCGGAGGCAACGGTGTCCATGGGCTACCCCGACAGGGTTCGCCAGGCGCGCGTATTCCCTGGACCACCCGGTTCCAGGCCCGCGCGGTCACTCATCTACACCTACGGCGGCGACCTTTACAAGGCCACAATCGGCCGACCCCGCAGGCGATACGGCCCGCCGCCGCCGCGTTCTGCGGTCGCCGGCGGGCGGGCCGAAGGGCAGGAGAGCGGCAGCAAGGTCATCGCCATCGTAGTGACCGACCGGATTGTCGAGGTCTGGTCGCAGGAGCCGTCGTACGGCTGGGCGAACCCGTCGCTCATTCCGCATGACAAGGTCACAAACATCCAGTACCTCGGGTAGCGCGCTGCCCCCTGTCCCGCGCAGGACTTTCACCGCCGGCGCGGCGGGCGAGAGCCAGCACCGGCCGTGCCCGGCGCCGCGGCTGCCGTTCCACCCAGAGCCGCCTAGCCCTCCGGGACCACGAGCACCGGGCAGGGCGCCCGGCGCAGCACGTACTGGCTCACAGTGCCCAGCAGCATGGAGGCGCTGCCACGGCCGGCCAGCACGATGAGCTGCGCGTTGACCTTGCGCGCTGTGTCCACGAGGTTCCGCCCGGCCAGCCCGAGAGCGGTGCGCAGCTCCACCCGGTCGGCCTCGTCGCCTAGGGCGTCGGCTACCGCGTCGTGCAGCGCCGACTCCGCGGTCAGGCGATCGTCGCTTGCCGTGCGCAACGTGGCCACCGGGCGCGCGGCAGGCGCGCCGAGCGCGTGTTCGCTGCCGTAGGCCATCACGGCGATGAGCCTCGCCCCCCGGCAGCGGGCCTCGTGCGCGGCCGCCTGGATGGTGGTCCGGGACCTGCCGGTGCCATCGACACCCACCACGATGGTCGCCTGTTCCAGTTCGGTCTTCATGACTCCTCCCTCCGGCGGCGCGCGCCTGCGCCGCCCATGGGTCAGGTCGTGGCCCGCGCCCCGTCTCCATCGGGAAGACCTCGCTCACCGTTGTCTGCACGTCAGTCACGCCGGGCCTCCCTCGCCGAGGCGTACCGGCCCGACTGCCCGAGAAGGGCGAGGCCAAACACGGCCGGGCCGGCCCGAGGGCGTGTTTTGGCGGCTCGGGAAGTCCTGCCGGATGAGTTTGCCGGCGGCTGGAAAGGAAGCACCGCCAGGTCGGACACCGAACTTACGAGAGGCGGCAGGCATGATTCGCAAGGCCGCGGTCGGCCCGGGCTTGCGGATGACGCGGAATGTTGAACCGTGGAGGATTACCCTGCGTCAAGTTGGGCAGCCGTGCGCGGGGTGGCTGGATCGGTCCCGGCTGGGCCGGTCTTGCCCAGGTCAGCCAACAAGACGAGAGGCTGGGGGCCGCATGACTGCCTTGGACAACCGCGCTGGCTGGTGGGCGCGTGCCGCCTGTGCTACGGCCGACCCCCAGCTGTTCTTCCCGATCGCTTACTCGGGTCCCGCGCTGCGACAGGTGGCGCGGGCCAAGGCGATCTGCGCGCGCTGCCCGATCCAGCAGGAGTGCCTCCGCTATGCTCTCGCTGCTGGTTCCATCCAGGGAGTGTGGGGCGGACTGACCGGGGAGGAGCGCCGGCGGCTGCTGCGGCGACGGCGCCGGGCGCGCGCCCGCTCGGTACGGCACGACGGTGCCCGCCCACGTGTCCCGGAAGCAGCCAGGTCGCGGTGAACCGGCCGGGGGAGGCCGATGCCGGCCGCCCGGGGGAGACCGAGGAGGAGCGGGTCGACCGCAACCTGATCGAACTGCTGCAGGAACTCCGGGTGGCGGGGCTGGGCGTCCAGGTGCTGTTCGGGTTCCTGCTCTCGATCCCGTTCACCACCAAGTTCGAGACGCTAGATCACGCGCAGCGCGGGCTGTACGTGGGCAGCCTGGTGCTGGCCGCGATCGCCACTGCCCTGCTGCTGGCCCCGGTCGCCTACCACCGGCTGGTGTTTCGCCAGCACCGCAAGGAGCAGCTCGTCAAGGACGCCAACATTCTGGCGATCCTGGGCCTGGCCGCGGTCGGCCTGGCCATCTCGGCCGCCGTGCTGCTAGTAGTCAGCTACGTGGATCCGGGTGCCACGGCGGCGATCATCACGATCTTCACCGTCTGCCTGTTCGCTATCTTGTGGTTCGTGCTGCCGTTCGTCCGCCGGCGTACCCGGTTCCCGCCGTAGTTGGCTTCTGCCCGAATTGACCAGGCGCGTCGGGGTAGCGGGCCGGGATGGCTGTGAACCTGAACGAAACCGAGACCGAGTACGACGCGCCCGCGGATGCGGCCCTGCTGGGCGCGCCGGATCTGGGAGAAGGCCTCCCGCCGCCCCACTGGCCCGGCTAGCCGGCCAGGCCGGCCCGGTGGGCAGGCACGGCACCGGTCACGCCGCGAGCCGCCGGAGCGCCGTGCGCGCCCGGGCCAAGCCGGTCCGCCGCCGGGCCATCCCCGCCCATGGGCCGGCCGCCGGACGGTTCCCCCGGATCCGGTCCGGCAGCGTGCGGAGCGTGAACTGCCCGGGGCTCAGGCCCTTGTCCTCCACCTCGTCCCAGGTCAGCGGAGTCGCCACCGGGGCGCCGGGGCGGCCGCGCACCGAGTACGGTGCCACAGCGAGCTGGGCGTAGGCGTTGCGCATGATGTCCGCGTAAATGCGCGGGCCGCGCCTGTCCTTGCGCTGCTCGGTAGTAACCAGATCCGGGTTCCTGGCGGCAAGCAGCTCGCTGACCTGGCGGGCGAACTCGCGCACGGCGTCGAACTCTTCCGTGGGGTTCAGCGGCACGTGCACGTGCAGTCCCTTGCCGCCGGTGGTCTTCACGAAGGTAGGCAGGCGCAGTTCGCCGGTGAGCAGCTCGCGCAGCCGTAGCGCGCACACCCGCACGTCATCGAACCGGTGGTTGTCTGGCGGGTCCAGGTCGAAGATGAGCTGGTCGGGCTCGCGGATCCGGTCGAGCCTGGAGAGGAAGGCGTGGAACTCGATGCACGCCTGGCCGGCGAGGTACACCAGCGTGGCCGGCTTGTCGATGACGACCTGCTGCAGCGAGCCACCCTCCTTGCGGACCCGGGCCCGGGTGATCCAGCCCGGGAAGTAGGCAGGCACGTTCTTCTGCACGATCGCCTGCGCCGTGATGCCGTCGGGGAAACGCGTCATGGACACCGGCCGGTCCCGCAGCGGCGGCAGCATCTGGCCGGCCACGCCCAGGTAATAGCCGGCCAGGTCACCCTTGGTGATCCCGTCGCCGGGAAACAGCACCTTCCCCGCGTTGGACAGCTCGATGGTCTTCCGGCCTGCCCTGAGCTTCGTGCTTGTCACGGCCGTGCGCCTCCCGTATCACCCACGCCGGGTCCTTGTCCCGGCGCAGCCCGTGCGCCGCAGGCTATCCGTTCCGGCTATTCCGCGAGCCGCCGGAGCGCCGTTCGCGCCCGGGCCAGGCCGGTCCGCCGCCGGGCCATCCCCGCCCATGGGCCGGCCGCCGGGCCCTCGCGAATCCGGTCCGGCATCGTGCCGAGCGTGAACTGCTCCGGGCGCAGGCTCTTGTCCTCCACCTCGTCCCAGAACAGCGGAGTCGCCACCGGGGCGCCGGGGCGGGCGCGCACCGAGTAGGGCGCGATGGCGAGCTGGGCGTAGGCATTGCGCATGATGCCTGCGTAGATGCGCGGGCCGCGGTTGTCCTTGCGCTGCCCGGTGGTGACCAGGTCCGGGTGCCTGACCGCGAGCAGCCCGGTGACCTGGCGGGCGAACTCGCGCACGGCGTCGAAGTCCCCGCTCTCGGTCAGGGGCACGTGCACGTGCAGTCCGCTGCCGCCGGTGGTCTTCACGAAGGTAGGCAGGCCCAGCTCGTCGGAGAGCAGCTCACCGAGCCACAGCGCGCACACCCGCACGTCGTCGAACCGGTGGTCGTCTGGCGGGTCCAGGTCGAAGATGAGCTGGTCGGGCTCGCGGATCCGGTCCAGCCTGGCCAAGGAGGCGTGCAGTTCGATGCACGCCTGACCCGCGAGGTACACCAGCGTGGCCGGCTTGTCGCAGATGACCTGCTGCAGCGAGCCCCCCTCCGTGGCGACCCGGGCCCGGGTGATCCAGTCCGGGAAGTAGGCTGGCACGCTCTTCGGCACAATGCCTGGCGCGGCGATGCCGCCGGGGAAGCAGGTCATGGACACCGGCCGGTCCCGCAGCAGTGGCAGCATCTGACCGGCCACGCCACGGTAGTAGCCGGCCAGGTCCCTCCTGGTGATCCCCGCACCGGGGAACAGCACCTTCCCCGCGTAGGACAGGTCGATGCTCTTCCGGCCTGCCTTCTGCTTCTCGCTTTTCATGAGCGTGCCGCCTCCCGCATCGCCGACGCCGATCCGTCCCGGGGCCGGCCTGACCGGGATTCGCTCACCCTGGGCCGCCGCAGCCTGGAAAAGGGTGAACCCTGAGCGCTACCCCGTATCGGCGCGGCTACACCAATCTGACCTGCCTGGATCCAGGGCGGTGCGCCGCCCGCCCTGGGGCGGGGGAAATCCCCCCGAGAAGAGGGGCGTTAGCCACGTTCCGGCCGGCCCGCCCCGGTTCCTAGCGTGATCTTCCGAGGGCGCGCACCCCGCGTGTCCTGGCGAGGGCCCGCGGCGTGACGCGGGCGCAGGGAGGTCATGACGATGATCGAGGCCCGCGGCCTGACCAAGCGCTTCGGCTCACGGCTCGCGGTCGACGCGCTCAGCTTTGACGTGCGGCCGGGCCGGGTGACCGGATTTCTCGGCCCGAACGGGTCCGGCAAATCCACCACCATGCGGCTGATCCTGGGCCTGGACCAGCCGGACGCCGGGCACGCCGCGATCGGCGGCCGCCGGTACCGCGACCTGGGCTGGCCATTGCGTGAGGTCGGGGCGCTGCTCGAAGCCCGGGCCTGGCACCCGGGCCGGGCCGCGCGCAGCCACCTGGCCGCGCTGGCCGCCAGCAACGACATCGGCCGCCACCGCGTGGACGAGGTGCTCGGCATGGTCGGGCTCGCCGAGGTGGCCGGCCAGCGCGCGGGAGGTTTCTCGCTGGGCATGGCGCAGCGCCTGGGCATCGCCGCCGCACTGCTCGGTGACCCGCCGGTGCTCCTGCTCGATGAGCCGGTCAACGGCCTGGACCCGGCGGGCATCCACTGGATCCGCGACCTGCTGCGGACCCTGGCCGCCCAGGGCCGTGCCGTGTTCGTCTCCAGTCACCTGATCAGCGAGATGGCGCTGATGGCGGAGCACGTCGTGGTGATCGGCCGGGGCCGGCTGCTCGCCGACGCGCCGGTCGCCGACCTGGCCGGCCGCGCGCCGTCGCTGGAGGACGCGTTCCTCCGGCTGACCGGCGCCAGCACCGAGTACCAGGCAAGGGAGAGCTGAAGCATGAGACACCGTCTGTCTACCGCAGCCACCACGCCGCAGCCGCCGGGCCCGGACGCCGCATCGCTCCGCGCTGCGGTTTCCCGGCGCCGAAACTCTGCTAGCCCGGGGGATACCCACGGAACCTCCGATGGGCACCCCGCACCGCCACCTTGCGCGCCTCCGGCACGACCAAGCGCGGTGCCAGCCGGCGCGCCTCCGGCGCGACGTCCCGCGAGGGAGGCCATGAAGCCAGGGCACTACCGGTTCCGGCACGTCGCGCGGATGGAGTGGATCAAGCTGCGCAGCCTGCGCTCCACCTGGTGGACGCTGGGCATCACGGTCTGCGGCGCGACCGCCATGGCCGTCGTGATCGGCAGCAACACCCGCAACGCCGGGGGTGACCTGACCAACAACGCGCTGGCCGGCGTCGTCCCCGGCCTGCTCCTCACCGGGGTCCTCGGCGTGCTGATGATGACCAGCGAATACACCTCGGGGATGATCCGCGCCACGCTGGCCGCGGTACCCGGCCGGGGACTGGTACTGGCCGCAAAGGCTGCCGTGTTCGGCATCGTGGCACTCGCGGCCGGGGAGGCCGCCGGGTTCATCTCGTTCGCCGCCGGCGGCGCGGCGCTGCGGCACGGCATCGCCGCGCCGGCGCTGACCCAGCCGGGGGTGCTCCGCGCGGTGCTGCTGGCGGGTGCCAGCTTCAGCCTGATCGGGCTGGTCGGCCTCGGCCTCGGCGCCATCGTGCGGCACACCGCGGCGGCCATCGCGGTGCTGGTCGGCGGCGTGTACCTGGCGGCACAGCTGGTCGGTGTCGCGGCGCAGGGCGTAGCGGGGTACATGCCGGTGCTGATCATCGGGAACTCGCTGAGCACCACCAAGCCGGTAACCTGCGCGCCGCACGCCTCCTTGTGCCCGCACTTCCTGTCCGCCTGGGCCGGGCTGGGGATGCTGTGCCTGTACGCCGCGGTGGTGCTCGTCATCGGGGGCTGGCTGCTGGCCCGCCGCGACGCCTGAGGATCGGATGCGGAACGGGGACAATGAGCACATGGGCAGCGCCAGCCCGGCCACGCCGGCCGCGAACGGGATGCCCGGCGGCCGGCCGGGCCATCCGCTGGCCGGGCTCGCCCGCCGGTTGCTGCGCGCGCCGGTGACCGGCCGGGCCCTGCGGGAACTGGCGTTCTGCGCGATTGAGGGCCCGCTGGGGCTGGCCGTCCTCGCCGCGGTGGTTGCGCTGCCCGCGCTGGGGCTGCTGGCCGCGCTGCTGGCAGGCGGCGGCGCCCGGACGGCTGCCGCGCACCCTGGCACCCAACCGCCCGGGCCGCTCTCGGTTTCCGGCGTAGTGCTCCTTCTTGTGTTGCTTTCCCTGCTGGTGCTGGCGCCGCCCGCCGCCCGGCGGCTCGCCGCGGTGCACCGCGGCCTGGTGGCCCGGCTGCTGGGAGAGCGGATCGCCGGGCCGTCGCCGCTGCGCCACGGCCGCGGGCCGGCCCGGTGGCTGGCCGCCACGCTGCGCGACGGCCCGGGCTGGCGGGCCGCGGCGTACCTGTTGGTGAAACTGCCCGTCGCGGTGGCCGAGGTGTACGCGGCGTTCCTGGCCGCCGCGGGGCTGGCCAACCTGACCTACCCGTTCTGGTGGCCGTTGTTCCGCAACCACCCGCCCGGCGTGCGGCTGGGGCCGGTGGGCGCGCTCACCCCGTTCGGCACGCTGTGGGTGGCCACCTTCCCCGGCACGTTCGCCGCGTTCGCCGCGGGCGTGGCGATGATCCTGGCCAGCCCGTGGGTGGCGCGGGCCGGCAGCGCCGCGGACCGCTGGCTCATCCGGGGCATGCTCGGCCCCGGCCGGCTCGCCCAGCGGGTCGCCGACCTGGAGCAGGCGCGGGCGCTGGCGGTGGACGACTCCGCCGCGATGCTCCGCCGGCTGGAACGCGACCTGCACGACGGCGCGCAGGTCCGGCTGGCGACGCTGGCCATGAACCTCGGCATGGCCAAGGAGAAGCTCGGCGGGGACGGCGAGGTACCCGACCCGGCGGCGGTCAGGGAGCTGCTCGACGCCGCGCACCGGGGCGCCAAGGACGCGCTCGCCGAGCTGCGCAGCCTGGCCCGGGGCATTCACCCGGCGGCGCTGGACAACGGGCTGGCCGACGCGCTGGCCACCCTGGCCGCGGGCAGCGCCATTCCGGTGGACCTCCAGGTGCAGGTTCCGGTCCGCCCCACCGAGGCGATCGAGACGATCGCCTACTTCTGTGTCGCCGAGCTGCTCGCCAACGCGGCCAAACACAGCTCGGCGACCAGGATCGAGATCCGGGTCACCGGGCGGGAGGACACGCTGGTGCTCGAGGTCGGCGACGACGGAACCGGCGGGGCCGACCCGGCCCGGGGCAGCGGACTGGCCGGCCTGGCACAACGGGTCGCCGTGGTGGACGGGCGCCTGGACATCGTGAGCCCACCGGGCGGCCCGACCCGGATCACCGCCGAACTGCCGCTGCGGGCATGAGGCACCCGCTGCCAGCCACAGGCAGTGCCGAGGAGATGAGTGCGCCGTGACGCTACGAGTCGTGATCGCCGAGGACGCCGCGCTGTTCCGCGCCGGGCTGGTCCGGCTGCTGGAGGATCGCGGTCACCAGGTCTGCGCCGAAGTCGCCGACGGTGACGCGCTGCTGGCCGCGGTGGCGCGGTGGCGCCCCGACGTGGCCGTGGTGGACGTCCGGATGCCGCCTACGCACACCGACGAAGGGCTCCGGGCGGCGCTGCGGCTCCGCAGCGAGCACCCGGGCACCGGTGTGCTGGTGCTCTCCCAGTACATCGAGACCAAGTACGCGACGCGGCTGCTGGCCGGCAGCGCCGCCGGCGTCGGCTACCTGCTGAAGGACCGCGTCGCGGACGTGGCCGAGTTTGCCGAGGCGCTGGCCCGGGTCGCCGGGGGCGGCACCGCGCTCGACCCGGAGGTGGTCAGCCAGCTTGTCCGGTCCAGCAGCCACGCGGCGGGGCTGGCCATGCTGACCGCCCGCGAGCGCGAGGTACTCGCCCTGATGGCCGAGGGCCGGTCCAACGCGGGCATCGCGGCCGCGCTCGTCATCTCCGCGGGAGCGGTGGAGAAACACGTGGCCAGCATCTTCGCCAAGCTGGGCCTGCCGGTCAGCGAGGCTGACAACCGGCGGGTGCTCGCGGTCTTGCGCTACGTGGGCGCCTGACCGGCAGCGCTCAGGCGACGATCGACTCCTCCAGGCTGATCAGGTTCGGCGGCGGCTGGAGGCCGAGCTCGGCCAGGGCGGCCCGGGCCCGGCGGACGACGGTCAGCGCCGCGCCGCGGCGGCCCTGCTCCAGCAGCGCGGCCGCCGCCCGCAGGTACCTGGCGTCGTCGTAGGGCGCCAGGTCGATCGTCTGCTCGATGACCCGCCGGGTCTCATCCAGGTCGCCGCGGGCCGCGGCGGCGTCGGCGCACAGGTCCAGCAGCTGGAGCATGGTCCGGCGGGCCCGCTCCCTGGGCGCGCGGGCCCAGTCCTCGTACAGGTCGTCGGGCAGCACGTCGCCGCGGTACCGGGCGACCGCGGCCCGGGCCACGGCGACGGCGAGGGCGGGCTCGGCCAGTCCCAGCGCCAGCGCCCGGCGCCCCTCGGCCTGGAACAGCTCCAGATCGACCTGGACCTCCGGGGCCAGCAGCAGCGAGTCCCCCTCACGGACGATCACCTCACCGGCTTCGGCCCGCTGGCGGTTGAGCACGGTGCGCAGCCGGTTCCGCCCCGCTTCCCGGCCCGCCTCCGGCCACAGCGCCTCAATGGCCACATCGGCAGGCACCCGGCCGCCCGACACGGCCACCATCTTCAGCAGCTGTGTCGGCTGGCCCGGGCCCAGCGCCACCGGCCGGCCGCCGCGGGTCAGGGTGAACCGGCCCAGCACCGAGACCGACACGGGCAGCGCGGCCACCTCCAGCGCCAGGGCGGCGGGCTGGCCGGTCTCGACGGCCAGGCCGAGCAGTTCCTCGGTGATCGCGCCTTCCTTGGTGTAGGGCAGGTGGGCCAGCCCCAGCCGGGCCGCTTCCTCGAAGGCACGGGCCGCCAGGGCGCCGGCGTCCGCGTTGCCGCGCCGGAAGGCCGCATACGCACGCAGCAGCGTGAGCCGCCAGTATTCCCGGGGGGCGACCTGGTGCCCCGGCGCCGCCAGCAGTTTCTGCTCCGCCAGCAGCGGATCGCCGTGCCGCGCCAGCAGCGCGGCCTCGGCCATGGCGATCATCGGCTCGGCGTCCTGCGGGTCCGCCCGGGCGCGGCGGAGGTAGTCGATGGCCAGCGCCGTGTGCCCGACCCGGTCGAGGCAGTCGGCGGCCTCGGCCAGGAACTCCGCCCCCGCCCTGGTCCACCAGACGCCCTTGTGCATCTCAGCCAGGCGGACCTGTTTCAGCGTCTCGGCCGGGTCCCGGCGCTGCGACGCCACGAGGGCGAGCAGCCAGTGGCTGTAACCGTGCAGGATCTCGGCCTGGTGGAGGTCCGCGGCCACCCGCAGGATCTCCCGGACGTCCGCCTCGCACTGGTCGAGCCTGCCCAGTTCGATGGATACCTCGGCGTGGAAGACCAGCAGGTAGGCCCACTTCCGCGGCCGGTCGACCACCAGGCTGAGCCCGGCTTCGAGATGTTCAAGCGCGGCGCTCGCCTCGCCCCTCGGGTAGTCGATCCACATCGCCTGATAGGGCACCAGCCCGGCGCGGGCGGTCCGCATCCCGAGCCGGTCATACAGCCGGGCCGCCCGGTCGAAGTACCGTTCGGCGTCTCGCAGCGCGGCCAGGTCGCGGCGGCCGCCGCCGTCGAGCTTCCAGCAGAGGGTCCGGCCCAGCACCGAGTACGCCCGGGCCCGGGTGAGCCACTCGTCGCCCTGGCAGGCGGCCAGCACCCGCCGGGCTGCGTCCTCGGCCCGCTCATACTCCAGGTCCCTGACCATGTCGCTGGCGCGCTCGGCCGCGATCGCCCGGATCAGCCAGTGGTCGGCGGTCTGCCAGGCGATTGCGGTGGCGCGCTCCAGGGCCTCGGTGCGCTGGTCGATCAACGCGGCCGTCTCACAGCTCAGCGCAAAGTGGAGCAGCAACTTTGGGTGCCGGCCGATCACCGCGGCCGGCAGCCGGTCGATGACGGCCTGGAATTCGCGGACGTCGAGAGCCTCGATCGCGCCGGGGGACCCGTTGGACAGCATCCCGGCGGCCGAGCCCGCGTCGTCGAACGCCAGCAGCATCTGCAGCGCGGCACCCAGATGGCCGCGCCGCATGTACTCGCCCGCGGCACGGCGCAGTACCGCGGGATCCGGGGCGCTCAGTGTGGTGAGGTAGTCGCGGACCGGGCCGGGCAGGTCCCACCAGTCGTCCTGGCCGGGAGTGAACGGGATGCCGGCGGCCAGGGCACGCGCGAAGTAGCCCTCGATTTCGGTAGCCGCGTTGACCGTCGGCGCATCGAGCAGCGGCAGCCTGCCGACCTGGCCGAGCAGCCGCTGCTCATCCGGCGGGAGCGTATCGAGTGCCTCGTGCAGGATCGCCGCGACCGCGCTGGAGGGCTGGTCCGGGTCGCTGCCCGCGGCCAGCGCGCCGACATCCTCACCAGTGCGCCGGGCACGGGCCGCGGCCAGCGCTGTGGCCGCGGTCCACCCGCCGGTCGACCGCTCCAGCCGGGTGACTTCGGCGGGGCCGCTGTCCAGCCCGAAGCCGGCCCGGCACAGTTGCAATGCCTCGTCCGGCCGCAGCGCAAGGTCGGCGGCGGTGAGCTGGACGCAGTCAGCCCGGCGCAGCCGCGCGGTGCCCGGCGGCAGGTGCCTGGCGAGCACGATGAGGTGCTGGTCGGGCGGCAACTGCTCGGCCAGGCGCTCGATCAGCAAGCCCGCGCCGCGCCCCGCGTGGTGGGCGTCATCCACGATGAACGTGCACTGCTCGGCGGCCAGCGCACCGAGCAGGGCATCGACCGCGCCCGTGGCGTCCTCACCGGCCTCTGCCATGGTGGCGGCGGCTTCGGAGAAGCCCGCGTGGGACGCGGCCGTGCGCAGCCGGGCAGCGAAAAGCGGGGCGGGCATGCCGCCTTCTTGCATGATCACTTCGATCGCCACAGAGCGCCACAGGTCCGCCAGTTCCGCGCCCAGCACGGTCTTGCCGTAGCCGGCCGCGGCCTCCATCACCACGACGCTCGCCTGCTGGCACTGTGCGGTCAGACGTGGACGCCGGATGTGGTGCGGGGGCAGACGGCCCAATTCGGAGCCTCGCTCAACCTCCTGCCGCCGGGCTCCGCCGGCGGCCTGCTGCCAGGGGCATAAGAGAACCATTGTGCCGAAAAATACCCGGTGTGTGACGTTCATGTGACGGCCTATCCGGAAAGTTGCCGCACGAGCCGTCCCAGGCTGGCTGGAGGGGAAGGCGGGGGCGGGCAGCAGGGCCAGCACTTCTCGCTTGCTGGGAAGATCGCGGTGACCTTGCCGGCCACTGTCTCCTGGCCTTGCCGGCCTGATTGGCGGGCGGCCCGGGCGGCGCGCCGCCGGTCACCTCTGGGGGGGATAGAGGGTAACCGGCGGCGCGCTCGCGGACTTTACCGGACGGCCTCTTCACCCGGCCAGGCGGGGGGCCTGCCGAGCGATCAGCGCCAACAGAAAATCGATTGCGAATTTCTGCCGGTTCAGGCGTTGTCACGACGAGGAGCCGAGAGGCTTGCCAGCCGGTAACGGGCCAGTTATGGTGCGGGCGGAATGTTCTGTTTGCCCCGGAAACGTAGGGAGTTTGCATGCGCCTGCTGCGCTACCTCATCGTGTCTGGCTCAGCCGCTGCGATGGCGGGGGCTGTGACGCTCTCCGGTGTTACCGCCACCACCGTCGCCGCCCCCGCGCGGGCGGGCCACGCGCCGTCGGCCCGGTTCCTCTCCGAGGCCAGGACGGCGCTGGCCCACTACCTGCGCCACCACCATCCGCAGGCCATGCTGGCACACACCGGCCACGCGCGCGCCATCGGGGCCGTGACCCCCACCAAGAGCTTCAACTGGTCGGGTTACGCCGCCACGACCAGCACGCACCAGGCGTTCACCAAGGTCAGCGGGAGCTGGACGACACCGAGCGTGACGTGCAATCCCGAGGATCAGATCACCTCGAACTGGGTCGGCCTGGACGGCTTCAACAGCAGCACGGTCGAGCAGCTCGGCACGATCGGCTGGTGCTTCCAGGGCACGCCCACCTACTTCACCTGGTTCGAGATGTTCCCGGCAGGCACCGTCCAGGTAGGCACCACGCTCCAGCCCGGTGACAAGATCGCCGCGTCCGTGACGCGCGTTGGCACCACGTACACGCTGAAGCTCACCGACTCCACGCAACCCGCCAACAGCTTCACCAGGACCAGGACCTGCGCGCTGGCCACCTGCCTGGACACCAGCGCCGAGTGGATCTCCGAGCGGCCCTCGTTCTCGATCGGCGTCGTGCCGCAGGCGCACTATAACGCCTTCAAGATCACCAACGGCAGCCAGACCAACAGCGGCCACACCGGCACTATCGGCGCCGGCCCCGGCGTCAACGCCATCACCATGGTGGACGCCACGAACACCTACAACCTCAACACGGTCTCCGCCCTCACCGCAGGCAACAGCTTCAGCACGACCTGGAAGAACAGCTACTGATACGAGCTGGCAGAGCGGCTACTGACGGGTAGCCCACCGCCGGGCCCGGCGACGGCAGCACCGCCGCCGGGCCCCGGCGCCATGAGGCGCGGCGCCGCCCGGCCGGGCCGCCGGGTGTTTGACGGGCCAGGGGCGAGGGGATAACCTCTCCCGAGAACGGTGCTTACGACGCAGGCACACCCTCACGCCGTCCTGGCGTGAAGTGTGGTGTGCCTTTTTTGATGCTCGACCACCGGACCCCACACGATGCCAGGGCTGCGACAACAGTCCAGGAGGCATCGTGATGAGGATTGCCCTCGTCACCCAGAACGGCAGCCCGCTCACCCCGGCCACCGGCCAGGAGCCGACGTCGCCGGCAGCCAGCGTCGCCGCCCACGCGCGGGGGCTGGCCAAGCTCGGGCACCGGGTCACCATCTACGCCCGGCGGGATGCACCCGCGCTGCCCGGCAGCGCGATCCTCGCCCCGCGGGCGACCGTCGAGCATGTCACCGCGGGCCCGGCGGCCCCGCTGAACGGCACCGAACTCGCTGCGAACGTCGCCGAGTTCAGCGATCAGCTCGCGCAGCGCTGGCGCAAGAACCCGCCCAGCCTGGCCCACGCGTTCTTCTGGACCAGCGGGCTCGCCGCGCTCGCGGCCGCCCGCGGTCATGACATCCCGCTGGTGCAGACGTTCGGCATGCTCGGCGTGGCGGAACGGCGCCACGGTTCGCCCGCGGACGGCAACGATGTCCGCATCCGACTAGAGGCGTGCCTCGCGCGCACCGCCGACGCCGTGCTGGCCAGCACCGGCACGGAAGCTGCCGACCTGCTCGGCATGGGGGTGCCCCGGGCATCGGTGAGTCTCGTCCCGTGCGGCGTGGACACCACCGAGTTCGCCCCAGCGGGCCCGGTAGCCAAGCGCGGCAGCAATCCGCGCCTGCTCGCGGTGGGCCCGCTGGACGAGCGCCAGGGCCTCGGCACACTGCTGCACATGCTCACCCGGGTGCCCGGCGCCGAACTGATCATCGCCGGTGGCCCGGCCCGCGCGCAGCTCCGCAAGGACGAGACCTACCGGGGCCTGACTGGCCTGGCGGGGCGGCTCGGCGTGGCGGACCGGGTGTCGTTCACCGGCGAGGTCGCTCCAGAGGGCCTTCCCGCGCTGCTTCGCTCCGCGGACTTGCTGGTGAGCGCGGCGCCCTACGACGCGTCCGGCGCGATCGCCCTCGCCGCCATGGCCTGCGGCACCCCGGTCGCCGCGCTGGCGGCCGGCGCCAGCGCCGACGCCGTTCTCGACGGGACCACCGGCGTGCTGGTCCCGCCGGGCCGGACCGGCCTGCTCGCCCGGCGGGTACGTGACCTGCTGGCCAGCCCGCTGCGGCTGGAGGCGTTCGGCATCGCCGCCGCCGACCGGGCCCAGGCGCGCTATTCCTGGGACCGCATCAGCCGGGAGGCCCTGGCTGTCTACGAGCACTGCCTGCGGCCCGCGGTCGCAGGCGTGGCGGGTGCCCGGTCCAGCTGACTCCCCCCTCGGCTAAGCCGCAGGCACCACGCCAGGCGGGACGGGTGCACCGTCCCGCCCGGCTCTTACTACGGTGGGCGCCCGGTTCAACCTGGCCCCGGCGCCGCCTGCTGGCCTGCGGGGTACCGGGCAGCACCGGGATCGTGACACCCTGGGACCAGGGCTGGTCCGCACCTGGCCCGGCAGCCGGTGAACGGAGGTGGCGGTGCCCCGCTCTGACCTTGCGCACGAGGCGGCTGAGCTGCTGAGCATCGCGAACACCTCCGAACCACGGTCGCTCAACCAGCTGGTGACCCTCGCCTCCCATCAGGTGGCGGCGTGCTCGGGTGCGACCGCGGTGCTGTGGCGCGGGAACGAGCCCGCCGTTCGCGCCGCCAGCCACCCCGACCTGCCCAGCCTGGACGATGTGCAGCTATCCAGCGGGCGCGGCCCGGTGCTGGAGGCGCTGTCCGGCGGAGGCCCGGTGAGCTGCCCGGACACGCTGACCGAGACCCGGTGGCCGGAATACGCCGACGCGGCACTGCGCCGCGGCGTGCGCTGCTGCGTGGCGCTCGCCTATCGGCCGGGTCCCGACGCCGTCACGTTGTCGCTGTCCGGCGCCCGCCCGCGCTCCCTGGAACCCGGTCAGCTCGCCGAACTGCTCACCGCGTTCGGCGGCGCGGTCACGGGCAACGCCGCCGAGTACGGCGACGCCAAGCGCACCGCGCTCCAGTTGCGCGCGGCCGCGGAGTCCCGGGCGCTCGTGGACCAAGCCAAGGGCATGCTGATGCAGGCGCTGGGGTGCAGCGCCGAGGACGCGCTGGACCGGCTGCGGCAGATCTCCCAGGACCGCAACCTGCGGGTCACCGATGTCGCCAGGACGATCATCGAGTCTCGCGGCGCCCGGGGCGCACGGGCGCCGGGCTGAACCCTCCCGGGCGGGCCGCGGGTTGCCAGGCATGGCGCCCCAGGGCGGCTGGCGCCGTGCCGCGCGGCCCTATTCTTCGACGTACTGCTCGACTACTTCCTCGGTCGGCAGCGGATCCCCCGGGCGGGCCGCCTGCTCGGCGGCCTGCCACTCGGCCTTCGTCCGGTCCACGACGGCCTCCCGGTCACGGGCCAGCCGCTCCGCTTCGCGCTCATCCACGGGGGCGCTGTCCCGGCCTGGCTCTTCGGCGGGGCTGACGGTGGCCGGCCCGTCATTGCCGGACTCCGAGACGACCTCGCCCGGGACCGTGTTGCCGCCCGGGTTGAGCATCACGTACGGGGGGTAGTGCTTTTCTTCCATCCGATCGACGACCGGCCGGCCGCCCGGCCCCCGGCGCAGCACCATCCGGCGCCGCAGCCACCCGTAACCGCGCCGCGGGAAGGCCATCGCGGCCACCCCGATCAGCATGAACACCCAGCCGGCTACCTGGATGTTCAGCCACGACGGGTGGCCCCGGACAGCGAAGGCGAGAATCGCGCCGAGCGCTATCAAGGTCAGTCCGGTTCCAGTCGCGGTCCTCATGGCCGTACCCTCCTCTTCGTAGCACGGCGGCCGCCGGGGGTCAGCGCGGCTCGTTGTCCGCGTCCTGGCCGAGCACGCGCTCCCGCAGGTAGCTGAGGGCGCCTGCGAGCAGCCGGGACACATGCATCTGGGAGATGCCCAGCCGTTCCCCGATCTCGGCCTGGGTCATGTTGCCGTAGAAGCGCATCATCAGCAGCCGCTGCTCGCGCTCGGGGAGGTCGCCCCAGTGCGCCCAGACGGACTCGATGTCGAGGGTGTGCTCGAGGTGGGGGTCGTCCTCGCCGAGGATGTCGGCCAGGTTCCCCGGGTCCGGCCCGGCCGACCGGGGAGCGTCCAGCGAGGACGCCTGGAACGCAAGGTCGGCACGCTGCGCGTCGCGCAGCTCGTCGTGGCTGATGCCCAGGTGCTCGGCCAGCTCATCGTCCTTAGGCGCCCGGGAAAGCTGCTGCGTCAGGTCGGTGCGGGCCCGGCACAGCTCCAGCCGCAGTTCCTGGGTGGACCGTTTGACGTGCACCTGCCACCGCTTGTCCCGGAAGTGCCGCTTGATCTCGCCGGCGATGCAGGGCTGCGCGTAGGAGGCGAGGTTGCTGCCGAAGGACGGGTCGAAGTTGTTGATGGCCTTGAGCAGGCCGACGTAACCGACCTGCATCAGCTCCTCGGGCGACTCGGGGCTGTGCCGGTAGCGCTGGGCGCAGGAACGGACCAGGGACTCGTACCGGCCGACGAGCTTCTCGCAGGCCGCGTTCCGCTCCTCGCTGTCCCGCGGCAGCGACTGGACCAGCTTCACGAGTTCCGGGTCAGCCATGTCGGTGCCGTCCGGTGCGGAGGCGCGGGCGCGGGAAAGGACGGCGGTCATCGGCGATCACCTGCTGATTTTCTGGTACTCACATCCCGATGGTGCCCTCCAGGCAAGGTCTAAACATTGACCGTGTGCCAGCGTCGGCGCAGCGGCCGTCTATCCAGTTCAGCGGCCTGCCACCGGGCGAATAGGTGATTGGTCACAGTACTGTCCGGGCCCGGGCAACAGGTTGCCCCTCTGCCTTGCCAGCGCCAGAACGCCAGCGGCGCGGCGCGGCCGGCCGGACCGGCGACCACGGTAAATAACGTGTTCTTACCTGCCGCTTGTTTGAAGAGCGGCGCGCACGGTACCTGGTGGGCCGCAGGCGAGACCGCGCAGGTCTCGCGTTATGGCTCTGGCACGATGGAGGTACCGATGCGCACCGGGTCGATCCTTCTTCTGGTATGGCTGGTCATTGGCGCGATTGCCGCTGGACAGCGCAACTATTACAGCGACTCACGGCAGAACTGCGCGCATGCGGGGACCATCGCGGTGACCATTCTGGCTGGCCCGCTGAACTACGTCGGGGTGAACCCGAAGATCTCCTGTCATTTCCCGGAGCCGAGCCAGTGAGCCTTCCCGGCTGACCCGCGCGCGCCTGGCCCCGGCCCTCTCCGTCGCCGCTGACCACCATGCTGACCGACCGCCGGCCAGGGCCCTGGCCGGCGGTCAGCCGGTGCTAGCCGCCTGTCCCGGGCAAGGTGCGCTGGCCACTGGCCCGGCACAGGCATCGGCCAAGAGCCCGTGCCGCCCGGTCGGCGTCCTAGTAGTCGCGGCCCGGGTAGGTCTGGCCCGGATACGCCTGGCCCGGGTAGGCCTGAGGCGGATAGCCGCCGGGCGGTGCGCTGGGCACCCTGCGGCGCCGCACCGCCCGTGCGGCGACCCCGCTGATCAGGGTTCCGATGGCAACGCCGATCACCAGGTAGACAACCGCGGTGGCGATCTTCTCTTCCAACGGGGCATCGGTACTGAACGGGAAGATCACCATGACCAGGGTCACCAGCGCGACGATCCAGCCGAAGAAGAGCATCGGCCGCGGCGTGCTGAGCAGCAGCAGGTGCGCGAGCAGCGTCGCGACGAGTGCCGCCAGGGCGGAAACCAGGATCAGCGTGGTGGTGTGGGCGTTCCCGTAGGCACCGTCGTGCTTGGGGGCGAGGATCGGGATGTTGAACAGCCATCGGCTGACCAGGACCCCAACCAGCGCTATCAGCCCCGCCACTACTGCCGTTGCGGCCCCGCCTGCCCACAGTTGACCCGCGTCCACTGTCGGCCGGGCCCGCCGTTCCGATGGACCAGGCCCGCGGTCCGGCGGGCCGGGCGTGATAGGTCTAGTACTCATCGTGCTCACGAGCCCTTCTTCAGGCAGGCCGAGCGGTTGCCCCGGCCTCTTGTCCCTCACAAGAGACGGTAGTCCAAACAGGCGGCTCGTGCCGTTCCGCCGGCGGGTCTTGTGCACCGGGACTTGCTGATCAGGGCCCGATCAGGATGACTTCCAGCGTGCGCGGGCCGTGCACGCCCTGGACCCGGTCCAGTTCGATGTCGCTGGTGGCGGAGGGGCCGCTGATCCAGGTGCACGGGCGGCCGGGGGGCAGCCGGGCCATGGCCTCCGGGACGATCCCGACGATGTGGCCGGCCTGCAGCAGGCACAGGTGGTAGTCCGGGACCAGGCTCAGCGCCCGGCGCCCCTGGCCGGGCCCGCCATCCAGGATGATCGTCCCGGTCTCCGCGATCGCGAGGGCGGCGGTGGTGACCACGCCGTCGGCGGCGTCCAGTGCGCCGGGGGACAGGCCGTCTTCGGCGAGCAGCGTAACCCCCAGTCCGGGCCCGTCCAGTCCGGGCAGCTCCAAACCGGCGGGCACCACGACCTGGCGCGCCCCGCGCTCGGCCAGCGCCTCGCGCACCGCCGCCGGCACCCCGGACGGCGGGCAGCGGCGTACCGCGGTCCCGTAGTCGTGCAGCCGCTCGGTCAGCAGGCTGATCAGCGCGCCGGTATCCAGGCGTGCGCTGCTCCGGTAGCCGCGGGGCACCTGGTCACCGCCCGGCGCGCCGCCCACCGGTGAACGGGCCAGCGCGGCCCGGATCCGGGCCAGGACCTCATCCCGCGCTGCCATCGGCGCCCCCATGCTCGCGCTGCCACCATTCGCGGAAGGTCTGCGCCGGGGGCGCGGGCGCGTCCCGGGCGGCGGTCCAGGCCGACAGCGGCGGCGGCAGCCTGCGGATCCTGCCCCCGCGGCCCAGTGCCCGCGCGGCCCGGCCGGCCCGCTGCGCGGCCGCGTACCGGCCGGGGCTGGCCATGACCCAGGACGCCGCCGCCATGGCCACCGCCTCGGCGGCGGGCAGCCGCCGGTCGCGGGCAGCCTCCTCGACGTGCCGGGCGCGCAGATGAACCAGCAGCGACGGAATGTCGATCCGGACCGGGCAGGCGTCGAAACAGGCACCGCACAAGGACGAGGCGTACGGCAGCGACGCGTTGTCCTCGACCCCGGTGAGCTGTGGCGACAGCACCGCCCCGATCGGCCCGGGGTAGACCGAGCCGTAGGCGTGGCCGCCGGTGCGCTCGTAGACCGGGCACACGTTCAGGCAGGCGGAGCAGCGGATGCAGTGCAGCGCCTGCCGTCCGGCCGGGTCGGCCAGTGCGGCGGTCCGCCCGTTGTCCAGCAGCACCAGGTGGAACCGCTGCGGGCCATCGCCCGGCGCCACGCCGGTCCACAGGGAGGTGTAGGGGTTCATCCGCTCGCCGGTGGACGAGCGCGGCAGCAACTGGAGGA
>Ga0126380_10000061_pt1 | contig 23880 bp, 19 predicted proteins | sample PanSoiMetPlot_26_FD_92544 | JGI IMG/M metagenome (GOLD analysis project Ga0126380, IMG submission 92544) | Tropical forest soil microbial communities from Panama - MetaG Plot_26 | ecosystem: Environmental > Terrestrial > Soil > Tropical forest > Bulk soil | place: Panama | collected 2016-02-17
CGCGTTCCCGCGCTCGGGCTCGTCGATCTTCCGTTCCTGTTCGACAATCTCGACGCGCCGAAAGAAATCGCGCGCGTTCAGTTCCGCGAGCAAACCGAAAAAGTCTGGCACGCATTCCTCCCCGAGATCCGGACGGGGCAACTTTACGGCTATCGCGTTTACGGCCCGTTCGCTCCGAACCACGGGCTGCGTTTCAACGATTCGAAGCTGTTGCTCGATCCCTACGCGAAATCGATCGCGGGCGAGATCAAATGGTCGGACGAAATGTTCGGCTACGTCGTTGGCGACGCGACGGAAGATCTTTCGCGCGATTCGCGCGACAACGCGTGGGCGATGCCGAAATGCGTTGTTGTCGATCCTGAATTCAATTGGGGCCGCGTGAAACGGCCGAACACGCCGCTTTCGGATACGGTGATCTACGAAGTGCACGTGAAGGGATTCACCAAACTGTGGAACGAGATTCCGGAAAAATTGCGCGGCACGTACGCGGGAATCGCGAATGAAAACGCGATCCGTTATTTGAAAAACCTTGGCGTGACCGCGGTCGAGCTCCTGCCGGTGCACACGCACCTAAACGACAAATCGCTGGTCGATCGCGGCCTGACAAATTACTGGGGCTACAATTCCATTGGCTATTTCGCGCCGCACGCACCGTATTCGAGCAATCGCGAGCCGGGCGCGGAAGTGATCGAGTTCAAGGGAATGGTGCGCAATCTTCACGCCGCGGGTCTCGAAGTGATTCTCGACGTTGTTTACAACCACACCGGCGAAGGAAATCAGCTCGGCCCGACGGTTTGCTTTCGCGGCGTCGACAATTCGAGCTATTACCGGCTGCTCGCGGACAAGCCGCGGTTCTATTTGGATTACACCGGCACGGGCAACACGGTGGACACGCTTCATCCGCGCACTTTGCAAATGGTGATGGACAGTCTGCGCTATTGGGTGAACGAAATGCGCGTCGATGGTTTTCGATTCGATCTCGCGTCGGCGCTTGCGCGAGACGGCAGCGGAGTGAATCGCTTTCACGCCTTCTTCAAATGCATTCAACAAGACCCGATCTTGTCGCAAGTGAAATTAATCGCGGAGCCGTGGGATGTTGGAGACGGCGGCTATCAGGTTGGAAATTTTCCGCCGCCGTTCGCAGAATGGAACGGGAAATATCGCGACGCGATGCGCGGTTTCTGGCGCGGAGACGAAGGTCTCATCGGTGAAGTGGGCTATCGATTGACCGGTAGCCCCGATCTTTATCAAGACGATGGCCGCCGTCCCTATCACAGCGTGAATTTCATTACCTCGCACGACGGTTTCACGCTGAACGATCTCGTCAGTTACAACGACAAACACAACGAAGCGAACGGCGAGGAGAACCGCGATGGCGATCCGAATAATCGCTCCTGGAATGCCGGCGTCGAAGGTCCGACCAAGGACGCGAAGATCGAGAAGTTTCGGCGACAACAGCAGCGCAATTTTTTAACGACACTCTTTTTGTCCGAGGGCGTGCCAATGCTCTTGGGCGGCGACGAATTCAGCCGGACGCAAGAGGGAAATAACAACGCCTATTGCCAGGACAACGAAATCAGCTGGCTCAATTGGCAATGGGACGACAAACAAAAAAGTTTGTTCGAGTTCACGCGAAAACTGATTCAGCTCCGGCGCGAACATCCGGTATTTCGGCGGCCGAAATTCTTCGAAGGCAAACCGGTGCCTGGCGGCGAGGTCCGCGACGTGATGTGGTTCAATCCCGGCGGCAATGAAATGACGATGGAGGAATGGACTTCGCCATTTGTTCGTTGTCTTGGAATGTTGATCAGCGGGGACGACGACGAATTGATCGACGAACGCGGCGAACAAGTGCGCGACGACACGTTTTTGCTTTTGATCAACGCGCACTACGAAACGCTGCCATTCGTCCTTCCGGGCGAGGAGAATCTCGAGTGGGCGCAGATTCTCGATACCACCGACGAGAACGGTTTTCTCAAGACTTTGAAGAAAATTCCGTCCGGCGACGATTTCGATCTTGCCGCGCGCTCGGCGTCGTTGTTCATCCTGACCTCGGGCGAACAACCGCGCGCGCGTGTGGAATCCTGGAGAAAACGCGCGATGGCCGCGATCGCCGCGATGACGGGCGAAGAAGAGCGCGCGGGCGGCAAAAATAAATCCTGAATTTTTGCTGAACGCAGCATTGCAACGCCGCGCGATTCAACTATAGAGAAGTTAATGAGCGCGTTTCGGACGCTCCACAGCCGCAGATAGTTAGTTATGGTTCCGGCTTCAATCGTCATTACAGCAGATCGCGGCAGCTTGAAAGCTTATCAGGTCAACGAAACGCCGACGCGCGGCCCGAGCCTGAAATTGATCCAGGCCTTCGATATCACCGACGCGCACGGGAAGTTTATCGACAAGGTGACGGATCTGGCCGGGCGTTTCGCCGCTGCCGAAAGCGCAGGCGCGCAACGCGGCCGGGCCTCTATCGCCGAGAGCAAGCTTTTCAACGAAACCGAGCGCCGGATTAACAAAGAACTCGCCGATCAAATCGCGAAAGTCGTGAACGGCCGCGGCAAGGAAGGTTGGGCGTTTGCTGCGCCGTCAGAAATCCATTCCGCGATTGTCGATCTTTTGCCCGATCGCGTGCGCAATCGAATCGTCGAGCACGTCAAATCCGATCTCGTGAAGGTCGAGCCGGCGAAATTGCCGAATCATTTTCGTTCCCTTCGTCCGCTTTAAGCTCAATTATCAAAGTGTATGCAACTGCCCGTTAAGATCACCTACCGCGGAATCTCAAAGTCAGAAAAGCTCGACGACCTGGTCATGACCTACGCCGCCCGGCTCGACCGGTTCTGCGATCACATCAACCGCTGCGACGTCGCGATCGAGCAAACGAATCACACCCATCACAAAGGCAATCCGTATCGTTGCCGGATCGACGTGACCGTTCGACCGCGTCACGAATTAGTTTCCGACGAGGAACAAAAAGACAACGGGTCGCACGAGCCGCTCAACAAAGTGATTCACGACGCGTTCAAGACGATGGAGCGGCAGCTGCGTCATCTGGTCGAGAAACAACGCCGCGAGTAGAACGCGGCGCTGTTAGTTTGAAACTCTTTTTCGTGTTTTGCGCTACGGTGCTAATCGGTCACACAAGGTGTCAGTGTGGAACGACGCGAGATCGCGCAACTTGAACCAGCCAGCTTGCGGGTTTTTCGCCAGTTGGGCGATGCTAGCAGTATTGTCCTTGCCGTAATCGGCCCAGGAATTCCAACGCTGGACCGTGAGAAATGTCCACGCAGCGCCTTCCATGTGTTGCAACGTAACGCGCCCAACATATGAGTCAGTCGCTCGATCCGGCGGCTCGCTCAGGAATTTATCGAGCGCCTCGCGCTGACCGGCAGCCGGTCGATAAATTGAAACCACGAACGCGGACGTTTTGCTTTTCGCCGCATCATCGAGTCCAAGTTGCTTTGCAAACTCAGTCCACGACGGACCGGACACGAATGTATCGGTGTGGGCCGCGTAGAGAGCCATCAGATTGCTCGCCGGGGCGGGACGACTCGCTTCGATCGTCGCTTTGGCTCCGAGGTGCGTGATGACACAGTAATCCCAGGAATCGCCATCTTCGTGGCGGAGAACAATCAGGTGGTCCGGCGCCGCCGCATCCAGTGCCGGCTTTTTCATTTCTTCGCCGAGGTCTTTGGCTTTACCGGTCGCGGCATTGGCGAAGTGAACATGATAAATGTCCGTCCGACCGGTGGCCGCGCCGCTGGCAGCGGGAGACGACGAGGAACTTTGAGCGAATGCAAAAGGTGCAAGAGCAATCGCGAGCAAAATTTGAATGGTGAGTTTCATAATTATTTTTTGGAAACGCGCAGAGTGAGGCCCTGAGCAGCGAATGGTCAACGCAAAACTTTCCCGCCGCACGGCTTACATCGACATTTGCAAATCTAAATTTACTTGGTCTTGGCGACTATTCCGACCACCGCGCCGAGCGTTGCGATGATCGCGCTGCTTAGCCAAAGCCAATAGCCGGCGCTGTAGCCGGTGATCTTGGCGTAGGTCGGCGCTTCGCTGACGATCATCGCTTGGCGAAAAAGAAACGCGGCGATCAGACCAATCGCGATGAGCGCGAGCGGCAACGCGATCTTGTGTTTGCCAAACCAAGAGAAAATCCAGGCCGCGAGCAGAAATGGATTCGCGAACCATTCAAAAACTCCGGCGAGCATTCCAAGCGGGCCGATTAACAACAAATACAATCCCGGCGACCAGGATCCCGGTTCTTCACCGGCCGTGGAAAATCCTTTTTGCGTCAGGGACGCCAAGAACACCGCGAAGCTGACCAGCGTTATGATTCTTGATGGCTTCACAAGATCGACGTCGAGGATAGAGATCGCCCGCTGCGGACTGCAAGAATTGCCCGCGCGCACGGCGGGATGTTAACCTACGCAACCTTAGGCGCTTGTCGGTGTGTAACCATTAGAACCCTGAGATCTATGAATACTAAACCCCTATTTTATTTGAGCGGCCTGTTCGCGCTCACTCTCGCAACATCGACAGTCGACGCTGGAGGACATCGTGGCGGCGGCGGAAATCGTGGGGGCGTTTCAATGGGCGCGCGCGGTGTTGGCGGTGCTGGTATGGCGCGATCATTCGCTGGCGCCGGCAACCGATTTGTTGGCGCCGGAAATCGGTTCGTCGGCGGTAATCGTTTCGTCGGCCCGAATCGGATCGGCAATGTTCAGCGGTTCAGCGGTCAACGTTTTGCGAACGCACGGAATTTCAATAATCAGCGTTGGGCCGGAAACAATTGGACCAACCACAACTGGAACAATCACAATTGGAACGGGCACTGGAACAACAATCATTGGAACAATAACTGGAACTGGCACGGGCATCATCACAACAATAACTTCGTCTTCTTCGATTGGGGATTTCCATTCTGGGGTTTGTGGGGTTGGGGATACCCGTACTACTATGGCTACGGATATTACCCGTACGGTTACTACGGTGCCTATCCATACGGATATTACGGCAACCAATACTACGGATACGGAAACGGCTACTACGGCAGCTACAATTACAATTACGGAAACGGCTACGGCTACGATAACGGATACGGCAATGGCTACAGCGGCGGTTACGACGAGAAAGTTGCCGAGCTTCAACGCCGGCTCTCAAACGCCGGATATTATCGCGGCGAGATCGACGGGATTTGGGGATCGCGCACGCAGTACGCATTGAAGGCATACCGTCACGATCATCCAAACAGCGGCAGCACCGACGACAGCGGCGCCTACAATCAGCACAACTATCCGAATCTAAGAAATCGTCCGTACTCGCCGCCGCCGACAACAACCGAGCCCAGCGAATAACTAGCGAATCGAAACTTACGCCGGGGCGCCGGGGGCGTCGGGGAGCGGGGGATGGGCTTCGGGACCAACCACGACCTGGCGTGGCGGTTTTTCAGGCGGCATTTTTTCGCCGCTTTCTGGGCCGACAGTCGGCGGCGGATTTTTTAACTCGCCGTACTGCATCAACTCTTTGATCTGCTGGCCGTCCAAAGTTTCGTACTCGAGCAAATTTTTCGCGATCGCGTCGAGCTTGTCGCGGTTGGCGATGAGCGTTTGTTTCGCGGTTTGATACGCGTCATCGAGCAGGCGGCGCACTTCGCGATCAATCTCTTCCGCGGTCGCTTCGCTGTAATCGCGGTTGCGAGTCAGTTCGCGGCCGAGGAAAACGTAATCTTCGTGTTCGCCGTACTCGACCATGCCGAGTTTTTCGCTCATGCCCCATTCGCAAACCATCTTGCGAGCCATCGAGGTCGCCATCTTGATGTCGCCGGCAGCGCCATTGGTGACATCACCGAAAACAATTTCTTCGGCGACGCGTCCGCCCATTTTCACGGCGAGCGAGGCGAGCAATTCGTTCTTGCGATTGGTGTATTTGTCCTCCTCGGGCAACCACATGGTCGATCCGAGCGACGGGCCGCGTGGAATGATCGTGACCTTGTGAAGCGGCTCGGTGTGCGGGAGCAATTCGAGCAGCAACGCGTGACCGGCTTCGTGATACGCGGTGTTCTGTTTTTCCTTTTCGCTGAGCGCGAGGCTGCGGCGTTCCTTGCCCCAGCGCACCTTGTCGCGCGCTTCTTCCAATTCTTTGAGCGTGATTCCTTTTAATCCGCGACGCGCGGCGAGCAGCGCCGCTTCGTTGATCACGTTCGCAAGCTCGGCGCCGGAATAACCGGGCGTGCCGCGCGCGACCACGGCAAGATCGACACCTTCGGCGAGTTTCACTTTCTTAGAGTGCACGCGCAGAATTTCTTCGCGGCCTTTCACGTCGGGGAGATTGACCGTGATTTGTCGATCGAAGCGTCCGGGGCGCAGCAATGCAGGATCGAGAACGTCCGGACGGTTCGTCGCCGCGATGATGATGACACCTTCTTGCGTGTCGAATCCGTCCATCTCGACGAGCAATGCATTCAGCGTTTGCTCGCGCTCGTCATGACCCCCGCCGACGCCATGGCCGCGATGACGGCCAACTGCATCGATCTCGTCGATGAAAATAATACAGGGCGCGGATTTCTTGCCTTGCTCGAACATGTCGCGCACGCGGCTCGCGCCGACGCCGACGAACATTTCGACGAAATCCGAACCGCTGATCGAGAAAAACGGAACGTCCGCTTCACCGGCGATCGCGCGGGCGAGCAAAGTTTTGCCTGTGCCCGGAGGGCCGACCATCAAGACGCCTTTTGGAATTCGGCCGCCGAGTTTCTGAAATTTTTTCGGGTCGCGCAAAAACTCGACGAGCTCCTGGACTTCGTCCTTGGCTTCCTCGACACCGGCGACGTCCTTGAACGTGATCTTGTTTTTGTCACGCGCGAGCATGCGCGCTTTCGATTTGCCGAAATTGAGCGCGCCTTTGCCGGCCATGCGGATTTGCTGCCGGAAAAGGAAATAGAGAAGCAGGAGCAACAAGAGCACCGGCGCAAAACTGGCGAACACTTGCGTCCATGGGTGCGATTCGGAGCGGATCGCAGGGTTGATTCCCGCCTTTTCGAGTTTGTCTTTTAGATCGTTGGCAAATCCCAAGTAAACGGTCGTGCGGAACGGCACTTCCATGTTCGGCGCGCCGGCGTTGCCTTGTTTGAGATACTTGCCGCGCAGCTGTTGGGTCGGCTGACCCTCCTCGACGTACAACGTGAGCGGCGAATTCTTGTCGTTCACGATCTGTTTGTTCTCGACCAGCTCGAGGAAGCGATTGTAGGGGACGTCTTCGAATTGCGGATAATTCCCCCGCCAGAAAAGCATCGCGAGAGCGAAAAAGCCGAACGCGACCGCGATCAGGATGACGCCGCGCCAGTTAAAGCTGGGCTCATTGCCCCGGTTCTTATCGTCGCGGCGTTGGGAGTTACGATCGTTTTGTGGCATAAGGGGTGCGTTTAGTCGGTGCGAAGGACGCTATCATGAACGGAAGGCATTGCAAAAAAGCAGGGTCCGAGCCGGGGGCCTCAAATTCTGGGTGTAAGATCGACAATTTGCGGCCGAAAAATGTTCAACCCCGGCGCTGCATTGCTTAACGACGCGATTCCTGTAAAATTTCACTTTCGAAGTTCGAAATGACTCAATTGGTCTCAACGGTCGCGGAAAAACTAGACCGCGCGGTTCAAAAAGTAACGCCGTTTGCGTATCGCGTGCGGCGGCAGGGCCGTCGTCTGATGCGCCGCGCCTTGCGCAAACCGCGAAGCGTTGCGGAAGGTCCAAATCTTTTGCCGTTGCTGATCCAGGTGCTGGCGAGCTTTTCCAAAGCAGACGGCGTTTTGCTTGAGGAAGAGATCGACTCGAGTCTTGGATTTTTGCGTTACGATTATCCGGAAGCGGTTTACTCCGAGCTTCGCCAACTTTTCCGACAAGCGCTCTACGAACAGCAGGACTTGTCGGCAATGGCGCAAAAACTGAGCCTCGAGCTTACGACCGAGCGCAAGATCATGCTCGGCGTTCAACTTTACGATCTGATTTCGCAAGCCGGCCTGAAACAGGAACAAGTCGTCGCCTTTTACTCATTCATGTCGCAACTCGGCATGGCCGCACAGGCGATCGACATCGTTTATCAACTCAATGCTTCGGAAGACGCCGACCCATCGATTTATCAACGCGGCGCGTCGCCGTTGGAATCACTCTCGTTCGCCAACAACGGAAAGGCCGACGTGAACATGAAAAACCTGGCGGAGACCGACCGTTTGATGGCGTTTCGCTATCACGATCTCATTCTGCTGAAAAATTACAGCGGTCAGAATGTTTCGGTGCGCGGCCGTCCGCTGGTGCGCGGCGGATTCTGTCGAATTTATCCCGGGCAACGGATTTTAGTCGGCGACCACGTGCTGACGTATCAGGAGCTGTCACAATATTTTAACGCCAAGAAGAACGTTTCCGTTCCGCAAATTTTTGTCCGGGTGAGCAAAGACGCGGACGAAGTGAGCTTGGAGCGGGCGCGGACGCGTGAAAGCGCACTCGAGATTGCGTTCGGATTGAAAGTGCGCGTGAAAGCGCTGCGCAATGTCGATGCCATGCTCAACGGCGTGAAATTGGCCGCCGGAACGACGGTGGAAGCCGCGCTCGACGACAAGATCCTCTTTCACAACGACAGCGAAATGGATTTGACCGACCTGCGCCGGCGCGCGCGCGCATTCGGCGGTCGTTTTCAACTCCAGGCCGCCAAATCGGAATACCTGGTCTCGAACGACCCGAGCAAACTGCAACCGGACGATATTTTGCTCTCACCCGGAACTGCCGGTGACGTGTTGCTGAAAATTTTCTGCGATTACGAACAGCGCGTTGGCCAATTGGAAGTGATCGAAGCCGACCGTCCGATCATGGTTGGCGAGGACGCGGTGAGATCGACCCATTCGCTGAAAGACGGCGACACGATCCGGATCGACATCGGACAATTCCTGCGCTGCAACTTTTCCGAGCGCATCATTGAAGAAGAGCGGAACATCATTCGAACGCTCGAAGTGAGCGAGGTGACGCATCGTTTTGGTGGCGCCGACACCGGTTTGGAAGGAATTTCGTTCCCGCTCACGCGCGGCGAGCTCGTTTGCGTGATGGGCGCGAGCGGTTGCGGCAAGAGCACGCTGCTTCGCGTATTGGCCGGACAACTTCAACCGACCGGCGGTAATATTTATTTAAACGGCCGCTCGCTTTACCCGAATCTCGACGAACTCAAGAAATACATCAGCTACATCCCGCAAGAGGACGCGTTCGACGAGCACCTGACGATCGGCGAGAACTTGCAATTCGCGGCCGCGATTCGTTCGCCGCATTTGTCCCGCCGCGATCGTGTTCGTCGATTAGAAGCGAAACTGGTCGAGCTCGGATTGGGCGAACGCCGCGACGCGGTGGTCGGCGCCGCGGCCAAGAAGACGTTGAGCGGCGGCGAGCGCAAACGCTTGAACATCGGCCTCGATATGATCGGCATGTCGGACGTTTATTTGTTCGACGAACCGACCTCCGGTTTGTCGTCGAAAGATTCCGAGCATGTCATCGAGATCATTCGCTCGATGGCGCACAACAAGATCATCATCGTCACAATTCACCAGCCGAGCTCGAAGCTGTTTCAACTATTTCACAAGGCGATCCTGCTCGACAAAGGCGGCCGCCTCGTCTTTTTCGGAACGCCCACCGAAATGCTTCGTTATTTCGCGGAAGCGGAACATCAACACGCGTTCGGCCAGGACCTCGGCGCGTGTCCGTCGTGCGGAACGACGCGGCCGGAATTTATTTTCGATGTGCTCGAAACGCCACTGCGCGATCTGAGCGGCGACATTATTTATGAGGAGAACAGTCGCGGTCAATTGGTGGCGGCGCGACGGTACTCGCCCGAATTCTGGCGGGACAAATACGAGGCGTTCCGACTAATCCAGGACGTCAAACAAGTTTCGCTTCGACGCGAGCAAGCGGCGCTCGCTGCGTCCGCACCGGTCACGAAACGAAAGCGGACGCCGATTCGCTGGCACGATGAATGGACGCAGTTCCGCGCGCTCTTGCGGCGTTCGTTCATCAGCAAATTGCGCAATCGCGCGAACATTTGGATCACGACCTGCGCCGCGCCGGTGCTCGCGGTTTTGATTGGTAGTTTGTTGCGCTATTCCGAAAGCGGGAATTACGACTTCGCTTCGGCCTTCCACATTCCGACGTATTTGTTTCTCGGATTGTTGGTCGTGATGTTCCTGTCGCTGACCAACAGCGCGGACGACATCATTCGCGACCGCCCGGTGCTGCAACGCGAGCGGAACCTCGATGTGCGATTGCCGTATTACATCTTCGCCAAGATATCGTCGTTGTCGGTTTTCGCGCTGGTCCAGTGCATCCTCTTCGTCTTGATCGGGAATTACATTCTAGAAGTCCGCGGAATGTTTTGGGTGCATCTCGCATTGATGTTCATGACCGCGGTCGGAAGTCTTGCGCTCGGCTTGCTTGTTTCGTCGGTTGTTTCCGACGCGAAAACCGCGGCCAACATCGTCCCGCTGGTTTTGATTCCGCAGATTTTGATGAGCGGCGCGTTGATTAAATACGAGGACATGAACCGCAACCTCAGCCTCGTTTATTCGCTGACCCGGTGGTTCCACGAACATCCGAGCAAGGACCGCAGCAAAAAGATGGACAGCAAATTGCAGGTGCCGTTCGTCTGTCAGTTCATTCCGATGCGCTGGTCGTACGAGGAGATGATCGTCGCGCAGGCGAAATTGAACCCGCTGACTTCGCGACAGGAACGCGCGCAGCGCGAGATCGATTTGATCGTCGCGAAGCGCTCCCAAGATCCGGCGCAGGGCAAACGGCTCGACGAGTTGAAGGAAGTGCTCGCGGTTTTGTCGGGTCTGGAAGCGAAAACGCCGGACGACCTCGATCGTTATCTGAAAAAGGTCGACCTCGTGCTCAATCGAAAGAACGCATTCGATGCTAAGGATTTCAGGGCGGCGAAAGGCGAGGTGACCGCGGAACAGATCTACGTTAACCAGAAAGTTTCCGATTTGATCTCGAACGCGGAAATGGAGCAGAGCGATTATCGCCGCGGCAGCCGGCCGAATGTTTTCTTCGGCGCGCAGAAGGGTTACCTCGGCGTGAAGATCAGCGTGTTTGTTTTCAACACGATTGTGCTCATCGGATCGACGCTCGGCATGCTCGGACTTTTGTATTACATCCTGCGTCGCCAGCTCGAAGTCCGTCGCACTTAAGGTTTAGTTGGCAAGCGGAGCCCTTGCCGTACATTTCGAGCCTTATGAACACGACTGCGAACGGAGACACACGACTCATCGTCGCGCCGAGCGACATCGATGCGGATATGCTTTACGCGACCAAATTTTGGGCGGGCGACCCCTTCATTTTTCTCGAGCAAAATGGAAAGCGCACCATCGTTTTATCCGATCTCGAGATGGGCCGCGGTCGCCGAACGGCCAAGGTGGACGAATTTGTTTCGTTCAATCAGCTCGAGCGCGAAGTTCAGGGGAACGCGAAACAGCCGCCGCCATTCGAAAAAGTGCTCGCGCGCTTCCTGCAGAAGCGTGGGGTAAAGACTGCCGTCGTGCCGCCGAGTTTTCCGCTCGGCTATGCCCGCGCGCTCGCGAACGATGTCGATCTTGCCACGCCCGACGGACTATATTGGCCGGAGCGCGAAGCAAAAACGGATGACGAACTGAAATTGATCGGCCGCGCGCTGCGTATCACGGAAGCGGGATTGAAACGCGCGATGGAAGTTTTGAAAGCGTCGAAGCCGAAAGGGAAAAAACTAATTTGGTCAGGCAAACCGCTGACGTCGGAAATTCTGCGCGCGGAAATCGATTCAGCGATGTTGCGCGTGGGCGGAACACCGACCAACACGATCGTCGCCGGTGGCGATCAAGCATGCGATCCGCACGAGCGCGGGCACGGTCCGCTTTTCGCGAACTCGTTAATCATTCTCGATATTTTCCCGCGCGACGCGAAGACCGGCTATTGGGGAGACATGACGCGAACGGTCGTCCGCGGAAAGGCGAGCGAGGCCCAACGCAAACTTTGGCAAACTGTGCTCGACGGCCAGGAGCTCGCGCTCCGCGAAATCAAAGACGGCGTCGGTGGAATGAAAATCCACAAGGCGATCCAGGCGTTGTTCAAGAAGCGCGGTTACCCGACCGAAGTTCGCAAAGGCGTGAACGTCGGATTTTTCCACGGCACGGGTCATGGACTGGGGCTGGAGATTCACGAATATCCGCGCCTCCAAAAAGTCATCCTCAAAGATCGACAAGTGGTGACGGTTGAGCCGGGTCTCTATTATCCAGGACTTGGCGGCGTTCGCCACGAGGACGTCGTGGTCGTAACGAAAACTGGCTCCAAGATTCTCTCGCGCTTCCCGAAGCCGTTGGAAATCTAGGGCTTAACCGGAAATCTGAACGCGCGCTCCGGTTGAGCGTCTAATTAATTCAACTAGATTAGCACCGGCATGTACTATCCACACGGGTTTGGTTCCAGTTGGCTTCTCTATATCGGCGTTCCGCTAATTCTCGGAATCTGGGCCCAGATTCGCGTTAGCGGAGCTTTTCGAAAATGGGGCCAGGTGCGCGCCAGCTCGAACATCACCGGCGCGGAATGCGCTCGCGAGATTTTGCAGGCCGCGCAAATTAATGACGTCGAGGTTGTGCAGACCGATGGTTTTCTCGGCGACCACTACGATCCGACGCAGAAAAAACTTTGCCTCTCGAGCAACGTTTTCAACACGCCGTCAGTCGCCGCTCTTGGAATTGCCGCGCACGAAACCGGTCACGCGATTCAACACGCGAAAGCATATGCGCCATTGAAATGGCGGATGGCAATCGTGCCGATGACGATGGTCGCGTCGCAAATGCTGCCGTTCATCATCATCGGTGGTCTTTGGTTTCGCATCACCGGTCTGATTACGCTCGGCATTTATTGCTACCTCATCCTCGCGATCTTCCAGTTGATCACGCTTCCAGTCGAATTCGACGCCTCGCGCCGCGCGAAAATTATTCTGCAACAAATGCGGATCGTGCAGCCGGGCGAAGAAGTAGTCGGCGTCAATAAAGTGCTCAACGCGGCCGCGCTCACTTACGTTGCTGCCTTCATCGCCGCGATCGGCAACTTGCTTTGGTTAATGTCGGTGCGGGATCGCCGCTGAGAACGTGCTAGGATTGAAGAAAATGAATCCTGCGGTCGCGCTCCAGCCCCCTCGTCGCATATCCGATTTGTTGTCGTCCACGCCGGATGCCGGTGTTAAGTCTAAAAAGAAGGCGATGGACGAAGCCCGGAAGGACGAAGACCAGCAACTAGTCGCGCGCACGCAGGAGGGGGATGCGGGCGCGTTCGACGATTTGGTCGTGAAGTACACCCCGCGACTTTACGGGCTGGTCTACAACATGACCTCGAACCACGAGGACACGAACGATCTGCTTCAGGACATTTTCGCCAAGGCCTACAAAGCGATCCGCGGTTTCCGGGGCAAATCCTCGTTTTACACTTGGATCCACTCGATCGCGGTCAACATGACACTCAACTTCCTCAAGAAGCGCGGACGCCGGTTTTCGCTGAGCCTGGATGACGTCGACGCCAGCATCCAGAACGACAAAGAGTTCCTCGAAGCCACCGCCTCCAGCAGCCCGGTGAGGGAGGCCGACCTCTCCGAGCTCCAAAAAAGGTTGAACGAGGCGATGATGAAATTGTCTGATGAACACAGAGCTGTGGTCACCATGTTCCATATTCAAGGGATGCCTCACGCAGAGATCAGTAAAATCTTGAATGTTTCCGAAGGAACGGTACGATCACGACTCTTCTACGCAAACCGGCAGCTGCAAAACTATCTAGACGAATTTCGAAAAAATCCGGTCACTTAATTCCGCACAATGGACGAGTTTAACGACAACGAAATAACGAAGCTGCTTCGCCTGAAACGTTACGAACAGCCGCCGCCCGGGTACTTCGACAACTTCCTCCACGAATTTCATCGCCGCCAACGCAACGAACTTTTGCGTCAACCCCTCTGGCGTATCTGCATCGATCGCGCGCGCGATTTCGTTTTCTCCTTCAACCTCGGAACCCTGACTTCCTATCCCGCCGCAGTCACGGCCGTGCTCGTTTGCGCGGCGATTTTGTCACTGCGGATTTATCAGATGCCGCCTTCGGCCTCGGTGGCTGCGAAAGATCGTTCAGTACTGGCCGTGCCGGCCAATGCCGACGATGAATGGACGCTGGCATCGCCCGTCTCCACACGGGTCTTCAACACGCGGTCGCTTCGAAATATTACAGAAAGCACCCAGACTCACCGCAGTGGTACGCCACGCTACGTGCTCGACAGCGTGCCAGTGAGTTATGAGACGACTTTCAAGTTCTAGATTAGCCGCAAGGGTTCCCTTGCTGGCAACGTTTACGTCACTGGCCGCGGTCGCTTCGCTTATCGCGCAGCAAACTCCGGAATCTCCGACGACGCTCACGATCAGTCGGGAGGTCAAGGACGTCTTTGAGCGTTGCGGCAAAGCGGTTGTAAAAATCGAGGCTACCGATCAACACGGCAAACTTTCCGGGACCGGCTTCTTTGTCGATCCGATGGGGACGCTTTACACCGCCTACTCGGTGGGCGGGGAAGCCGATACGATCAACGTTGAGTTCAAAGGAAGGAAATATCCGGCGCGCCAGTTGATGGCGGACCTGCGCAGCGGCGTCGCGTTGTTGAAAGTTGATTTGGCGACGCCGGCGCTGCCGATTGGCAATTCCGAGCAGCTCGAAATCGCGACTCCTGTTGTCACCATCGGTTACCCGCTCGACCTAGCCGAAACGCCGAGCTTCGGCATGATCGCGGGTTTTGATCGTAAATGTCTTGGAGGTTATTTTCCGACCAGACATTTGCGAGTGAATCTTCCGCCACAGCGCGGCGAAGGTGGCGCGCCACTCTTGAATTTGAAAGGCGAGGTCGTCGGCATACTTCTTTACAGTTTCGAAAATAATTCCTGCTACGCGCTGCCGATCGAAGCCGCAGAGAAAATTCGGAACGACTTCGTCCGCTTCGGCGAACCGCGACATGGTTGGATTGGTGCCAACGTTCGTGAAGCCACCACCGAAGTCGACGGTTCTCGCGCAGTCACAACTGACATCATGAAAGACACGCCGGCTGCGGAGTCAGGAATGAAACCGGGCGACGTCGTTCTTCAGATTGGGCGAACGAAAGTTCACGAGCCGGAAGATATTCTTGACGCGTCGTTCTTCCTGACCGCGGGCGACACTGTTCCAATCATAGTGATGCGCGGCAGCGAAAAGATTACTTTCAACGTTCAAGCCGATCTGCATCCGGCGAGCACGGGGCGGGCGCCGCTCATTGCTGCTCCGTCGCTCTCTAATCGCGCGATTCCGTTGAACCTGCAGTCGCCGGAACGCACGCCCTAGGTTCGACTCGGACTGACGCTATAACATTTTCTTAAACTCGGCTTCGTCGATAATTTTCAGGCCGAGATCTTTCGCTTTGTCGAGTTTGCTACCGGCTTCGCTTCCCGCCAGAACGAAATCGGTTTTTTTGCTAACGCTTCCGCTAACATGACCACCAAGCGCTTCGATTTTCGCGGAGGCTTCGTCGCGCGTCATCGACGGCAACGTTCCGGTTAATACGAAGGTCTTTCCCGCCCACGGCAGCCCCGCCATTTTCTTAACGGAAACTTTTTCGCTCTTTGGTTTGATCCCAAGCTCTTTCATTCGTTGGGAAATTTTCTTTCCCGCCGCCGAGGAGAAGAAATCGAGAACGCTTTGCGCAACTACCGGCCCGACTTGTGTGACGATCCCGCGTTGTTTGTCGGCTTTGCTTTTGGAGGGCTCGGCAAATCCGGATTTGATCAGACGTTCGGCGATGTCCTGGCGGGATCCTTTATCGGCTTCATGATAAGTGATCAGATCCCGCAGAAGTTTTGAGTTGGCGACCCCGTCGATCGTTTCATGGAAGCGCGCGAGATCGGTCGCGGTCGTTTTGCCCACGTCGGGAATCGCGAGCGCGTAAAGCCAGCGGGAAAGTGGAAACGAACGGGCGCGGTCGATTGCCTGAATTGCCTTGGTCGCGTTCTTCTCGCCGAACATCCGCGACGCTTCATCGGTCCCGAGATTTAGCTTTGCCAGTTGATCGACTTCGAGCTCGAACAGATCGAGCGGTTCGCGCACCAGTCCGCGCTCGACCAATTTGTCCGCGACGATTCCGCCAACACTTTCGATATCAAGCGCGCCGCGCGCGGCGAAGAATTCCAGACGTCGCGTGGCTTGAGCCGCGCAACGAAGATTTTCACAACGCCACGCCACAAATTGCGGATCGCGCCGGACCTCACCGCCGCAAACGGGACACTTGCTGTGAATGTGTTTGAGAAAGTCGAACGGCTTCGCGTTCCGCGGCCGTTTCGATTTCGTGACTTCAACAACCGCCGGAATGACTTCGCCGGCTTTCTCGATCACGACTGTGTCGCCGATGCGAATGTCTTTGCGCTTGATCTCGTCCTCGTTGTGCAACGTTGCGCGTGCAACGGTGCTGCCGCGGACGAGAACCGGTTCGAGCACCGCAACCGGGGTGAGAATTCCGGTGCGACCGACTTGTACTTTGATATCAAGCAACTTCGTCTCGACGCGCTCCGCCGCGTATTTGTAAGCGATTGCCCAGCGCGGCGATTTCGCAGTGAACCCGAGCTGCTCACGTTGTTCGAGCGCGTCCACCTTAATCACCGCGCCATCGGTTTCATACGGGAAATCACCACGAATCTCGTCGAGATCGCGGATCGCATTCAAAATTTTGTCCACCGAATCGGCCAGCCACCAATCTTCGTGCGTCGGCAATCCGAGTTTTTTGAGCAACGGGAAAATCTTGGAATGAAGATCGACATCGGCGCCTTCGACCGCGCCCGTTCCATAAAAAATCATTCCGAGCGGACGCTTTGCTGCCACGTTTGGATCGAGATGCTTCAACGAACCGGCCGCCGCGTTCCGCGGATTCGCGAACAGCGGCAATCCAGCCGCTTCGCGTTCTTTGTTCAGCTTCTCGAAGCCTTTCTTGTCGAGATACGCTTCGCCGCGCACTTCAAAAATTTTCGGCGCGGCTCCGCGCAATTGGTGCGGCACGGATTTGATCGTCTTGATGTTCTGCGTGATGTCGTCGCCGACCGATCCGTCGCCGCGCGTCGCTGCGTACTTCAGTTTCCCGTTTTCGTACATCACTGAGACCGCCACGCCATCGACTTTTGGTTCGATCACGACCGGAATTTTTTCGCCCGGCAGCAGTTTAGTGATCCGCTTGTAAAAATTGGCGATCTCTTCTTCGGAGTAAGTGTTGTCGAGGCTAAGCATCGCCACGCGATGCTGAATCTGAGTAAAGGCCTGGAGTGGCTTACCGCCGACGCGTTGGGTAGGGGAATCCGGCGTGACGAGATCCGGAAACTTTGCCTCTAGATCGACGAGCTCCTTGTAAAGCCGATCGTAATCGCGGTCGCTAATCGTCGGCGCCGCCTCTTCGTAATAGCGGCGATCGTGCTCCCGAATCTGGTCTCGTAGCTCGGAAATTCGCTTTCCCGCTTGAGCCTCGTCTTTGGCCATGAAGCATGATACAAACAGGCGAAAGATCGACAATGAACGGCGGCGAAAAAATCCTCGGCGTGGAGGGCGGCGGAACCAAGACCTCCTGGGTTTTGATTGAGCGCAATGAGGGGGATTTGCGCATTCTCGACCAGGGGAAATTGCCGCCGGCGAACTTGCGCCTTGCCACTCCGGACGAGCTACGAACGATATTTCGCGAGTTGCCGAAGGAAATTCAGCGCGCGGGGGTTTTTCTCGCCGGTTGCGGCACGGAGGAAGATCGACAATCGCTCACGCGAATCTGCGCAGAAGTCTGGACGCAGGCAAAAATCGTTGTCGGCAGCGATCGCGATTCCGGTTTGGCCGCGGCCCTTGGTCACGGCGACGGAATTGTGGTTAACGCCGGGAGCGGCTCGTCGGTCACTGGCCGGCGCGACAAGAAAATCGAAAACGCGGGAGGCTGGGGCCACATTCTGGGTGACGTTGGCGGCGGTTATTATCTGAGCTTGCAAGCGCTGCGACTCATTTTGCGCGAGTACGATCTGCATCGCGGCGAAGTCCAATTCACAACGAAAATTCTGCGAGCGTTATCGCTGAACAATCTCAATGAGTTGGTGCGCTGGGCACAGACCGCCGACAAAATGGAAGTGGCGATGCTCGCGCCGGTGGTATTCGAAGCGGCGGCGGGTGGCGACGCGCGCGTGATGGAGATCATCGAGGAAGGCGCGCGCGCTCTTTGCGAATACACCGAAGCGGTTGCGACGCGCCTCCACGCTCTTGCTCCGAAAGTGGTCTTGCTGGGCGGACTGTTTCAACGGGATTCGATTTATAACCACGCCTATCGCCGCCGTTTGAAAAAAATTCTGCCCGATGTGCGCGTGACAAACTCAGAGCGCGCGCCGGAATTTGGCGCGGCGTGGCTGGCCGCGGAAATGCAAAGCTGGCCGGAAATTCATTCCGAACCTGTCCCGGAGAAAATAGACGATCTGGCCGCGGCGTTGACCGAGCAACGCAATCCGCGCTCCGAAAATCTCGAGAAAATGAACGCGCAGGATTTGGTGAAGCTTTTCGTCGAGGAAGAGAAGTTTGTTGGCGGAGCGCTGGCCGCCGCCAAAGCAGATATTACGAATGCGGTGGAGCTCGTCGGCGAGTCGCTGCGCAAAGGCGGCCGATTGTTTTATGTCGGCGCCGGCACGAGCGGCCGGCTCGGCGCGCTCGATGCCAGCGAAATTCCACCGACCTTTGGCGCATCGCCGGAATTGGTGCAGGGAATTATTGCGGGCGGCGCAACCGCGTTGCATCGAAGCGTAGAAGGCGCGGAAGACGAAATGAGCAACGGCGCGCTCGCGATTGACCGTCGTGGGATCAAAGATGTCGATGTTGTGATTGGAATCACCGCGAGCGGCCGGACGCCTTTCGTTCTTGGCGCGCTCGCGCGGACTGGGGCATTGGGTGCAAAAACTATTTTGCTCACTTGCAATCCGGATCGTGAGAAAAACGTGAAGGTCGATCTCGCGATCGATCTTGCGGTCGGTCCCGAGATTTTGACCGGTTCGACGCGCTTGAAAGCCGGAACCGCAACCAAGGTCGCGCTCAATATTATCAGCACTGGCGCGATGGTCGCGCTCGGGAAGGTGAAGGGGAATCTGATGATCGATCTCAACACCACGAGCACCAAACTGCGCGATCGCGCGACTCGAATGGTCGCGGAGTTGACCGAGACGGATTACAAATCGGCGTGCACGCAGTTGGAAGAGAGCGGCTGGGATTTACGCAGTGTCCTGAAAAAGGCCGGAAAATAGAAATAAAAGATCGGCACCGGTCGTCTAAATTTCGTTAGACGCGCTGACGGCTGACGAAACGTATCATAGGTAACAACTCAAAACAGAAAGGCTTATATGCTTTGGACTATCTTTGTGATTCTGCTAATCCTGTGGCTGCTCGGCTTTATCGGGTTCCACGTTCTCGGCTCGTATATTCACATCCTGCTGCTCATCGCGGTTGTGGTTCTCATTCTGCAATTGATCGGCGGACGCCGGCCGTTGTAGTTTCGCATTTGTGAAACCTGCTGGAATCATTGGCGTTCTTCTGATCATCGTGGGCATCGTTGGCTTCGCCTGGGGTGGGCTGCTCTGGAATACGGAGAAAAAAGACGCGCAGCTTGGCCCGCTGGAAATCAAACACACGGAGAAGCAGGGGATAACTTTTCCGCCGATCGTCAGCGGCATCTGTTTGGTCGGCGGAATTCTCCTCGTCGCGGTCGGGGCGCGGAAAAGCTAGGTTTACATTCAAAAGTCTCTCTGATTGAATCCGTTCCGTGGCCGGATCAATCAATCGGCGCGCCGTTCGCTGGCTTCGCGGCCAACTCCCGGAATTGGTCGCTGCCGGCGCGATTTCCTCTGAGAACGCGGCCAAGATCGAACATCACTACGCTTCAGTCGAAACGCGCTCGAATTTCGGATTTATAATTCTCGCGACGGTGGGCGCAGCATTCCTCGGCGCGGGGATCATTCTGATCATCGCGCACAATTGGGATGATCTTAGCCGCGCGACGCGGACCGTTATCGCATTCATTCCTCTCGTTATGGCGCTCGCGCTGGTCGCTTTCGTGTTGTTGCGGCGAAACGAATCACGGCCCTGGTGCGAAGCGGTCGCGATTTTTGATTTCGCAGCGGTCGCCACCGCCATTTCGCTGATCAGCCAAACTTACCAAATCCAAGGCTCGTTTGCCGATTTCATGAAAGTTTGGCTGCTGCTCTGCATCCCGGTTGTTTATTTGCTGCGCTCCGCGTTTGGCGCGGTCGTGTATGCGATTGGGTTGATCGTTTGGTTGTTCGCGCGCGAGATGGCTTTCTTCGTTCGTTCGCCGAACCCGATGTTTTTCTGGGTCGCGTTCCTTCTCATCGTTCCATATTTCTTGCTGCGCTATTGGAAAGACCGCGAGAGTCGCGAATGCACCGCGCTGAGCATCGCACTGGTGATCGCGCTCACGGTCGGGATGGGCTTTACGGCCGACTTTGCGAAATCAGATCTCGGATGCATCGCGTTCGCGGGTTTGTTCACCGCGATTTATTTGGCCGGAATCAGATTCTTTCCGCGGAGCGACGACCGATTGCACATTGTCGCGTTGCTGGGCGGAATCGGAATTGGCGTGACCGCGATTTGTCTCAGCTTCGAATCGAGCTGGCACATGACGCGCGAATTCTTCTGGGGCGAGCGCATTTTGCAGGCAAATCTCGCTTTCGCGCTGGAATTTCTGTTCCCGCTCGCGGCGATCGCGCTGGCGGCCATCGGTTTCTCTCGCAATCGCGCTCAATTCAGTTGGCCTGCGGTGGTTTTTCCAATTGTGACCGCAATCGGATGGGGCCTGGCGAATTTGTGTGACAAACCGGCGGAACGTTGGTTGGGCACGCGCTGCTCGTTTACGGCTGCCGCACTGATGAACTGTTACGCGTTGTGGCTCGGGATCGACATCCTCGTGCGCGGCATTCGTGCGCATAGCGTCGCGCGCGCGAATTTTGGTTTGCTCCTCATCGCCGCGCTCGCGATCAGCCGCTTCTTCGACAGTGAGCTGAGTTTTGTCACCCGCGGACTCGGATTCATTGTCGTCGGCGCCGGATTTCTGGTCGCAAACGTTCTCATGTTCAAAAAGCGGTCTGCGTCGCCGGCATGAAAGGGTTGTTCATCCTGATCTTCGTTTTGATCGCGCTCGCGCAACTGAGCGTGCCCGCGTGGATGGCATGGGCGCGCGTCCAGACCCTGGCGCACGGGAGGGTGTGGAAATTCAAGACTGCGCCGGTCGATCCCGAAGATGCGGTACGCGGCCGCTATGTGCGCCTGAGCTACGACGTTGATCGATTCACCGGCCACGAAAAATTCCAGTCCAGCGATTCGGTTTACGCAGTGCTAAAAGAGAACGCCGAGGGCTTCGCCGAGGTGGACCGACTGACAACCGAGAAGGGCGACGGCGACAATTTCGTCAAAGTTGAAGCGTGGTGGCGGAACGATTCGGAGAGTATTGCTTTCCCGTTGAATCAATATTGGGTAACCGAGCAGGACGCGCCGGCAGCGGAAAAAGCGTATGCGGAGAACAGCCGTCGCGGACAACAGAACGCTTACGTAACCGTGCGTGTGCGCAAAGGCGACGTCGCGCTCGAACAGCTTTACATCAACAATCAGCCGTTGCGCGATTTTCTGCGCGCGGAGGCGCAGAAGGAAAAGAAGTAGTCGACTCGATCTTACTGATCAGCTGGCGCGTCGATTCCGGTCGCTTTTAATACCGCGAAGGTCTTGCTGCCTTTGCGGTCGAGATAAAGCAGGACGCCCTTCTTTGGATCGGCTTTGTTCAACGCCTCGCGAAACGTTTTCACATTGGTCACCGGGTTGCCGTCGACTTCAGTAATGACATCCTCGCGTTCGATTCCCTGTTGCGCAGCGAGACTATTCTCGGCCACGTCGGTCACGATCACGCCTTTCTGAACGCCAAGCTTGAAGCGTTGCGCCACTTCCTTGGTCAATTCCTGGACCTGCAAGCCAAACTTGCCAACTTGTTCCTCGGCATTTTTTGGCGGGCGGGGCGCCTCGTTCGACGCGCGCGAAATTTCGTTCGGCAATTCACCGGTCGTGACCGGAACTCTTAACGTTTGTCCTTTTCGCCAAACCGTCAGCTCAACTTTTTGGCCGATCTTCTTTCTCAAGATCTCGTGCTGAAGCTGCGAATCGGTCGTGACTTGGTTTGCATCGACGTGCGTGATCACGTCGAATGGACGCAGATCGCTCTTGTAAGCCGGCGCGTCGGCTTCAATCGTCCGGACGACCACGCCTTTATCGATTCCTTTGAACAACTCGCGAATCGAAGGATCGTCGCCGAGCGTTTCGATCCGGATTCCGAGCCAGGGCCGCATGATTTTTTTCCCGGCGATCAAGTCGTCGCCGATTTCGCGCGCCATGTTGATCGGGATGGCGAAGCCAAGCCCCCGATTAATTCCATTAATCAGCGTATTCATGCCGATCACGCGCCCGTCGATGTCGCAGAGCGGGCCGCCGCTGTTGCCGGGATTAATCGAAGCGTCGGTCTGCAAATAATCTGAAATCGAATAGCCGCTGGTCGCGAGCAATTTGCTCCGGCCTTTGCCGCTGACGACGCCATAGGTGAATGTGTAATCGAGCTTGAATGGCGCGCCGATCGCGAACGCGAACTGGCCGACTTTCACCGCGTCACTGTCGCCCAATAGCACGACCGGCAAATCTTTCGCATCGATCTTGATCACCGCCACGTCGGTCTTTTCGTCCGTGCCGACGACCTTGGCGGTGAACTCGCGACCGTCCTTCAACTTCACGTCGATTTTGTCCGCGCCTTCGACGACGTGAAAATTCGTAAAGATGTAGCCGTCTGGCCGGACAATGAATCCCGACCCTTCGCTCTGGATCGGCTGCTGGTTCCGCTGGTTCCGGCGGGAATTATTGTCTCCGTCGGGCGGACCTTGAAAGAAAAGGTCCTCGAACGCCGAAGTCTCATTATCAACCTTTTTTGAGATTTCGATGATGACAACACTGGGCGCCACCGTCTCAAATACTTTAGCGAACGCGTTATTTAACTGATGAACGACATCCTTACCCTGCTCGGCCGCGGCCGAGGAAACCGTCGGACTAGGCGCCGGAGCGAGCTCCGGAGTCGCGGCGAAGGTGGAGGCGACGGCGGTGAAAACGCCACTAAAAACAAAAATTTTAAACACACGCATTGGTTCGAAGTTGGACAGCATCCAACATGCTACGTTCAACGCCGTCAGTCCACTGAGCCCGGGCTGGCTGGGGTAGCGAAAGGCAGGCAAAACCCCTTGACTGGTGATATACTATCACAGGGCTCTCTCCGGATATGGGTTCAGGCAAACTAAATTGGTTTTCGGTCGGCGCTTTGGCCGCCCTCTTTGTCTTTGCGGCCGTTTGGCTTGCACTCGAACAACCCGCGTCAAAACCGATCCCGGCGGACGAATTTGTTCGCGCGATGGAAACCAGCCACACGTCGCTGATCAATCGCTATTTTCGTGAGCGCCAGAACCCGAACGTGCGCACCGCGGATGATCGCTCCTTGCTCTTCACCGCAGTCTTGCGCGAAGACCGCGCGATCGCCCACCGGCTGCTCGACGCGGGCGCGAGTCCGGATTTGTGCGATGACGCCGGCGTAACGCCATTGATGGTCGCTGCGATGCACGGCGACGTGGAAATCGTCCGCGCGCTGATTGGCCGGATTACCGATGTGACGGTTCGGGATCGTGCGGGTCACACCGCGCTTTATTACGCGGTCAACGCCCAGAGGAGC
>Ga0126380_10000062_pt1 | contig 23615 bp, 20 predicted proteins | sample PanSoiMetPlot_26_FD_92544 | JGI IMG/M metagenome (GOLD analysis project Ga0126380, IMG submission 92544) | Tropical forest soil microbial communities from Panama - MetaG Plot_26 | ecosystem: Environmental > Terrestrial > Soil > Tropical forest > Bulk soil | place: Panama | collected 2016-02-17
TAGCCGACCTCGAAGCTGAGCAGCCGGTCACCCGGCGGCAGCGCGCCCGGGCGCCAGGACAGCCCGGCCGCCCGGACCGTGCCGCCGTCGCGCAGCGCGCCGGTCACCCGGAGCGTGCCCCGGTGCCGCGGCGGCGGCAGCCGGACGGTGCTGGCCTGGGGGAGCACGCCACCTTCCGGGGACACTCCCGACCGCGATGGCCCTGGAACCCCCCCGCGTGCCGATGGCGCCTGGGCGGCAAGCCGCCAGGCGCCATCGCGCATGCTGGCCTGGGGGGACACGCCACCTTCCGGGGACACCCCGGACCCCGATGGCCCTGGAACCCCCCGGTGGCCTAGCGGCGCCCGGGACTCCGTCGCGCGCGCCGTGGCCTGGGCGATCGCCGGCCGGGCGGATGCCTGGGCGGAGCCAGCCGCGGCGAGGGTGAGTGCCAGGCAGCCGGACAGGCCCCACGCAAACAGGACCCGGGCTGGGCGCGGTGCTCGGTGAAGCGGCATCGGGGTTCCCCTTCCTGAGGCCTGGCCAGGCGGGGCCTGGTCCCGGCAGCTGCGGTGAGCACCGCCCGGCGGCGGTGGCGTTGCAGCGCCAGGGTAGCGACCGCAACGAGTGAAGCGAGCTGTACGAACTCGCCGTCTGGGCGCCGGGACCACCGGGGCGCGCCCGACGGCCCCATTGATCACTAGCACGAACCGGCATTGACGAGCAAGGACACGATTCCGAGAACCCGTCAACGTCTCATTGCTTTCGTTCTCGCTCGGATGAGCGGATATTAGAACACACTCGTGCGCTCTGAAAGGCCGCTTCTGGCCGTTAGTGTTGCTGCCTGAGCGATCGGGACGGTAGATTCGCCTGGATGCGTGCCATCACGAGCGAGATCGCCAGCCAGCCCGCCCTATGGCGGAAGGTCGCGGGCGTGGCTCCGGCGGTCGCGGGCCAGCTTCCGGCGCCCGGCGAACCGGCTGCCGCGATCGGCTGCGGGACCTCCTACCACATCGCGCGGGCGTACGCCGCGCTCCGCGAGGAAAGGAACCTGGGTACGACGGACGCAGCGATCGCTTCTGAACTGTGGCCGCACCGAAGCTACGGGCGCGTGGTTGCCATCTCGCGCTCGGGTACCACGACGGAGGTCCTGCGGACGCTCCAGCGGCTCAAGGGAAGTATCGCCACGGTCGCGATCACGGCGGTCCCTGATTCGCCGGTCGCGTCGTCCGCCGACGACACGATCGTGTTGGATTTCGCGAACGAGCAGTCGGTGGTTCAGACGCGCTTTGCGACCACGGCGCTCGCTCTGTTGCGCGCACACGTCGGCGATCGGCTCGATGCCGCGATCGCCGACGGGGAGGCAGCGCTCGCCGGGTCGCTGCCGGCAGAGCCCTCGGACTTCAAGCAGTTCGTGTTCCTGGGGCAGGGTTGGACCGTAGGCCTCGCGAACGAGGCGGCGCTCAAGCTGCGCGAAGCGGCCTCCGCGTGGACCGAGGCGTACCCGGCGATGGAATACCGCCATGGGCCGATCAGCGTGGCCGGACCCGGAACGCTGGTATGGGCGGTCGGATCCGTCGATCCGGGCGTGCTCGCCGACGCGGCGAACACCGGAGCCACCGTCGTCGGCGAGGGATCAGATCCGATGGCCGAGCTCGTCCTCATCCAGCGTATGGCCGTCGATCTCGCCGAGGCCCACGGTCTCGATCCCGATCGTCCGAAGCACCTGACTCGTTCGGTCGTACTGCCGTGAGTCGCAACCGCTCACGCGGGAGGTCCTGATCGTGGCGGAGGTCTCGTTCCACGAGGTCACAAAAGTCTTCCCGAACGGGACGACGGCGGTTGATGCGCTCACCTGCACCATCACCGATGGCGAGTTCATGGTCCTCGTGGGACCGTCTGGCTGTGGAAAGACGACGGCCCTCCGGATGGTCGCGGGACTCGATGAGCCGACATCCGGAGCGATCGCCATCGGCGGAGAGGTCGTGAACGGCGTTTCTCCCCGGGATCGCGACATCGCCATGGTGTTCCAGAACTACGCGCTGTATCCGCACAAGACCGTCCTTCAGAACCTGGCCTTCGGGCTCCAGCAGCATAAGATGCCGACCGCCGAAATCGCGGAACGAGTCAGGGAGGTGAGCTCGCTCCTGACCCTGGATGAGCTCCTGGATCGCAAGCCCGCCCAGCTGTCAGGCGGTCAGCGACAGCGCGTGGCGATGGGGCGCGCGCTCGCCCGCAGGCCCCGCGTCTACCTCCTGGACGAACCGCTCTCGAACCTGGACGCACAGTTGCGGACCCAGCTTCGCGCCGACCTCAAGCAGCTGCATAAGCGTTTCGCCACCACGACCCTTTACGTCACGCACGATCAGGTCGAGGCCATGACGCTCGGTGACCGCATTGGCGTGATGTCCGGCGGGAAGCTGCTTCAGCTTGGGACGCCGCAGGAGATCTACCGGCGCCCGGCGAACGTGTTCGTCGCAGGTTTCATCGGAAGCCCTCCGATGAACCTGCTCAGCGCCTCCGCAACAGGCGGCCGCGTAGATGCGGGCGATCTCGTGCTGGAGGTCCCCGGCGCCGCCGGTGGCGAGCTGGTCGTCGGCGTGCGGCCGGAGGCCCTGCGCCTTGTGACGGGCGCCACTGAAGAGCAGGCCATACAGGTGCGCGTGGAAGTCGTGGAGCTGCTCGGCCACGAGACGATCGTCTACGGGAGTATCCGCGGTCACCGCGTCGCGATCGCCTCCACCGCCACCGGCATCCCATCGTTGCCCTCCGAGCGGGCGGTCGTCATCGCCCGGCTCGACGCACGCCGTCAACCCGCGGTGGGGGAGATCCTCACTCTTGGGATGTCACTGGACGACGTGCACCTCTTCGACGCCAAGTCGGGCGAGGCGGTGGCCCGGCCCGAGCGCCTCGCCTCCCAGCGCCTGGCGGGATCCTGAGGACGGTTCCGATGCGACAAGCGGAGCGGCTGGAGGCGATCCTGGAGTGGCTGTCCGGGAACGGGAGTGTTAATGTCGCCGACATCTCGAATGAGCTGGGCGTGTCGGCCGCCACAGTCCGCCGTGACCTCGACTTTCTCGAGCGCCAACGCCTACTGGCGCGAACGCACGGAGGCGCGATCGCGCAGGGGGTCCTCTATGAGCTCCCGCTCCGCTACAAGGCCGATCGGCACAAGGAAGAGAAACTCCGGATCGCGCGCGAGGCCGCGACGCGTGTCGCCGCAGGCCACGCGGTCGGGCTCACCGGCGGAACCACCACGACGGAGGTGGCGCGGGCGCTTGTCGACCATCAGCGCCTTACGCTGGTCACGAACGCTCTGAACATCGCGTCCGAGATGGCGGTGCGCCCGAGCCTCAAGCTCGTGGTGACGGGCGGAGTGGCCAGGTCAGAGTCCTATGAGCTGGTTGGGCCCATTGCCGAGGCAAGCCTGGTAGGGCTCAACCTCGACATCGTGTTCGTGGGTGCGGACGGGGTCTCCCTCGAGGCCGGCCTCACGACGCATCACGAGGTGGAGGCCCACACAAACCGGACACTGATCGAGCGCTCCCGCTCGGTCGTCGTCGTCGCCGACAGCTCCAAGATCGGGCTTGTGGCCTTCGCCCGGATCTGTGAGATCGGAGCCGTCGGCGAGCTGATCACCGACCGCGCCGCCGACTCCAGGATCCTGGCAGGGCTCGCCGAGGCAGGCGTGAGGGTCACCACTGTCTGATCGCCGTTACGGCATCACCGGTGGCTGCGAACTCGTTCTCTCTCAGGGAGTGCTCGCACTTGCTCACTTGAGGCGGACATGGAACACTCTCGCTCATGATCCGCATCGCGATCATCGGTGCCGGCAGCGTGGAGTTCACCCGCAACGTGGTGGCCGACCTGTGCTCGTTCTCGGAGCTTGGAGGGCTGGTGACCATCGCCCTGCACGACATCGACGCGGAGCGCCTCGCGTACGCGGAGCGCGCCGCCGCGTCGATCGTGCGGCGAACCGGCGCCGGATACCGGGTGGAGGCCAGTGCGGAGCGCCGGCCCGCCGTGGAGGGCGCTGACTACGTCATCAACGAGATCCAGGTCGGGGGGTACCGGGCCACCCTCAGGGACTTCGAGATCCCGAAGAAGTACGGGGTCCGCCAGACGATCGGCGACACGATCGGGATCGGCGGCATCTTCCGCGGGCTCCGCACCATCCCCGTCGCGGTGGGCATCGGCAACGACCTCCACGAGCTGGCACCGAACGCCCTGCTGCTGAACTACACCAACCCCATGGCCATGGTGCCGTGGGCCGTCTACGAGGGCACACCGTTCGCAAACGTGGTCGGCGTCTGCCACTCGGTGCGGGACACCCATGCCTTTTTGGCCAGGACCGTTGGCGTGCCCGAGAAAGACGTCGCCTTCCGCACCGCCGGCTTCAACCATCAGTGTTTCGTCCTGCGGTTCCGCCACCGTGGCACCGGCGAGGACCTCTACCCGCGGCTCCGGGAGGTGATCGAGGCCGATCCGGAGGGGCTGGGCAGACGGGTGCGCGTGGAGATCTTCCGGCGCTTCGGCTACTTCCCCACCGAGTCCAGCGAGCACTCGAGTGAGTACGTCCCCTGGTTCCTCCACCACGACGAGCAGGTCGAGCGATTCCGGTGCGAGATCGACGAATACGTGCGCCGCAGCGAGCAGAACCTGCACGAGTGGGAACGGACGAAGGCGGCCCTCGACGCCGGCGAGGAGCTTGAGGTCGAGCCCGCCTCCGAGCTCGCTTCCGAGATCATCCACTCGCTAGAGACCGGCACCGTCCGTGAGATCTACACGAACGTGCGAAACAGCGGGCTGATCGACGGGCTGCCCGGCAACGCCTGTGTCGAGGTGCCGACCCTGGTCGACAAGAACGGCGTCCAGCCCACGCGGATCGGTGCCCTCCCCCCGCAGTGCCTCGCCCTGAACCGAACCTTCCTGAACGTGGTGGAGCTCACGGTTCGCGCGGCGCTCGAGGAGCGGCGCAGCCTGGTCTACCAGGCCGCGCTCGTCGACCCGAACACGGCAGCCACGCTGACCACCGAGCAGATCGTTGCGATGTGCGACGACCTGATCGAGGCCCACGGGGTGCTGATGCCCAGGGGCATCCGCGGGTACAGCTGAACGGGACCACAGACACAGGCATGACCGCCCACGCTCCTGACCTGCTGGAGGTGCCCGCACCCGGGCGGGTGCTGGGCCGCCCCGTGCTCCGCAGCGAGGATCACGCGCTGCTCACCGGAGCGGCCCGGTACACCGACGATGTCCCCTGCGAGGGGGCGCTTCACGGGGTGTTCGTCCGATCCCCGATAGCACACGCGCTCATCCGGTCCGCTGATGCAGACGAGGCCCGTGTGATGCCCGGTGTCGTCGGTGTGTTCGTCGCCGAGGACATGGGCGGGCTGCACATGCCCCCTGTTGAAGATAGCCCCGAGGTGTTCGCCAGGCCGCTGCTCGCCATTGGCCGAGTCCGTTTCGTCGGCGAGCCAGTAGCCGTGGTGGTGGCGCAGACCAGGGCGCAGGCCATGGACGCCGCGGACGCCGTCGCCGTCGACTACGAGCCGCTCCCTCCGGCGATCGATCCCGAGGCAGCGCTGGAGCCTGACGCGCCGATCCTGTTCCAGGCCCACGGCTCCAACCTCGCGATTCGCGTCGACGACGTGGCCGAGGATCGCAGCGCGCTCGAGGATGCCGAGATCGTCGTGCGGGCACGGTTCGTCAACCAGCGGGTGGCGCCGGTGCCGATGGAACCCAATGGCGCTCTCGCCATCGCCGGCCCCGGTCAGCCATCGGTCACGCTATGGGCCTCGGTGCAGGCGCCCCACGACACCCGCCGCATCGTCGCCGAGGTTCTGGGGCTGGACCCCGCCCAGGTGCGCGTCCGCACCGCGGCGGTGGGCGGCGGGTTCGGCGGGAAGATCCCGACGTACCCCGAACACGTCGTGATCGCCTGGCTCGCCCGCCATGTCGGAAGCGCGGTTCGCTGGTCGGAGACACGAAGCGAAAACATGGTCACGATGACGCACGGCCGCGGACAGGTGCAGCACGTTGAGCTGGGCGCCACCCGGGACGGGCGGATGCTCGGGCTTCGCGTTTTCGTGATCCAGGACATCGGGGCCTACGCCAGCGAGGCCGCGACGCTGCCGCGGCTGACCGGCCTGATGGCCTCGGGCCCTTACCGGATTCCCCGGATCGACTTCCATGCGGTCTCGGTCGTGACCACCACCACTCCGGTCGGCGCCTACCGGGGCGCGGGCCGGCCAGAGGCAACGTGGCTGCTGGAGCGCGCCCTGGACATGCTGGCGGCCGAGCTCGGGATCGATCCCGCGGAGATCCGGCGGCGCAACTTCATCCCCCGCGAGGCATTCCCCTACCGCACCCCGACCGGCGCCAACTACGACAGCGGGGACCCCGGCCATGCCCTTGATATCGCGCTTCGTGCGGCCGGCTACACCGAACTGCGCCAGGAACAGGCCGCACGCATCGGTCGGGGGGAAACGTGGCAGCTCGGCATCGGCATCAGCAGCTACGTGGAGATCACGGGCTGGGGAAGCGAGTTCGCGTCGGTGGAGGCCAACGGGCAGGGGATGCTCACCGTCCTGACCGGGACCAGCCCCCAGGGACAGGGACACGAGACCGCGTGGGCGCAGATCGTGGCCGACACCCTGGGAGTCTCGTTCGACGTGGTCACGGTCCGGCACTCGGACACGCTGCTCGTGCCGCGCGGCGAGGGGACGATGGGATCGCGGTCCCTCCAGGTCGGCGGCTCGGCGGTGCTCCGGGCCTCGGTGGCGTTGCTGGGAAAGGCACGGCGTCTTGCGGCCCATCTGCTGGAGACGAGCGAGAGCGATGTGCGCCGCTTTGACGGCCGGATCGGTGTCAGCGGAGCCCCGGAGCTGTCACTCTCCTGGGGCGAGCTCGCTGCCGCCGCCGCGGACCCGTCCTCTCTTCCGCCCGGCATGGAGACGGGGTTGCGGGCGCAGGCCGACTTCGAGATGGAGGATTCGACCTATCCGTTCGGTGCGCACGTCGCGGTCGTCGAGGTCGACACCGAGACAGGGAAGGCGAAGCTGGTCCGTCACGTCGCAGTAGACGATTGCGGGCGCCGCATCAACCCGATGCTCGTCGAGGGACAGATCCACGGGGGGATTGCGCAGGGCGCTGCTCAGGCGCTGTTCGAATCCTTCGTCTACGACGAGCTGGGCAACCCCTTGACGTCCAGCCTCGCCACATACGCGATGCCGAGTGCGGCGGAGCTCCCCGCGTTCGTCACCGTCCCGCTTACGACCCCCACCGACCGGAACCCGCTGGGGGCTAAGGGCGTCGGCGAGGGTGGAACCATCGGGGCAGGGCCCGCGGTCCAGAACGCGGTGATCGATGCGCTCTCCCACCTCGGCGTCCGCCACATCGACATGCCGGTCAGCCCGGAGCGGGTCTGGCGGGCCATCAGGGATGCGCCGCGCGATGTGCCAAGCGATCGCGAGAAAGGAGGAAGGCATGGAGCGGCCGGACCTGAACGGTTTGATCGCGGCAATCGTCACGCCGATGAGGAGCGACGCGTCGATCGACGAGGAGTCCCTCCGAAGATACGTTGACTGGCTCGCTGGCCAGGGCGTTCGCGGGCTGGCCGTGAACGTGGACACGGGCGAGGGACCTCACCTGTTTCCGGAGGAACGCTTGCGGGTGCTGGAGGTGGTGGTCGAGGAGGTCGGCGGCCGGGCTCTCGTGGTCGCCGGGCTCGCGGCTTCGTTTACCGAGCAGGCCCGCAGGCTTGCCGCCGACACCGCCCGCGCAGGAGCAGACGCCCTACTCGTCTTCCCCATCTCCGCGTACCAAGGCGAACCGCTGGACCCGGAGATTCCCGCCTCGTACCACCGTGTGGTCGCCGAGGCCTCCGGCCTGCCCCTCATCGCCTTCCAACTCCAGCCGGCGCTGGGCGGGGTGAACTTCTCGGCCGAGACCATCGAGCGCACCATGAGCGTCGACGGGGTGGTGGCCATCAAGGAAGCGTCCTTTGACGCGAAGCGGTTCGTTGAGACCGCGAGGCTGGTGCAGTCGCTGCCCTCCCGCCCCACCGTCCTGAACGGCAACGACAATTTCCTTCTCGAGGCGTATTTCCTCGGGGCCGAGGGCGCGCTCCTCGGCTTCGGCACGCTCGCGGCGCGCGAGCAGGTCCAGCTGCTCCGGGCCGCGCGCGACCACGATCTCCCCCGTGCGCTCGAGCTCCGCGACATGCTCCAGCCTCTGTGCGACGCGATCTTCGCCCGGCCCGTCCGCGATTATCGCGCCCGTATCAAGCACGCGCTCTCGCGCCTGGGGGTCATCGACGGGGCCCACGTCCGCCCACCATTGCGTCCGCTGTCGAAAGATGCTCGCGACCTCGTGGACAGCGCGCTCAAGGAAGCGGGGCTGCTCTAGTGGGCCTGCGGGGGGTGGGCGTGTTCTTGCCCACGTTCGCGGGGGAACACGGACGCACCGGAGGAGAGCTGGCGGCGTTCGCCCGGCGCGCCGAGGATCTAGGGTTCGACTCGGTATGGGCGACTGATCACCTGCTGCACCAGAGCAGCTTCTATGCGGTCCCGTGGCTGGATCCGATCGTCTCGCTCACCTACGTGGCAGCAACAACGTCGCGACTGCGCCTGGGAACCTCGGTCCTCGCGCTGCCGACCCGCCAGCCGGTCGTCCTCGCTAAACAGGTAGCCACACTCCAGGCCCTCGCCGATGAGCGCTACGTCCTGGGCGTGGGAACGGGCTGGGATGATCGGGAGTTCCAAGCCGTCGGGCAGCAGCGATCGGAGCGGGGCGGGCGGACCGACGAATCGATCGCGATCATACGCCGGCTGCTCGCGGGCGAGTCGGTGACGTACGAGGGACGTTTCTACCGGCTGCGGGACGTGGCGGTTGGCCCAGCGATGCGCTCCCCGCTCTGTCTGTGGAGTGCCGGCGGCCGGCAGCTCCCGCACGCGGCTTCCCCCGAGCGGCCCGTGCTGGCCCCGGCGGTCCTCCGGCGCATCGTCGCATCCGACGGATGGATCGCGCGGCCCACGTCCCTTCCATCGCAGATCGAGGCAGACCTCGCCGAGATCCGCCCCGCGCTCGCGGCGGCGGGCCGCGACCTGCGCACGTTCACGGTCGCGCATGAGAACTTCCTCCATCTCGTTCCCACCGAGGACCGTGAGAAGGCCCTCGCCGAGCAGCGGCGCGCCTACGCGACGATCATGGGCGGCGGCAGGCCCTTCGGGTACTTCGAGCAGGTGTACCTGACGGGCACGCCCTCCGAGATCGTAGAGAAGCTCCGGGCGAGGATGGCCATCGGCGTCGAATACCTGATCCTGCACACCCTGCAGCCATCAACGGCACAGCTGGACCTTTGGGCGGAGCGCGTCCTGCCCCACCTGGAGGTCTAATGGCGAAGATCGTGCTCAACGGGGCCGGCAGCGTCGAGTTCACGAAGGAGCTGCTGGCTGACATCCTCGGCTTCGAGGACCTCGGGGGGTCCACGATCGCGCTGCTCGACGTGAACCGCGAACGCCTCGAGACCGCGGCGGCCCTCGCGCGCTGGACCGTGGGGGCACTTGGTGCGCCGGCCACGATCGAGCCGTACCTGGACCGCCGGGCGGCGCTTGCCGGAGCAGACCACGTGATCAGCATGATTCGGGTCGGCGGGCACGAGGGACTGAAGCTCGATTTCGAGATCCCCGGGCGCTATGGGGTGCGGCAGACAATGGCGGACACCATGGGCATTGGGAGCATCTTCCGGGCCCTCTGCACGATCCCGCCGCTGCTCGAGCTGGCGCGCGACATGCACGAGGTCGCCCCGGACGCCTGGCTCTACAACTACACGAACCCGATGGCGGCCCTGGTGTGGGCGATCTACTCAGGTACCGCCCACCAGCGCGTCGTCGGCGTATGCATGTCGCCGGAGAACACTGCCCAGCAGCTTGCGGAGCTGGTCGATGTCCCCATCGAGGAGATCGCCTACGTTGCTGGCGGGATCAATCACCAGTCGTGGATCCTGCGGCTGGAGCACGACGGGCAGGACCTCTATCCGCGGCTTCGGCAGATCGTGCAGGACGATCCCGAAGGGCTCGGACGGCGTGTCCGCGTGGAGATGCTCAAGCGGTTTGGCTACTTTCCGACTGAGTCGAGCGAGCACAACGCGGACCTCGTGCCCTGGTTCCTTCCCCATGAGGACCAGGTCCGCCGCTTCCGGATCCCCGTGAATGAGTACCTGCATCGCAGTGAGCGGAACCTCGGCTCCTACGCGGAGACCCGGCGCAAGCTCAAGGCGGGCGAGCCGCTTGAGCTCGAACGCGGCTGCGAATACGCCCCACAGATCATCCACTCCATCGAGACCGGGACGCCCCGGATGGTCTACGGCAACGTCCGCAACGGCGGTTTGATCGACAACCTGCCGGAGGACTGCTGTGTCGAAGTGCCGTGCCTCGTGGACCGGGCGGGGGTCCAGCCCACCCGCGTGGGGAGCCTGCCACCGCAGCTCGCCGCGCTCAACCGCCTGTATGTGAACGTCTGCGAGCTGACCGTGCGGGCAGCGCTCGAGGAGCGACGGGACCTTGTGTACCAGGCGGCGCTCCTCGACCCCAACACCGCGGCCGCGCTGTCTATTGACGAGATCGTCCACGTGTGCGACGAGCTGATTGCCGCCCACGGCGAACTGATCCCGGAGGGGATCCGCGGCGGCTGAGCCACCCGGCCATCCCCGGTACCGCGCAGGTGGTGACCGGCACGCCCCGATGCCGGCGCCTGGCTGGTGTGGGGGCCGTCCGGTCGCTGCCCGTCAGCCCGGCACGTTCAAGATCGCATCCGATTTCTGCGCCGCCTGGTCCAGCGCGGTCTTCGGCTCGGCCTTGCCGAGGAGCGACGACGCGATGCCGGTGCCGAGGGCGTCGACGACGCGCGGCCACTGCGGCAGCGTGGGCATCGCCTCCTTGGCGTTCACCAGGTTGGCGGCCATCGGCCCGATCCCCGGATACTTCTGCAGGTATCGCTGGTAGCCCGGCAGCTGGAGGATGGACGGGCGGACCGGGAGCGAGCCGGACCCCAGCATCCACACTAGCTCCTGCTGAGGCGCGGTCAGCCACTTCAGGAACTCGACCGCGGCGTTCACCCGTGCGGGGCTGTGATTGAACACCACCCAAGTGTCCGGCCCGGACACGGTCTGGTGGTTGCCGCTGACGGCCGGCAGCTGCACGTCCGCCCACTGGACCCCCGCCTCGTTGAGCGTCGGGACCTCCCACGGACCGCTGACGAACATCGCCAGGTGCCCGCTCGTGAAAAGCGGCTCGGCCTTTTCCGCTGTCGGGTCCAGGTACACCGATTTGTCGACGGTGGCCATCTGCTGCCAGAGCGTCAGGTTCGCCACGCCGGCCTGGGAGTTGAACAGCGCCTGCTTGTAGTCCGGCGAGAGGATCTGCCCGCCGCGCTGCCAGAGCCCGGGGAAGAACCGCCAGGACGTGTCCAGCAGGTCCCCGCCGATGGGGTAGTTCACGCCGTAGATGTGCTTGGCGGGATCGGTCATTCTTTTCGCGATGGCGCGGAACTCGTCCCAGGTCCAGTTGGGGGACGGAGCGGGGACCCCGGCGGCGGCGAACAGCTTCTTGTTGTAGATCACCGACAGGTTGTCGATGAGGGCGGGGAACCCGATCACCTTCCCCCCGGGCGACGCGATCTGCCGGGACGCCGGGTAGAAGTCGTTCCAGTTGAACCCGGGCTCGTTGACCCGGCTCGCCAGGTTCGCCGTCTTGCCGCTCTGGGCGATGTTCGCCGCGTAGGACCCGTAGATGTAGGCGACGTCGGGATAGGTCCCGGCCGCGATCGCCGTCGTGACCTTCGGAAGAAGGTCTCCCGTGGACGTCCCCCCGGAGCTCGCCTGCACGGCGATGTGCGGATGCGAGGCGTTGAAGCTGTTGACGAGTTGCTGCATCACCTTGTCTGTGGGATCGGTCTGGGCATGCCAGAACTCGATCGTGACCGTCCCCGTCGGGGTGGGCGCTGAGGAAGCCGCCGAGGTCGGTCCCGATGACCCCCCGCACGCGGATAGCGCCATGGTCAACGCCGCGATCCCCGCCAGCGCTGTTCGCTTCATATCGGCCTCCTTGTTTTGTCAGCCCTGGCCGCTGCCGGTCATCCCTTGACGGCGCCGGTGATCGCCTGCACGAACCGGCGCTGGCCGACAAGGAACACCAGCAGCACCGGCGCCGTGGTCAAGACGGTGCCGGCCATAAGTTCCGACCAATCGGTTGCGTGTTCACCCTGGAACGTGGTGAGGCCCACCTGCACGGTGAACGTACGACTCGACGTGATCGCGATCAGCGGCCAGAAGAGATCGTTCCACGCGTAGATGAACGTGATGATGCCGAGGGCGGCCAGGGCCGGCCTCGCGAGCGGCAGCACGATCTTCCAGAAGACCTGGAGGCGGCTGCACCCGTCGATGCGCCCGGCCTCCTCGAGCTCTCTCGGGAACGACTGGAAGAACGAGTACATGAGGTAGATGCCCAGCGCGGACGTCAGCTGCGGCACGATGAGCGCCCCGAGCGTGTTGATGAGCCCGATGTCGTGGAAGATCACGAAGGTGGGGATCACCGTCAGCTGGAACGGGATGAGGGCCGTCGCGAGCAGCAGGAGCAGCATCACGGTGGACCCCCGGAACTGGATGCGCGCGAACGCGTAACCGGCGAGGCTGCACAGAACCAGCTGTGCGATGACCGCGGCGCCGGAGACGATCAGGCTGTTCAGGAACCAGTATGGGAAGTCCGAGCTGGCCAGGACGGTCGAGTACCCCCCGGTGTACAGACGATGAGGCCAGATCGTCGGGGGGATGCGGTTGATTTCACTGTCGGTCATGAACGACGTGAGGACCATCCAGACGAACGGCAAGACCATGATGATCGACAACGGCAGCAGCGCCAGATGCCCGCGCCGCGGCAGGTGGCGCCGCCAGCCGCTGCGGCGCATCCGCCGCCCGGCCTCCTCGATCCGGGCGCGGTGCACCGCCATGTCGACCTCGGGCACGGGCAGCAGGGCCTGCTCGCCGGTCACAGAGTCACCCTCCGTCTACGGCCGTAGGCGAGCGCAGCGAGGATCACGATGAGGCTGGTGAAGAACAGGACGTACGCGACGGCCGCGCCATAACCGGCCGTGAAGAAGTTGAACGCCAGTTGCCAGATGTAGTACACGAGCGTCAGCGTCGAGTTGAGTGGGCCACCCTTCGTGGTCGTGTAGACCAGGTCGAAGAACTGGAACACGTCGATGAGGCTCCACACCAGGAGGAAGATCGTCACCGGCCGGATCGTCGGCACGGTGACGTGCCAGAACGTGGCCCATTTGCCCGCGCCATCGATCGACGCCGCCTCGAGGACCTCCTCGGGAATGTCCTGGAGCGCCGCGAGGTAGATCACGATGTTGAACCCGAACTGCGTCCAGAAGTACACGATCGCCAGCACGACCAGGGCCTGCGAGGGGTCCTGGAGCAAGCCCTGGCGTGGCAGCCCCACCGCATGCAATCCGGCGTTCACGATCCCGAAGTCGGGATCGAAGATGAACCCGAACAGCAGGCCCTCGGCCGCCGCCGAGGCGACGAACGGCACGAGGAAGCAGGTGCGGTAGAAGCCGATGAGCTTGATCTTCTGGTTCAGCAGGATCGCTATGCCAAGCCCCGCCGCGAGGCCGATCGGCAGGTACAGGAGCGCGAGGAGAAGCGTGTTCGTGAACGCCTGGCGGAGCAGCGGGTCCTTGGCGAGGGCGGCGTAGTTCGCAAGCCCGATGAAGTGGCCACCCGATACGAGATTCGAGTTCGCGAGCGACAGGTAGGCCGCCCAGACCATGGGGATGAAGGACAAGCCGAGCACGATGAACACGGACGGGCCCGCGAACGCCCAGCCGGCGACGTTGCCCGAGCGACGGACACGGCGATTGGCGTCCCGGGCGATCGTGGCCTCGTCGAGGGTCGTGGCCATAAGCCCTCCGTCGGCTCGATTGCGTCCACAAGCGTGACCCGAAGGGGGCCGGGACGCTGCGTCGCTCCAGGAGCCCTCGTCGTCGCTTCTGCTTTCGTTCTCGCTCGGATGTGCGGATATTAGAACACACTCGTGCGCTCTGCAAGGCCGCTTCTGGTCGTTCGTATTGCTATCCCGGCGATCCGGACGGTAGATTCACCTGATGCACCCCAGCGCCGGCCAGCCGCGTAACCTGGCCCATTCGGTGTCCCTCGTCCCTCGCTGAGCCGGGCCGGTCACAGTGATCCTCGTCGTCGTCCTCAACCCGGCTCTCGATGTGACACATCACGTGCCAGGCGTCGACTGGGCCGGCGTCAACAGGCCGGCCGTGATCCGGGCCCGGGCCGGCGGCAAAGGCCTGAACGTGGCCCGGACATTGCGGGCAATCGGAGCCGAGGTCCAGGTGATCGGGTTCGCGGGCGGCATCACCGGCGAGGAGGTGAAATCCGCGCTCGGAGAACTGGGGGTGCCGACGGCATTCACGCGGATCGGTGGCGAGACCCGGCGGACCTTCGCCGTGGTCGACACCGTCCGCGGCGACGCCGCATTGTTCAACGAGCCGGGCCCGCCGATCGCGCCGGACGAGTACGCCGAGTTTCGCGTTATGTATGAAAAGGCACTGGCGGGATGCGCGGCCGTGGTACTTTCCGGCAGCCTGCCGCCGGGCCTTTCGCCCGGTACCTACGCAGAGCTGGGCGCCATGGCAGCGGCGGACGGGGTGCCAGCCGTGCTGGACGCGCACGGGGAAGCACTGCTCCGGGGCGCGGCCGCCCGCCCGGCCATCGTTAAGCCGAACCTCGCTGAGCTGGAAGCCCTCGCTGGCCGCAGCCTGTCCACGGCGAGCGGCGCAGACAAAGCTGCGGTGGCCCTCGCCGCGCGGGAGTTGAGGGCCGCCGGCCCGCAGGCGGTCGTGGTCACGCTCGGAGCCGACGGGCTATGGGCCGTCACCGACGACGGCAGCTGGCAGGCGGTGCCACCGGCCGAAGTGCGGGGGAATCCGACCGGCGCCGGGGACGCCGTGGCCGCGGGCCTGGTGCACGGGCTTGTCCTCGGCCGCCCGTGGGAGGAGCGGCTGCGGCATGCGGTCGCGCTCGGCACCGCCTCGGTTGCGGCGCCGGTCGCGGGGGAGTTCAGCCATACCGACTACGCCGAGGCGCTGGCCGGGGTAAAGGTGAACCGCGGCGAGGCCGACTAATGCCAACGGCGCAGATGAAAGAGATCGTCGGGCCGGCCGCGGCGGCGGGCCGCGGCGTTGCCGCCTTCAACGTGATGAGCCTGGTCCCGATGCTGGTGATCTTCTTGGCAGCGCAGCGGTACTTCATCCGCTCGGTCGCCGCGACCGGGCTGGCCGGGGCATGAGGGAGGGCTGACGTGGGCGACGACACCAAGATCCGGGACGGCGAGCCGGCCGGGGATAATGCGCGCGCAGGCGCCGGGGCTGGCAGCATCGACGCCGAGGTGGCCTCGCAGCCGACCTGCTGGCTGCGCGCCGCCGGGCTGGCACCGGGCGTCACCGGCGTGCTGCCGGCCCTGGGGGAGCGCGTTGCGGTGACCGGGTGCGGCACCTCCTGGTTCATCGCCCAGTCCTACGCCGCGCTGCGCGAGGCCAGCGGGCAGGGCGAGACCGACGCGTTCGCCGCCTCGGAGATGCCGGTGCGGCGGCGTTACGACCGGGTCGTCGCGCTATCGCGGTCCGGTACCACCACCGAGATCCTGCGACTGCTGGACCGGCTGCCCGCCGCCGTGCCCACCGTGGCGATCACCGCCGACCCGCGCACGCCGGTCGCCGGGGCCGCCGGTGCCGTGATCGCGCTGGACTTCGCCGACGAGCTGTCTGTAGTGCAGACCCGCTTCGCCACCACGGAACTGGCGCTGCTGCGGGCGCACCTGGGCCACGACATTGCCGCGGTGGCCCGGGATGCGGAGGCGGCCCTGGCCGCCCCGCTGCCCGGCGCGCTGACCGGCGCCCGGCAGTTCACCTTCCTCGGCACCGGCTGGACCTGCGGGCTGGCCAACGAGGCGGCGCTCAAGCTGCGCGAGGCGGCCGGGATGTGGACCGAGTCCTACCCGGCCATGGAATACCGGCACGGCCCGATCGCGGTCACCGGGCCGGGTAGCGTGGTCTGGCTGCTGGGCCCGGCGCCGGACGGGCTGGCCGCCGAGGTGGCCGGCGCGGGCGGCGTGGCGTTGCAAAGCAGCGGGGACCCGATGGCCGAACTGGTCCTGGTGCAGCGGCTGGCCGCCGCGCTGGCCCGGGCCCGCGGCCTGGACCCCGACCGGCCCCATAACCTCAACCGGTCCGTCATCCTGGCTCCCCGCTAGGGCGTGTCCCCATGGCTCTATGCCCCGTGCTCCGGCGCCGATGATCCTCGCGGTCAGCCTCAACCCGGCCCTGGACGGCCGATGACGGCCGTCGGCCTGGCCGAGATCGTCGGCCCCGCCAGCGCGGCGGGCCGCGGGGTCGGCGCGTTCAACATCATCGGGATCGAGTATGCCGAGGCGGTCATCGCCGGGGCGGAGGCGGCCGGCGCGCCGGTGGTGCTGGCGATCAGCCAGAACTGCGTGGCCTACCACGGGGCGCTGGAGCCGATCGCGAGGGCGGCGCTGGCCGCCGCCGCGGCCGCGGCGGTGCCGGTGGCGGTGCACCTGGACCACGCCACGGAGGAGGACCTGGTCCACGGCGCGGTGGCGGTGGGCCTGGGCTCGGTCATGTACGACGCGTCCGCGGCGCCGTACGACCAGAACGTGCGGGCCACCGCGGAGGTAGCGCGCTGGTGCCACGGGCGCGGGGTCTGGGTCGAGGCGGAGCTCGGCGAGATCGGCGGCAAGGACGGGGTGCACGCCGCCGGGGCCAGGACCAGCCCGGGGGAGGCGGCCAGCTACGCCGCCGCGACCGGCGTGGACGCGCTGGCCGTGGCGGTCGGCAGCTCGCACGCGATGCTCACCCGCGACGCCGTGCTCGATGCGGGCCTGATCGCGGAGATCCACCGGGCCGTGCCCGTGCCGCTGGTGCTGCACGGCTCTTCCGGGGTGCCCGACGCCGGGCTCGCCGAGGCGGTCGCCGCCGGCATGACCAAGATCAACGTCGCGACGCAGCTCAACAAGGCGTTCACCGGCGCGGTGCGGGCCTGCCTGGCCGCCGACCCGGTGCTGGTGGACCCGCGGCGCTACGGCGCGGCCGCCCGGGAGGCCGTGGCCGCGGAGGTGACGCGGCTGCTCGGGGTGCTGCGTGCGGCGGGTTGATCGGTATTGCTTGATATTGAACAGGAATGATCAGATAGGGATGGGTAACATCTTGCTCGAAGGTCCTGCCAGGGGGTCTTAGGTGAGCCGCTATCGCCGCTGGAACGAGCTGCTGGAGCTGCTGGCGGCCGATGGCCAGCTGCAGGTGGAACGCGCAGCGCAGGTGCTCGGAGTGTCGGCGGCCACGGTGCGGCGGGACTTCGACGAGCTGGCCCGGCACATCAAGATCGTGGCGACCGGCGGGGCGGCCCGGCCGCAGTCCTACGAGCTGACCGGCCCGCTGGCCACCGGCATCCTGGACCAGGTCATCTTGGACATCGCGTTTCTCGGGGTGGACCGGATCGACGCCGATGCCGGGGTCAAGGTTGTCACCGCCTGAGCGCGGGCCAGCCGGGGGCCGCCCGCTGGACCTGCTCGTCATCGGCGACTGCAACCCGGACGTGATGGTGGTCGGCGGCGACGTCACGCCCGCCTTCGGCCAGCAGGAGAAGCTGGTAGACGGGATCTCCCTGGAGATCGGCGGTTCCGCCTCGATCACCGCGGTGGCCGCGGCGCGGCTGGGGCTCCGGGTGGCGCTGGCCGCGGCGGTCGGCGACGACCCGGCCGGCCGGTTCATGCTCGGGCAGCTGGCCGCCGAGGGGGTTGATACCGCGCCCGTGGCGGTGCGTCATGAGGCGCCGACCGGGATGACGGTGGCGCTGTCGGCGGGCGGGGACCGGGCGATCCTCACCGCGACCGGCGCCGTGGCCACGCTGACCGCTCAGGACGTGCCGCCCGCGGTGCTGGCGCGCGCCCGGCATGTGCACGTCAGCTCCTACTTCCTGGTGGCGGGCTCGCTGGGGCCGGGACTGGCCACGCTGCTGGAAGCCGCCCAGGCCGGCGGGGCCAGCACCTCGCTCGATACCAACTGGGATCCGGCGCAGCGGTGGCGGGACGGGCGGCTCGCGGCCGCGCTCGCGCACGTGAGCCTGCTGCTGCCGAATGAGGCCGAGGCGCTGCACCTGGCGGGCGCGGCAACGCTGGAGCAGGCCGTGTCCGCGCTGACCGCGGCCGGGCCCAGGCTCGTGGTCAAGCTGGGGGAGCGCGGCGCGCTGTGCGCCGACGGCACCCGGCGCTACCTGGCACACCCGCCGCCGGTCACGGTCACCGACGCCACGGGCGCCGGGGATTGCTTCAACGCCGGCGTGATCGCCGGGCTGCTGTCCGGGGAGGACCTGCCGTCTGCCGTGGCGCTCGGCTGCGCGGTCGGCGCCGCCTCCACCCGCGCGCCCGGCGGCACCGCGGGCGCCCCGGACCTGGCCACCGCGCGCGAACTGGCCCGGCACGTCGCTGTCCGCGACGTCATCCCGGCTCCCCCAGCCCAGAGGCACACCTGACCCCTGCCGACTGGCCGGGGCGGGTCACCCGAACCCTGGATGATCATGGAGATCTGGCCCACCGGTGGGCCAGATCTCCATGATCATCAGTGTAAGAGGATCACTGTCAAGCGGCCGCTGTGAGGGTTCGGGGCGGCGTGGTCGCTACCGGGCGGCGGGCGGCTATCGGCGGGCCTCGGCGGGCTCGGGGTTGCGCGGGACCTGCGGCGCGGCCCGGTGCTGCGGCGCAGCCGGGTGCTGCGGCGCGGCCGGGTGCTGCGGCGCGGCCGGGTGCTGTGGCGCGGCCGGGTGCTGTGGCGCGGCCGGCTTCTGGGCCGCGGTCGGCTTCTGGGCCGCGGCCGGCTCCTGGGGCACAGCCGGCTCCAGGGGCACAGCCGGCTCCTGGGCTGCGGTGGGCTTCCGGGCCGCGGCCGGCCGCCGCCGCGGCAGGGCCAGCGCGGGCACGAGCGAGGCCGCGGTGAGGGCGAACGCGACCCAGAACGTGGCGCCGAACGCCTGGGCCAGCGCGGGCAGGGCCCGGGCCGGGTCGGCGGCGGCGATCGCGGCCGCGCCGCCGACGCTGCCGTGGAAGCCGGGCAGGTGCGCGGCCATGGCGTGCTGCAAGGTGATCGCGAGCAGCGCGGTGCCGAGCGAGCCGGCGATCCGCTGGATGGTCCCGATCGTGGCGGTGGCCGCGCCGATGGCGGGCCGCTCGATGGCCTGGAACGCGGCCGCCATGGCCGGGGTGATCGTCGCGCCCATCCCGGCACCGATGAACAGCAGCGCGGCCGCCAGGTACCAGTACGCGGTGGTCGCCGTGAGCTGGGTGTAGGCGGCCAGGCCGGCCAGGGCCATGACGACGCCGCTGGTGACCACGGGGCGGGCGCCGATCCGGTCGGTCAGCGCCCCCGCGGCCGGCATGGCCAGCGCGGCGCCGAGTCCCTGCGGGATGAGCAGCAGGCCGGTCTGCACCGGGCTCCGGCCGCGGATGATCTCCAGGTACAGCGGGAGCAGCAGCGCCACGCCGAACAGGCCGATGCCCAGCATCAGGTTGGCCGCGGCCCCGGCGGCGAAGCCGCGCCGGCGCAGCAGGCGGATGTCCAGCAGCGGCTGCCGGGCCCGCAGCGCGTACCAGCAGAACGCCGCGACCAGGGCGAGCCCGGCAGCCATGGTGGCGATCGGCACCGTGCCGCCGTCAGTCACCTTGGCCAGGCCGTAGAGGAAGACGGCGATGCCGCCGGAGAGCAGCGCGAGCCCGGGTACGTCCAGCTTCGCGGGACGCCGGGGGGTGTCCGGCAGCAGCCACAGCGCCAGCGCCAGGGCAGCGATGCCCACCGGCAGGTTGACGAAGAAGATCCACCGCCAGCTCACGCCGCTGACCAGCGCCCCGCCGAGCACCGGCCCGACGACCGGGCCCAGCAGCAGCGGGACACCGACGATGCTCATCACCCGGCCCATCCGCTGCGGGCCCGCGGCCCGGGCCAGGATCGCCTGGCCGACCGGCATGATCATCCCGCCGCCGAGGCCTTGCAGCACCCGGAACCCGATCAGCTCGGCCACCGACCCGGACAGCCCGCAGCCCAGCGACCCGGCCAGGAACACGGCAAGCGAGACGATCCAGACCCGCCGGGCGCCGAACCGCTCGGTCGCCCACCCGGACGCGGGGATCACGGCGGCGAACGCCAGCAGGTAGATCGTGGGCACCCACTGGATGGTCGAGATCGACGTACCGAAGCTCTGGCCCAGGGTGGGCAGGGCCACGTTGACGATGGTCGCGTCCAGGATCGTCATGATCGCGCCGAGCACGACGACCGCCGCGAGGGTGAGGATCTCGCGGGTCAGCAGCGGCTGCCCGTCCGCTGGTTCGTTGTGTCCGTTCATCTGACAGCTCCCATCAGGCTGTGCGGCCATATCGGTCGCGTCAGTTAGAACGATAGGCATCTAAGAGTTAGATGTCAAACCTTTGTCTCTGCCGCGCGCCGGGTGCCCCTGGCGCACTCACCGTCACGCAGACGGGCGGTAGTCACGTGTATCTACCGGCCGCGAACCCCCCTCCGGAAAGTCGACGGGGGAGTTCCACAAGGGGGAAATTTCATGAGCTCACCACAAGGCGACCGGGGGGATGCGGCGCAGCAGGCGCTCGCAGAACTGCTCGGGAGCACCGAAATCGACATCGTAGGCGAGGCTGCGGGGCGGCTGCCATCCGGCGAGGAGGTGCGTTTGGTCCACGGGATCGTACGGGGAGAGCCGAACCGGGCTGCGTCGGTAGTCGTCGGCGCGAGCGGGGAAGCACAGCCGCTTCGACGGCTCGAGGCCCTGTACGGCCGGGGCTTCTTGGCGCGGGAGGCAGCCCGCGAGCGGCCTTCCGCGGCGCCGGCGCCCCCGGTGGCGCCGACGCCACCGGTCACGATCGACCCGCCGACCAACGAATGGGTCTTGCCGGAATGCGTGACCGAGCGCGAGACCGTCACCGTTCATCTGCCAAAGTCGGGCGTTCGGCCGAAGGCCGACGTCTACCTGCTCGCCGACACGACACTGAGCATGTCGAACATCATCAGCACGGTCCAGGCGGGTATCGACACGGTCCTCAGCGACCCCGCGTTCCTGGGATTCGACGTCGCCTGGGGCGTGGGGAACTACAAGGACTTCCCGGTACCCGCATCCAGCGCGTTCGCCTTCCAGCACCAGCTCGCGCCAACGACGGACCTTACCGCGGTGGCCACCGCGGTAAGCACCTGGTCGGTGAGCGGCGGCTCTGACATTCCCGAGGGCCAGCTGTTCGCACTGCAGCAGATCGCCACCGACCCGGCGATCGGCTGGCGGGCGGACAGCAAGCGGATCCTGGTGTGGTTCGGCGACGCCCCAGGGCACGACCCGGTCTGCGCGGCCATCTCTGGAGCCGGCGCGGACGTCACCGAGGTGACCGCCACGACCGCACTGCATGATGCCAAGATCACCGTCGTGGCCATCAGCACCGACACCGGAACCGTCGGGGCACTCGACGGGGACCCGGCGGCCGGCTCCACCGACTACGGAGTCTGCACGGTCGGCGGCACCCCAGGCCAGGCCACCAGGATCACCGGCGCTACCGGCGGCTCGCACACCACGGGGGTGGACGCGGCCACGATCGTCGCCACCTTGGTGTCGCTGATCTCGGCTGCCGTGCAGAGCATCAACCATCTGGTGCTCCAGCCGACCGGGGCGATCGCGCCGTTCGTCACCTCGATAGCGCCTGCCAGCTACGACTCTCTTCCGGGGGACGTGGACCACACGCTGCCGTTCGATGTCACCTGGACCGGCACCGCGGAGTGCGCGGACGAAGACCAGGTCTTCACCGGCAGCCTCGACGTCGTTGCCGACGGCGTTGTCGTGGCGAGCAAGCCGGTCAAGATCACGGTGCCCGCCTGCCGCTGGCACCACTCCACGGAGATGATCTGCGGCCAGCAGCGTGGCGGCGAGGGGCACGACGGCGGCGGTGAGGGACGCGACAAGTGCCAGACGGTGGCCGACGGCCGCTACGCCACCGCCGTCACGATCTACAACCCCAGCACCTGCACCGTGACGCTGGTCAAGTACTTCGCACCGCTGATCCTGGACGGCAAGCCCGTCGGCCGGGAACCGCGGACCGTCCAGGCACGGCCCTTCGCGAGGATCGAGCTCAGGCCGGGTGAGGCGACGCTGGAGGACTGCTGCACCCTGCAGGAGGCCATCGGCCCGGCCAGTGGCCAGCTGGAGCTCGGCGTCCTCGACATCGTCGCCGACCATGCGCTCGAGGTCACCGTGACGCACACGGCCAACGGGGCAGGCGAGGCGGCGACCTCGATCAATGCCCGCACGATCAAGCCACGGCGCGCCTGAACCACCCACCGTTCTCCGCCCTGGCCGGAGGCCCACCCACCGGTCAGGGCGGAGAACACTGTCACGCGTGCCCGCCATACCCTGCGCTGGCGTCGCCGGCCGCCATGGCAGCGCGGGATCAGTCTGGCCAGGGGCCGGCCGGGGCCTGGTCGCCCGCCACGTTGCCGGCCAGCCTGCCGAGCAGGGCGGCCAGGCCGTCGAGATCGGTGTCGGTGAGGCCGTTGCGCAGCCTGCGGTCGAAGGCGGTCGCCGCGTCGCGGAGCCGGAGAAAGGCGGCTTCGCCGCCCGGGGTCAGCTCGACGATGTGTGTGCGCCGGTTGGCCGGATCCCGGGTGCGGGTGATGAGTCCCTGCCTGTCCATCGCGTTGAGGTGGTGGGTCAGCGTCGCCTCCCGCACGCCCACCGCCTCGGCCAGTTCCCGCTGGCTGGACACCTGGCGGGTCTTCAGGTTGAGCAGGACCAGCCACATCGGCAGGGAACCGCCCGCTCCGGCCAGGGCGTCGTCGAAGGCGCGGCTGACCGTCCTGGCGGTCCGGGCCAGTTCCAGGCCAATGGGAGTTCGCGCCGGTCGCATGTGCCCAGCCTAGCCGATCCATTGATATCTAACTATTCGAGTGCGAAGCGGGGCGACGCCACGGGTGGTACTGGCCGACGTCACCGGACGCGGCGTGCCGGACGCGGCGTGCCGGACGCGGCGTGCCGGGCCCAGGCGGTCAGCTCACGGCGGCCAGGCAGGCCACCTCCACCTGGCGCTGGGCCGCGTCCGCCGTCTCGGCGATGCCGCTGCCACTGGTGCCCGGGTCTTCGCTGGCCGCCACGAGCCGGGGGGTGCCCGGCCGCCCAGGTGCGCGGTAGTCCCAGCCGCAGGCCCGCCACGCGGCCGCGTCCAAGGCGTGGCGCGCATCCACCACGGCCCGCCGCCTGACGGTCTTCGCCAGCACCTCTGGATCCGCGGTGGTGAACTCCGGCCACTCGGTGAGCAGCAGCAGGACGTCGGCATCGCGCGCCGCACCGTGCACCGAGCCGGCGTAGTCCAGGTCGGGGTGCACTCGCCTGGCCCGGTCCATCGCAGCCGGGTCGAACGCGGCCACCCGGGCGCCCAGCGCGCGGATTCGCGCCGCCACCTCCAGCGCGGGCGAGTCCCTGATGTCGTCGGAACCCGGCTTGAACGCCA
>Ga0126380_10000063_pt1 | contig 23602 bp, 30 predicted proteins | sample PanSoiMetPlot_26_FD_92544 | JGI IMG/M metagenome (GOLD analysis project Ga0126380, IMG submission 92544) | Tropical forest soil microbial communities from Panama - MetaG Plot_26 | ecosystem: Environmental > Terrestrial > Soil > Tropical forest > Bulk soil | place: Panama | collected 2016-02-17
CCGGTAACGTAAGCGCGTTTGTCTGTGACCGTTGGCAGGTTACTAAAAATGCGGCAACGGGTTCCCTGAACAGCAATCAAAGCGCATCTGGACTCGTCGTTGTGCCTGGGACCAATCAAGCCATCTCAGGGTCCAACTTATATCTTGGAACGGCAGCAACGCAGGCGACCCTAGCGGCTGGAGAATATATCATAATTTCACAATACGTCGAGGGACCGCTCTTGCGCGAACTGCTTAATGACGTGCATTCGGTTTCGATCCTGGCTTGGTGCAATAACGCGATTAGTTTCGCGTTGTCGTTGGCTACCAGCACAGGCACCAATTACAGCTATGTGTCGCCGTTGCTTAGTCTTCCAGCTAGCACCTGGACACTTTTGACTACACCAAATATACCCAAATGGACTGCTAGTGGAACCTGGCCGATTACACCTGGAGGGACTGGAGGATATCAGTTCCGCATCTGTCTGGGAACCGGGTCAACATTTCAAGCACCCAGTACCGGGAGTTGGCTGGCAGGGAATTATTTGGCTCCGGCAGGATGCACAAATATCCTGTCAATCTCAGGATTGCAGTTCAGGCTTGGATTTGCCCAGCACTGCCCCGGCAGCAATACCGACCTGATCGACAAACCGTTCAGCCAGAATTACGATGAATGCCTGCGCTACTATAGTCAGACATATGCCTATGGAACGAAAGCCGGGACGGCAACATTCAACGGCTCTAATGCGACCTTTTATTGTGCGCAAGCCGGGAACGCTAACGGATACGGCGTTTACCCGAAACGAATGGCTAAAACGCCAGGTACCACTATTTATAACCCAAATACCGGCACGCAAAGTTCCGCATATGATCCTGGAGCGGGTGCCAACGTCACCTTAAGCGGGTTAGCTTATGGCAATGACCTGGCATTTATGCAGTTGAGTGCCAGCGGATTGGCAGTCGGGCATCAATTAATTGTGCATTATGTTGGGGATACTGGGTGGTAGGTTTTTATGAATCCGAGCCTGTTTACGGTCGATCCGCATACCCTGGATAACTACGACCTGAAACAGCTCTTGAGCCTCCAGCAGTGGCAGCATCAGGTTTCGAAGTTATTTGATCAGATCCTGCGCGCGGTGCCACTCATGCCCTCCCCGCCCAATAGCGCAGTCTACATGGATGGCACTGGCAACTGGTCAACGCCGCCCACTGGCACCGGAGGCGGGGGTGACATGTTTAAGGCGACTTATGACATTAATAACAATGGGGTGGCTGACACGTGCGATTCTTTGGCGTATTCGAAGCTTACGGGTGCTCCGACGATACCTACGGTAGGCACTTTGACCACGCAGTACTCGATTACGGGTGGCGGTTCCATGCAGGTTAACCAGACCATTAACCTCACCGGAGATGTGCCCACCCCATCCAATGGTCAATTCTATGGTATGAGTGGCGGGGCGCGAGGGTGGTTCACGCCTCCGAACACGACTTATACAGGAAGCCAAAGTGTTTTATTAACCGGCACAAATTTCACTTTAAGTGGTGACCTGGCAACACCGTCTAACAACTATTTTTACGGAACTAGCGGCACCGGAGTGAGGGGTTGGTATCAGATCCCCTACAGTTCTCTGAGCGGATTGCCGACGATTCCAACGGTGGGAATCCTGACCACCTCCAACTCCATTACCGGCGGTGGCAGTATGACGGGCAATCTCACCGTGCAACTGGTCGGAGATACGGCGAGCCCAGGGAACAGTCAGTACTACGGGACTAATGCCAGCGGCACACGCGGCTTTTACAGCTTGCCCGTTGTCACGACTTACACGGCCTCGCAATCAGTGCTCTTAACGGGTTCGAATTTTACGTTGGTTGGGGATACCGCCACACCCAGCAACAATTTCTTTTATGGCACTAACGCGAGCGGGACTCGTGGATGGTATCAGATCCCCTATTCCTCGCTTTCCGGGTTACCCAGTATTCCGACTGTCGGTACCCTGACCACCCAGCAATCTCTGACCGGCGGCGGCAGCATGACCGGCAACCTGACTATCAACTTGGTGGGTGATGTCACCAGTCCCGGTAACAACTACTTTTACGGGACCAGTGGAGCAGGCACTCGTGGTTGGTACGCCTTGCCGACGACCGCTCCTCCACCGACCAGTCTCACCGATCTGGGAAGCCCTGCCGGCAACTCGACCATTAACACGGCTAGTGCGAGCGTGATTGCGGTTAACTTGAATTGGACCACGGCAGCCAACTGGACCCTGACCTTGCAAAATGTCGCTCTGGGTGCCCAGCTTTATCTGCGCCTGCTCAATTCTAGCGGCGTTGCCCGTACATTCACCATTACTGCCACTAATCCCAGTGCAGCTTCTTACACGGTGACGGTGCTCGTGCCGGGAAGTAATCCCTTAAGCGGTGCCATCTCCATTAATAATGGTAACGCCCTCAATGTGCAGGGTATTGCCTACACGGTTGGCGGTACACCCACCATTCAACTCTTCGGATTTGGTTCCACGGGTTAAACATGAAATGCCATCCGCATCGTTTTGCGCGGCATCCGCTCCATCGGTGCCAGATGAATCCGGTCACGGTGGCACCATCCAAGTCGCGCGCATCCGGTCGAGCGGCAAAGGTCGATCATTTTGGGGTAAAGCCCCGGACCGTAAGCGTAATCGACCCAGCAGATATCGCCTCCAAGGTCAAAGTCGCAGATGCGTCCCCAGTAATCTTGTGCGCTGCGGCTGATCAATTCCTGGTTCAAGGGTCGGATCAGAATCCCGCCGTAGGGCCCGAACTTGTCGGTCCACCAGTAGACAAAGCCTCGTGGTATTGCCCAGAGGATCCTGGCCTTAAGCAGCAACACATCTTTTTGCACTGTCAAGGTGGCCAGCATCGGATATTCTTCGATTAAACGTTCGCAGAGCCAGTCTATGCAAGATGCCAAGGGTAGATTCATTTCACGACCAATTGAAGAACGATTCTTCGAAAGAGTCCAAGAACCATTCGATGTGCAGAACGACTGCTGGATGTGGACGGGATCAAAAACGGGTAATGGATATGGCCAGGTTTGGCTCAACACCAAAGAGAAAGAAGCTGCCCATCGGGTCGCTTACAAGATGTTCGTAGGTCCGATTCCAGAAGGCTTTCATGTCGATCATTTGTGTCGTAATCGCCTTTGCGTGAGACCGGATCACTTAGAACCACTTTCAGCCCATCTCAATATTGGTCAATGGCATCGTGCTAGGACTCACTGTCGCAAGGGACATCCCTACGACAGAGAAAACACGCGTTATCGTCTTAGAGAAGATCGCATCTATCGCCAATGTCGTATCTGTGATCGGGAAGGTAGACGCGGACTCAGAACTAGAAAGCGAGGGTTAATCCCATAGGAAAAGGAGGAGGTAAAGGAGGGGGAGGAGGATCGGGAGCACAGGGCGTAGGGGGCGGCACTTTCAATATTCCGCAGGGTCTTTTGCAGGGTGCGGCAGCCGAGACGGGATTAGGTCAGTACAGCACCGCGCTCCTCAATCCATTGGCCTCGATGACCAATTGGGCTAGTGGTCTGGCGACCGGAGGCGCTGCGGGCCAGATTCCTCCTACCCAGGCTTTCATGACCCAGGCAGGACCGGCTGTTCTCTTTCACGGAACGGGTAAACCATGGGCCAGTCAGTTTGATCCCACAACCGGACTAATCACCTTCACCAACCCGGGTAACCCGAGGCAGACCTGGCAGGCAACCCCAGGTCAGGCAGTCAGCCAGGGAGCCGACCTGCCCAAGTCGATCGTTAATCAGTGGAATAACGCTTCCCAGCAGTATCAGGCTTATCAGGTAGGTGGTGGCGCGCAGGGGGCAGCGGCGGGAGCGGGTGGTCAGAACCAATTTGTTGACGCCAGCAGTGATCCGATCCCAAGCAGTGTCTCAATCCCCAATTTTCAGACTTGGTACAATCGGAACTGGGGCAAAACGGTTTATGTTAACGGTAAACTACGCACGATTTGGAATGGTGATCTGGATCCCAATCAGGCCTTAGCTGCATTGCAAGGTGAGCAGATGAGTTGGCAAAGTCCGGCCGGTCCGCTGCTCTCCCAAGCTTACGGTGATATCCAGCAGCAACAGGCTGCTACGGGGCAGATGGCTGACCTGATGAAGCAAGCCCAGGATTTTGTTACCCGGGCCACGGCTGAGAGCGCCAAGTTCGGAGGCATGGGCGATGTGGCTCAAGCCCAGACTCAGCAACTCGAGGATAAAGCCCAACAACTTTACGGAGTGGGGTACCAGGAACTTAGTGATGCCGATAAACAGATCGTGCAGGCTAATGCGCTGGTGACCATGACCACCACGGGCGAGGGTCTTTTCCCGGCCCAGCAGGCCATGATTGAGCAGGCGCGTCAGAGTGAGCGTACCCAGTTGGGATCCACTCTTGGTGGAGCGGGACTTGGCACCTCGACGCAACTGGACCAGTTGCAGGGAGCAGCCGATCTGGCTGCTGCGGCTACTGCGGGTCAACTCCAGCAGGGCAATATTCAGGCTGCCGAACAGGTCCTAAGCGGTGCTCTGGGTCAGCAGACCGGTGCGCAGCGCACCCTTGGTCTTAGCCAGACCGAACAGCAGCTTGCCCAGCAACAAGCCCAGACTGCGCAAAACTATTATCTTCTCCAACAGGGTGCCGATAAACTGTCTCTTGCCGGTCAGGAACTCCTGGCCGGGGAACAAAACCAACTTGTCCAACAACTAGCCCTTATCACCAAGCAGACTGTTGACTTTCAGCAAACGATGTGGACTGAAGCGATACAGGGTTACGGTTTGATGGGTCAGATTATCGATAGGAGTGCTAGTTCCTACGGTATCAGTTTAGACGCTTACAAGTCCATTTTGCAGGCTGAGATGCAACAAAACCAGCTCGCAGCCCAACAACAGGCGGCTCAACAGTCAGCTGACCAACAGGCCACAAGCGGACTGTTTGGCAGTTTAGGGTCACTCCTTGGGCAGGGAGGCAGTTTGTTGGGAGGTCTGGGAGCAGGGATCGGAGGTGCCGGTGCTGGTGCTTTTGGTACTGTGGGAGGTCTTGGCACTGCAGCCGCCAGTGCGGGTGCAGCCGGCAGTCTTGGTAGCCTTGGTACCGGGATTATTGGTGCGCTTGGTGGCCTTTTTGCTGCGTTCTAGTCCCTTTTATGTTTGGCGACCGGTTGATGAGCGAAATTCGAGCGAGGAAAAAGACGATGCGTTTTAACCTGGAGGATTATCACATCGTCTCGAAAAACCTCCTTTTTCTCTATCACGCTTGCGTTGCCAGCGAGGAACTCCTTTACGAAGCGGAAAATGCCAGTTGGGGCCTTGTAGATGCATTTGGCAGAAGATTAAGTGCTTATTATGAGGCTCACTTCGAAGAGGAAAGAGGCGAAATAGCGATCTTGGAAGCTGATCTGGAGCAAGGGGGAATTGAACCCGGAGAACCTGATCCCTTTTCAATGGCGATTGTCGGGACTCAGTATTACCTCATTAAACACGTTCATCCGGTTGCTTTGCTTGGGTATATGGCAGTCCAGGAAGCTGATCCGACCCCGATTGAAGTTGTCGAGTTTTTGGAAAAGGACCATGGCAAACCCTTATTCAGGTTCCTGCGAGTGCATGCTTTAAAAGATATTGAGCACGCCAAAGGGATACTAGCACTATTGGATGAAGTGCCCGAAGGCCTGCAAAAGATTGTCAGGTTAAGCGCGGATAATGTTTTAATGCATTACTCTGCGGCGCTTTTGAGCTGGCAAACTTCACCGGCGTCGCACCGGGAGTCCGAGAGGTCGTCGGTCCCTGCGGCGTGATCGGTGCGGGAGCAGTGTTTGAGCGCTATTTGGTGGCAGTGGAAGACGCATAAAAAGGAACGAGTCTAATGGCTGATGACGATGTCCCAATTGGCGGCAGTGAATCCAGTCCGCCAAAGGATCAACCGACAACCAGGGAAGTCCAGGAAGATCCTTCCAAGGAGGTTCGGCGCGCATTGCCGGCTCAACCCGATTCCAAGCAGCCAGAGGATCCCTACGGCCCTGAACATCAGGTTTACCTGACCCAGCTCAAAGATCTCGACCGGCGCGCGGAGGCCAGGGATTCCTATGTCCGCAACGTGCTCATGCCAGAGGTCGATAAACTGCAATCAATCGTTAATCAGCCTGATCCGGCTCCACCGCAACCCTATGCAGCTCCGGCTGCGCCGACTCAAGCTCAGCAAGGAGGCTTGTCGGAGTTTATTGCTAACCTGCTCAAATTCGGAGCTTTGGCTGCAATCGCTTTCGGTAGCCGCGGCCGCGGTGGCGCTATACTCTCCAAAATTGCCATCGGGAGCGCGCTTGAGGGTTACGCCAAAGGACGACGTGAGGTGACTGAACAGGCGTTGCAGGTTTACGAGAAAAACCGTCAGTACGTTAACGATCTTAACCGGCAGCAGACCCAGGAGTATCACAATATTCTGGCCGATCGCCGGCTGACCCTGAGCCAGCAGATGGACCTGATCAACGCCCGTGCCCGGGTCTATGGCGACATGAATACCGCCGATGCCGCACGTCGGCAGGATCTGCGCGCGGTCCTGGAGAAGATCGAAGCCCAGAGAAAACTCCAGGACGACACCGAGAAGGAACAGATCCGCAACCGGGACAAGCTTTACGATGTGCTGGGTAAAACCCAGATCACGGCTCAGTACCTCGAATGGTTACGGCAGGTAAGCGGCGGCACGGTGACACTGACCGGCAAAAGTGATCCCGAAGAGTGGAACCGGATCGTTGCGGCGCATCCGGACTGGAGTTTTTCCTCCTTCCTCAAATGGCATCACCAGCAGGAACTTAAAAACGTTGAAGAGATAGCGCGAGCCAGGCGTGAAGGAGTTGAGGAAGGCAAGGAAAAGGAACAGGAACAACCGACCCAGTCCCAAGAGCAGCAACGCAAAGAAGTGGAAGATAAAGCGTTCCGTCAAGGGCTGATGATGCCCGGTGAGTAAACCCTATGGCTTTTGGTGATCCCGATCCCGATCCGCCTCCGGAGCTTGAGAAAAGTGCGCTCTCGCGCACTGGAGATGTCGGCCCGAGTGCCCTTACTATCAGCGCTAAACCGGATCTGGATAAGATGTCCCCTGACCGGTTACGGGCCTATCTGGAGGCTAACCCCGATTATGTTCCGAGCCAGGAACAGCACGATAAAGCTTACGGCGCGCAGGAAGCCCGGATCGGTGTAGAAGCGCATCAACAAGCGCCGCCGCAAGCAGCGCCCAAGGAAAAAACGGCAAGTGTTCCCACCGGCGCGATTTTCGGTCGGACCACCATCTTCCACTACAATCATGACGGGAGCGTGGACAAGGAAGATCCGCGCGGGCTTTCGTTCTTCGGTTACAATCTGGATGATCCATCCTTTGTCGGTGCTGCGGTGCCCGTTGATATCCTTGAAGTCCAGTTTGGCAAGTTCACCCAACGCCTTCCCGATGGCACCTATGCCGCGCTTAATACACCCGAAGCGCGCGAGATCATTGCGCGGATCAAGTCCAGTCATGTTGCCATTAACGGTCCCAATGGAGTCCTTAATGTTCCGATAGCCGATATTCAAGGCTCTTATAAGAACTGGCACCGGACACTGGATCTGACCTTAGGTGCGTGGAAAGCCTTAGGACTAAACGATGACAGTTACTTGGGTTACTCCATTGTAGCCGGTGATGGCACGGTCATGGCGGCCGAAGCCGGCTGGAGTGATACCAGTCCCCTAGCCAAATTTTATCAGCAGCATCGCGACCTTGCGACCTCATCGCCCCAGGATCTGATCACCCGTAACAAGGACTTCCTCGCTCCTGGGATGCCGCAGCAAGATTACGAGCGGGCTATGTATTCGAACGACGGTGAGGAAGCCTTGAAAAAATGGCGTCTTGCGCCGCGCGATCCGGGAGTGATTGCCCAGAATAATCCGGCAAGTTCCTATTACCACCTTTCGGATTCCGACCTCGTCCACAAAGTCTATTCTGACATGATCGGGGCCAAGGAGATCGATCCGGCCAAGGTTTCCCCCTCAGAAATTCGGGACAAGTTATTTCCGCATCCGACTGCCGCCCAATCGGTTGGGTCTCTTTTTGAGATCGATTCGGATTTTTACGCTGCGATGGCACCGCGGGCCAGCCAACTCGTTCACCAGGCAGCAGCCCAAACTTATAACGCCGCCGGTGCGCTAGGGGCCTATCTGGATTTTATCAGTGGCAATCGGATAGGAAGAGACATTTATCAGCACTTTGGTGATCAAACCAAAAGTCCAACTTTGTACCCGGACTTGATTGGTTTTGTTCGCGGTTGGTTACAGTCCGCAGCGCAGAATCAAGAGCGCCTGGCCCAGGAAGATGCGGCACGGGCACAAAAACGCGAGAAAACCCTTCCCGGTAAAGTTGGTGGCGCTCTTAGCGGTGGGCTAACTGATATAGCCATTAACTTTCCCTGGATGTATACTGCCGCCGAATCCAAAGGGGCAGCCGTGCTTGGAGCCTTGTTTTCTGGAATGTCAACCTGGGGGCGCGAAGCGCACAAAGGCCAGGCAACCGCCTTTATTGATGCTATTCCGCAAGCTGGAATGCAAGCGGCCTGGCTCTACAGTCTGAACTCGCCCATCGGCTTTTGGAATTTGCTGGGTGGGAGTTGGTTAGGCAACGTTGCCCCGCAACTTGTCGATGCCTGGCTTAAGGGGGAGAAAATTAATCTCGTCGATTTCGGGATTAACAACATCTTCACCATCACTGCGAGTTGGTTAGGGGCAAAGTTCGCACCCAAGGAAACCTCCGCACGCACTGGAGTTGCCGGAGAAGTGGTTAAAACCGAAAAGTTGAGCGCTCTTGAGGCGCAGCTTCCAGCAGGTTACGAACCCCGCAAGACATTTACACCTGGGGAACTTTCGAAGGCCGTTGGGCGTTTGCCGGCAAAAGCCACTCCCGAAGAATTGGCTTCAGAGGCTGCCAAAATCAAGCCGCCGCGTGATATCCGCGCTGAAGCGATTGGGGCTGAGATTGCCTCGATGACCCGGGAAAAGAAAGAAGGCAATACCGATAAAGCCCTTGAGCACGGGAATCGGGCCCTGGCGATGCTCGACAATACAGAACGCCAACAGTTCGCACGTGACTTTATCGCTTTCACCGAAAAGCTCAACGATAACCATGTGACTCCGGGTAAAGATCCCAAGATCAAGCTCACCGATACCGAAAAACGGATTGCGCGCGGAATGTTCGGGCTTGGTGAAGTTGAAACCCTTGAAGGCCGGCAACTGGATCAGGCAACCGAGATCGACAAGCACCTCCATGTCGATGAGCTGGAGAAAGATACATTAGTGAAGCGTCCCCCCGAATTGGATGAGGGTGCCGAATATCACGCTGGAGCCTCTTTCAGTCCGATTGTCCGCGGAATTCGTACCGCAGTAGAAAAAGCCTACGGTTCGCAAGGGATGATGTGGGTGCGAGAATGGCTTGATCCGGCAGGCCTTGGACCGGCCGCGCGCAGGCTTGAACCCATTCTGTCCCATGAGCGGACGGAAGTTGAAACCAATGTCGCCCAACTCAACGCCGAGATCGCCCATAAACATAATATGGCTGATGTGGTGGGGTTGAGGCACGGCGATCAGCCACGGGCGCGGATGAGTTATTTTGCTAGTCACTTCAGTCAAAAAGTGCAGAAAGCGATGTTAATCGCTTACGAGAAAACGGGCAAAGTCGGGCATGCGGTTGCCCAGGAAATTTTTGATCTGCACAAGGATATTTACGCCGCTGTCGAGCGATTGGAGAAAGCGTTCAACTTCAACTACAAGGCACGCGATTTTTACGTTTATCATCTGGTTAAAGGAGGTCCGCAAGAACAGGCCCGGTTTGAGACCTGGTTTAATAAGACACTTAAAGCTAATCCCCGCTGGACCCATAAACGGCACTACAGCCAATTGGAAGACTTGCTCAAAGCGGGGTTTGAACTGGAAACCTATAACCCCGAGGAACTCCTGCAACGGCGTCTGTTCCAGAGCCAACTCGCGATTGCCCAGGTTAAAGAGATGCGTCAGGCTGAACGGGCTGGGATTGCTGCCAATACCCAGCGCAAAGGTTTGCCGCAAGGGGTCAAGGATTGGGGTGGAGCTGAGGGCGAACTCATTGTGCGTGCGCCCAACGGTGAACGCTACTATCTCAAGCCCGATGCCCAGCCCAGTCTCAAAAATGCCTGGGACATGGGCAACATCTATAGCCACCGCTTTTTCGGCGATTCATTACGCCGCTTAATGATCGCCAAATCGATGGCGATCCCCCTGAAACTTTACAGCCTTACCCATTTTCTGCATCTGGGCATTACTATGCACTGGAGCGCATTTACTAATGCCTTGGCCCAGGCAACTATCCACGGCCGGTTTTCGCCCCAGTTGTTCTGGAGTGAGTTCAGGCGCGCCGCACGGGGTGGGTGGCAATTGCCTGATGAAGTCAAAGCGATGCAAGGCAAGAAAGTTGCCTCAACGCTTTCAGCCCAGGAGATGCAACGCATCGATTGGGCGCATACGGCCGGAGTCAATTTCCGTAATCCCGAACGGCAACAGAACGAGTTTAGCGATTTTATCCATCAGAGTGTCAATGACCTCACCGAGAAGCTCAGTGCGGCCGTTCCACGTGGAACAACGGCTGCCAAAACAACTGCTGCAGCCCTTCACGGTGTGATCGATCTGTTTCATCTGGGCGAAAAGATCCTGATGAGTCTTTCTGACTGGCAGTTCCATTCCTTTATCCCGGCTTTGAAATGGAATCATCTCCAACTCTTAATCGATAACTTGCGCGGCAATCATCCCGAACTGTTTCGAGCCGGCAATAAAGCCAGGCTTGACATCGAACTGCGCAAGATCGGCAAAGAGGTCGAAAACCGTTACGGCGAGATGTTCTATGACAATTTGCTTTGGCCTCGGACCTTGAAACAACTGGGAACGACGACACTCTTGTCAATGGGCTGGAATTACGGGGGTATCAGGATGTATGGCGGTGCCCTTCATGATACTGCGGCTCTGGCCGGTAAAGTCTTGGAAGATCGCAAGACCCTTTCACGCGATGATTTGAGCGAGCGGATGACCTTTGTAATGTCCTATCACGCGATGAATTTGCTTAAAAGCATGTTCGTCCAGCAGTCTGCTATTGCGCTCTGGAACTATCTGCACCCCGATAAACGTCAGGATCCTTCGATGAAGGGCAGTATTTTGCCTGACTCAAGCAGTGACTGGTATTTCCCGCGAACCGGCGCTCTGGATCAAGATGGGCGACCGAAACGTTTGCGCCCGGTCGAGTATCCCAGTGAGATTGCCCAGATCGGGCAGCATATAGCCGAGCATGGCCCCATTAAAGGGATTCTCCAGACGTTGCAGCACAAGACGCAGCCGGTGATTTCGACCGTGCTCGAGGACCAGACAAACAGGAACTTTTATGGGCAGGAGGTTTATAATCCGCTCGATGTCATTCACGTGCCCGGAATACCGTTTCCAATCCCCAATGTGAAACAACTCCAGGATCGACTCACTCACTTGGGAGCGGTTGGCCTGCCGATCTGGCTACAGCCCCTGATCCAGAAAACGGGCCGCCAAAGCACTTGGGCTGATGCCGCTTGGGGTTTCTTTGGCTATCCGCCGGCTTCCTCCAGGACTGGCAGAACACCCACCCAATTGCGGATCCTGGACACGAGCGCTGAGTCCCGCGGCGTGCATGGTCAGCTTAGTCAGCAACGCGGGAGCGCTTACGACGCTTTACGCGAGGCGCTCAGGACCAAAGATCCCAGTGGTCAAAAAGCCGCCGAGAAAGCTTTGAGCGACTTGGGAATTAAGCCGCCGCAGATTAAGGCAGCCATTACCCACTTCGCTAAAAACCCCAATGAAACCTATCTGGAACGCGCCTGGAAAAACATGCAGAGCAAGGATGAACCGGGTGATACCCACGTTCAGATCCTCGAACAGGCTACCGAAGCCGAACGACCAACCCTTTGGCGGCTACTAAGTCCTAACGGCCAGATTGATGCCCTGCATTATATGCAGAAACACGTTCCTGAAGAGACGCTCAAATACTGGCAGATGCTCGCTCCCAAACAACAGTTAGAAGTTTTACGTCTAATGCGTAAAAACAAGGACGATCTACGCTTTTTCTTTCCTCGCAGTCACGCTTCGATCCAGGACGCTTATGCCCGGACTCGCGTCGCCATTGCATGAACGCGCTCTTACCCATGGGTGACAATGCAATTCCGATGCAATGCGTCTGTCTTTGCACCAAACTCGTGAAGTCATTTGACTGATCTCGTGAAAAATTCCGAGTACTTACTATTTGTTTATGACTGCTCGATTTGGCTTAAACTTCGGAAGTCTTTTTTGATGGACGACCTCCGAAGTTGAGCCAAACTTCGGAAGTCTATGAACGAACAAACTGAAATGAAACTTTCGAAGTGATTTTGATTTGCAACTTCCAACCTTTGATGAAAGGTTGGAAGTTATATGAATGAATCAACTGAAATCCATGCACCGAAACTGACGGTCATGGTTACTCAAGATATCATCGAACGAGCATGTCGCAAAAACGAGCACAAATGCATGATCGCTGAAGCGGTTAAAAAGCAATTGCCTCATGCCAGACAGGTCAGTGTGGACCTTCGATCGATTCGTTGGAGTGATCCCGAAAAAGGATTGCGTTACGTATACATGATGCCAGAAATCGGCACAGCCGCCCTGATCGGATTCGATAAAGGAAACAAGATTCCGCCTTTTAAATTTCGATTAGTAAACGCTCATATTAGAACCATGCTTACCGGCACCCCGAAAAAACCTGTCCGTAATCTGGGTAAAAAGCGTCATGTCGCAACACCGAAAGAAGTTAGAGAAGGAGCTACTGGAGACCTCATCGGTGGTGCGAAAGCACAGCCAAGGTCTGTTCTAATCGGAGGACGAGAATATGGCGCGAAGCTCTACACTTCTTTGTTTGATGATCCCTCGCTCCAAGAAACATCACAAGCCGAATTCAAGCAGCATCTGAAAGGATACGTATCACAGCAAGGTGCACATCCGAAGCGCAAAAAATCAACTTTGAGCGATGAATCCGCCGCTGTTCACGCCCAATGATCTTGATCCGGATCCTGACCCGGACGAATCCCCCGAGTTGCGGCGCGGAGATCTGGTCAGGATGCCGACACGGCCAGGTGCCGTTGTCACCGGGCCTGCTACCAGTGGTCTGGGCAGCATGTTCGGAGACCCCCTGGATGTGGCCCGTTATTACACCAGTAAGTATCGCGGGGAGAGCGAACAAAAAGCTTTGCGCAAAGGAGACCCGGGGATCGGCTCCCCCTATCTGGGCGAGATTGATACCACCAAAGCTTTGGGAGTTGCCGTACCCCATGACGTGCTGACCAGGACTTTCGGATCCAATCCGGCTGCCTGGCGCACCGCACGGGCCCAAGTGAACTTTCGCGATAAAACCTTTAATGTGCCAATAGTCGATATCGGCCCGGGGAAAGAACCGCGGGGTCGCGGGGTTGTGACTGACTTGAGCGCCCCCTTGTGGCAAGCCCTTGGACTGGACCCGGCTCAAGGCTTGGCCAATGTCCAGATCCAGCTCCTTGGCAATGCCGGCCCCGATTACACCAGTGCACGTGCCGATTGGGACCAGGAACAAACCCAGATTGCTCAAGCCTTGCAGGTCCCGCAGTTCCAGGCGGGGGGGATTGTCACTGAGCCCACGGTTGCCATGGTGGGCGAGGCGGGTCCGGAAGCCATCGTGCCGCTGGGTAACGTGGCCGCTCAAGAGCAGGATGAGGAACCGGGCGGTGAACCCGAGTTGGGTGTTCCATTTAGCGGCGGCCCCCAAGAGTACGCCAAGATGATGGAACTCTTAAAACGGCTCGATCCCGGGAGAATCTGGCGTGACCCGCGCACATCGCCCATGAGCCAGTATCCGCGGCTCTGGAGCCCCGAAACGGGTTACCAGGCACCCCTGGCTATAAGTCCGCTGGGAGAAACCGGCACCCAGATGTTTTGGCGCAAGGCATTGACGGAACATGAAATGCCATTAGAACCGACGGATCCAAGGGCTGAAGGCCGTCGTCAGAAACAGCAAGAAGAAGAGCAATACCGCCTTTATCACATTGCTCCCGGCACCGGGGATCAGCCACCTCGCGCTCCACCGACACTGGAAATCCCAGGTACCGGAGACGTGCCAGAGAAAGCGCCCAGGCCGGTGATTCCCATCCAAGGTGCTTTTCCGGCTACACGCGGCATGATGCAGACCAGTGCGCCCGCGCAAGCTCAAGAAGCCGAGCAACCACTGGACATCGAGAGCTTGCGCGCCTGGCTATCAACCGCGGAGATTTAGCACTTGAGTGATCCGATTCTAGATAAACTTGACCGGGAATGGCAGGATTGTACAATCGCGAAAGACTATGGAAATCTCGGCAAAATATTGCGCGCCAAAATCAATCTGCTCAAAAGTTCCGGTTCACTCGCTCAACATAAAGATTCCCTGGGTGCGTGGGCAGCTTGGCTGGAGTCCCGGCTCCCCGCAATGGAGTTGCAGACGAGTTTAACCCTGATCGGTCACCTGCGTCATGCCCGAAAAGCCTTATCCATTACCAGTTCAGATGTCGGAAGCGCTTTCCGCCTCGGCGTCAGTGCCAAAGAGCGAGCCCGATTCCGCAAGCGTAACCGACCTCCTCGCCTTGGCGTTGCGAATCGAGCGGAACTTCCAGAAGGGTTTGCTACTGGGGAGCCTAGTCATGATCTACAGTCTGGCAGCCTGGGCAATGGTGCGTCGTGACTGGGTTCGCTTTGCCCTAGTGCCGGTGTTCAGCGCCTGCAGCCTGGCGATTGTCCGCTTCGGAGCCCGGGAAAAATGAGGCGCATTGTGCTGGATACCGATGAAGCTTTTGCTACCTGCCTAGCCTGCAATCTCGTGCTTGAGCCGCACAGTGCGATTGTGATTGTCGCTTTCGGACGCATGAGCCTAGCGCGACCACGGCTTAACATTTTCCACCAGACTTGTTATAAAAGGAGGGAATATGCCACTGGAGAAATCAGCTTCCAAAGCAGCTAGGAGTGCCAACATCGCCGAGATGATCCGCTCTGGACATCCCAGAGACCAAGCCATCGCCGCCGCTTATGCAAATCAGAGAAAGTATGCTAGGAAAGGACGCCGCTCAAAAGCAAGAAGCACTCGGCGTTAAACCCATCGATTGGCCGGCCGATATTCCCCTTCGCAAATTCCGAGTCACCTTTGCCGGCGAACTCGTGGTGGAAGCCTACGGCGCGCAGCATGCCGCCCGTAAAATCATCAATGAAGAGTTCTGGCGCGAGTGGCTTTTGGATCAAGCGCTCTTAATCACTCATATCGAGGAGGTAAAATGACTTACCGCTTTTTTGATTTGGAAGAGGCTGCCAATTATACCGGTCAGAGCCAGCAGGAAATCCTTTACCGGATCAATACTGACCAGTTGCCGGCCATTTTCGAGCATGCCACCGGAGTTTACCGGATCAGCGAGCGCGACCTCGAGCCCTTAAAAAAGACTAAAACATGAGCGAAGAAAATCATACCATATGTGCCATCTGCGGAATTTACTCTGATGCCGGCAACCATCATCAACCCTGGTGTGAACCGATCCGGGATTTACAAACCAGAGTCACCGCCCTTGAAACCCCAGTTACTGCACGTGAAAGCGAAGAACACAAACACAAAGAACATAAAGAACGTAAAGGCCACTAAACATCGTTCAACCAATCTCGAGCTTCTCGGCGGCGTACCGCTGGAGTCGCTGCGTCTGATTCGCGAGGTGGCCCTAAGCGCTGATTTGCCTATCAGTAGGGTATTTTGCGATGTGCTGGCAATCGGTATTAGTGTGATTACCGATCCCGGACAAAGCCCTTACACGGGTTTAATCGCTTTCAGAGAAGGACTTTTCACTAAACAGGAGGAACTGAATGTCACCCGCAGAGCGGCTGGAACGCTTGAAGAAACTGGACAACGAAGCCCCGATTCTCAAGCTGGGGAGCAAAGAGTGGCAGCAGCGCTACATGAAGCGGATTCTGGGAGTCTGGCCGGCCGAATCCGCTTGGCAGATCCAGAACGATCTGATGATGCTCCTGAGCGATCCGGACTCCAGCCCCAGGATGAAACGGCTAGCGAAGTTCTTTCTGGAGTAGAACTCTCGCTCAATGCGCAGCAACTCTTAACCCCCCAAGAATCTCCATCAGAATGGGAAAAAGATCTCTCGTAGGGCTTGACCTTCCATGATTGTACAATTACGTTAAAGTGGAATGAATTTCCCGGTGAGAGATCCCCAAGTGAGTCTGCGCGATACGCTTAAAAGTTTGCGCGTTGGCGACACGATCCTCTTTCCCATGGGCAGCAACAACTCTTCGATTCGATCTACTGCCACCCAGATCGGTATTAAGATCCATATCTGGGTGATGCCTGAGGGCGGACAGATTCAAGTTACAAGGCGTTTATGAGCGATTTACCTCTAATAGCCCAGGAAGGGGCACTATCACCCGCTCAGGTCAGTGAGCAAATCCGGATGATTCAAGCCGTGATGCGTGCCAATATGACCGAGGGGGAGCATTACGGTAAAATCCCCGGCACGGGCAGGGATGCCAAGCCCACCCTGCTTAAAAGCGGAGCTGAAAAGCTCTGTCTTCTCTTTAGGCTGGCACCGGAGTATCAGGTTGAAACGCTTGAACTCCAGGGCGCGCATCGTGAAGTCCGGGTCCAGTGCAAACTGATCCAGATTTCGACCCAGAGATATTTTGGTAGTGGGGTGGGGAGTTGTTCGACTCTGGAGAGCAAGTACCGCTACCGTAGCGATCTGGTGCAGACTGAGGAGGGCAAACCGATGGAAGTGCCCGGGAAATATTGGCAGTCACGTGATCCGGCGATTCTGGGTGGCCCTGATTATCGTCCGACAAAGAAGGATGGTAAATGGCTGGTAGTCAAAAAGGTGGAAAATCCTGATCTAGCCGATGTCTATAATACGGTCCTCAAAATGGCCAAAAAACGTGCGTACATTGATGCCACGCTCTCAGCGACGGCAGCCAGTGATATTTTTACTCAGGATCTGGAAGATTTCGGCGAGGCTGCACCGCCACCTGTTTCAGTCGAGGGCTTAGTCAGTGCTGCGGTCCAGGCCAAAGATGAAAGAGGCGCTTATGCGCTGCTCAAAGTAAGGGATCTGTTGCTTTTCAGCCGGCAGGAAGAGTTCTTTAGCGAGCTGGTGGCACTCAAAGACAAGCAAGCACTTTTCCAGCTTAAACCACCCGAAGCTGGCAAGAAGTATTACAAGATTATCAATTTCGCTTTGGCTGAAACTGAAGAACCCGCTGATGCAGTTCCCCTCTCATGACACAAGCTCCCTATGTAGTCTTTGATCTGGAAACCGGGCCCGATCCTTTCGGGGAACCCTTTGACGAGGCGTTTGTGGCATTGGGAGCGCGCAAACGGCCCGAAACAATTCGATCTTATATTGAAGAGTGTCGGACCAGCTATCTGGAGGAGGCGGCTTTGTCAGCCACAACCGGTGAGATCCTCCTAGCCGGGATATACTGGCGGCCTGATGCCGAATACGTGATTCTGGAAGGCGATGAGAGTTTGATGCTGGTCAATTTCTGGGAAACCCTTTCCAAATTCAGGGAGAACGAATTGGCACCACGCTTTGTCGGCTTTAATTGTCTGGGGTTTGACCTCCCTTTCGCCATTCGCAGGAGTTGGAAACACGCGGTCGAGGTGCCTGACTTTGTTTTTGATGGGCGCTACGTTGATCGGAGTTTTACCGATCTCTTGCTCTGGTGGGGTTGCGGTAACCGTCAGGACAAAATCAGCTTGGATCGTTTTGCGCGCTTTCTGGGGCTGGAACCTAAACAGGGTAAAGGCAAAGAGTTTGCCAATCTTTACCGAAGCGATCCCGTACAGGCCATTTCCTATCTTAAACACGATCTGTGGTTGACTGGAGAGATCGCTGCAAGACTGAGCGTATGAATGTGGAATGTGAGTTTTGCGATAACCTGATTAAGTACGGACTGTTGGAAGCTCAAATGATTACGTTACCATCTTATAAGCGTGAAAATGGTACTTGGGTCACCACACCAACTAAAACCAAGCGATTGGTTCACCAGGAAATGGTTCCTGTAAGTTTTTACTTCGGTATTCGCTGTCGCAAAGATGGACAAGGTTGAATTTACAGAGGTCTACGGAGTCAGTGTGTACGAATTGCGGCTGAAGGTGGCAACCCAGTTTTATGTGCGTGCCGCTGAACTGGGAGCAGCCGAGTGTTTGAAGGTAGCTGACGAGTTTGTGGAAGCGCTGCTGCGCGAAAACAAGCTTCCCTATTAACACTTTGTATTGTTGGCGGGAGCGGGTCTTCCTTGGGAACAATAAGTTAAACCATAAGGAGACAACTTAGCGAGCAGTCCTCCAAGGGAGTCCGCTCTCGTCACTTGAAAGCGATGCAACTAATACAAATCTTAGCGTTACTGGTCTTTGTCGGGTTCTGGTGGTGGGCTTGGGTCACTAAATGAAGATCACCTTATGGTTAGCCGGTTATTTATCCGAAAGCCCGAATCGTTGCCTGGGGCAGAACTGGAGGCGCAGTTACGGCAACCGACTCAAAGCGCGGCGCGCGTTATTATCCGCTTTACTCGCCGCTCAACACGATCTCTCGACCAGGACAATCTCAGCGCCTCCTTCAAAGCTTTGCAGGATCAATGCCGCGATTGCGGCCTTATCGCTGATGATGATCCGGAAACGATCCAGGCCTTCTACCAGCAGACCAAAGTGGGTAGCCGCAAAGAGACCGGTACTCTGATCGAGATCGAATATGATCCCTCTTAAAGACTTATTAGATGTCGCCGAAACTCATGTGCGAGTGGTGCTAGAAAAATTAAAAATGGGTTCCTTAGTGCCAACTTGGTTGCTAGTCAATCAAAAGGATCAAGTGCAACTGGTGGGCACACCCTGGGAGGATGACGCTCAAAAGGAGGCTATTGCCAGGATGTTGCGCAAAAAAATGCGGACCGATTCCATCGTTGCTTACTCCTTTATTACCGAAGCGTGGATGGCCGCCGGTGAAGAGGGTATCGATTATACTGAACCGGTTCCCGAAGAGAAGCGTGCGCGTTCTCGAGTCGATCGAATCGAAGTGGTGCTCGCTTTTGCTACCGATGGCAAAGAGCAGCAGAGCCGATCCTGGGCAATCAAGCGTGATTATTTGGAACGTATTAATGGCCTGGAACCAATTGACGAACTTCCCGGAGCCAAAGAAGGGTGGATGATTGAACTCCTTTCAAAATGAACACTGAACTCATAAGCACCCAACAAATGCAGATTGTGCTCCTGGAGAAATATCTGGAACTCACAAAGACTGCACAAGGAGACTATGTGCGCGGACAGCTCAACGCTTTAGCTTTTGCTCTTGGGGTAGTCGGTTTCAGGGGGGAGCTTCCAAGCCGATGACTGCTATGCTCTTGGAAGGCGCTATTACGTTAGTTCTGGGCCTGACCATGATGCGAGTCGGTTTCAGGATGGGTTATAAAAGCGGTTTCAGGGACGGTACCTTGCGAGCAATGCGTTTTGGTGACCGGAAAAAACATGAACCGTATTGGAACAATTAGCTACTGATGATGACTTTTTCCGAAGAACAGCGCCTGATAGAGAAAATCAGGACTGAACAGGCTATTGATTTGCTGATCTCAGAGTTCAAAAGCCTCTGTGCCCGCGCGGCTGATGCGCTAGAGATGTGCCATACGACGCATCAAACAGGCTATGGCTGGTTGATCGCCGAACTGCGAAAGGCGGCAGGGTGAATGAGGCATAAGTGGCTTTATCGCAAAGCCGGTGCCGGATTCAGGGAATTCGAATCAGCACTTCTGGATTTACGCGGTCGCGATTTCGATCATCCGGTCTGGGTATCGCCTGATTGGCCCCCACTCTCTGAGCTGGATTACTTGATTCATCAGATCATGCAGACTGGAGCGTCGCTTGAGCACAAACGCGACCGAATCTGGGCGTTGAGAAAGCGGTGGGAAATCCCGGATTCCTTCTGATCTTGATCCTCGGAGGAGTAATCGGCTAGAATCGGTGGCACTGGAGATGGACCGGGAGTCATGTGCCCATATCTCTATCCTCCGTCTCCTGAACCGATGATTGTCTACCTGCCGCCCTCAATCAGTAAGACCGATCTGTGGTCGGCAATGCAAACTTGGCCATTATGACACCCAAGCGTATAGACATGGGCCTGGAAATTGTCCGGTTCGAAGGCCGGTACAAAGACGGCAAACTGCAGGCTTACTATTTACCTGCTGATGATGGCGGGGGCGCTTATGAAGTGGCTGGCATCAATGACCGATACCATCCTGCGAAGGCGAGCCAACTCCGACGCCTGATTGAGCACGGCCTACACCAGGAAGCCGAAGACGTGGCAGCGGCTTACATCGAAGAGTATACACGGCCCGTCATAAAGTTTTTCCCATCCCCGGAGTTAGCTGAAGCCAATGGACCGATCGAATTCGTCCTGAGAGACTGTTGTTTTAACCGGGGCCTTAAGGGTGCCGCCACCATGCTGCAGCACGCTCTTGGGATGGACCAGATCGACGGGGTCGTCGGACCAAATACGCGGGCCGAATTCGGCCGTCAGCTGGTTGATCCCGGCCCGGATACGGTCCTGAAAACTATTACCCAAGCGCGCGAGACCTATGAACGCAACTCTTACCCGTGGAAAAGAGGTGCGCGCGATGAAAAGAGCAAGTTTTGGAAGGGGCTGGAGAACCGCTGGGCCAAGGCTCATACCAAGGGCCAAACTTTTGCATGATCAATAATGCAACAGGAAAAGAAAAACGGCTTAGCTCCAGTCTTAGCGCAGCTTGCCCAATCCGGTCATGCCTGGGTTCAGTTTGGCACCCTGGCGCTGATCGGGCTCAGCGGACTGGGGAACTGGGTCGCCACCTGGAAGAGCGCGGATCGCAACAAGGACGAGATCGAGATTTCGCGACGAGCCACCTGGGAAGCCACCGAACGGGTGCGCCAGGAGGTTTTTAAACAGGTGGGCGAAATCCATCAATGGATAAAAGCGTCTCAAGACGAGTTTCACCAGGGCACAGCCGATGCCAGCCAAAGCAAAAAGATCCTTAACCAGTTCAAGGTTGAGTTGGACGCCTTTGAAGCGCGCCAGACAGCCACCTTAGAGAAACAAAACCAGATCATGGCCAATCAAACCCAAATGCTGGAGCACGACACCGTCCTCTTGCAAGAGGTCCACGGAATAGCCCAGAAAATAGAGCGCTTAAGAAATCTCGATCAAATGCGCGGAGCACCACAGTGAATATTCGAGCGTAAAGGAAAATGATAAATGGCTACATTACAAACTAATGGCAGCGCTGCGGATTTGCAGGCTAAAATAAATTCAGCTAACGATCGCGATGTTATCCAATTGCCGGCCGGCACTTTTGATTGGACCGGCGGCGGACAGGAACAGGTCAAAAATCATAGCGATGCCCCGGGTAAAGCAATCACCATCCAAGGAGCGGGCCCTACCCAAACAACCCTCAAAGTACTGGGTCACAAAAATAATGGGAAAGTGATCGGCCTTTACGGATCATTGGCCGGCGTAGTTCGCATAACCGGAATTCGTTTTGAAGGTTACGGCGGCTTGGGTATCTGGAACCAGAAAGACTGGCAACCGACGCGGGTTGATCATTGCAATTTTTATACGACCACTTGGAGCTGTACCCAGTTGATGATCGACGGTGACGGGCCAGAATTGGTTGACCATTGCAAGTTCGAAGCCGGCGGAATGGCTGAATCGATCCATCATAATGGCCTTTACTCGGATTCAGGATGGAAAGATGACGTCTCACCCGCCAGCGTCCAGAGCATGTACATTGAGGATTGCGAATTTCATTGCCTGGCTAACGACAGTTACACTTCCGGAGTTCAGTCTTTTTATTCAGCCCGAATTTGTGTCCGGTATTGCAAATTCTATGGCGCACAAATTGACGTGCATGGAACCGCAGGAATGGTCGGAGGACGCTGGGGCGAATACTACGAAAACGAGTTTTATGCGCATCCGACTCAAGGCATTTACATGGATGTGCGGGCAGGCAGTGGCGTGATCTATAATAATTATGCTAAGGGCGGTGCTACAGGAATTTTCCGTATCCGCGAGGAAGATTCCGGCTACCCCGCATTGTACCAAGTCGGTCGTGGGATCAACCAAAACCCCAGCCCCTTGTATGTTTGGCACAATGATTTCGCTCTAGATTATTATACGCCTTCGATGGTGGCACCAAACCGGGATGTATTCGAGAGCGCCTCACAACCGGCAAAGCTCAAAGTCTGGCAGCAAGCTAGCCATAACGCCCAAAGCACCATAACCTATTCGCCCTACGTTTACCCCCATCCGCTTCAGAGCGGCGAACTCACCCAACCTCCTGTTACGCCCCAGCCGCCGCCAGAAGTGGCCGATGGAACAGAATTGGACGTCGCATTCGGCCAAAACCCGATTAATCTCTCCGCGGCTGGAGACTACAGCTTGGAAGCCACTGTCATCGGACCCTCCGAAGCCGCTAATTCCCTCTGGATCGATTTTGACGATGATCCAAAGGACGATGATAAGCGGTGCTGGGATCTGCAAATCACCTCCTCGCCCATCAGCCAACCAGTGAACTGGCGTGGGAACGCACTTTCACCACATGTTCCGCCAGAATTTGCGCCTAAAGTTTGGACTTTAACCGCAGGCGAGCACATCCTTCATCTTGTGGCTAGAGAACCCGATACTCAGATAAAAAAGGTCAGATTCACTAAAACTGGTAGCAATCAGCCAAACCCTGAACTTGTTGTAACGATTACGATTGCGGCTCCGCCCGAAGTGCGAGTTGAGGTCGTGCAACAACCGGCTTAGTCGGATTGTTCCCCCCTCTGGAATGAAAGCGGCGAAATCAAGCGCTCGCCCTTGTGATCGTGCTCCATTAATGCATGGGCGCAAGCCCGCAGAAAATGTGCGCCACGCTCAAAGCCGTAACGGCGCAGTGCTGCCTGAAAAACTTCAACTTCCTCCTCAGGTAGTTTGAGGGTGGCGACCGAACGCATTTGTTACAATTTCCGGGTTGCAATCAGCTACACTGAGACGCATTCTGCTACGAAACTCGATCGCAATAGAAAAACAAAATATTTATGCCAGCAATTCCTGTGACGATTATCGGCACCATGACTTATACCGGCCTCGAAGTGGGCGGAGGCCCACTACCGGGTGGCGGCGGCGCACCGCAACCGCCACTTGGCATTTGGGGCGGAGCACCGCTTCCTGTACCGACTCCACCGATTTATTATCCACCAGCTCAGCCTCCATTGGGCACTTGGGGTGGGGGTAATGTTCCTTATCCAACACCACCGATTTACCTTCCACCAGCTGGGGGAGCACAACCTCCATTGGGTATTTGGGGTGGAGGCAATGTGCCCTATCCGACACCACCGATTTACTTTCCACCACCGGAGGAACCCACTGAGCCGCCAAGTGGGGGCGAAGGCAAGTGGGGCTATGTCCCTGGCCTTGGCTGGGTGTGGGTGCCTGGCGGAAGCGATAAACCGCATCCGCCACA
>Ga0126380_10000065_pt1 | contig 23412 bp, 26 predicted proteins | sample PanSoiMetPlot_26_FD_92544 | JGI IMG/M metagenome (GOLD analysis project Ga0126380, IMG submission 92544) | Tropical forest soil microbial communities from Panama - MetaG Plot_26 | ecosystem: Environmental > Terrestrial > Soil > Tropical forest > Bulk soil | place: Panama | collected 2016-02-17
CCCTTCGCGTTCGGCTGGCTCAAAACCGTGGATCGTGTCCCACATCGAATGGCGGATCCCGCCGAGCATGTGGTGAATGAGAGCCCAAGTGTAACCGAACAGGACCAGTCGCCCGATAAAGCTTCCCATGAACCACTCGACATTGGCATAGGCGTTCGGGCCATTCGCCGCGGCGAGCAGCCACCATGCCAGCAGCAACATGCCAAAATAGAGCGCCGCCCCGGTAATGCGATGAACGATGGACATCACCATCGTCAGCATCGGCCTGTAGATCTGCAGATGTGGGGAAATCGGCCGCGCCCGTGCCGCGCCTGTCGTCACGCCTGTTTCAAGGTCGGCCATCGTCAGCCTCCAATGACCATCGCAGCGCGGGATCGGAATAGCCTGGGCGCTGGAGGATTTCGGGCCGGAAGCGCCGGGTCAATTTATTTGTGCTTGACCCGGCGCTAGAACCCATTACTTCATATTTCGCGAAGCTTGAGCTCGGAAATTCCGTGTTGCAATATGCGTTCTATGTAGCCTGCCTTCGTGAAATAAGAAGATAGCCCATGCGCTTCGATTTCACGGACCTGAATCTATTCCGGCACATTGTCGAAGCCGGCAGCATCACGCACGGGGCGGCGCGTTCCAACCTGGCTCTTGCCGCCGCCTCGACGCGCATTCGCAAGATGGAACTTGCGTTCGGGACCGAGTTGCTGGTTCGCGGGCGGGCAGGGGTCACCCTGACCCCTGCGGGCCGAACCCTGCTCCAGCATGCCCGAACCATTCTCGCGCAAACTGAGCGCCTCCAGGAAGATCTCACGCCCTATGCGCGCGGCCTTGCCGGCCAGGTGCGGGTCCTTTCCAACACCAATGCGCTGACCGAGTTTCTGCCCGAGACCCTCAGTTCGTTCCTAATGGCCTATCCCGACATCAGTGTGGATCTTGAGGAGCGATTGAGCGACGAAATTGTCGGCTTGGTAGCTGAAGGCAATGCCGACATCGGAATTGTCGCGGGTACCGTCGATTATGGAGGTCTGAAGACCTTCCCGTTTCGCCACGACCGGTTTGTTCTGGTCGTCGCCAAGAATCATGAACTCGCTAGCCGGTCGCGCATAGGCTTTGCCGAGGTGCTGGATTACGACATGGTCGGCCTCGACCGCGCCAGCGCGATCCAGCGCTTCCTCGCCGACAAGGCCAATCGCATCGGGCCTCCACTTCGATTGCGCGTGCAGCTGCGCAGTTTCGATGCGATCTGTCGTCTGGTCGAATGCAATGTCGGGGTCGGTATTGTGCCTGAGACGACCGTGCGGCGCACCGAACGCACCATGGCAATCAGGGCCGTTCGGCTCACCGATTCGTGGGCGCCGCGCGAGCTGACCATCTGCGTGCGCGATGTCGAGTCACTTCCGCCCTATGCGCGCCAGCTTGTAGATCACCTGACAGCAAGCGCGTAGATTTAATTGCCGTCGCTTCAACGCGGCATCAGCACCCAATAATCCAGATCAAGAATCACAGCCGGGTCGTAGTCGTCGCCGGCGGTCAGCGGAAAGTCAGCGCACGGGCGATCCTTGGTCGCAATAGTGCGCAACCGAAGGGCGCCGACGTCCTCGCGCCCTGGCAACCTGGCGAGCGCGAGCACCTCCGACCACGCGAATACCGTGCATCCTGCGAACAGCGGCGCCACGTGCCGGCCGCCGTTGATCGCCGCAACATGAAAGGCATTGCCCAGGCCATTGAAGGACAACGCGCGCGCAAGCGAAATGGCGTGTCCGCCATAGATAAGACGACGACCGAACCGTCCGCTGCGTTCGGCGAACTGGTTGAAATGGACGCGCGCGGTGTTCTGATAAAGGCGCGTCGCGATCTGGTGTTCGGCTTCTTCGACGGTCACCCCGTCAACGTGGTCGATTTTTTCACCAACCTTGTAGTCGCCGAAGCGATACACGCTCCCCGCCAACACATTGTCATAGGCTGCGGTATCGATGCTTGGGCAAGCGGCGCCTAACTGAGCGGGGCTCACACTCTTGGGAAGTTCAGGCACCTTTTCCGCCGGCGCAGGTGCCGCCTCGCGGCGCTTGCGCACCATCACCCATCGCACGTAATCGATCACGGCATCGCCGGATTCATCGAAGCCACGCGAGCGCACGTAGACAATGCCGGTCTTCCTGCTGGAATTCTCTTTCAACCCGATCACCTCGGAGGCCGCACGCAGTGTCACGCCCGGATAAACGGGTTTGAGAAATCTGCAGTCGGCATAGCCCAGATTGGCGACTGCATTGAGCGAGATGTCGGGCACGGTCTTGCCGAATACGACATGAAAGAGTAGCAGGTCATCGATCGGCGACTGCCCATATCCGATTGCTTTTGCGAAGGTGTCGGCGGATTGCACGGCAAATCGCGATCCAAACAAGGCATTGTAGAGCGCGACGTCACCGACGGTAACCGTGCGCGGCGTGGCGTGCTGGATGGTCTGGCCGAGGTTGAAATCTTCAAAGAAATGGCCCGGACTCGTTTTTATGGAGGATGGCGCGGTCACAACTCACCTTTCCATTGACTGGAGTCCGGCCCGATCATTCTCACAAAACCGTGAGCCAAACGCCAGCTTGCGCCAACGCCGAACTGATAGGGATGTGTTCGGGCGTTATGATAATGGAGATGGCGATGAACGCCTGAAACTCGGCTAGATTGACCGGTGCGAGCATCCGCAGGCGCGGCCGCGCCGTAAATGTCAGTGGAGCCATTAGGACAAGAAAATAATGACCGCCGCTACGATCGCCACGACGGAGACCCGCGCGACAATTCACCCGCGCTGGGTACGCGTCTGTCACTGGATCAATGCCTTGGCGATACTGGTGATGATCGGATCCGGCTGGCAGATATACAACGCGTCGCCCTTGTTCGACTTTGTCTTCCCGCGGCAGATCACGCTTGGCAACTGGCTGGCCGGCGCGTTGCTGTGGCATTTCGCGGCCATGTGGATCCTGGTGATCAACGGCATTGTCTATGTCACTCTCGGCATCGTCACCGGACGTTTCCGCCGCAAACTTTTCCCGATTCGTCCAGTCGAGGTGTTCGCAGACCTGAAAGCCGCGCTGACGTTCAAGCTCGCCCATGACGATTTCTCGCGTTACAACGCCGTGCAAAAGCTGCTTTATACCGGCGTGATCCTGGCGGGGATTGTCATCGTGCTTTCCGGTCTGTCGATCTGGAAGCCGATCCAGCTTCAGGAACTGACAGCTTTGTTCGGGGGATATGATGCAGCACGGTACGTACATTTCTTCGCAATGGTTGCGATCGTCGGCTTTCTTGTCGTGCATGTCGCGCTGGCATTGATCGTGCCAAAGAGTTTGCGTGCAATGATCATCGGACGCTAGGGAGATAGGCATGCGTCAACGCAAGATTATTCCCGGCGTCGATCCAAAACTCCTGATCAAGGACGCCGCGAAATTAATGCCAGATGCGAGCCGGCGCAGCTTTCTGCGCGGTGCGGCAAGCCTTGGGGCGCTTACTTTCCTGACCGGCTGCGACATTATCGATGGCGAGACTGCCGAAGGCGTGCTGCGCAAGATTTCGGAGTTCAACGATGGTGCGCAGGCGGCGCTGTTCAGCCCCACCAAGCTCGCGCCGACTTATCCCGAAAGCGCGATCACCAGGCCGTTCCCGTTCAATGGCTATTATGACGAGGACGAGGCCCCCGTTGTTGATGGCAAGACCTACAAACTGGAAATTGCCGGCTTGGTCGAGAACAAGAAGCCCTGGACACTCGACGAGTTGTATGCGCTCCCCGAAGTCTCGCAAATTACCCGGCACGTATGCGTTGAAGGCTGGAGCGCCATCGGATCCTGGCAGGGGGCGACCCTGTCGGAATTCCTCAAGCGCATTGGTGCCGACACGCGGGCAAAGTACGTGTGGTTCCAATGTGCGGAGGGCTACAGCAATACCATTGACATGCCGACAGCGTTGCATCCGCAGACGCAGATGACATTCAAGTTCGCCAACCAGATTTTGCCGCGCGCCTACGGTTTTCCGATGAAGATCCGGATGCCGACCAAGCTGGGCTTCAAAAATCCAAAATACGTGGTGGCGATGGAAGTCACCAACACCGACAAGGGCGGTTACTGGGAAGACAAGGGCTACAACTGGTTCAGCGGCTTGTAGCTGCGGGTGCCGCCACGAACGGTGTCGAAGTTGCCGGGCCGATTGATGCGGTAGCTTGCGCTGTCGAGCGGGAGGCGCAACCGCGGGTTAGTCGGTCGCTTCAGATCTTTTGCCGTCGGGCACGTCGGTGATCAGGCGCGCACCTCGCTGGAAAGTGATGTAGTCCCAGAACCAGTTGAACGCCACCACGAAACGGTTGCGCAGCCCGATCAGAAAATAGATGTGCGCCACGCTCCAGAACACCCAGCCGAGGAATCCTTTCAATTCGAGCGCGCCGAATTTCACCACCGCGGCTCGGCGGCCGATCGTCGCCAGCTCGCCGAGATGCATGTAACGAAACGGCTTTTGCCGCTCGCGGCCCGCAATGCGGGCTGAAATCAGTTTGCCAACATACTTGCCCATCTGCTTTGCGGCGGGGGCAATTCCCGGCACCGGCTGACCCCTGCTGTCGGCAACCGCCGCCGTATCGCCGACGACGAAAATCTCCGGATGCCCGGGTACCGACAGGTCGGGCCCGACTTTGACCCGACCGGCCCGATCGGCCTCCGCATTGAGCCAGAGCACCGCCGGCGAGGCCGTCACGCCTGCCGCCCAGATCACAGTGCCAGCGTCGATGCGTCCATTTTTGAGGTCGACACCATTCGCGTCGCATTTGGTGACCAAAGTGTCCGTCTGCACTTCCACGCCGCTGCGCGTTAGCGTGCGCAACGCATAGTCCGAAAGGCTGGGCGGGAAGGTTGGCAGCAACCGCGGCCCCGCTTCGACCAGCACGATGCGCGCGGAACGCGGATCGATGCGGCGAAAATCGGCGGCAAGCGTCTGCCCCGCAACATCCGCAATTGCACCGGCCATCTCGACACCAGTAGCGCCGCCGCCAACAATTACGAAAGTCAGCAGCCGCCGCCGCTGCTCTCGATCGTGCGTCAGCTCGGCAAGCTCAAAGGCGATCAGGATGCTGCGACGGATGCGCGTTGCATCCTCGATGCGCTTCAGGCCCGGGGCAAATTTCGACCATTCGTCGTGACCGAAATAGGAATGCGTCGCGCCCGTCGCGATGATCAGGTAGTCGTAGGCTATTTCACCGTATTGCGCCCGAACAACTTTCTTTTCCGGGTCGATGCCCCGCACTTCCTCCATCAGCACCGTGGCGTTGCGCTGGGGGCGCAGGATGTGACGGATCGGCCATGCAATGTCAGCCGGGGACAAAGCCGCGGTCGCCACCTGATAAAGCAGCGGCTGGAAACAATGATGATTGTGCCGGTCGATGACGATTACATCGGCCTCTGCACGCCTGAGCGCCTTGGCTGCTTCAAGCCCGCCAAAGCCGGCCCCGATGATCACAACTCTGGGCTTCACCGATGACACGATACCTCCGCGATTGGCGTACTGGTCCAGTGTCGGCTCATGCATAGCGGTTGCCAAGTCTCCGGCGAGGCTTTAGCAATCCGCGCAACAAATTCCTGCGAGGTAAGGCGTATGGCGACCCACAATCTCCTGCTTCTCCCCGGCGACGGCATCGGCCCCGAAGTCATGGCAGAGGTAAGACGCGTCATCGATTTCTTCAACAAAAAGGGTCCCGATAGGTTCAACTCGGAAGAAGCGCTGGTCGGGGGTTGCTGTTACGATGCGCACGGGGTGGCGATCACCGACGCCACAATGGAGAAAGCAAAATCCGCCGACGCGATAATCTTCGGCGCGGTTGGCGGACCGAAATGGGACAAGGTGCCTTACGACGTTCGGCCCGAGGCCGGGTTGCTTCGGCTACGCAAGGACCTCGCGCTGTTTGCCAATATCCGCCCGGCCATCGTTTATCCCGCGCTGGCAGATTCTTCTTCCCTGAAACGCGAGGTCGTTGAAGGTCTCGACATCATCATTTTGCGCGAACTGACGGGCGGCGTCTATTTCGGAGAGCCGAAGACGATCACCGATCTCGGCAATGGACAGAAGCGCGCCATCGATACGCAGGTCTACGATACCTACGAGATCGAGCGCATCGGCCGCGTGGCCTGCGAACTTGCACGCAAGCGGCGGAACAAAGTTACCTCGATGGAAAAACGCAACGTGATGAAAACGGGCGTGTTGTGGAACGAGGTGATGACGCAGATGCACGGGCGCGAGTTCAAGGACGTGCAGCTCGAGCACATGCTGGCCGATGCCGGCGGCATGCAGCTGGTGCGCTGGCCCAAGCAATTCGACGTGATCGTCACGGACAATCTGTTCGGCGACGTGCTGTCCGATATTGCCGCCACCTTGACCGGCTCGCTCGGCATGTTGCCGTCCGCATCTCTGGGGGAAGTCGATCCCAAGACCGGCAAGCGCAAGGCGCTCTATGAGCCCGTGCATGGATCGGCGCCTGACATCGCAGGGAAGGGCATCGCCAATCCTATTGCCATGATCGCGTCCTTCGGGATGGCTTTGCGATATTCATTCAATCTCGGAAAGCAGGCTGACTGGATCGATCAGGCCATCTCTGCCGCTCTCGCCAAGGGCCTGCGCACCGCCGACATCAAGTCGGAGGGCACCAAGGTCGTGACAACTTCTGACATGGGTTCCGCAATTCTTGCTGAGCTCGAACGATTCGCTGCCTAGGCGATCAACGAATCCAGAAAGAAAAACGCGGCCCGTGGCCGCGTTTGTGTTTCAGTATCCGAGCCAGGGATTGTTCCTGCTCGGCAAGGTCCAGGGTCCTGGCAGCGCCGATTGCGTGTTCAGCAATCCCGCCGACGTATTGTTGATCACGCTTCCGGCGCGCTGGTTTGGATTCTCGATGTAACCGGTATTGCGCACGTTGTCGCCCGGCAAACTCTCGGTGCCGGGATCGAGAAAAGAGCGCCTCTGAATGATGATGCGGGTGCGCGTGCGCCCGTCTTCGTCGCGGCTGATCTGAATGGTGCGATCGCGATTGTAGACCACTGTCTGCCGCCTGGTCTGGTTGGTCTGGGCATCCGACGGCCCAGCCGGCAAGGCCAAGGCTCCGATCAGAACGAACGTTGCGCCGACAGCTTTAAACTGCATGGGGTCCTCGACCTTTACCAATGTCGAAACGCAGTGTAACCGGGTTCCGTTTCATGCAATAGGCCAAATAATTGAAATTTTGCGTAAAAAGGTGGGCCCGGCGCGGGACAACCAGCCATTTGCACCAGCTATTCTGATTCCGGTCGAGCGGGCCAACAGCTTCCCTGAGCTTGCGTCGTCCGGCGCGCCGTGATCTCGCGATCCATCTTTGTGACGGCATCGCCAAGACCGGGAAAAAGAATCCCGATGCAGTCCACGCGATGGCGAACGTCGTAAAGACCCTCGACCTTTTCCGGACCGGACGCTAGCCTCAAACAAAACATTGGTCCTATGTGAGGGCCAAAGGACAGAACAACCGTCCTAACGAAACGCCAGGTTTAGGGAGACGACGGCTATGAGCGGGCAAAAGGAACGTTCAATCGAGGAGCTTTATCGCGACGATCCCGAAAGAGCCGATGCCCTTGTCTTCGGACGAGAGACTGGGCCAAATCGGCGCGGATTTCTCGGTGGAGCGGGACTTGCAACGATGTGCGCGGCCGTCGGCGCCACGATTCCATTTTCGGACGAAATGCCGGCTGGCTTGATCCCGATTGCCATGGCGCAAACTGCCGCGCCGCCTCCTGCCTCCGCTCCGGCTACAGCAAAGGCACCCCAATTCCTCAAATTTCCAGGCAAGAATGAGAAGCTGGTCCTGCTTGGCGAGAAGCCGCTGGTGGCGGAGACGCCTGAAAGCCTGCTCGACGATGCGACCACGCCGGTCGACAAATTTTATATTCGCAACAATGGTCAGATTCCGGAGGAGACCAAGGACGCCGACAAGTGGAAAATTACTGTCGACGGTGAGGTCAACCAAAAGCTTGAACTGACGGTTGGCGACCTGAAGGCGAAGTTCAAGCCGGTGACCCGGCGTATGGTTCTGGAATGCGGCGGCAACGGGCGTTCGTTCTTTACCCCGCAGGCGCGCGGCAACCAATGGACCAATGGCGGTGCGGGTTGCGCGGAATGGACTGGCGTGCGGGTGGCCGATGTGCTCAAGGCGGCCGGAGTAAAGCCCTCTGCCGTCTTCAGCGGTCACTATGGCGCCGACCCGCACCTGTCAGGCGATGCCAGCAAGCCGGCGCTCTCGCGCGGCGTGCCGATCAAAAAATTGATGGATGAGAACAACCTGATCGTCTGGGCGATGAACGGGCAGCCATTGCCGAACATCCACGGCTTTCCGGTGCGCCTTGTGATCGCCGGTTGGCCGGGCTCGGTTTCGGCGAAATGGCTTAACCGCATCTGGGTGCGCGACAAGTATCACGACGGTCCCGGCATGGGACAGACATCGTATCGCGTCGCCATCAAGCCAATGATCCCGGGCGAAAAGCCCGATGAGAGCAATTTCCGCGATCTTGAATCAATGCCGGTACGATCGATCATCACCACCCCGGCGAACGGCACAAAATTGCCCGCAGGAACCAAAGAGGTGCAATTACGGGGCGCCGCCTGGGCCGGCGACTACACGGTCAAGCAAGTGGATATTTCCACGAACTTCGGTGCGACCTGGTCCAAGGCCAAACTTGAAAATCCGAAGAACAAATACGATTGGCAGCGCTGGACCGCCACGGTGAAATTGCCTTCCGACGGCTATTTCGAGATCTGGACGCGAGGTACCGACTCACGCGGCATCATGCAGCCGCACGTAGCGGGTTTCTGGAATCCGCAAGGCTACGGTGGCAATCCAATGCACCGCATCGCGGTCCTTGTTGGGTGAACTCACCAGCGCGTCTCTTCATGTGGCGACTAAGGCCTTTGCTTCTCGTGGTCGCACTTCTCACCTGGGCGGCTGGCCTCGCTCAAGCGCAGAAGTTCACTCCGCGCGATGAAAGCCCGGAGGAGTTTCCCCCCGGGCCAGGACGCGAAGAAACATTCTATTCTTGCACCGCATGTCATGGCTTCAAGCTGGTCGCTGCGCAAGGCATGAATCGCCGGCAATGGGAAGAGACGCTCACGGTTATGACAGCAAAGCACGGCATGCCCAATCTGGAAGGCAACGACCGTGAACTGGTGCTGAACTATCTCGCGACCGCTTATCCCCCGCGCAGACCGGCAGGCGGTTGGCAGAATCCATTTCTCAACCGCTGACCTGCCGCTTAGCGTGCGGAGCGGCGGGATTCCAGCTTTCCGGTGGATGCACGGGAGTGATGGCACCGATCACTTTCGGCGATTGAAAAAATACGAGGCCACTGTGGAAAGCGCCGCGGCGGCGCCCAGATATGCGAGGAAGCGCACACGCTGGAGGACAGTTCATTACGCCATGAGCGCAGGGCCGGATGCAGGTTTGCCGGCAAGTACCGTTGTGTTGAAGGCTGTTCTCGCCTAGAAGCGCTGCCATCCGGGTGCGCTTCGCCGGCCGGTAAACGGTAATTTATTCTGGAGCGTTAACAATGGGTTACAAGGTCGCTGTGGTAGGCGCCACCGGCAATGTTGGGCGTGAGATGCTCGACATTCTGGCCGAGCGCGATTTCCCCGCCGACGAGGTTGTCGCCGTCGCATCGCGGCGAAGCCAGGGCGTTGATTGCTCGTTCGGCGACAAGACGCTCAAGGTCAAGGCGATCGACCATTTCGATTTCTCGGACGTCGACATCTGCCTGATGTCGGCCGGCGGTGCGGTGTCAAAGGAATGGTCGCCGAAGATCGCCGCGCAAGGCGCCGTCGTTATCGACAACTCCTCGGCGTGGCGAATGGATCCGGATGTGCCGCTGATCGTGCCTGAAGTGAATGCCGATGCAGTGTCCGGGTTCACCAGGAAAAACATCATCGCCAATCCAAATTGCTCGACCGCGCAACTCGTCGTCGCGCTCAAGCCGCTGCACGACAAGGCCACGATCAAGCGCGTCGTGGTCGCGACATATCAATCCGTTTCAGGCGCCGGCAAGGAAGCGATGGACGAGCTGTTCTCGCAGAGCAAGGCGGTGTTCACGCTCGATGAAGTGGAAGCGAAGAAGTTTTCCAAGCGGATTGCATTCAACGTGATTCCGCACATCGATGTTTTCATGGAAGACGGATACACCAAAGAAGAATGGAAGATGGTGGTCGAGACCAAGAAGATTCTCGATCCCAAGATCAAGATCACCGCGACCTGCGTTCGCGTGCCGGTATTCGTCGGCCATTCGGAAGCGGTCAACATCGAGTTTGCGCAGTCGATTACTGCCGACGAGGCGCGCGAAATTTTACGCAACGCCCCGGGGTGCCTGGTCATCGACAAGCGCGAGGACGGCGGCTACGTCACTCCCTATGAGTGCGTTGGCGAGGATGCAACCTATATCAGCCGTATCCGAGAGGATGTGACGATCGAAAACGGACTCCAGATGTGGATCGTATCGGACAACTTGCGCAAGGGTGCGGCGCTTAACGCGGTCCAGATCGCCGAATGTCTGGTCAATCGCAAGCTCATCCAGGCGAAGCGCCGGGCGGCGTAGCCGATGAAGCTTGTTTCAATCGCCGGAACGATTATTGGCTGTTAGAAGCGGGGCTGGGCGAACATCCTTGCATGATCGTCACGGGCGATCTGCGTGAATTCTCCATTGGTCGGATCGCGCACCGAAAGCTCGCCGGTGGCGACGCCGAAATATGCGCCATGGACCATGACTTTCGCGCGTTCGATCAGGCTGCGCAGGCGCGGAAAGGTCATCAGGTTATCAAGGCTGTTGACGATATTCGCCTGCTCGAGCCGTCTCAGATAGTCTGCCGGTGACAGACCACCGCGTGGCCCCACTCTTTCTGCTGCGGGGGTCATCAGCTTCATCCAGTTTCCGATGAAATCGCCGGGCGACAGCGGCTCGGCATCTTCGGCGAAAGCCTTGACACCTCCGCATTGCGCGTGCCCGAGCACGACGATGTGCCTGACTTTGAGGGCGCCAACTCCAAATTCGAGCGCGGCCGAAACGCCGTGGGCACGTTCGTCCGGAGCAAAGGGTGGCACAATGTTCGCCACGTTGCGGACGACGAACAATTCGCCCGGACGCGCATCAAAAATGACTTCAGGGGACACCCGCGAATCGCAGCAGCCGATCACCATGATCTGCGGCGACTGCCCGCTTTCGGCGAGGCTCCGATATCGATCTTGTTCGTGACGCAGTCGGCCAATGAGAAAGGCGCGGTATCCGTCGATCAATTGCTGAGGAAATGGCATGGCACGCCGCTGCGAGGAAGGCACAAGGGTTCACACAATCATGCCCAGATTGCCATTGGCAATCCGTGGCGGTCGAGCGGCGGTGGATCGGGAAAACGCTGCGCCTGTCCGGCATGAATGCGCCGGGCGACAGCGGCACAGGCGATTGCATCGATGAGATCGTCAGTGGCCGCGCCTCTCGGCGGTGCAAGCGTCAGCGCGAGCGGCAGACCGGCCAGAGCCAGCAGTTCCCGCCGCAAAATGAGACCAGGCTCGTAGGGCCGACTTTTTACTTTTTTCGCCTCTGCAAGCGGTCGCCCGCCGTTCAGGCGCCAGAACGCCAATTCCGGATGGACCTCGAAAACGCGCGTCGCGAGTTCTGGATTGGCCCGCAGGATCGCATCGACCTCGCGGACCTTCGGGGAGATGTTGAACAATTGCCTGGACACTTTGCGTGGCGGTTGCGAGGTGGCGAGCGCGGCGTGACAAGCGGCGACATAGTCAGGGGCGTAGATCGCGGTTCGCGAAGGAACCGAGAACACCGAGGATTGACGCTGCCCGAGCAAAGGCCTGACGGCATTCTCGGCAGCGCGGCCGCCGTGACCCGCTCTTTCGGGCAGCCCGATCGGAATGTCGACGGCGACGATCGCGGGCATCCGCGGTGCGGCGAGCACGTCGGCAAAATTCGCATTAACGGCGACGACGCAGTCGTCGCCAGTCGGCCGGACGAAAGCGGCAATCCAGCCACCCGGGCAGCCGTCAACCCCCGCCAACCACACGTCTCTTGCAGTCTCACCCATCGGCCAGACAGTGGCACGGCCGTTGTGCCAACGGTAGGCTGGAGATGAGCAGGGGAGGCACACCAATGACGATCCGCCCGCGCCGGAGCGTCCTCTACATGCCAGGCTCCAATGCCCGCGCGCTCGAAAAGGCAAAGACGCTGCCCGCCGACGGGGTAATCCTCGACCTAGAGGACTCGGTAGCGCCCGAAGCCAAGGAGGCCGCGCGACAGCAGGTGGCTGACGCAGTGAAGGCCGGTGGCTTTGGCGCGCGCGAAATCTTTATCCGCGTCAACGGCGTCGATACGCCCTGGCATGCCGACGATCTTGCCGCCGCGGCTCACGCCGCCCCCAACGCGATTCTGGTTCCGAAGGTCTCGAGCGCCGACACCCTGGAACTGATCGGCCGCCGGCTGCTCGACATGGCGACTGACCACAAGACGCGGGTCTGGGCGATGATCGAGACGCCGCTCGCCATTTTTAACATCCTCTCGATCGCCCAGGCCGCCAGCGATTCCGAGACCCGCCTCTCCGGCTTCGTGATGGGCACCAACGACCTTGCCAAGGATACGCGCGCGCGTCTGGTCCCTGGCAGGGCGCCGATGGTGCCATGGCTTTCCATGTGCGTGGCGGCAGCGCGCATTTATGGCATTGAGATTCTCGACGGCGTTTACAACGACATTGGAAATGCCGATGGGTTTGCCGCCGAATGCGCCCAGGGCGTCGAGCTCGGTTTTGATGGCAAGACGCTGATTCACCCGAGCCAAATCGAACCTTGCAATAGTGCGTTTTCGCCGACGCCCATCGAGGTTGAACAGGCGCGCAAGGTCATCGCGGCGTTCGATCTGCCGGAGAACAAGGGCAAGGGCGTGGTTTCGATCGATGGCCGCATGGTCGAGCGGCTGCACGCGGAGATGGCGCGGCGAACGGTCGCCATTGCCGAGGCAATCGCACGCTCTGCATGAAAATTCGAAACTAAATCATCGCGGTATACAGGTGTTCAGCGCGACAAAAAGCCGTTCCGACGCAATAGTTTAGAATGTTTTTAAAAAGCAGTTTTATTTTGACTCCGCGTCATGCACCCGGTAGCGAATACCCAGATAAGGGTGCCTGATGATTGTCTGTTCCTGCAACGTATTGAGCGATCAAGAAGTGCGAAGCGCGGCGAGCGCCGCAGCGCGCCGGTCGACGAGCCATGTCTATGGCTGTCTTGGTTGCAGCGCCCAGTGCGGACGGTGCGCTCGCACCATTCGCAAGATCATCGATGAAACGCTCAATGGTGCGAAGGTCGGCTGCCCGGTCGGTTGCGTGTGCGCGATGCACGCTGCGGATGCGCTTTAAAACAACTGTTGTCTGGAGATATGCGAGCGCACCGGCTCTGGCAGCGGCCCGCATATTTTTGCTAGCGTCGCGGCGCGGCGTCGACTTGGTTTGGTGCCCCGTAACAGGAGCCGGTCATGAAAGGTGACGCAAGGGTCATCGAGTTTCTCAACAAGGCGCTTCGCCATGAGCTGACCGCCGTCAACCAATACTGGCTGCACTACCGGCTGCTTGACAATTGGGGATACAAGGACTTGGCAAAGCAATGGCGCAAGGAATCGATCGAGGAGATGGAGCATGCCGACAAGCTGGTCGAGCGCATCATTTTTCTCGATGGTTTCCCAAACATGCAGGTGCTTGACCCGCTGCACATTGGACAGAACGTGAAAGAGGTGCTGGACTGCGATCTCGCCGCCGAGATGTCGGCCCGCGAGCTTTACCAGGAAGCCGCAACGCATTGCCATGCCGTCAAGGACTACGTCACACGCGATCTGTTCGAAAAGTTGATGTCGGATGAAGAACATCACATCGATTTCCTCGAGACCCAGCTCGATCTCGTCGGCAAGCTCGGCCTCGAGCTCTACGCGCAGCATCACATCGGCGAAATGGGCGAGGAAAGCGAAGATTGAGGTCCGATGCTGGCCGCCAAGCTTGTGGCTCAGCATTTCCGCGACCGGCATGCGGCTCGCACGACTGGCTTGCATGACGAACCCTTCAACCAGGTTACGCGTTGTCGCTGCGTATCTCGCGGAGGGATTTTGCCATGGCCGAAATTCAGGAAGGCAATCGCGTTGTCACCCAAATCACGACAGTGAAGTTTACGCCCGACAAGCAGGATGAGGTGCTCAATCTCATGACCGAGCGCGCGCGCTTTATGGCGACGCAGCCCGGCTTCGTTTCCATTGCTCTCCATCGCAGCAAGGATGGCACTCACGTGGTCAATTACGTGCAGTGGCGTGATGCCGATTCACTCGCAGCCGCACACCATTCGCCGGAGTTCCGCAAGAAGTGGCCGCAATTTGGAAAGATTGCCGACGAGATCGAGCCGTCCCTTTACGACATCGTTCACGTTGAAGCGGCCTGACGTCGGCTACAGCCACGGGCGAGCGGCGGTGGTCTTCTGCTCGAAGTTTTCGATCTTGCCCTGCTTTTGTTGCGTCAGTCCGATGTCATCAAGTCCATTGAGCAGGCAATGCTTGCGGTGCGGGTCGATCTCGAAATGGACGACACCGCCGTCCGGGCCACGGATTTCCTGCCTCTCGAGATCGATTGTCAGTGTTGCGTTGGCGCCGCGCTCGGCATCGTCGAACAGCTTCTCAAGATCTTCGGGCGACACGCGGATCGGCAACAAGCCATTCTTGAAGCAGTTATTATAGAAGATGTCGCCGAACGACGTTGAGATCACGCAGCGGATGCCGAAATCCATCAGCGCCCATGGCGCGTGCTCGCGCGACGACCCGCAGCCGAAGTTGTCACCCGCGACCAGGATCTTGGCCTTCCGATAGGCCGGCTTGTTGAGCACGAAATCCGGGTTTTCGTTGCCATCGTCCTTGTAGCGTTGCTCGGAGAAAAGACCCTTGCCGAGCCCGGTGCGCTTGACCGTCTTCAGGTACTGCTTCGGAATGACCATGTCGGTGTCGACATTGATGATGTTCAGCGGCGCGGCGACGCCCTCGAGGGTGGTGAATTTCTCCATGCTTTTCTCCGGCGTCACCTGCAGGCCAGTTTGGAATGCTTCTGTTTCATAAGGCGTCCGGTGTTCTGGTCAATAGCAGGTTCGACGTCGGAGATCAGATATGCAAATTTTGATGACCACGCTGCTCGTGGTTCTGGGGCTCTCAAGCCCGGCAAGCGCATCCGATGACGGGACCTGGTGCTACCGTGACTTTGGCGCGACGCGAAGCACCAATTGCTCATTTTATTCTGCCAGGCAGTGCCTGATCGTTGCCGGAACCTTCGGCGGGATATGCGAGCGCAACAACCCGCCACCGCCGCCAAACAGGAAGGACAAGCGCAAGGCGGTCTGAAAGTTCAGGCGGACGCGCGTTCGTCACGCTTGAACCTGGATTCCCGCACCAGGTTGCAGACCTGCACGCTGTATTCGGAATAGTAAATTTCACGCGCTTTTTTCTGCGCGGCACGATGCTCCGGATTCATGCGCCAGGCCCGCATGCCTTCCTCATGCTCGAATTCGACGATCGTCACCCGCTCACCATCGTCGGCGAAAAAACCTTTGTGCGAGATGTACCCGGGCATGGTTTTGGCCAACTCGATCATGCGGTCGACCAGGGCAACGTACTCTTCGCGCACGTTTGGCATCAGGCGCGAGCGGAAAACGGTCACGATCATGGCGAGTCTCCCTGCGGCGTATGCTGATCTGGCCGTCGCCTGTCGGCCAATTCCAATTTTAAATGAGCGCCATCGATTTTGGCGATTCGAGCACTATTCCACGCTGGCCTCGATCGCCTCCATGTCTTCATCCGACAGCCCGAAGTGGTGGCCGATCTCGTGCACAAGCACGTGGGTGACGATTTCACCCAACGTATCGTCGTGTTCGGCCCAATAGTCGAGGATGGGGCGACGGTAAAGCCAGATCATGTTGGGCATCAGTTCAGGCGTGCTCTCCGACTGAAAAGGCAAGCCGACCCCCTGGAACAGCCCCAACAGGTCGAATTCGCTCTCAGCCTGCATCGAATCGAGGACCTCGGAGGTGGGGAAGTCCTCAACCCGGATGACAAGGCCTTGGCACAGTTTTCGAAAATGGTCGGGCAGGCGGGCGTAGGCTTCCTGGGCTAATCCTTCGATGTCGCCCAAGGAAGGTGCCGCGGAAGTTCGCCAATCGAATTGGGCTTTCATGACGGTGTTGTAGGGGAGGTTTTCAAGCCAACCAAGCCGTTGACGGCACGCCCCCTAATGCGCGACGTTTGATGGCGGGGACGGATTGACGATGCTCAGGTCTGCGGCCAGTTTGGCGCCACTCGGTTTGATTTGCGGCCTTGTCCTTGGCGCGGTCACGCCAGCATCGGCCGATTCCGCCGGCTGCGGCAAGCGCGGGTTTGGGCCCGACACATCGTGCATCGCTCAAACCACGACCCAGGAGTTGTCGGCACAGACGCGGAGGCGTACGCGCGTCACCATCTACCGCGGCCGCGTTTCCTTGCCGCCCAATGCCGTGCGGCAATGCCGCTCATGGCTGGCGAGGGAATATCGTGTCAGCGGTCCGGTCATCGTCCCGCAAATGTACTGCTGGTGGGAATACTAGATACGCAATGCAAAAGGCTCCCGGTAAGGGACCTTCGATAATCGTGTCTCCGCGACGCTATTTCCAGTCCCGAACATCGACGAAATGTCCGGCGATCGCGGCAGCGGCGGCCATCGCGGGCGACACAAGATGAGTCCGTCCCTTGTATCCTTGGCGGCCTTCGAAATTGCGGTTCGAAGTCGACGCGCACCGCTCGCCGGGCGCAAGCTTGTCCGGGTTCATCGCAAGGCACATCGAGCAGCCTGGCTCGCGCCACTCGAATCCGGAAGCCTTGAAAATCTTGTCGAGACCTTCCGCTTCCGCCTGCATTTTCACCAGGCCTGACCCAGGTACGATCATGGCGTTGACGTTTGCGTTGACCCGTTTGCCGTCGACAATGCGCGCGACTTCGCGCAGGTCCTCGATGCGCGAATTGGTGCATGAGCCGATGAATACACGGTCGAGCCTGATGTCACTGATTTTTTCGCCGCCCTTGAGGCCCATGTAGTCGAGCGAGCGTTCGGCAGCGGATCGCTTCTTTTCGTCCTGAATCTCGGACGGTACAGGAACTTTGCCGGTGATCGAGGTCACCTGCTCTGGACTGGTGCCCCAGGTGACAAGCGGCGGAAGCTTGGCTGCGTCGAGCCGTATCTCGCGGTCGAAATACGCGCGGTCGTCGGAACGCAATGTTTCCCAATAGCGCATGGCCTCGTCCCAGGCCTTGCCCTTGGGCGCCTTTGGCTTGTCCTTGAGATAGGTGAAAGCTTTCTCGTCGGGTGCGACGAACCCAGCTTTGGCGCCGCCTTCCACCGACATGTTGCAGATGGTCATGCGTCCTTCGATCGAGATCGAACGGATCGCCTCGCCTGCATATTCCAGCGCGTAACCTGTGCCGCCGGCAGTGCCGATCTCGCCGATGATGGCAAGGATAATGTCCTTGGCTGTCACGCCTGCTGGCAATTTGCCATCGACGACGGCGCGCATGTTCTTTGACTTCTTCTGGATCAGCGTCTGCGTCGCGAGCACATGCTCGACTTCCGATGTGCCGATGCCGTAGGCGAGCGCGCCGAACGCGCCATGCGTCGCCGTGTGGCTGTCGCCGCACACAATCGTCGTGCCGGGTAACGTGAACCCCTGCTCGGGGCCGATGATGTGAACAATGCCCTGACGCTTGTCGTACTCGTTGAAATATTCGATTCCGAAGTCCTTGGCATTCTTTGCCAGGGCGGCGATCTGCTCGGCGCTTTCCGGATCGGGATTTGGTTTGGTGCGGTCGGTCGTCGGCACGTTGTGATCGACAACGGCGAGCGTCTTGTCCGGTGCGTGCACCTTGCGGCCCGCTGCGCGCAGGCCTTCAAACGCCTGAGGCGAGGTGACCTCATGCACCAGATGGCGATCGATGTAGATTAGGCAAGTGCCATCTGGTTGTTCGTCCACCAGGTGATCGTCCCAGATTTTGTCGTAAAGCGTACGCGGGTTCATGGCTTGATACTTTGCTCAGAGAAAGGGAATTAGGCTTGCAACCAGCGTGGCCGATTAAAGTCCCGCCTGCACGGCTGTCAGCCGGCCGAAAAATCGCCACGGCAACCGCCTGTGATCAACCAGAATGATCCGCTGAGCTCTGGAAACCATAAACGTTATATAGCCAATCGATCCGCCTTCGACAACGAACCCACGGATCGCAAAAAAGGGGCCGCGTGCGGCCCCTTTGTTATATCGTAAGTGATCCGAACTATTCCGGGGCCACCTCAGCGCCTTCGGGACCGCCGGCACCCTGCGCCTCGGAGATGCGCGCTTTTTTGCCGCGCAGTCCGCGCAGGTAATAGAGCTTGGCGCGCCGCACCTTGCCGCGGCGCAAGACGCGGATCGAGTCGATCATCGGCGAGTAAAGCGGGAACACGCGCTCGACGCCCTCGCCGTAGGAGATTTTGCGTACGGTGAAGTTTTCGTTGATTCCGCTGCCTGAACGGCCGATGCAAACGCCCTCGTAGGCCTGCACGCGGGTCTTGTCGCCTTCGATGACCTTGACGTTGACGAGAAGGGTGTCACCCGGCTGAAAGTCGGGAATTTCCTTCCCGGCCGAAAGCTTCTCGATTTGCTCTTTTTCGAGCTCCTGAATGATGTCCATTATGGATTCTCCGTCGGCAGCGCCAGCAACCGGCGCGCGGTCCTGATCTGGTCTGAATGGGTTGGCGCAGCTTGTATTACAAAGCATTCCGCTTGTCACCCTTTCGATTCCGGCCGGTTTTTGGGCGTTTTGCGTGCCTGGTATGCCGCCCATAGGTCGGGACGGCGTTCGGAGGTTAGTCGCTCAGCTTCCGCGCGGCGCCAGTCTCTCACTTTGTTGTGGTCACCTGAGGTAAGTACTTCCGGGATCGGTTCTCCTTCGAAGACCGGCGGTCGGGTGTATTGCGGATATTCAAGCAGTCCGTCTGCAAAACTTTCTTCCGCGGCAGACGCCTCCTTGCCCATGACGCCGGGCAAGAGCCTCACGCAAGCGTCAAGCAGCGCCAGGGCAGCGATCTCTCCACCCGAGAGTACGAAATCGCCGAGCGAGACTTCCTCCATTCTGCGCGCCTTGATGAGCCGTTCGTCGACACCCTCAAAACGGGCGCAGACGATGACGGCTCCCAATCCGCGCGCGAGCTCTGCAACGCGATACTGCGTAAGGCGCATGCCACGCGGACTCATCAACAGGCGTGGCCTCGTGTCGTGCGGCACGGAATCAAGCGCGCGCGCGAGCACGTCCGCCTTCATGACCATGCCGGGTCCGCCGCCCGCCGGCGTATCATCGACAGTGCGGTGCCTGTCGGAGGCATGCGCGCGTATGTCGACGGTGTCGAGCGACCAAATTCCCGACGCAAGCGCCTTGCCGGCAAGGCTTTGCGCCAGCGGACCGGGAAACATCTCGGGGAAAATGGTCAGCACGCTGGCACGCCACATACTCAGTTGTCCTGCGCTTCGATTTCAGTAGGCGGTATAATTACGATTCGCTTCGCTTCGAGATCGACCTTCGGCACGGTCGTTTCGTTGAATGGCAGCATCAGTGGCTCGCTGCTTCCGAGCGGCATGATCTCGATGATGTCGCCGGCACCAAAATTATGGAGCGCATGCACTGTGCCGACCTGGGTACCCTCCGGTGTCACGGCGTCCAGCCCAACCAGATCGGCATGATAGAATGTATCGACTTCCTCGATGTGCGGCAGCCGCGCGCGCGGAATGTACAATTCGAGGTTCCGCAGCTGCTCCGCGGCGCCGCGGCTGGCAACGCCGGCGATGCGAGCTACGAAATGATCTTTCGCCGGGCGCAACGCCTCGATCTCGAAGCGTCGCGTACCGTCATGAGTTTCCAGCGGACCGTAACCTGCGACCGCGGCCGGGTCTTGCGTGAAAGACCAAAGCTTCACTTCGCCGCGCACCCCGTGCGCAGCACCGATACGAGCAACGCAGACACGGTCGGCCACAGCGCGACGCTACGAGCTGTCAGCTCGCGGCCGGCGCGGTTGCGTCGGCGGGCTTCTCTGCCTTGGCGGCCGGCTTGGCCGCGGCTTCCTCGCCTGCCTTCGCGGCCTCTTCTTCCTTGGCTTTGCGTTCCTTGCGCGGGATCGCTTTTTCCGGATTGTTGCGCTTCGGCCGTTTCATGATCCCGGCGGCGTCGAGGAAACGCATGACGCGATCCGACGGCTGCGCACCCTTCTTCATCCAGGCCTGCACCTTTTCGAGATCGAGCCTGAGGCGCTCGGTCTTTTCCTTCGGCAGCAGCGGATTGAAATAACCGAGCCGTTCGATGAAGCGGCCATCACGCGGAGCGCGATTGTCAGCGACCACGACGTGATAGATCGGGCGCTTCTTGGTGCCGGCGCGGGCAAGACGAATAACGAGAGACATTCGATTTCCTTTCAGTGGGAACTGTCATTCCGGCCGAGCGAGCAAAGCGAGCGAGAGCCGGAATCCATAATCCCGGGAGAATGGATTCCGGGTTCGCCTTGCGACGCCGCGGAATGACGATTTGGGGATAAGTTGTCACTTCTTTTTTCCGAAGCCTGGCGGCAGACCGCCAGGCAATCCAGGAAATTTTCCGCCAAGGCCAGGCAGGCCGGGCGTGTTCGGCAGCTTCGGCATCGTCGGAGGCAGCCCGGGCATGCCGGGAGGCAATTGCCCGCCAGGCATGTTCTTCGCCATCTCCGCCAGTTGTTCCGGCGACGGCATGGCGCTGCCTATCCCCATGGCCTGGGCAAGACCTGCAAGCGGGCCGCGTTTGGCTCCGCCCATCATCTTCATCATGTCTGCCATGCCGCGATGCATCTTCAGGAGTTTGTTGATCGTCTCTGGGCTCGTGCCTGACCCGGCTGCGATCCGCCGCTTGCGGCTGGCTTTGAGAATGTCCGGATTGCGCCGCTCCTTCGGAGTCATCGAGTCGATGATCGCGATCTGACGCTTGATCACATTTTCATCGATATTGGCATTGGCAAGCTGGTTCTTCAGCTTGCCAATGCCTGGCAGCATGCCCATCAGACCGCCCAGGCCACCCATGCCCTGCATTTGCACAAGCTGATCGCGCAAGTCGGCGAGATCAAATGCGCCCTTGCGCATCTTCTCGGCGGCCCGCATCGCCTTCTCGGCATCGATGTTGGCGGCTGCTTTCTCAACCAGGGTGATGATATCGCCCATGCCGAGAATTCGGCCGGCAATGCGGCTCGGATCGAAGTCCTCGAGCGCATCGAGTTTTTCGCCAGTGCCGATCAGTTTGATTGGCTTTCCCGTCACTGCGCGCATGGATAGTGCCGCGCCCCCTCGGCCATCGCCATCGACGCGGGTGAGCACGATGCCGGTCAGGCCCACGCGTTCATCGAATGAGCGTGCGAGATTAACGGCGTCCTGGCCGGTCAGCGCATCAGCGACCAGGAGCACCTCGTGCGGATTGACCGCGCGCTTGACCTCGGTCGTTTCGCTCATCATCGCCTCGTCGAGCGTCGTGCGACCGGCCGTATCGAGCATCACCACGTCGTAACCGCCAAGTTTTGCCGCCTCGATTGCGCGCCGCGCGATTTGTGATGGAACCTGCCCCTCGACCACAGGCAGCGTATCGATTTGTGCGTCGCGGCCAAGAACGGCGAGCTGCTCCATTGCCGCGGGACGCCGCACGTCAAGCGAAGCCATCAGCACCTTGCGGCGCTGCCTGTCCGTCAGCCGTCTGGCCAGCTTCGCAGTGGTGGTTGTTTTGCCGGAGCCCTGCAGGCCCACCATCATGATCGCAATCGGTGGCGCGGCGTGGAGATCGATACCCTGGCTGTCGGCGCCAAGTGTCGCGACCAGTTGGTCATGCACGATCTTGACCACCATCTGGCCAGGCGTGACCGATTTCATCACCTCGACGCCGACCGCCTGTTTTTTCACGCCTTCGGCAAAGCTGCGGGCAACGTCGAGCGCGACATCGGCCTCAAGCAAGGCTCGGCGCACTTCGCGCAGCGCGGCGTCGACATCCGCTTCGCTCAGCGCCCCGCGGCGGGTCAGGCGATCAAGAATACCGCCGAGTTTTTCCGACAGGTTGTCGAACATCGTTCTGAAAGTACCTTTGCGCCCGAGGGCGCATCGCGCTGTCGGGCGGTGGCCTCCGGCCTCTCATGGACCGGGCGGCGAGGTTGAATTCCGTCTCTATCGAGAACGCGCGGAACCTAAGGTTGGGGTGTGGCTAAGTCAAGGCGTGCCCATTCAGGGCGTCAATTCGTAACTGACGCTGACGATCGCCCTCAACGTCTGCTCTCCGGGAGCGACGGGAACTGCGCCGGCGCGCATCGCTTGCATTGGGCGCGGCTGCGGTGGGGTAGGACCCTCCTCGCTGATCGAGACCACGTGTCCGAGCTTCGCTCCGGCGGCTCTTGCATAAAGCTCGGCCTTGCGGCGCGCGTCAGCGATAGCGTCATCGCGCGCCTGGTCGAGCAGCTTCGACTGCTCCGATACCACGAATTCAATGCCTGACATTTCGTTCGCCCCCGCGGCGATGGCGCGATCAAGCACCGTGGGCAGGGAATCGATGTCGCGAATTCTGACCGTGACCTGATTGGTTGCCTGGAAGCCGGTCAGACGCGGGGTCCCGCTTTTGTTCGGATCGTACTGCGGCTGAAGTGACAGCCGCGAAGTCTGAATGTCCCGCTCCGCGATGCCGCTGGCCTTGATGGCGGCAAGCACCGAGGTCATCTGCCTTGCGTTTGCTTCGCCAGCCTCTCGCGCAGTTTTCTCCTGGCTGCTGACGCCGATGCGAATTATCGCGGTGTCGGGCGCGACGCCGACCGTTGCCTCGCCGGTTACCGTCACGGTCTTTTCCGCAGCCTGCACCGGCACGACCGTGAGCGCAGCACCAAGCAAAACCAGCAGCACGCGCCAGATTGGCATCACTTCACCGGCACAAATACATTGATTACGAGCTTGTCGGGTGCGGTCTTCACGGGATCCGTGGTGTATTCCTCGATGAACAGGTCTTTGGCCTCCAGCTGCTTGTCGTCGAGATAGTTGGTGATCGCCTCATAGGTCGAGTCCATCGCATCATAGGAGCCGCGATGGACAAACTTGAGCGCCTTGCCGGAAGGCATCGGCCCGACGGCGATGTCTCCCTTTGGCGCATCCTTGGGCGTTTGCACGATTGGCAGGCCCGCCTGATACGAGAATCCGGTATCGTCGGTCTGTGTGTAGATCGTGATGGCGGGACCGGACGGCTTTATGTTCTGCTTGTCCAGATATTCCTGCAGGGATTTGAAGACATCCAC
>Ga0126380_10000066_pt1 | contig 23366 bp, 26 predicted proteins | sample PanSoiMetPlot_26_FD_92544 | JGI IMG/M metagenome (GOLD analysis project Ga0126380, IMG submission 92544) | Tropical forest soil microbial communities from Panama - MetaG Plot_26 | ecosystem: Environmental > Terrestrial > Soil > Tropical forest > Bulk soil | place: Panama | collected 2016-02-17
CCACACCAGGTGGCGAATGCCACCGAGCGTGTGGTGGATCAGCCCCCAGGTGAAGCCGAGCAGGACCAGGCGGCCGATCGCCGTGTCCATGAACCATTGCACCCGGGAATAGGCGTTGGGGCCGGAGGCAGCGGCAACCAGCCACCACACCACCAGGAGCATGCCGAAATAGAGCGCGGCGCCGGTGACGCGGTGGAACCCGGACATCAGGTAGGTCAGCATGAAGCGGTAGATCTGGATGTGCGGCGACAGCGGCCGCGCCACGCGCGCCTTGGTATCGGCCATCGGTGCTCCAATCTCGGGCAAGCGCTGAATCGCTGAGGCGTGCAACGGTTCCTAACCAATGTGGCGAGGCACCGCAATGCGCCGCTGCAGCCGCTGCACCGGACAACGCTTCGCATCTGGCGAATATATGTGCTAGGAAAACAAAGGGAACAATGCGTTTTTGGCGTAAGTTTCCTTCGCAAATGGCGAAGCATGGAGGGTTCCATGCGGTTCGATCTGGCCGACCTCAACCTGTTCCGCCACGTGGTCGACGCGGGCAGCATCACGCATGGTGCCGATCGCGCGCATCTGGCGCTCGCCGCCGCCTCGACGCGCATTCGGCGCATGGAAGAGGCGCTCGGCGCCGCCCTGCTGGTGCGCACGCGCCAGGGCGTCACGCCGACCCAGGCGGGCCGCACGCTGGTGCAGCATGCGCGCACCATCCTGCGCCAGTCCGAGCGCCTGCGTGAGGACCTCGGCGCCTATGCGGGCGGGCTCGCCAGCCAGATCCGGGTGTTGTCCAACACCAACGCGCTCACCGAATTCCTGCCGGAAGCGCTGAGCTCGTTCCTCTCGGCGCATCCCCATGTCGGCGTCGACCTGGAGGAGCGGCTGAGCGACGAGATCGTGGGCCTGATCGCCGAAGGCGTCGCCGACCTCGGCATCATCGCTGGCACGGTCGACGCCGGATCGCTGGAAACCTTTCCCTTCCGCCGCGACCGCTTCGTGCTCGTGGTGTCGCGCGATCACGTGCTCGCCCGCAAGCGGCAGATTGCCTTCGGCGATGTGCTCGACCACGACTTCGTCGGGCTGGACCGCGCCAGCGCGCTGCAGCGCTTCCTCGCCGACAAGGCTGTGCGCGCCGGCCAGCCGCTGCGCCTGCGAGTCCAGCTGCGCAGCTTTGACGCCGTGTGCCGGCTGGTGGAGTGCGACGTCGGCATCGGCATCGTGCCGGAGACCACCTCCCGCTGGGCCACGAAAGCCATGGCGATCGCGGCGGTGCCGCTGGCCGACAGCTGGGCGGTGCGCGATCTCGCCATCTGCGTGCGCAGCTTCGACGACCTGCCGACCCATGCCCGCCAGCTGGTCGAGCACCTGCGCGCCGACGCCTGATCTCGCCTTTTGCTTCGCCCAGGCGTAAGCTTCGAGGCATTGCATGCATGGCGGATCGACGGAATTAGCGTCATGTTCGATCGTCGGTACTGCTGGTGCCTCTGCATCGCGGCCGCGATTGCCGTGCTTTCGGCCGCAGGCCCCACCCATTCGGCCGAAACGTTGAAGCTCCAGCATCAGGGCGCCGAGCGCACGGCCGTGCTCCACCGGCCGGCAGGACTGGCGGAGGCGCCGCGGCCGCTGGTGATCGCCCTCCACGGCCTCGGCGGCACCGGCGAGAACTTCCGCAGCTTCACCGGATTCGACGCCGCCGCCGTCCGCGAGGGATTTGTCGCGGTCTATCCTGACGCGGTCAAACACGCATGGAGCTATGGCCGGCCGATCAACCAGCCGATGCCGAAAGTCGAAAGCGAGACGGTCGACGACGTCGGATTCATCCGCCTGCTGATCGACGACCTGGTGGGCAGAAAGATTGCCGACCCTAAGCGCGTCTATGTCACCGGCATATCGCGTGGCGGCCTGATGACTTTCACGCTGGCCTGCGCACTGGCCGACCGGATCGCTGCCGCCGCCTCCCTCATCAGCGGCATGACCGAATTCCAGCGCGACGATTGCCGGCCGTCGCGACCGGTTCCGATGATGGTCCTCGCCGGGACGAGCGATCGCATGCAAGCGTTTGGCGGCGCGCAAGGCCTCAGGGGCCGCCTCCTGTCGGTAGCGGAGACGATGGATTTCTGGCGCTCTCTGCATGGGTGCACGCGGCGCAGCCCGCGCGCCCTGCCGCACCGCGATGCTTCCGATCAGACGCAAGTCACTGTGGTCGAGTGGAGCGATTGTCGGACCGGAGCCAATCCTCGCCTCTACCGCATCGAAGGCGGCGGACATCAAATTCCGTCGATCAAGGCCGGCGGGAATCCGATGTCCGAGGAAAAGTTCGGTCCTCGCAACCATGACATCGAGACAGCCGAAGAAGTCTGGGCTTTCTTCAAGAGCTTCTCGCTTTCGTCTCACCGCGGGAGCAGCCCCGAATAGAGGCGGAGGGTGGGCACGGCACGTACCCGGCTTCATGATGGGCAAATTCGCGTCGCGCCGTTGCCCACATTCAGCGCTGCAACAGGCGAATTTGTCCACCCTAAAGCGAGATGACTTTTTCTTCGAATCGTCATTTCGCTTTAGCCTATTGTTGGAGCATGATCTTTTCCGAAAACCGGTGCCCACTTTTCGGGATCATGCTCTAAGCGTTCAAATCGGCATGAGCGCCCAATAGTCGAGATCGAGAATCACGGCCGGGTCGTAGTCCTCGCCCAGGCGCGCGGGGAAATCCGCGCACGACCGGTCCTTGGTGGCGATTGTGCGCAGGCGCAAGGCTCCGACGTCGCTGCGCCCCGGCAGCGGGGCCTTGCCCAGCACTTCCGACCAGGCAAACACGGTGTCGCCGGCAAACAGCGGCGCCACGTGACGGCCGCCGTTGATCGCCGCGATGTGGAACGCATTGGCAAGCCCGTTGAACGACAGCGCGCGCGCCAGCGAGATCACGTGCCCGCCATAGATGAGCCGCCGCCCGAACCGGCCCTTGCCCTCGGTGAACTGATTGAAATGGACCCGCGCGGTGTTCTGGTAGAGGCGCGTCGCCATCTGGTGCTCCGCCTCCTCCACCGTCATGCCGTCGACGTGGTCGATCTTCTCGCCCGCCACATAGGCATCCCAGCGGTACGGGCTGCCGGCGAGCGCAACATCGTAGGCGCCGCCGTCGAGCGGCGGACAGGCGGCGCCGAGCGCGTCGGGCGCCAGCGCGGCGGCCAGCTTGGGCACGTGATCGCCCGGCGCCGGCGCCGCCTCGTCGCGTTTGCGCACCATTACCCAGCGCACGTAGTCGAGCACGCGCGCGCCGTCGTGGCGAAAGCCGGTAGAGCGGACATAGACGATGCCGGTCTTGCGGTTGGAGTTCTCCTTCAGCCCGATGATCTCGGATTGGGCGCTGAGCGTCTCGCCGGGATAGACGGGGGCGAGGAAACGGCACTCGGCATAGCCGAGATTGGCCACCGCATTGAGCGAGATGTCTGGCACGGTCTTGCCGAACACGATATGAAACACGGCGAGATCGTCGATCGGCGCGCGCCGGTAGCCGATCGCCTGGGCGAACGGATCTGACGACTGGACGGCGAAGCGGGACCCGTAGAGCGCCGTATAGAGGACGTTGATACCGGCCGTGATGGTGCGCGGCGTCGCGTGCTTGATCACCTGTCCAAGGCGAAAATCTTCGAAAAAATGACCCGGATTGGTCTTGACCATTGGCTTGCGTCGCTGCGTGCGGATCAAATCGAGTTCATGCGGCCGTGTGGGAAACGATGCCGCGCTTCGCACGTTTGTGATACGAGGCCCGGCCATCTCCAGCTAGGATCATAGCATGACGAGCATCGCTACCGACCGTGATCGCGCCTGGACGCCGGCCGCCACCCGCGGCGCCATCCATCCCCTCTGGGTTCGGGTCACGCACTGGATCAACGCCGTCGCCATTCTGGTGATGATCGGCTCGGGCTGGCAGATCTATAACGCCTCGCCGCTGTTCCCCTTCACGTTCCCGCGCGGCATTACGCTGGGCGGCTGGCTCGCCGGCGCCCTGCTCTGGCATTTCGCCGCCATGTGGGTGCTGGCCGTGAACGGGATCGTCTACGTCACGCTCGGCATCGTGACCGGCCGCTTCCGCAAGAAACTGCTTCCGATCCGGGGGCGCCAGCTCGCGGCCGACCTCGGCGCGGCGCTGACGCTGCGGCTCCGGCATGACGACCTGTCGGTCTACAACGCCGTCCAGAGGCTGCTCTACCTCGGCGTCATCCTGGCCGGGATCGTCGCCGTGCTGTCAGGTCTATCGATCTGGAAGCCGGTTCAGCTTCAGGAACTGACCGCCCTGTTCGGTGGCTACGAGGCGGCGCGCTATGTGCATTTCTTCGCCATGGCGGCCATCGTGGGCTTCCTGCTGGTGCATGTCGTGCTTGCCGTGCTCGTTCCCAAAAGCCTGCGCGCGATGATTGTCGGACGCTGAGGATTTTTTCATGGCCCGCCTGCGCAAAGCTCCGCCCGGTGTCGATCCAAGGCTGCTGATCCGGGATGCCGCCAAGCTGCTCGCCGATCCAGCGCGGCGGCAGTTCCTGCGCGGCGCCGCCAGCCTCGGCGCGCTCGCCGTCCTCACCGGCTGCGACATCGTCGATGGGCCGAGCGCCGAGAACGCGCTACGCGTGGTCTCGCGCTTCAACGATGGCGCGCAGGCGTGGCTGTTCAATCCGAACAGGCTCGCGCCCACCTATCCGGAGAGCGCGATCACGCGGCCGTTCCCGTTCAACGCCTACTACAGCGAGGACGAAGCCCCGGAGGTCGACGCCACCAGCTACCGTCTCGAGGTCGGCGGCCTGGTCGACGACACGACATCGTGGTCCCTGGCCGATCTCTACGCGCTGCCGCAGGAAAAGCAGATCACGCGGCACGTGTGCGTCGAAGGCTGGAGCGCGATCGGATCATGGACCGGCGCGCGCCTGTCCGACTTCCTGCTTCGCGTCGGCGCCGACACGCGCGCGCAATACGTCTGGTTCAAGTGCGCCGAAGGCTATTCGAACACGATCGACATGGCGACCGCCATGCATCCGCAGACGCAGATGACGTTCGCGTTCGACAAGGAGATCCTGCCGGTGAGGTACGGCTTCCCGATGAAGATCCGCATCCCGACCAAGCTCGGCTTCAAGAATCCCAAGCACGTCGTCGCCATGTACGTGACCAACAAGGATCTGGGAGGCTACTGGGAGGACCAGGGCTACAACTGGTTCAGCGGCCTGTAAGCCCGCTCCGCGCCCGCAATCGCGCCGAGCCGTGACCCCGCGAACCGGTCTGGCGATTGCGACGTGGCTGCCGCTATGGCGGGCCGATTTCACCGTTACCGCCGGCCGTGCTAGAAATCGTTGCTGGAGGCCGGTTTTTGGGGCGCGCATGACGGCGACGGAGACAAAAGTCCTGGCCAGGGCGACCGACGCCCGCGCGCTGGAAGACCTGCTCGTGCGCACGGCCGCGGCGGACGCGGTGGCGTTTTGCTCGCTGTACGACCGTACCGCCGGGCGCATCTTTGCCGTGTGCCTGCGCATTGCCCGCCACCGCCGCCTGGCCGAAGAAATTTTGCAGCAGAGCTACGTGCAGTTCTGGCAACGCGCGCGGCAGTTCGATCCCGCGCATGGCAGCGCCCTCCCCTGGATGATCGCCATCGCGCGCAACCATGCGCTCGACGTGATCCGGCTGCGCATGCGCGAGGTTCGACCGCCCGACGACCTCACGTTCGAGGCGGCGGACGCGGCCGCGCTCGGCGCCATCCAGGCCAGGTTTGAGCTGAGCTCGCTCGGGCGCTGCCTCGGCGAGCTCAGCGACGGCGAACGGCACGCAATCATCCTGGCCTACCGCGACGGGCTCAACTACGACCAGCTCGCGGTGCTGCTCGGCGTTTCCGTCGACGCGGTGAAGACGTCAGTGAGACGCGGGCTGGCGCGGCTGCGTGCCTGCATGGAGCCGCCATGAGCCAGAACACGGTCCGCGCTGGCGAATACGTGCTCGGGGTGTTGAGTCCCGACGAGCGCATCGCTGTGGAGCGCGACGCCGCCACCGATCCGGACCTGGCGGCGGAAATCGCATTCTGGAACGAGCGGTTCATGCCGCTCGTCGACGCCGCGCAGGTCGAGCCGCCGCCGCAGCTGTTCGACCGCATCAGGACCGCGATCCAGGCGCAGGATGTGCCGCGCCCGGCATCTGCGCCGGCGAGCCTGGCGGACACGCTGACGGTGCGCGCCGCTGAGGGAAACTGGAAACGGATCGCCCGCGGCGTCGAGCGCAAGATCCTGTGGCAGGCGCCCGGCGGGCGCGTTACCTACCTGATCCGCGGAGAGCCGGGCGCGCACCTGGCCGCACACGACCATGATGAGGACGAGGAAACCTATGTGATCGCAGGCGACCTCACCATCGGCACGCTCACGCTGGGACCCGGCGACTACCACCTGGCGCGCCGCGGCCATCGTCACGCAGCGGCAACGACCACGACAGGGTGCCTCCTGCTGATCACCGACGCCGCCGCATGAGCGCGGCGCGTACGTCAGGCTTGCTCCGTACCTTCGCGCGTCATCGCCTGGCCCGAGCGGTCGACCTCGCGGCCGCAGTTGGGGCAGGTCCAGCCGCCCCACAGCGCCTGTTTCACCGACGCCGGCCGCCGGAAGGTCGGCATGGGCGTGGTGCAGCGCGGGCATGAGATCGGATACAGGTGACCAGCCATCGCCATAACGGCAGCCACGACGGCCGCACAAATGATGACGGAGCCGATGCCCCAGGCCAGGCTGCCGATAGCGAGCGCGGCGATCGCCGCCAGCGACACCAGGCTGGCCAGCACTCCAGCCGCCGCAATCTTGATCATGCTCCCCTCCTGTGCGTCGGCTTGGTGTGCCACCGCGGGCAGAAGGTTCAATCGGGCCGCGCCGGCCGTCGGCTTGCCAAGCCGCCGTCCGCCCGATAGCACTTCGCGCGCTTGATCCAGCGAGGCGGTGAAGATGGCGACGCACAAACTCCTGCTCCTTGCGGGCGACGGCATCGGGCCGGAGGTCATGGCCGAGGTGAAGCGGCTGATCGCCTGGATGAACGACCACGGGCTCGGACGGTTCGACACCGAGGAGGGCCTGGCCGGCGGGTGCTGCTACGACGCGCATGGGGTCGCCATCACAGACGAGACCATGGCCAAGGCACAGGCCACCGACGCGGTGATCTTCGGCGCGGTGGGCGGGCCGAAATGGGACAAGGTACCCTACGACGTGCGGCCCGAGGCGGGCCTCCTTCGCCTGCGCAAGGATCTCGGGCTGTTCGCCAACATCCGCCCGGCCATCTGCTATCCGGCGCTCGCGGAGAGTTCCAGCCTCAAGCGCGAAGTGGTGGACGGCCTCGACATCATCATCCTGCGCGAACTCACCGGCGGCGTATACTTCGGCGAGCCGAAGACCATCACGGATCTCGGCAATGGGCAGAAGCGCGCGGTCGATACCCAGGTCTACGACACCTACGAGATCGAACGCATCGCCCGCGTCGGCTTCGAGCTCGCGCGCAAGCGGCGCAACAAGGTCACCTCGATGGAGAAGCGCAACGTCATGAAGACGGGCGTGCTGTGGAACGAGGTGGTGGCGCAGCTGCACGCGCGCGAGTTCAAGGACGTCGAGCTCGAGCATCAGCTCGCCGACGCCGGCGGCATGCAGCTGGTGCGCTGGCCCAAGCAGTTCGACGTGATCGTCACCGACAACCTGTTCGGCGACATGCTGTCTGATGTCGCCGCCATGCTCACCGGCTCGCTCGGCATGCTGCCGTCGGCCTCGCTCGGCGAAGTCGACCCGAAGACGAAGAAACGCAAGGCACTGTACGAGCCGGTGCACGGCTCGGCGCCCGACATCGCCGGCAAGGGCGTCGCCAATCCGATCGCCATGATCGCCTCGTTCGCCATGGCGCTGCGCTATTCCTTCAACATGGGCGCAGAAGCCGACCGCATCGAACAGGCGATCGCCGCAGCGCTGGCCAAGGGCCTGCGCACCGCCGACATCAAGTCGGAGGGGACCACGGTGGTCGGCACGCACCAGATGGGCGAGGCCATCATCGGCGAGATGGACAAGCTCGCCGCGTAGCCACGGCGAATCTGCGAGACGCGCGCTTTGCGCGGCTCCTCAGTGATGCGCCGTAGGGTGGGCAAAGGCGCGCATTGCGCGGTGTGGATCAACACGCACTGAGAGTCAGGCGCGCCGTGCCCACGCGTGCGGCCTTGCAGAAAAAAGACTCGTGGGCACGGCGCGATCGAGATGCAAAGTGCGTTGAGTGCCCGGCGTTCGCGCGCCTTTGCCCACCCTACGGAGCGTAAATTCAGCTCTTCCGCAGCACCGGCCCCAGCACGTGGGCGAACTTTTCCTCGACGCGGCGGATCAGCTCGGGGCTCGACCGCGCCACCGGCGGAAAATCCTTGAGCCGCTCGAACGGACGGCAGGCGTCGATCACGGCGCGCGAATTGGTCGAGCTCGCCGTGTCGACGATCGGGTCGAGCGGACCCGACCAGGTGCGGCGGATGAATTCGATGTCTCCGGCGGGATCGCAGCGCGTGCACATCGCCCACATCACGTCGAAAATGTCGGTCGGGTCGACGTCGTCGTCCACCACCACGACGAAGCGCCCGAGATAGGATCCCGACTGGCAGCTCGCTGCGAGCAAGCCGGCCTGGCGCGCATGGCCCGGGTAGGCCTGCTTGATGGCAATCACGTTGAACATGCGGGCGCCGCCGAACTCGTGCACCCAGACGCCGGCGACGCCGGACAGGCCGGCGCGCTCCACCTCGTCCCAGATCATGCCGGACTTCATGACGCATTTGGAAAACGAAAAGTCCGACGGCGGGCGCATGGGCGAGGCGATCGAGAGGATCGGGTCGTTGCGGTAGTAGGCGCGGTGCACATGCACCACCGGCTGCTCGCTGGGCGAGCTGGCGTAGTAGCCGGTGAACTCGCCGAACGGCCCTTCCCGCGCCGTGACGCCTTCGCTCATCTCGCCTTCCAGCACGATCTCCGCGTGCGCTGGCATCGGCAGGCCGTGAATCTCGCTCAACACCACGTCGTAGGGCTGGCCACGGTGGCCGGCTGCATAGTCGAACTCCGACAGGCCGAACTTGAGCTCGTTGCCGCCGGCCAGGAACAACAGCGGATCATGGCCGCACGAGATCAGCACCGGGCATGGCCCGCCAGCGCGGAAATACTTTTCGCGAATCTGCCGGCCGTGCTTGCCGGGCGAGATCCACAGCGAGACATGGTTCTTGTCGAGCAACATGGACCGGTAGGTTGCGGCATTGACCCAGTTCTCGTCGGGATCGCGCATGATCACGAGATCGTCGGTGCCGATGTAGCGCCCGCCGTCGCGCTCGTGCAGCCGCGGCACCGGGAACTTTTCGAGATCGACGTGGTCGTCGCGGTCGACGTGGTCCAGCAACGGTCCCTTGCTCACGACGTTGGGCGGGATCGGCCGGTGCGTCTTCATGCGGTCGCGATAGGCGCGCACCACATCGAGCGGGTGGCCGGGAACCGGAAAGCCGAGCGCGATCGCCAGCCGCTTCGACGAATTGGTCGCGCCCGACAGGAGCCGCATCCCGGCTGGATAGCCGGGCACGTGCTCGAACAGGATCGCCGGCGGCTCGGGCCGCGCGTGATAGACGATCTCGGCCAGCGTGCCCATTTCGAGCTCGGGACTGGCGCCTGAGACGCGCATCAGTTCGCCCGCGCCTTCCGCGCGCTCGACGAACTCGCGCAAATCCTCATGCGGCCGGTCGTACACGTTGTAGCGCTGGGGCTGCGTCGTATCGAGCATGGGATCGCGTCTCCGGGCGAGCAGGTGCGGCGGACCCCGGCTGGCGCCAGGGCCGCTCCTGCTTATAACGATTGTGCGGGCGGCGCCATGTGCACGGCTTAACGCGCCGGCCGATCACCGCCACTGGGCTGGCGCATGACAGGAGACGACATGGTGCAATCCGACGCGTTCCGCCGGCAATTGTGCGGCGCCCTGGCGGGCGCGCTGATGCTCATGCTGGGATCCGCGCCCGGGGTCGCGCAGACTTGGCCTGACCGGCCCGTCCGCATCGTGGTTCCGTTCCCGCCGGGCGGGCTCAACGACACTGTAGCGCGCCTGATCGAGCCGCATCTGGAGCGTGCGCTCGGTCAGCCCGTGGTCGTCGACAACCGGCCGGCGGCGAGCGGGATCGTCGGCACTGACGCCGTCGCCAAGGCGCCGCCCGACGGCCACATGCTGCTGATGGTGGCATCGAGCTACACGGTGATTCCCGCCACCAATTCGAAGCTGCCCTACGACAGCGAGCGCGACCTGCAGCCGGTCATCATGGTGGGCAAGAACCCGCTGCTGTTCGTGGTTAATGCCAAAGTGCCGGCCAAGACGCTTCCCGAGTTCGTGACGCTGGCCAAGGCCAGCCCGGGCAAATTCAACTACGCCTCGCCGGGGGCCGCCAGCCAGAACAACCTGGTGATCGAGCTGTTCAGCCGGGCGGCCGGCATCAAGCTGCAGCACATCCCGTACCGCGGCGGCGCGCCCGCCGTCATGGCGACTGTCGCCGGCGACGCGGCGCTCACGGCGATCTCGCCGCTGGCCTCGCTGCCGCAGATCGAAGCCGGCAATCTGCGTGCGCTCGCTGCCGGAAGCCTGGCCCGCGACCGGCAGTTTCCCGACCTGCCGACGATTGCCGAGCAGGGCTTTCCCGGCTTCGAGGCGATCCAGTGGGTCGGCCTGCTGACCACCGCCGGCACGCCCAAGGCGATCGTCGAACGGCTCAATAGCGAGGTGAACCGGGCGCTGCGCGATCCCGATGTGCTGGCCAAGCTCGCCGCCCAAGGCATCTCGCCGGCGGGCGGCAGCGCCGAAGACTTTCAGGCCACCATTGCGCGCGAGATCCGCAAATGGACCGAGGTCGCGCGCGCCGCCAACATCCGGGTCGAGTGATCAGTAGCCCCAATTGGGAACGTGATAGGCCGGGTTCCAGAACGGTTCTGTCCCCGGCACAGTCAGCCCGTCCGGCTTGCCAGGACCGAGAATGAAGTGGGCCGGGCTGCCGTAATTGGGCGGGAACACATATCCGGTGTAGTTCTGGCTGCCCGGAAAGACCTCGGTGCCGGCATCGAGATAGGAGCGCCGGGTGACCGTGATGCGGGTGGGCGACCGGCGCACAGCGCCGGCCTGGGCGCGGGCGGACTGCCCAGCCGCGACCTGGGATCCCTTCTTCTTCGCGGCTTCCGCAGGCACGGCGGCGAGCGCGAGGGCGGCGGCGGCAAGCACGGCAAGCGACATCAGGCGCATTTTCATCCCCGATCTGTTCCTATGGCCTCAGTTTAGCCCGAAAGGTGATGGCGCGACAGGGGGCGGCTGGCGCCGGTTTGACGCGCCCAGTAGTCCCGGTGCCATCAACGCTGCAACGCATCGGCGCGTTCCTCGAACTTCGCGCGAAGTCACTTGATCGGCACCAGCACGGTGATGACGAGCTGGTCCTCCGGCGTCACCACCGGATCGGTGGCATATTCCTCGATGAACAGATCCTTGGCCTCGAGCCGTTTCTCGTCCAGATGGTTGGTGATCGCCTCGTAGGTCGTGTCCATCGAATCGTAGGAGCCGCGATGGACGAATTTCAGGGCGCGGCCGCTCGGCGATTTGCCGATGGCGATGTCGCCGCGCGGCGGGTTCTTCGGTTCTTCAGCCAACGGAATGGCCGCCTGAAACGAGAAGCCGGTGTCGTCGGTCGAGGTGTAGATGGTCATCGCCGGACCGTCGGCCTTGAGCCCCTGCCGATCGAGATAGGTGTTGAGCTGCTTGAAGGCGTCGATCAGCGTCTCGAACGCGCTGTCCCAGGTGGCGTTGCCGCTCATGTAGATGATGGTCTTGCCGGTGAGCGTGACCTCTTCGCCGAACGGATCGGCGCCGGGCTGGGCCGGGGCAGCCTGCGTCGGGCTGTCCCGGGGCGGCTGGGCTGGCGCCGGCGGCACGGACGGCACGGCCGGCGGGGCGGGCGCCGGCGGGTTCTGGGCCAGAATTTGCGCCGCAGAGGTGTCAGCGGTCTGCCCGTGCGCGAGGGCCGGTGCCACCAGCAGCAGCGCCGCGGCAACCCAGGTGCGGGCGTAAGGCATGGAGCATGTCCTCTACAGATGATGATCCGCCGAGGCTGCGCGCCGGCTTCGCGCGCCATCTTTGGATCGATTCCTTACCACGTCTTCGCGCTCTTGACGCGCCTGAAATGCATGGCGGACCGTTGCTTTTCCCTTAGAGCGACTCGCAAAACGCCGCGATTTCGCCATATAAGTTCGAACATGGGCGCGCTCGCTGGTCATTCGTTTACCAAGATGAACGGTCTCGGCAACGAGATCGTGGTGGTTGACATGCGCCAGGCGCCCAAGCCCATCGCGGCGGACGAGGCGCGTGCCGCGGCCAAGGGCGCGCCCTACGACCAGCTGATGGCGCTCTATCCGCCGCGCGCCGACGGCATCGCCGCAAGCGTCCGCATCTACAACAACGACGGCTCGGAATCCGGGGCATGCGGCAACGGCATGCGCTGCATTGCCGATCTCCTGTTCCGCGAGACCGGACAGGAGGCCGTGACCTTCGAGACCAGGGCCGGGCTGATCAATTGCTGGAAGGCCGGCGATCTGATCACGGTCGACATGGGCGCGCCGCGCTTTGCCTGGGATCAGATCCCGCTGGCAGAAGAATTCCGCGACACCCGCGCGATCGAGCTGCAGATCGGCCCGATCGATGCGCCGATCCTGCATTCGCCGTCCGCAGTCAACATGGGCAATCCGCACGTCGTGTTCTGGGTCGACGACGTCGACGCCTACGATCTTGCTCGTGTCGGCTCGCTGCTCGAGCACCACCCGATCTTTCCCGAGCGCGCCAACATCACCCTGTGCAAGGTGGCGTCACGCGAGCACCTCGTGATCCGCACCTGGGAGCGCGGTGCTGGCCTCACCAAGGCGTGCGGCTCGGCCGCCTGCGCGGCCGCCGTGAGTGCCGCCCGCACCCGCCGCGCCGGCCGCAACGTGACGGTGACGCTGCCGGGCGGCGATCTCACGATCGAGTGGCGCGAGCGCGACGACCATGTGCTGATGACCGGTCCGGTCGAGCACGAGTTCGACGGCCGCTTCGACCCGGCGCTGTTCGCCGCGGAGGCGCGGCCGTGACCGAGGTCGTCACCTTCGGCTGCCGGCTCAACGCCTACGAGTCGGAAGTCATACGTCGCGAGGCATCCGCGCTGCCCGACGATACGATCGTGGTCAACACCTGCGCCGTGACAGCGGAGGCGGTGCGGCAGGCGCGGCAAGCCATTCGCCGGCTCAACCGCGAGCGGCCGGCCGCCCGCATCGTGGTGACCGGCTGCGCGGCGCAGACCGAGCCGCAAAGCTTTGCCGCCATGCCGGAAGTTTTCCGCGTGCTCGGCAATGAGGAAAAGCTCGACTCCCGCGCCTGGGCCGACACCGCCGCCTGTCTCGATCGCGGCTTCGGCAGCGGCGATGAAGAAAAGGTCGTCGTCAACGACATCATGGCGGTGAGAGAGACGGCGCTGCATCTCATCGACGGGCTGGAAGGCCGCGCCCGCGCCTTCGTGCAGGTGCAGAACGGCTGCGACCATCGCTGCACCTTCTGCATCATTCCCTACGGGCGCGGGAATTCGCGCTCGGTGCCCATGGGCGAGGTGGTGGCGCAGGTGCGCCGCCTGGTCGAGCGCGGCTTCCGCGAAGTGGTGCTGACCGGCGTCGACATCACCAGCTATGGCGCAAACCTGCCGGGCGCGCCCCGGCTCGGTACGCTGGTGCGGCAGATTCTCAAGCATGTACCCGACCTGGCGCGGCTGCGGCTCTCGTCGATCGATTCCATCGAGGCCGACCGCGATCTGCTCGACGCCATCGCCGGCGAGGCGCGGCTCATGCCGCATCTGCATCTGTCGCTGCAGTCGGGTGACGACCTCATCCTCAAGCGCATGAAGCGCCGCCACCTGCGCGCCGACGCCATCGCGTTCACGGCGCAGGTGCGGCGGCTGCGACCCGACGTCGTGTTCGGCGGCGACATCATTGCGGGCTTTCCCACCGAGGACGAGGCGATGTTTGCGCGCTCGCTCGACCTGGTCGAGGACTGCGGTCTCACGCACCTGCATGTCTTTCCGTTCTCGCCGCGGCCCGGCACGCCGGCGGCGCGCATGCCGCAGGTGCGGCGCGAGGTGATCAAGGAGCGCGCGCGCCGCCTGCGCCACCGGGGCGAGCAGGCGCTGCGCCGCCACCTCGACCGCGAGATCGGCGCCATGCGGCAGGTACTGGTCGAGTCGGGCCAGGCCGGCCGCACCGAGCATTTCTTGCCGGTACGGCTGGCAGCCGCGCACGCGCCCGGCACGATCATGGAGCTGGCCGTGACCGGCCACGACGGACATCAATTGCTGGCGGCCTGATAGAGGAGGGCGACATGGACCATCTCGTCACGACCACGGAACAGCTCGAGGCGCTCTACGGCGAGCCGTTCGGCCCTTCGCTCGTCAAGGAGATCGACCACGTCAACGCCTCCTATCGCGCCCTCATCGAGGCGGCACCGTTCTTCGCGCTCGCGACCAGCGGCCCAGGCGGTCTCGACTGCTCGCCGCGCGGCGACGCGCCCGGCTTCGTGCGCGTGCGCGACGAGAAGACGCTGCTCGTGCCCGACCGCCGCGGCAACAACCGCATCGACAGCCTGCGCAACATCGTGGCGGATCCGCGAGTCGCGCTGCTGTTCCTGATCCCGGGCGTCGGCGAGACGCTGCGCGTCATCGGCCGCGCGTCGATTTCCACCGATCCGGAACTGGCCGCGAGCTTCAGCGTCAACGGCAAGGTGCCGCGCACCGTGATCGTCGTGGCGGTGCAGCGGGTGTACTACCAGTGCACCAAGGCGATCATACGCTCCAAATTGTGGGATCCGGCCACCCGGGTCGACCGCCAGAGCCTGCCCAGCACCGGCACCATCCTGGCCGAGATCAGCGGCGGCAAGATCGGCGGGCCCGAGCACGACCGCGCCCATTCGGAACGCGTCCAGGCGACGCTCTATTGATCCGTCGCCGCGGCTGACACGTCGGCCGCGGCGCCCTCCCCGTCCCAGCCGCACGCCTGCAGGCGCTCGCGCATATGCGCCGGCACCGGCGCGGTGACGCGGATCGGGTCCCGGTTCTTGTAGAGCGGCACCACGATGTCGCGCGAAAGAAGCTGCAACCCGGGGCCGCCATGGCGCGGCGCGTTCCCGTAAATGGCATCACCGATGATCGGCCAGCCTTTTGCCGCGCAATGGACGCGCAGCTGGTGGGTGCGGCCGGTGAGCGGCTCGAGCGCCAGCCACGTCATGCCGGCGGCGCGCCCCAAGATCTTCCACGTCGTCACGGCCGGCTGACCAGTGGCGTCGTGTTTCATCCACCAGCCGCGGCTGGCGTCGAGGCGCCCCAGCGGCAGGTCGATGCGGCCGTCGTCCGCCTCCGGACCGCCCTCCACCACGGCCCAGTAGCACTTGCCCACCCGGCCGTTCTTGAACAGCTGGCCAAGCAGCGCCAGCGCCTTGCGGTGCCGCCCGAGCACCAGGCAGCCCGAGGTGTCGCGGTCGAGCCGGTGCGCCAGCGCCGGCGCGCGCGGCAGCCCGTAGCGCAGCCCGCCGAAAAAATCCTCAAGGCTTTCTCCGCCCTTCGGGCCGCGATGCACCGCCAGGCCGGCCGGCTTGTCGATGACCAGCATCAGGCCATCGCGGTAGAGCACGCGGGCCCCCATCTCTTCCGGTGTCATGCGTAAACCGCTATCACGCCGCCGATCATGAACGAAGCCAAGCAGGACAAAGCCACCGGCTGGTGGGGCCGACTGAGCGCCGGCCTCAGGCGCACCTCCTCCGCGATCGGCGGCGCCATCTCGGATGTGGTCAGCAAGCGCCGGCTGGACGCGACGACGATCGAGGATCTCGAGGAGATATTGATCCGCGCCGATCTCGGGGTCGCAACGGCCGCACGGATCGCGGCGGCCTTGCGCGAGAGCCGCCACGACAAGGCGATCACGCCCGAGGAGGTGAAGGGCATTTTGGCGGCCTAGGTGGAAAAGGTGCTGGCACCCGTCGCAGAGCCGTTGGCCATTGCCGGCGCCAAGCCGTTCGTGATCCTGGTGGCCGGCGTCAACGGCTCGGGCAAGACCACGACCATCGGAAAACTTGCGGCCAAATATCGCGCCGAAGGCCGCAGCGTGTTTCTCGCGGCCGGCGATACGTTTCGCGCCGCTGCCATCGACCAACTGAAGATCTGGGGCGGGCGCACCGGCGCGCGGGTGATCGCGCGCGAGCCCGGCGCCGACTCAGCCGCCCTCGCGTTCGAGGCGCTGAGCGCCGCCAGGGAGGCGGGCGCCGACGTGCTGCTCATCGACACCGCCGGGCGGCTGCAGAACAAGGCCGCCCTCATGGGCGAGCTGGAAAAGGTCGTGCGCGTGATCAGGAAGATCGACCCGCAGGCGCCGCATGCGGTGCTGCTGGTGCTCGACGCCACGGTGGGCCAGAACGCGTTGTCGCAGGTCGAGGAATTTTCCAAGACCGCTGGCGTGACCGGGCTCGCCATGACCAAGCTCGACGGCACCGCGCGCGGCGGCATCCTGGTGGCCATCGCGGAAAAATACCGGCTGCCGGTGCATTTCATCGGCGTCGGCGAAGGGATCGACGACCTCGAGCCGTTCCAGGCGCGCGACTTCGCCCGCGCCATCGCCGGCCTGGAGAGCTGAGCAAATCGCCGTGAGCCGCATGACACCGTCACGAACTCGCGCTAGACACCGGCCATGAGCAAGCACGCGCCCCTGCATCCGGCCCTCAAGCTCGCGCTGGACGTGGGGCCGCTGGTGCTGTTCTTCGTCGGCAATGCACGCTTCGGCATTTTTGCGGCGACTGCCATTTTCATGGTCGCCATCCTGGCCGCGCTGGCGATCTCCTACGCGCTGACGCGGCGGCTGCCGGTCATGGCCCTGGTCTCCGCCGTGATCGTCACGGTGTTCGGCGGCCTCACGCTGGTGCTGCACGACGAGACGTTCATCAAGGTCAAGCCAACCATCATCTACGGCCTGTTCGGTGCCACGCTGCTGTTCGGGCTGCTCACGCGCAAGCCGCTGCTCGAGATGGTGTTCGATTCCGTGTTCAGCCTCACCGAGGAAGGGTGGCGCAAGCTCACGCTGCGCTGGTCCCTGTTCTTCTTCGCCATGGCGGTGCTCAACGAGATCGTGTGGCGCAACACGTCCACCGACACCTGGGTGAGCTTCAAGCTGTTCGGCGCCGTGCCACTCACGTTCCTGTTCGCCGCCTTCCAGTACCCGTTGTTGATGCGCTACGACGCCAGCGCCAAGGAGGCAGAGGCGAAGGAGTGATTGAGCGCACGACCCACACACTCTCGGCCGGGGTGACGGTCGAGATTGTTATTGGATCTTCGCGTCCCAGTAAGCCAAGAGATCCTGCAGCGTCTGTTTCAGCGGGATCTCCGGCTTCCAGCCGGTGAGCTGGCGGCATTTCTTGGTGTCGCAGATCTGCACCGGGATATCGATCGGCCGCACCAGTTTCGGATCGACGCGCTTCTCCACTTTGCCCGCAAGCCCGCGCAGCTCGAGCATCATGTCCAGCACTTCGCCCATGGAACACATGGTGTCGCCGCCGACGTTGTAGGCCTCGCCGGGCGTGAACCGTTGCATCAGCAGGTAATAGGCCTTCACGCAGTCGCGCACGTCCATGATCACCCGCTTGCTCGACAGCGTGCCGACGTTGATCACCGGCGGCTGCAGGCCCTTCTTGATGCGGGCGATCTGATAGGCGTCGGACGAGATGGAAAAATTCCGGCCGCGCCGCGGCCCGGTGTGCGAGAACGCGCGGGTGATGAAGAACGGCAGCTTCACCGAATGGGCGCGCTCGGCGATATACAGATCCGCCGCCGCCTTGCTGACGCCGTAGGGATTGACCGGCGCGATGGCAAAGCCTTCCGTAATCTCTCCGGCCTCTTCGGGCGAGGCGCCATAGACTTCCGAGGTCGAGCAGAACATGAGCCGGCATTCCGGCTGGCGCGTGGCGATTGCCTCTGCGAGGTTCACGGTGCCCAGCGAATTGATCTCGAATGTTTCGTATGGATCGAGAAAGCTGGTGGGCGGGTGGCTTTGCGCCGCCAGATGGAACACGCCGTCGAACGTCTCATCCTTGAAGATGCGGTCGAGCGAGCGGAAATGCGTGAGATCGCCGTAGACGAATTTCAGCTTCGCGTACACCTGGTCGGAAACGACGTCGCGGATGTCCTGCTCGCGCCCGTTGGATTCGCGCACCAGGCCGGACACCTCGTGCCCGTCGTGGATGAGAAGATTGGCCAGGTGCGGCCCGGCGAACCCGGTAATGCCTGTAATCAGGTACTTCATGCGGCAACATCGTGTCCCATTGGCTTCGCTGCGGCGCGGTTATGCGCAATTCTCCGCCGCATCACAAGCCATGCGTTGTGCGTGGTACGTCGCGTCGTCAGGAGGACGGGGCGGCCAGCGCCTTCTCGATCTGCGGCTTGAGCACGCTGTCGAGATTCTGGGGCGTGATCGGGCCGACCAGCTTGTAGGCGATGCGGCCGTCGCGGCCGATCAGAAAAGTCTCCGGCACCCCGTAGACGCCCCAGTCGATGGAGGCACGGCCGTTCTCATCGGCGCCGACCGCGGCGAACGGGTTGCCATAGCGGCCGAGGAAGCGGCGGGCGTCGGCGGGACGGTCCTTGTAGTTGATGCCGACCACGCGGATGCGCTTGTCCTCGGCGAGCTGCATCAGCAGCGGCGCCTCGTCGTGGCACGGCACGCACCACGACGCCCACACGTTGAGCAGCGTTACGGGGCCCTGGAATTCCGCCGCCGCCATTCCCGGCACCGGCTGGCCATCGCGCGCAAGGCTTGGGATCGGCGGCAGGTCGGTCTGTGGCACCGGCCGCCCGATCAGCGCCGATGGGATGCGCGACGGATCACCCGAGCCGAGGCGGAAAAAGAACAGTGCCGCCAGCGCGAGAAAGATGAGCAGCGGCAGCAGGACCAGCAGGCGCCGCCGGGTCGGGCCCGCCTCGTGCGCATCGGCGCTCATGCCACCTCCTTGGCGGCCGAGCGCCGCCCGATGCCGCGGGCCTCGAGGTCCTTGAGCGTACGCTGCTGCGCGCGATGATCGGCGACGATCCACGCGATCAGGGCCGCCACCACGGCGAGCGCCGCCGCATAGGCCACGACGATGAATCCCGCATAGGGACCGAGATCCAAGATCACGCCCCCGCCTGCGCCTGCATCAGCCGCAGCGTGCGCACGCGGCGGCGCAGGATCTCGTTGCGCATGGCGGCGAGATGCAGCGTCAGGAACAGGAGCATGAACGCCAGTCCCATCACGAGCAGCGGCACCAGGATGGAGCGATGGATGGTCGGCCCGCCCAGGCGCAGCACCGAGGCCGGCTGGTGCAGCGTCGCCCACCAGTCGACCGAGAATTTGATGATGGGGAGATTGATCGCGCCGACCAGCGTGAGGATGGCGACGGCGCGCGCCGCCCGCGACGGATCCTCGACCGTGCGCCACAGCGCCAACACGCCGAGATACATGAGAAACAGCACCAGCACCGAGCTCAGCCGCCCATCCCACACCCAGTAAGTCCCCCACATCGGGCGGCCCCACAGCGAGCCGGTGAGGAGGCACAGGAATGTGAAGGCGGCGCCGAGCGGAGCGGCCGCCTTGGCGGCGACGTCGGCGAGCGGATGCCGCCACACCAGCGTGCCGAGTGCCGCGACCGTCATCACGGTCCAGCAGAACATGGCGAGCCACGCATTGGGCACGTGGATGAACATGATTTTCACAGTGGCGCCCTGCTGATAATCGTCGGGCGCCAGCGTCGCCAGATAGAGGCCGACCGCGAAGGCGCACACGGTCGCGGCCACCAGCCACGGCAGCACGCGCGCCGTGAACGCGAGAAAACGTGACGGGTTGGCGAGGTCGATGATCGTCATCGGTTGTGTCTTAGTCGGGCTTCGATCACGCCGCAATGCTTGGTTGCCGCACCCGGCGCCGCTGCTAATCCAGCCCATGCCGCAACGCTGCGGCGGCGGCGAACGGTCCGATGACGAAGCTGATCAGGCTCAAGGCACACAGGATTGTGAAGGGCGGCCCGAACGGCATCGGCCCGACCACCGCGGCATTGGCCGCCGCCACACCGAAGATCAGCACCGGGATGGTGAGTGGCAGCACCAGTACGGCGAGAATGAGTCCGCCGCGTCGCAGCGTCACGGCCAGCGCGGCCCCCATGGCGCCGATGCAGGTGAGCGCCGGCGTGCCGACCAGCAGCGTCAGGGCGACCGCCGCCATCGCGCGCGGCTCAAGGTCGAGGAACAGCGCCAGCACCGGCACCGCGATCACCAGCGGCAGGCCGGTGGTGAGCCAGTGCGCCAGCGCCTTGACGGCGACGGTAACTTCGAGCGGCAGGCGGCTCATCAGGATGAGGTCGAGCGAGCCGTCCTCGTGATCGGCGGCGAACAAGCGATCGAGGGCGAGCAGGCTCGCAAGCAGCGCCCCGAGCCACAGGATGGCCGGCCCGATGCGCCGCAGCAGCGCCAGATCGGGACCCAGCGCGAACGGCATGAGCGTAACCACGATGAGGAAGAACAGGACACCGATCGGCGCTCCGCCGCCGAGACGTACCGCCAGCCGCATGTCGCGCATGAGCAGCGCCGCCACATTGGTCATGCGGCGTCTCCCGGCCCCGGCGGGCCCGCCGACGGCGCGGCGCCGGCGAGCCGCAGTTCCTGGGTGGCGGCAAGGCCGATCGGGCCGTGCGTGGCGGCGAGAATGATTCCGCCGCCGGCGAGATGGCCGCGCATGAGGCCGGCCAGCCGCTCCTGGGTGGCGGCGTCCAGGGCCGAGGTCGGCTCGTCCAGGAGCCAGATCGGCCGCCTCACCGCCACCAGGCGGGCGAGCGCCAGCCGCCGCCTTTGTCCCGCCGACAGATAGGCAGCCGGCAGCGTCGCGAGGCCGGCGAGGTCAAGCGCATCGAGGGCTGCGGCGAGCGCAGCATCCGTCGCCGCAGCCGCCTCGCCACCGAGAAACTGCGCCCAGAAGGCCAGGTTCTCCTGGACCGTCAGGGCGGGCTTTACGGCGTCCTGGTGGCCCACATAGTGGGACTGTTCGGGCAGCGTCAGCTCGGCGGCGGCGCCCTCGAGGAGGAGCTTTCCGGCCGCAATCCGCACCAGCCCGGCCACGACGCGCAGGAGCGACGACTTGCCGGCACCGTTGCGGCCGAGCACCAGCAGAGCCTCCCCGGCGACGAGCGAAAAGTTCAGTCCGGCAAAGACTTCGCGGCCCGAGCGCACGCACGTCAGGGCGCTTGCGGTAAGCCGCATCAAGGCTGCACCTCAGGCCCCGCCAGGTTCCGGCCGGGGCGCGAAAACGTTAACCTTATCAACAGCATGTCATGCGCCTTGTTGCATCATGCCTGGCATATGGCCGAGATATGGCAGAGCGTACGAAAAGACCTTATAAGCCGCATCGGGGCGGCGATTCAGACATCTCTGAACTCGTCACGGGGCGGTAGTACAAGCGTTGCCGTTTTCGGCAACACGATTACCGCGGAACGGCAGCGTGCCGCCTGGCGACATAAGGGACAGGCCATGACCTCGCTCGACAGTTTCAAGTGCCGAAAGATCCTCAAAGTCGGCACCAAGTCCTACGTCTATTACAGCCTCTTGGCGGCCGAGAAGAACGGCCTGCGCGGCATTGCGCGACTGCCGTTCTCGCTCAAGGTGCTGCTGGAGAACATGCTGCGCCATGAGGACGGCCGTTCGGTCACCAAGGACGACATCCAGGGTTTTGCGCAATGGCTGCGCACCAAGACGTCGGAGCGGGAGATCCCGTTCCGCCCGGCGCGCGTGCTGATGCAGGACTTCACCGGCGTTCCCGCCGTCGTCGATCTCGCCGCCATGCGCGACGCGATGAAGAACCTCGGCGGCGATCCGAAGAAGATCAACCCGCTCGTTCCGGTCGACCTCGTCATCGATCATTCGGTGCAGGTGGCCTACTTCGGCAACAACGCGGCGTTCAAGAAGAACGTCGAGGAGGAATACAAGCAGAACCAGGAGCGCTATCGCTTCCTCAAGTGGGCGCAGCGCTCGTTCGAGAATTTTCGCGTGGTGCCGCCCGGCACCGGCATCTGCCACCAGGTCAATCTCGAATACCTGTCGCGCACGGTATGGACCAGCAAGGCGACGGTGGAGATCGACGGCAAGAAGCAGCAGGCGGAAGTCGCCTATCCGGACACGCTGGTCGGCACCGACTCGCATACCACCATGGTCAACGGCCTGAGCGTGCTCGGCTGGGGCGTCGGCGGCATCGAGGCGGAAGCCGCCATGCTTGGCCAGCCCTATTCCATGCTTCTGCCCGAGGTGATCGGCGTCAAGCTCACCGGCAAGCTGAAGGAAGGCATCACGGCGACCGACCTGGTGCTCACGGTGACGCAGATGCTGCGCAAGCGCGGCGTGGTCGGCCGTTTCGTCGAGTTCTTCGGCCCGGCGCTCGACAATCTGTCGGTCGAGGACCGCGCCACGCTGGGCAACATGGCGCCCGAGTACGGCGCGACCTGCGGCTTCTCGCCGATCGACGACGAGACCATCCGCTATCTGGAAACCACCGGGCGGCCGGCCGCGCATGTCGCGCTGGTGCGCGCCTATGCCAAGGCGCAGGGCCTGTTCCGCACCAAGAGCACGCCCGATCCGGTGTTCACCGACGTGCTCAAGCTCGAACTCGGCAGCATCGAGTCGTCGCTCGCCGGCCCGAAGCGTCCGCAGGATCGCGTGCTGCTGAAGGAAGCCAAGGCGAGCTTCGCCAGCGCATTGGAGACGGAATTCGGCAAGCCCGCCGAGAGCCAGGACGGCAGGCCGGCGGCGCCCAAGCGCGTGCCAGTGGCGGCGCGCAAGCACGACCTCGGCCACGGCGACGTGGTGATCGCCGCCATCACGTCGTGCACCAACACGTCCAATCCGAGCGTCATGATGGCGGCCGGCCTGCTCGCCCGCAACGCCGCGGCGCGCGGCCTCAAGCCTAAGCCGTGGGTCAAGACCTCGCTCGCGCCCGGCTCGCAGGTCGTCGCCGAATACCTGGCGAAATCCGGCCTGCAGAAGGACCTCGATGCCCTCGGCTTCAACTTGGTGGCGTTCGGCTGCACCACCTGCATCGGCAATTCCGGGCCGCTGCCGGAAGAGATTTCCAGCGCCATCAACGACCACGATCTCGTGTGCGCCGCCGTGCTGTCGGGCAACCGCAACTTCGAGGCGCGGGTGAACCAGGACGTGCGCGCGAACTATCTGGCGTCGCCGCCGCTGGTCGTCGCCTATGCGCTGGCCGGCTCGATGAACGTCGATCTCA
>Ga0126380_10000067_pt1 | contig 23349 bp, 29 predicted proteins | sample PanSoiMetPlot_26_FD_92544 | JGI IMG/M metagenome (GOLD analysis project Ga0126380, IMG submission 92544) | Tropical forest soil microbial communities from Panama - MetaG Plot_26 | ecosystem: Environmental > Terrestrial > Soil > Tropical forest > Bulk soil | place: Panama | collected 2016-02-17
GGATCATCGGTGTCAGGTGACTCGACGTCGGTCACACCACCACGCTGGAAGCGACGCGCTACACCGCCACGATTGTAAAGACCACCGGTACCTGTGTACTGCTCAGGTGGTGCTGGTGCTCCACCCGGGAACTGTGATCCACCCGGTGTCGTAATAGGCGTGCCGCCACCCGGCATATTGACGGCACCCGTCTGCACTGCTTGAGGCGCAGCAGCAGGAGGTTGATTGACCGTCCACGGCCCCTTCATCCCGCCTTTCTGCTTCGCCTTCCAGATCTGATAGTCCTTGTCCGTCTCGATCTTGTACCTGTAGTATTGGTCGTACGGGTTGTCCTTCAGCGTGTTGTTGATCGCCACGAAGGCATTGATGCCGTCGAGCATGTCCCGATGGAAACTCATTGCATCGCCCCCTGTGACGCGAAGGTCGGACCCGACTGCTGCGCTTGTGGCGGGACAGGGTTCTCCTCAGGCTTCGCGACCCGCTGAGTCTCCATCTCTCTGCGCGCTTTAACGATCTCTTTCTGGAACCACTGCTCACCACGCCACTGCATGACATCCTTGGGAAATACTCCCTCACCCGGAGCCACCAACGCGGGTACTGTGTCAGGTCCGGGGATGCCGGGAACCTGAGCCGACTGCGGCACGACACTGCCAGTTTGGATCGCCTGCATCTGCGGCTGTGGCATGCCACCACCGGCAATATGCTGAGCCAACCGGCCCAGCGGTCCTATCGTCACGCCGCCGCGAGCGTAGGTCTCGCCGCTGCCAATGCCGGTACCTCCACCAACATCTCCTCCGCCCAATCCGGCAATTCCAGCGATGCCAACATCGCCACCGCCAATGCCGCCATAACCACTACTCGAAGCACCGTAGCCACTATCATAGCCACTATCGGCGAAAGCACTGGCATCACTCTCACCCCCGCCACCGACTACTGCAGGCGGCGTATCTTCAACCTTCTGTTCTTGCCCGGGCACCGGCACGCCGCCATAGGCGCTGGCGGCATTCTTAGCGATGGCATCTGACCCCGGAAGCCCAGCATCTCGTGGGTTGGTCGAGTCAGTATTCGTCTTGCGGTATCTAAGCGGGTCACTGCCGCCACCCTTGCCGTAGGTCCCGCTCATACCTTGAGCGAAGCCACCCCAGAACCCACCGGCTGCGAAATTCGGCACTGTACCGCCATAGGCGAAACTCATCCCTGACTCAGAGCGCGAGCCAGTACCCGGTGCTACACCACCACTGAATGCCATCGGCAGGAACTTGGCGGCGAGACCCAGACCAGCACCGACCGCAGCACCGATACCGGAACCTGACTCCTCGGCCTGCTTCTGCGCCTGCAGGTTAGTGCGGTTGATGTCGTTCCACAGCGCCCCCTGCTTGTTCGACGCATCCATCGCGTCGAGTTCTGCCTTGGGCCATTCTTTCAGTTGCTGAGCACCCATCGCCTGCCACTGTGGTGCAGTACCCAATGTCGAGGCTCCAGAAGCCGTCGTCGCTAGCCCAGTGTTGATCGCCTGATTACGATTGGCTGCTCCCATGCTGCCGAACTGGTTCGTAACAGCGGCATCCTGCTGACCCGTCTGGATCGCCTGTCCTAGTAATTGTTGGCCGGTAAGCTTGGCGTTGATATCGGACTGGGTACCAGCACCGGCTTGAGCGGCGGCACGTTGCGTGCGGATGGTGGCGTCGAGACGGGATGCGACAGCCTTCGGATCGAGACCGTAAGACTTAAGGCTATCAGACGCCGCTGCCGCCTGAGCGTCAAAAGCCTGACCAACACCCGCAATCGCCTGACCACGGTACAGCGCCAAGTTCTCCGGCGAAGCGTAATTGCGCGCGAAGTTGAGTTGCTCCGCCATTGCCGGGGCGTACATCTGTTCATAGCGCGACACTCCCGCTCGTGCCGCGTCGTCGAACATCGTCGAGTTAGACAGCGACGAGTTGATAATCTGATTGGCAATGCCTTCGTTCTTGGCGAACTGATCCTTTGCCCACTGATACTGGTCATTGCCCTTGGTATAGAAATCGTTGGCCCACTGCGTGGCCTGCGACACGTACTGGGTAGGATCGTACCCAAAGGGCTGCTGCCCACCACCGTCTGCCATTTCACGCTCCCCTGACGTAGTGCCAGCTATCGCCGTTCCAGTAGCTCATCTTGCCGGACGATGGCTGTATCCACTGATCACCGACATTGTAAGCGACAGGTACTTTCTCGCCGATAAAGGTCCGAGTCACCGGCTCTTGCCCGCGAGTACCCATCATCATCTCGACCACCATCTTGAGTGCCAAGATCGCCTCGTAACGAGTAGCGTCATCTTCTTTGCCTGCTGGCATGGGGATCGACGGCATCTTTGGTGCATCAGGCATTGCGTAGCTCCCGTGCACTGGTGGCGATTTGGACGTTGCTGATGTGGAGTTGTCCCTCCAACTCAAACTGCATCAGGTCGGATTTATAGCCTGACGGCAGACGGAATTGCTGCCCCGATGCTGGTAGAGTGCGCTCCATGATGAGCCGCAAGTTCAAGGACCCATCATCGACATACATGCGAAATTTGGTCGGCTGATCAGGTGTGATCGGCGGCTGCTTATAGAACACCTTCGCCGCTGCCCAGTTCTCCTTGTACGTCGTTTGGAAGATCTTCGACCGCCATGTGTAGTTGGAGAACCGGTCGAACTTGCGAAGATCGAGATGATAGACGGTACCGCCGCCACCACCTGAACCACCACGCAAAATCATCGTCTCACCAGTCCAGATGTCTTGAATAACGTTCTGTGTCGGCAGATCAGAGGCATAGATGCCCAGTCCCCATCGCTCCTCAGACAGAGCGATGTAGACACCGTTGCGGGCTCCTTGGAAATCCCGTCGAGCAAAGGCTCCCAGTGGGTCACTCAATGCCGTAGCAACTTGATAGGTGTTTTCTTGGAACACACCATCGTTGGGAGACGACACGGCGAAATAGGAACGATTGATATAACTCGCATGTAGGTTCGGCAAATAGAGAAGCTTTGGCCACTGATCCTTACGCACCAGACGCGCCGTAGCATTCACGCCAACACCAGCGCTTACCACAATAAGGCCATTCACCGAGGTATACATCACACCTTCTGGCGCGCTCACGATGGAACCCATCGCCGTGCAAGGCTCAAGACCAACGACCTTGGACAACACCATCGCAGATGGCTTGATACCGATTGCCATGTAGCTAAAGCCTGTCGTCAATACGACCAGCGATTGTTGCTGAACACCCAAGCCAATAATGGGAGCATCAACACCAAGCACGTACTGAGGAGGCCATGCGTGCGGACGATACGGTTCGCAGAACCACACCTCGTCCGCAACGAAGCCTGCAATCATGCCGTTTGGCAAATTCACCAAACCGTTGAGCCCAGCCGGTGGTGGTGCCCAATTGGTCGACTCAAGCTCATCGTTCAGTGCCACTGTGCCACTGGGGATCGTATCAGCATAGGTGAGTGTCATCGCCTGCATCGCAGTCGACGCAACGGTCTGGCTATTGTTCACTGTCCACGATGTGCCAGCACCGGCAGTAATCGTCGTCCCAGCCGTCACACCTGTGCCGGTTATCGTCTGACCAACAGCAATAGTACCAGTAACAGGGTTCGTCGCCGTGAGCGTCGTCCCGGCAATAGATCCAGTGAAGCTGGCATAGGGCAACGAAACGACAAAGAAGAATGTCGCAACACCCTGCTGGTTAGTCACCGTGCGGTAGATGCGGAATGCACCGAACGCTCGTCCTGCCAGATCAGGTGCCGTCGGTGCCGTCAGCGTAATTGTCCACGTGCCACTGGCATTGCCTGTGACAAGCGTAGCCGGTGACGGTTGGCTCTCCTCGCCATACTGCGATACCCATGTGTAGACATAAGCACGGGTCTCTGTCGGCGTCGTGCCGCCAGTAACCACGACACCCGGAGCCGTATGAGGCGCAGGCATGCCGAGTGTCAACGTTGGCTGACCAGCAACGATACGATCCTTCGTCGTATAATTCGCTGTCGTTCCATCCGCCCAATAGAACGTGCCGCCATGGGCCAGTCCTGACGACGGGTTCCTCACCACCCATGTATTCTCGTTGGGAAACTCCAACCAATAGCTGTCTATCATATTGTCGATGCCGGGTTTCGAGATCGGCACTCGAAAGACTGAACGCGTGGCATTGTTTACAACGTTGTAAATCGACTCCAATGCAGTGAGCGGACGGATCTGACCAGACTGGATGAACCCATTGATCATCTGATCGGCGGCATAGTCCGGCAACAAGTTCCCATCAAGCAGAGGGAACATGCCTCCGAAGTGTTCTATCCGCAGCATCGGCATTGGTCAGGTCCTGATGATATAGTTCATGGCGATGGTCGGCTGAACTGTGTTGATCAAGGCCGAGTAGTTGTTACCATCATTACGAATAGTACCGCTGCCACTACCGCTACCACTGCCGCTCCACGGTGTGTAGACAACAGGGCAGTTGCCACTATGGACGAAGGTTGACCCCGCGCCTGATCCCGCCCCCGCCGATGCCAAGCCGCCCGTGTAGTAAAAGTTGGTCCCGTCTGACCAGTTGGCCCCGCTCACATTGACAGTGACATTGACATCTACGTAACCGTTGAGACCCGTCGCTCGCGCCTGCTGCTGCCCGCCTGTCGCTCCAAGTGTGTTTGCAACAACAGCGCTAATGCGCCCAGTACCACCATCGACACCAGCAGGCACTCGACCACGCATGTCAGGAACACAGAAGTGCAAAGCATCGACAGTACCAGTGTTCCACGTCGTCCCAATCAGCGCAAACAAAGCAGGGTAGTCGGCGCGAAGAACTTGCTGTCCATTGCACATCAGGAAGCCACTAGGAGCCGTCGTCCCAGCGAACGGCAACACGACACCGGTCGGAAAGATCGTCGTATATGGCAACTCCTGTATAGGACCCGCCCCCGTCGTATCCCGACCCAGAACAACGCCCGCCTGATCAGTCGTAATGTCGTGCTGGTCATTCCAGTTCGATGGTTTGACCAACGTACTGTCGGTCCCATCGGCCTTGGGCGAGGTGAATTTGTGTTTGACGCTCAGTGCCATCACGCCCACCCTTTCCGCGAGATCGTTCGGAACGCTTGTGGGAACCTCCATGCCTGCGCGTTGTAGACGTTGGCCCACATGTTGTTCACACGCGCGTTTGACTTACCAGAATTGTAAAGAAGATCGTTCTCTTTGGCCCCAACAGGGTCACGGAACGGCTTCGCAGGTAGGCGCTGCAGAGCCCACAACACGCCGTAACACAGTGTGTCGACGTACTTGTCGATGATCCACGCATCGACCTCGGGATAGCCTGTCGGCTTGGGCGGCGTGCCCGTGTCCATCAATGGCGTACCGCACGCCTTAGCAATGACTGCCGTCCACAACTTCGCCTCACTCGGCGCACGTGCCAGCCGAATGATGTTAGGCACTCGCATCGAGATGCCGCCATCTGCCCAATTGTAGTAGCCACTCGTGATCGTGTTCGGGTCGTAGACCACCATCAATCGGTTCGGTCGACCGCCGTTCTGAAGGATGAACGGGTAATCCAGCGTGTTGGGTTGGATATTGAGCGGTACCTCCTCCACGAACATATTCGTGTCGGCACTGAAGTCCATCATGATATAGGTGATCTCTTGACGGATCAGCGCGTCAGGTGCCGCCGGAATAATCGACTTCACCCGCTCGTAAAGACCTCGATAGGGCAGTGGCTCGGTCATTGGTTGGACACCACCAGAGTTGCGTTGAACTTCTGCAAGAAAGCCGAGGCGCGCGTATCTTGCGTGCCCTCGTCATCACGCACCTGCGTCATACCGACAGCGTAGTAGACGATGGCGGGAACCCACTGCTGCTCAATTGGCCATGTGGCACTCGGGTCGCCTGCCAGAAACTGTGGCACAACATAACTCGTTTCGAGAAAGATATCGGGCCGCAGCCTGTACATCTCCCACAGACCCATATTGATGTTCATAACAATCGAGTCGTCGGAGTAGCGATACCCTGCCGACGATGAGTTGTCGGTGTCCTGCAGAAGCGTGCGGATCTGATCGAGGATGTCGCCAAGAACGAGGAACGTCTGCGTGGAACTGTCGTAGAACCCGACCACCCACGCGTAACCGTTCCACTCGTACACGACACCAATTGAGTTGGTGTAGCGCTGGCCAACTGTAGGAGATAGCGGGAAGTCCATCTCAGCCATTAGTTAGCTCCCTTTCGGCAAGCATCTGTCGAGGATCATCTTAAGATGCTCGGCATGCCCTGCCTCAGCGCTGATCAAATACCAAGCGCCTGCGCCTACAAACAGCACGTTGAGCAGCAGCACGCTGATGATCAGCGGGTTGGCTTTGAGCGCCTGCAACGCCGCTGTGATAGTGCTCGGGGTAGGATCATCGGCCACGGGTTGGTTTGCCTTCGATCAGGTTGAGGATGTAGTCGCACGGTTCTTTCACCGATACGAACTTGCTGTCGGCCATGGTGATGACGCAGCGTGCGCCGGTAACGACCATCTGGTTGGGGCCTTTGTCTTGAGCTTCGCGCGTCGGATACATCTTGGTGATAAACTGCGGATTGATGTGCAACTTCGCTCCATCAGGCGCTGTCACGGTGATCATAAGTGTTCCAGCAAGAATAAGACCCTTGTCACGCCGGACCAGCAGATCTGGCGGCGGCACCGTCACATCGTCAGCACAAGCAGCCAACAAAAGAACCATCACCAGTTCACCTAAGCGCACATTAAACTCTCCTATCCTTTGATCGGCGCACCGAACACTTGCCAACCCAGCAGGGCGAACAGGATGAACAACAGCACTGTGCCACCCAGTATGCCAACCGTGGCGGTGAACAGAGCGAAGTGCCACAAAATTCCGAACACTAGCCAGATCAGCATCAGCACCCAGAAGATCAGACCTCGCGTCATGACTTCCTCCTTTAGGGTGAACCCCACAAAGTGATCGCGCCGCCTGCGGCAAAGTTGCCGGAACTCCAGAACAGACGCAGCCCGGTAATTGCCCCAAGTGTAGTTCGCTCGGCTGTACCATTGAGAAAGATCACAGCAGTAAAGGCATCGTTGGCATAGGCCGCCTGGTAGTGAAAACGCTTCCTCGTCGCTGCATCACGAATGTTGGTGATAGTTCCACGCCCGTTGATGCCACCACCGCTCGCACTATTGGAAACGTTGATACCTGCTACACCTGTGCTCAGGAGCATCCGATCATTGATGCTGCCTTCCGTCGCTGTTGTGTAGACGCTTGGTGCAGCACCGGAGCCTGTCCCCGTACTAGCAAGCATCTTTGACTGGAGATAATGTGCTGCTGTCGCATCAAGAACTCCGCTGCCATCGTAGAACTGCATTTCGAAAGCCACAGTATTTGTTACCGGCGTCACGTCGAAGCGCAGTTCAAGGTCGTTGATGTCGCTTGGCACGTTCTGGAAGTCGACCGTCGCCTGCCCCGCCGTCGGAACGACTCGGCCAAGCTGCCGCCACGGCACGCCGATGAAGCCGGGTGCGACTTGACTGGCGGCAAAGATGGGGATGGTGGATGCGGTGAACCAATGCTGCGGGCTGGATGTGGTGCCTGTATTAGCGTAGCCCGTTACGTCGATGTAGTCCGTGCCGCTGCAATCAAAATTTCCATCAGTAACGACACCTTGCCAACCAGCCGGGGCACTGTTGATGCCGTAGAGGGCAGAAACGCCATTCTTTCGGATATCTACTTCAACAGTCGCAGCGGCACTGTTGTTGATAGTCACTCCCGCCGTGACGTGATAACGCCCTGCCGGTGGCGTAAATCTGCCGTTGGACAAATTTAGCCAATTTCCACTGTTCCCTGAGATCACCGTCGGAAAAACGATAGCCGTCGTTGTGCCGGTGAGGGTCTGAGCAGATTTTGCAAAGAAGTCCACCGTTCCGGTCCCCGTCATGCTGACCGGAAACCACGCCTGATAGGTAGCGTTGTACTGGTACGTCACGTTGTTCGATGACGAGTAGAAATTTTGGCCGTTGATCGGGGAGGCGGGGAAATCGATGGCCATGATCAACCCCCCAGATAGTGCATGTTCCAGAAGCTGGAACGGTTGGGCGCGGAGAACAGATTGAGGGTCATGCCGGTCTGACTGCCGCCGAATGCCGACGTGACCGCGTCACCCGCATTGAGCCTGATCAGGCTGTTCAACTCCATGGTGACGTAGGGCGGCACGCTGTTGGGTGGTATCGTGCTCAAGGAAATGCGGGTGTTCGTGCCATTGACGAGAAGATAGAGATAGACGTAGCCCCAATTGCCGTTACCGCCGTTGACGAAATAGCCATGAAGCTGGCAGTTCCACAATCCGCCCTTGCCGGATGGCACCGTAAAGGTGCCAGCGCTATACGTGCCGCCGGTCGTGTTGAGGTCGACGGTATCCCAATTGAGGGTGGTCGCTGAAGTCGGCACGGCGATGTTGGCTGCACTGGAATAGACCATCAAGGCGGGCGGCGCGTTGAGGCTGGGCGTCGGCGTCACCGATGCCTGCACCCAAGCGTAGCTGTTTCCATCAAAATAGTAGATCAGCAAAGTGCCGGTCGTGGAGTTCCACCACAGGTTTCCGGGGACCGGCGAGGCGGGTGGCGTGTCGGAGATCGTCACCGTGCCACCGCTGGTCGGCAGCACGGGCGGCGTGCCGCCTGCGGTCAGCGAGAACGCGCCGAAGAACGAATAGAGGTTGTTGCCGCTGGCACCGGCGCTGCTAAATCCCTGTATGTCGAACCAATCTGTGCCGTTGGCGTCCTGATTGGTGATGATCTGCGGATCGCCATACCAGCCAGCAGAGCCCGGAACCTGCGATGACGACAGGATGACCGTGCCGTTCTTGCGCAAGTAACAAGTGACGACCGACGCAGCACTGTTCGATCCCGTGTTGACGCTGGCAAAGATGTGATAGCGGCCAGCCGGTGGTGTAAATCGCCCGTTAGAAGAGTTGTACCATCCTCCAGAATTTCCACTGACGATTGTAGGAAAAACTATTGTAGCTTGAGTGCTGATCCCGGCCCCGAAATACTGAGCATAGAAATCGACCGCCTGATTGGCCGCCATGCTGAGCGGCAGCCACGACTGGTAAGTCGCGTTCCAGATGTACGTGACGTTGTTACTAGCCCCGACGTACAGTTGGCCGGGCGACGGGGAGGCGGGGAAGTCGAGCGCCATCTTAGGGGCTCCCATAGAGCGCGACCGCGCCCGTCCCGGCAAAGTTGCTGGCGCTAAAATACAAGCGCAGGCCGGTGATTGCACCGGCTACGGTCAGATTGCCGCCACCCACGATGTCACCGTAATTAGTACCTGTACTTTCGAGATAGTGCGTTTTGAATTCGCAGGCCCTGATACGCCCTGTCTCTCTGATGTTGTTGATCTTCACTGAGCCTTGAACTGAGTGGGCAGCAGAAACAATAGCGCCCCAGCCGGTCGTGTTGAGTGTCAACATGATATAGGAGTTGCCAGCACTGCCGCTCGCGTACATGCCGGTGGCCGTGCCTGCTGCCGCCGCATGATAGGAATAAAGCGACGAGAACGTATAAACACCCGCCGTAGCGACAATAGTTCCAGTACCGTCGAAGTACCTCATATTCAAAAACGAAGGAGTACTCTGCGGCTGTACGTCAAACCGCATCTCAAGATCGTTGATGTCGCTCGGGATGCTTTGAAAATCGACCGTTGCCTGCCCCGCCGTCGGCACGATGCGCGCGATCTGGCGAAACATCGGTTGCGCCAGCGGCGGCTGCGGCGGCGTCGCCGGAACCCACTGGCCGGGCGGCCCCGAGGCATCGATGAAGAAGATCATCAGGCGGCCGAGATCGCTGTTCCACCACAGTTGGCCGTTGCCCGGATTGACCGGAGGAGTCGTTGAGGTGCTGGCATTGGACGAGCCGGTGCCTTGGCTCAGCCACACGCCCATCGCCGCCGACCACGTATAGATGATGCCGTTGGTGCCTTGGTAGACTTGGCCGTTGACGAGGCCGGAGGAGGGAAAGTCGAGCGCCATCTAGGGGCTCCCCCACAACGTCACCTCGCCGCCTGCGGCGAAGGTGATGCCGCCCCGGATGATCAAGCGCAGGCCGCTGATCGCATAAGCAGTGTTCGACCAACCCGAGTGACTGGAGTCGTAGGCAATCGAAGCGGCGGCGTTAACTGATTGCGTATGACAAAATGCTCTCTTCTCCCACGCCGCATTTTTAATGTCGTTGATCTGAACGACACCCGAACCTCCGCGTGTGAGATTCATTTCGCCTGCCGCGAACATCGGGATGCCGTCGCTGAAACCCGCTTGGCTGTTGTTCCAGTTCAGCGTCCCCGCGCCCGCCCCGGCGTTGTTGGCGTTGTAGCCACCAGCCCAACCATAGTTGCCAGCAGAGTTCATGATGGTTCCGCTGGCGTTGAAGTATTGCAGCATAAGCTGGCTGACCGACGCCGTGGTCGGAATGACATCGAACCTCAAATCGAGATCGTTGATATCGCTGGGGAACGATGTGAAGTCGATGGTCGTTTGTCCCGCCGTCGGAACGACTCGCTGCAATTGACGCCAGCCCAAGAAATTGACGCTGGGCGTCGGGCAGAGCGGCACCCACTGACTGGAATTAACGTCGGTAAACCAGATGTAAGCGGTCCCGGTGTCGGGGCTCCACCAAATTTGACCGGCGACCGGATTGCTGGGCGGCGAAGTGGCGATGATGGCGTTGTTCATGCCAACGCCGTAGTTGAGCCAGAGCCCGCCCGCGCTCGACCACTGGTAGACGACCCCGTTGCTGCCTTGGAACAACTGGCCGTTGGTCGGCGAGGCAGGGAAGTCGAGCGCCATTAAGGACTCCCCCACAGCGTGACCGCGCCCCCTGCGGCGAAGGTCGTGCCACCCCAGTACAGCCGCAAGCCAGTGATGGCTTGTTGTGTTGTTGGGGCCCACACGCCGCTGCCCACTACGGAAAACTGGGCAGTGTTGGCATCGTTAAAATGAGTGCTTTGGTAATCGATGCTATGACGGCGAGCATCCCTGATGTTCGCCAATCGGGCACTGCCGCGTATACCGTTGGTCGTGTTGGGCTGGTTGCCTGTCCCCGGATTGGTGACAACCCAACGTGCCGCATCGGCTGTAGTGGTGCTGCCATAGGAGCCCGGTGAGGCTCCCGATGCTATGTTGCTTTGCATATTGGTCAGCGCCCAAGTGTAGTTATTGCCCGTATCGAGCGTACCCGTAGCGTCGTAGACACGAATGGCGAAGTTGTTGCTGTTAGCGTTGGGATTGACATCCCAATGCAGCATCAAATCGTTGATGTCGGCAGGCAACACCGTGAAATCGACCGTCGCCTGCCCCGCCGTTGGAACGACTCGGCCAAGCTGCCGCCATGTGTTCTGTACGATGCTGGGCGCGGGCGCGGCCGGTACCCAGTACGAGTTGGGCGTCGGATCGGTGTAGTAGATTTGCAGTTGGCCGATGTCGGATTTCCACCACAGGTTCCCGGCGACCGGCGCGACCGGCGCGGTGTCGGAGATCGTCACCGATGCGCCGCCCGCAGGCGTCTGCCAGTTCGTCGCAAAGTCGGTCGCCGACGTTTTCGTCAATACCTGTCCCGTCGTACCACCCGTCGGCACACCGGGACCAGCCGGACCCGTCGCACCCGTAGCGCCCGCTGGACCTTGAGATCCTGTTGCACCTGTCGGACCAACCGGGCCCTGAATACCTTGGATGCCTTGGATGCCCTGCGCACCCGTCGCGCCAGTAGGCCCTTGTGGTCCTGTAGCACCCACCGGCCCCTGTGGTCCTGTCGGTCCCGGCACAGTTGAGTCAGCACCCGGTGGTCCCTGTGCACCTGTCGCACCTGTTGGTCCCTGAATACCCTGCGGACCCGTTGGACCTTGTGGACCCGTCGCGCCTGTGTCGCCCTTGGCAGCCATAACCTGCCACGTCGTCGGATCGGTTCCCGGCGTAACGTTCGTATTGTCCTTGAGCGCGATGTACGTCGATCCGCCATAACCGACCGTATCATCCACATGGTAAGCCGCTGTAGAACTCCACGCACCATGCCACGTCGATCCGGGTGGTCCCGGTGGACCCGGTGGTCCTTGATTGCCGCCTCGTCCCGGTGCCGTCACTACCCATTGCTGAGTATTGCCGTCGTCGTAAAAAATAAACTCAAATCCAGAAACCGTGTCGTACCAAAGATCGCATGGTGTCGGATTGTTAGGCGGCGACGCCGAGCTTGTCTGCAAAGGTGTACGTGAAACTATTGGAGCCGCAAATGGCGAAACAGGTACCTTCGGCAATTCCGCCCGCTGCACCCAAATGTAACGACCATCCGACTGCAGCGTCCACACAAGATAAAAACCCGAACGCGGGTCGTACCAGTAATCGCCGGGATTGGGTGACGTCGGTGGTGTAGTTGTCGCTGCTACGCCATGCTGATCGGGCGACTGAACCCACACGTACCCGCCGCCCGTGCGAGGCGTCCACTCGAAGTAGAGCCCGGTGCGATTGTCGTACCAGATCTGACCCGGCTGCGGGTTATCCGGCGGTGTCGAAATGACGGTATCCATAGGCCCTCCTCAACGGGTGACTTACAACGTTGTAAGTCACCCGTAGCCAGCGGACCTTAGACCGGAACGGTTCCCGCCTTGATGACAGCCTGAGCAATCGCAGTGCCGTCGAGCACCTTGTAGCCGTACACCTGCAAGCCGCGCAGGATCGTGCCGAAGGTGCGCTCAGACCGCATTGTCTCGACCTTGCTCATCTGCGAGGCGAAGGTGAGCCCATGCGCGTGTCCGGCGTACATGACCCACTCACCAGCCGCCAAGGCTGGCGGACCGGTGATCGGGCCCTTGGGCAACAGGTTCGACACGTAGATCGTGAACCGATCCACCATGCCGAGACGACCGTTGCGCAACGGGGTTACGCTGTCACCCGTCAAATACGCCTGACGCAGTTCCGACTCTTTGATCATCGCCGATGCCCATGCAGGCATCACGATCCAACGTCCCTGCTCAGGGATGTTGAGTTCGTCGAGGACGAGTCCCAGTCGCAGGATCGCCGAGATCACTGTCACATCGGTCGCGGCAGGGGTACCGGGCAGGATGGGATTGAGACCCATCGGCGTACCAGTAACGCCAAGATTGATGTTGCCCGAGATCGCTCCAGCGGTGGCACCACGGTTACGCGAGTCAGCTTGACCCAACATACCCAGCAGCACCGCCTGATCGACAACGATCTTCATCTGCTGCGCGGCGTCATCGGACCAGATCCCCATCATGTTGATGTCGGACTGGATCTCCATCACGTCGTCGAGGATCTCGGCGAAGTACTTGCCTTGGTCGATCAGCAGATCGACGATGTTGGACGAGGGACGGTCGAGCGTCAGATCACCGTTGGCCTGATAGTCGCGAATGGTGATCGTCGGCTTCGTGCGGATGTGAACCTTGTCGCCTTGGTTCTTGATCTCGCCTTCGTAGTCGGTGTTCGAGATCGCGGCCAGCACGGTGCTGGCGTAGAACTTCTCGATCAGTTTGCCCGACCAAATCTCGGGAATAAACGTGCCCGAGTAGGCGGGAGATGGTGACGCCGAACCAGCCGGATAGATCGGCTGATTTACGGGTGCAGTTGGTGCAAGAGGATATGCCATGCCTGTCTCCTAAGACAGGTCACACCCCCTAGCGCGTTTGGCCGTTCGGCGGCGCAGGCGGCGTGAACCTGCGTTGGTTGAGAATGATCCGGCCTTCGTGCTGCGCTTGATGGATATCCCGATCAACCGCCGCTCGATCTGCATCGCGGTGCCGCCATTTACCGGCGGCCACCTCGGTGTAGAACCGGGTGATGTCCTCAGTGGTGTAGACTGGCTTCTCGGCGGGCATAGGCTGCGCCGATCTGGCTCCGCCCGGTGCGGCAAGCTGCTGGAGCGTCAGAGGTGGACTTGCGACCGGGGCCCCGTTAGGAGCAGCCGGGGCACCGCCCCCATTCAAACGCCCCGCCCTCGTCGGGTCCAAGGCGGCCTCCTCAGCTAGGAAGCCCTGAAAGAAAGCGTTGACCCGGCGCGCATCTCCGGCGTCCCACGCCTCCTGCATCAGTCTCTGACGAATAGCACCACTGTACGGATCTGGCAACATCACCCACTCGATGAAGGGCTGGTACCTGTTCAGATCCGCCCACTGGGGAAACAACGCAGTCATTTGCTCATGCATCGACATATTCTGATGAATGCCGACTTGCTGCTTGGTTCGCCCAACCTCTTGCGCCAATGGCTCGATCTGACCCTGCACGGTATGCTGGGCAATACGTTGGATCATACTGATGAAGTCAGGACCGTAGTCGTTAAACTCATCCTCAGTGATGTTGAGACGAGGCGGGGCTCGCTTCTCCGGTGGCGCTTGGCGCGCTGCCAGTTCACGCTGAAGCTGGTCAATGCGTGTCGACATCTCCTGAATTGAAGCGGTCTGCCGTTTTCGATCAGCATCCAGCCGACCGAAATCGGTCTTGTACCGTCGCTCCCAATCTTCCGGCCGAACAGGGTCCTGCGACGGCGGAGCTTGTTCTTGGGAGGATTGAGCCGCCGTCGCAGGAGGCGGCTCCGATCCAGCGGTTGGGGTGGGGTTACCGCTGGAGGGTGAAGGAGGAGCCGCTTCTGGAACTGGAACGCTAGTGCCCAATGCCGTATCGGCTCGGGCTGCAGCCTCACGCACAGCGCGTGGAATGACGACATCAGGATCTATAGCCGGAGCCTGTTCTCGTCTCAAAGGGGTTGCCATCAGGTCCTCGTCCGGTATTGCTCGTCGAGATTAAGCACGTTTTCGAGCTTTCGTGCGAGTTCATCAAGGGTCTGCGCCTTACCTTGCGCACCCATAAATTTCTCCTGAGATGCCGCCAGAAGGTCAGTCTTGGCCCGTTCCGCATAATCGCGCACCGATTTGACGAAACTGTCGTACCGATCAGGAGACCCTCGTTTTAACTCAGCCGCCCACTTCACAATCTGCACAAATGGATCATTGCTCGGCATCTTCTTGTCCGGTCAATGCCGGGACTACCTGCGGTCCCTGCAAGCTCTCATTCATGATGCCGGTGTAGGTGTCCGGTATGGCGTTGGCTCCGCTCGGCGTCATCTTGGCGTAGTTGCCGACGGTCTGTGCACCGGGCCGGGTGATATCCCGCAACGCCCGCTTCGACGGAAACATCGGCCGCGTCTGGCTGCCCTTGTTGATTATCATCTTGGGCATTCTAAGCGGCACGCCTTTGCTGCGAGGCATCAACTTTCTCCCGTCATCCCTGTGCGGCCAAAGCCTCCGACGAAGCCATGCTTGCTCTCGAACGCATCAAGTTCTGTTTTGTGAGGCGCAGATGAACCAAGCCGAAGCGGCTTCTGCTTCACGCCGAAAGCGGGTTCGTGAAAACCAGAATACGCCTGCTTGCGGGGGTTATGACCAAACACATAACTACTGGCCATCTGAGACCCCACCTTGACCGGGATCTCCCGCTGCAGCGTCTTGGGGACGGTGAACTTAGCCACAGGGTCCCGACTGACCCGGCTCGGCCTTGCGCGATCCGCGATTGCCGAACATGTGGGTCTTGCCGCCTTCTGCAAACTTGTTGTTCGGTCCGCTCTTGGTGCGTCCCGACGTGCCTGCCTCCTGCGTGCCTGCATAGTCGCGGTTGCTGGTGCCAGTCGAATAGTACTGGCCGGTCGGTCCACCCTCAGCCCGGTACGGCTTCGACGTTCCCTTCGAACCCGTCCCTTCCTGCGAGGTGTGTCCCGGCGTCTGCTTGCCCGACCCACGGAACCCGTACATGTGGCCATCGCCACCAACGTCCCAGTTCGCTTTCTTCTCCGTCGTCTTGGCCATTTCTCGACCTCCTTACAACGTTGTAACTAACCCACTCCGGGCCGTCTCACGAAGAGATTGGTACGCGGACCCATGTCCTCATTGGCTGCAGGAGCCGGATTTGCCTGCGGGTTCGCAGGTGGCCCACCCTGCGGTGCAGAAGGCGGGCCCGGTGGTGCGCTGCCACCGGCCCCACCCCTACCGCCCGCAGGCTGCGGCGGTCCTTGTACGTGACCGGGCACGCCCTGTGCGGCTGCTTGAGCTTGCGCTTGATCTTGCTGGGCGTCGAGTGCCTCTTCCGTTGGCACGATCTCTTCGCCATCAAGACCGATGGTCTGGGACACTGACCTGAGAACAGCAGCACGACCCTTAGGACCGATAATGCTGAGGTCGATAGGATTGCCAGTGATCTGCAGAAATTCGAGTTGGCGAGCACGCATCGTCTCTTTTTGCATCGCCACGTTCACGCCCTTAGGCACCACCTGCTCTTGGCCATTCAACAAACCCGTCGTGTCGGTCAGCAGGATCATGTCTAGCGTGTTCTGCAGGTTCGGCACCATGACGTCGCGGTCGATATTGGCACAAACGGTCTGTAGTAGTTTGCTCGCATTTCCCATAAGCATAGCAAGGCCCGACGCCGTGCGTCCCGCGCCGCCACCCGGGCTGTTGCCCGATAGATACTTCGGTATCGCCGAGATGTCGTCTGACAGCCCGTAAAAAGCATTGAACACTCCCAGTAACTCTTGCGCGTTCATCTGGGGCTGAAAGAATGTCACGGGAGGCTCCTGTACTCCCGACACTGTAGGGTTCAGCGCATGCCATCGCTTCCACGGATAAAGCTCGTCCGAATTTTCTTGGCCGGACATACGATCATCATTGACCACAACCTGTGGTCCCGATGCTATCGACATGTTGTTGACGAGCGAACGGAGCGTCGCGTTCATGACCTCTTGAAGATCACTGATGATATCTGGAAGTCCGTTCCCAATCGGTGTCCCGGGCACCTTCTCCCAACTGGTGATGTAATAGTTATGACGCCGTCGTGGACTCGGATTGAGTTGCACCTTGATCAGGTAGTTACCGATCAACCAAGCTTGGACGCTATAGTCGCGGAGTTCATCGGGAATTTCATCGGGCCCAAAGCCGTACTCCCTGAGCATTCGACCTTGGACGTTCCCAGTGAACATAAGCCCGGTGAGCATGTGTGACTCGTTCATCACCGGGTTCTCACGACTCTCCATGACGGCACGACTGGCATCGGTCGTATCCCAGTCATCGGTCAATCCTTGCATGCCGTAGAATTCGAGGATGTAGCGGATGTTGTCTTTGTTGTAGCCGGGAAGGTCCAAGAGGTCGTTCAAGTCGGCACGGGTGATGCGGAAGCGCTCGACGATCTGGGCATCCTCGATATCGGCCACACCGGGCGTCATCCACACATCGAACGGTGATAGTCTTTCCCACCACAACTTCGGTATGAACCGCTGCACCGGCTTTTTGTCGATCCACTGGATCTCGCCCACCATGCGAACGGTTGGGCCCTTGATGCATGCTAGCGGAAACAAGGGAATGTCAGTTAGAAACTCTGCCAGTGCTTTATAAAACCCGCCTTCTGACAGGATCTCGTCGACCTTGTCCTCGGCGATGCGGCACTGCTTTGTCGCCTTTTTCTTGGCCGCTGTCCGGGCTGCTTCGAGTAATGAGAACGCCCGCTCCTTGACGACGGCAGGTTGAGGTGGCTGACCCAGCCCCTGCTCTGCCGCCTGCATCAGCGTCATCACCTCGGTCTTGATCAGAGCCTGAACGTTATCGAGAACTTCCTGCGGAATGTCAGGATCGTCGGGGGGGCCGAGACCCCAAGGTCTATCGGCCCCAAGATAGACGTCGCGCAGGAGGCTAGACGCACCGCGACACTTGGCAGCGATAAGTCGACAATAGACCTCGCTTCCCCCGAACCTACGAATTTCCGCCAGCTTCTGTGGATCGTACTGGCCATTGAATGCCCGAAACGCCTGCAACAGCCGGTCAGACCATCCGGCAATGGTGTTGCGATGGCGCACCATCATATTCCACTGCGTGCGGATGTAACCTGCCAGACCGACGTACTGCTGCTGGTTAGCACGCATCTCGTCTTCGGCACGACGGCGCGCTTCGTTCTCAGCTTGCTGAACTGCGTCGAGTTGATCGTTCGATACGACCCGAAGACCTCGGTAGAGCGGTGGTGCTCCCGCCGCCGGTCCCCCCGCCATGGTCAGATCGGCCATCTCAACCCCTAGACAGGTAACAGAAATTTATCACAATCTACGCTTCATGGCCGAACGTTACAACGTTGTAAGTACGCCGAACGAAGTGGTGATCTCCCAACTCGCCCGGGAAGTCGCCCGAGACATCATCCCGCGTGATGCTGTTCTCAAAAAATTTCAGCTAAGTACCGGTACCTATGAGAAAATCCTCGACCTCCCGTTCTTCCAAAGGCGACTCGAAGAAGAGCTTGCGATCTGGAACGGCTCTGACTCCGGCTCAATTCGTGCGCGTATCGCCGCCAAGGCCGCGACCCTCATTGAAGAAAGTCTCCTTGAGGTCTTTGACCTCGTCCACGACAAGAACCAACCACTCTCCGGCAAAGTCGAAGCGCTTAAATTCGCTGCTCGACTGGCTAGCATGGAGGGCGGCGCTGTGCCTGCTGATGGCGATGGAAAGGTCGTCATCAACATCTCGTTCGGCAACGAAAAGGTCCAGTTCATCAAAGAAAGGGAAGCGCCCGTAATCGACGCAGTCCCCATAACTGACCATGACCCACCGCATTGATTTCGAAGCGCCGCCGGTCTGCAGCGCTTTCATGTCATCGGAGGCGTTTTTCCGGTTGCTGGCAGGTCCCTACGGCTCCGGTAAAACCACCACTGTATTGATGGAGCTTCTACGCCGATCTTGCGAGCAGTGGCCCTCTCCTGACGGCATACGCCGGACGCGCTTCGCAATCTGCCGACAGACACTGTCACAGTTAAAAAATACCGTCCTAAAAGATGCAGTGTCATGGTTTCACCCCATCGCCCAGTGGAAGGTCTCTGAGTCGACGCTGCATTTCGACTTCAAAGACGTGAGGTCCGAATGGCTCCTGTTGCCGCTGGAGACGCCGGAAGATCAACGCCGTTTGCTGTCGCTCCAACTCACAGGCGCAATGCTGAACGAAGCAATCGAAACCGAAGTCGACCTCATAGGTCCGTTGTCCGGGCGATGTGGTCGATACCCCAGCGCTGCCGAAGGTGGCTGCAAATGGTACGGCATCGTAGCTGACACCAACATGCCGCCCGAGGGTACGCCGTGGCACGAGCTTATGGAGAACCCGCCAACCGATATGCAGGTGTTCTTTCAGCCCGGTGGCCTTGATGAAGGTGCTGAAAATCTTAACTACCTCCTGCAAACGCCAGAGACGCTCAAGCTACCCTTTAATCACCCCGAACGCATAGCACAGGGGCGTCTTTACTATGCCCGCCTCGCCCGGGCGCGTAACAAGGACTGGGTAGACCGCTACGTACACGCCAAATATGCACCGGACCCAAGCGGGACTGCCGTTTTCAAGGACAGCTTCTCGCGCCGGTTTCACGTGGTCGACGACATCGAGCCGATCAACGTCCCACTCATCATTGGCCAAGATTTTGGCCGCAACCCGGTGTCGGTCCTTACCCAACTCGATCAGTATGGCCGTATCCTCGTGCTCGAAGAACTGTGGGCTGAAGACGTTGGTCTACAGACCCAACTGCCCATTCTGCGGGGATTATTGGCGACCGAGCGCTATCTTGGAAAGCGGGTTTGTGTGGTCGGCGATCCCAGCGGCCGAGACAAGGGATCGCTCGACGAGCGCACCGCGTTCGACATCATGCGGATGGGCGGCTTCCTCGTCGTTGCGGCACCAACCAATCTGATCGACCCCCGCATACGCGCGGTCGAGGACTATCTGCTGCAACAGAGGATGGGCGGCCCCGCGATCATTTTCAGCAAGGCAGGCTGCCCGCGCCTGATCGCCGCCATGGCTGGCGGCTATCGTTACACCTACACCAATCTCGATGACTCGCGGCCCAAGCCAGATAAAAACCCGCACAGCCATTTACCTGACGCGCTCCAGTACGCTGTGCTGGGCCACGGCAGACAGACGGCGGCCCAGATCGCGCGTCGGATGGCTCCGCCTAGGCAGAGACGGCAACCTGTGACGGCTGCCGGTTGGACCTAGGTGTAGACGATGGTGAACTGTCCGCCGGTCGGTATGCTCGACACCACGATGCCGACGTTGGCCGTGAAGTTCACCTCGATAATCTGACCAGCATAGAGCCCATTGGGAAACGCCTGATAGTCGATGATCTTGTTGCCAGCGGTAGCGGCACCCACGGTGGCGCAGTTGTTCATGGTGAAGTTTGACCCGGTCCCCGGCGTGACGACCATGACACGGATGAGCGTGCCCGGTGTGCCTTTGATGACACCTGTCGCGATGACGTTGGCGTAAGACGGTGTGACGACGCCGGGAGGGCTCACGCCGTAGTAATAGTTCAGGTAGGGCTGCAACTCGGGCGGTGTCCGGGTCTGCATGTAGCTCGCCCGGTTGGCGTTGGCCTCGGTGAACAGCGTGGCGAAGATGGCGTCGAGTTCAGCCGCCGAGTAGCCAACGGGAGGAGTAGGAGCAGCCATGTTACCTCACATCTGGACGGGTGTAGCGACGACGGTGGCGTAGCCGTCCGTTCGAATGTCGACGCTGCCGCTGGGAGCGGTGGCCATCAGCGAGACGTCGTCACCGGGCATCATGATGCCGAAGTAGCTAGTCGACACGTACTGGCCGCTCATCAGCACGTTGGCGCGCTGCAGGACGGTGCCGCCTTTGTTGAGGGCGAAGGTCAGGAGGCCCTGCCCTGAGGCATTGTCGGTGATGGGGAACCACACCTGCATCTCGATAATGACGGGCTGGGTGAAGGCGATGCCGTTGCCGCCTTCACGCGGTGCGAACAGAGTTTTGTTGCCGTGCTGCTCGCCCGACTGCATGGTCACCGTGGTGCCGCCTGTGATGGCCTGCGCGTCGATGTAGGCGTAGGCGATGCCTGCGTCAGGATTGGCGAGGTCGGCATCAACCAAAGATGTCATTTGGTCCTGCCAGTCCGGTCTGGTGCGAGAAAGGAAGAACTGGACGTAGTCCGCCACTGCACGCGGTTTCAGTGCAGCGTGCAGGGTTTGGACTTCCTCTTCAGCCGACATCAGGCTGGCGGCGGGGTTGGTGCGCCCTCGGCAGGCGGGGCCATTGGGTTGGGATGCGACGCGAGGAAGTACTCTTGAAAGGCCGCCGGTACGCGGGAACTCATGTACTTCCATCCCTCGTAGTCCGCCTCTTTTTCGAGTTGGGCGAACACGAGGTCAGCCTCGGCCTTCTGGTCATCGCTAAGGGTGCCTTGAGGATGCTCGGCATCGGCCGGACCCAGTGGCGTGGAGTAAGCGGAGAGGGAAGCAGGAGCATCAGCCATTGGTATCTCCCCAAAAGAGAGGGGGGCATGATGCCCCCCACTTGATCAAGGGTCAACAGGTGTCCGCATTCAGGGCGCGAACACCGCATCGACGCCGGAGCCTATCGAGATGCGTGAGGTGTCGTAGCGGCCCCGGAATGTCAGCCGCTGGCCATTGCCGGTGAAGGTGCCGAAGGAGGGGTCGGCCCCGGCGTAGCCCACCATGCTGCAGTCGGTGATGCTCCACGGGTTTGCGAGGTATCCGATCACCAACTGGGGCTGCGTGCCCATGGTCGAGCCGGTGCAGCGGTTCATCGTGCAGTAGTTCTGGACGTTGATGCCGAAGTCGGTGTTGTTCTCGAAGCCGCAGTCGTGGATCAGTTCGCAGCCTGCCCAACTGACGATGCCGCCGCCCCGGTTCAGGCAAAAATACAGACCATGCAGGCGAATATCACCGGGACCATCATAAGCATCAACCAGATAACCAGCGCCGCCGTTCTGGCGCTGCGTTCCTCCGAATAGTCGTATTGCCGACGCCACGGCCGCTCCTCCGGCGTTGGCGAAATAAAGCCCCGCACCTGCGTTGTCCTGTGTTGAGACATCATACCACGATGACTCAAACAGATTGCCTCGGCAAGTGAGTGCGGCTTTGCCGCCGAAGTTCTCCAACCAGATGTTTTCGAGATGGGCGTCGACCAGCCACGAGTCCTCGGCTTGAGCGTCGATTTTGAGCCCGCCCTCCTCGGCGAGGTTGCCGAGCATGGTCAAATTACCCAAGTAGAAGCCGCGTGCGCAGACGCCGTGGAGCGAGGTCGGCATGGTGAAGGTAAGCGCGGGTGCACCGGTAACGGTCGAGTAGATTTTGTGATGTTGGCCGTCGAGTCCGAACCAGCCGCGATGGGAGTAGCGGATGTCGATGGTGATCGGCTGGTCGATGGTGATGTCGTAGTCGAGCTTGAAGACCTGTCCTTTGTCGACGGCGTCCTGCAGGGCAGCACCGAAGGTCTCGGGTGTGGCGGTGATGATGGTCTTGGAAGTCGGTGGGGTAGCGACGTGATCAGGGGAGCCGGGACGGGGGGCGACGGGGGACGGGCTGCGGTTGGCGCGTTGCCAGCGCACGCCTGCAGGGGGTTGAGCGGGGTTAGTGGTGTTAGTCATGACGGCTCCTCTTCGGTAGCGACGTTCTTGAGGCGGTCGATGGCGTAGCGGATCATGCGCTTGCGGGCGGCATCGTCGAACGGCTTGAGGAGGTTGACGAGTCTGTCCATTGCGGCGATCTCGTCGTCTTGTTGATGACCTTGATAAAGCTGCTGTTGAGCGGTGGGGTTGGTGGTGGGATTGCGGAGCGATGGGTCGGAGTGGCCGAGATTACGCAGGGTGTCCTCGTGGTGCTGGCGGCTCATGTCAGGCTCCGTTTTTGCGGATGGGGGTGGAAGCGCCTCGTGCCCGCTTTCTGCGAGCGGCCGTCTCGTCGGGGTCCCAGCGGATGGGCGGCGGGTCGATGCCAATGGCTTGGGCGGGCGTCCAGCCCCGGTCCAAGCGCCGCCACGCCGTGATGTACTTCACGCGTGATCTGGTGCTGGCAAGCGCATCGGCAAGCGTCATATGGCGGCCGTTCAAGGTCACCATCGGGATGGTCGAGCGCGAGCCCTCGACGAGCCGGTAGTTCTTGTTCTTCGCCGCGCGCTCGGCGGCGGCAACGATGCGGGGGGCTTGCGGCGGGGCGACATCCTCCTCGATCACCATGAACGTGAACTCACCGGCAGGATGCTTCGGCAGATCCTTGAGGCTCCAATGGGTCTTGGGGTTCTGCAACATGTGAGCCAGAGAGTGAGATCTCTTCTGCATATCAGTCGAATAAGCGATATACGCCAGTCTCCTCTTCTTGTTTGACAATACGAATACACCGGGCTTGCGCGGGATCAGCACCGGGACACGCTGCATGACATCAGACATTGCCTACTCTCCTTGCTCGAATGTTGCAGACGTGGCTGGCGCTTATGCCAAAGATCTCGGCCACGACTGAAGGTCTGCGAGGA
>Ga0126380_10000069_pt1 | contig 23256 bp, 21 predicted proteins | sample PanSoiMetPlot_26_FD_92544 | JGI IMG/M metagenome (GOLD analysis project Ga0126380, IMG submission 92544) | Tropical forest soil microbial communities from Panama - MetaG Plot_26 | ecosystem: Environmental > Terrestrial > Soil > Tropical forest > Bulk soil | place: Panama | collected 2016-02-17
TGGATGACGAGCTGAAGATTCTGCGCGTCGTTCGGCGATTGAATGAGAAAACGGCGTTGGAGATCGTTCCGACTTTTCTCGGCGCGCACGCGGTCCCGCGCGGAACCGCGGCCGATGAATATGTCGATCTTGTGATCAATGAAATGCTGCCGCGCCTCGCGAAAGAGAAGCTGGCGGAGTTCTGCGACGTCTTTTGCGAGCGCGGTTATTTCGACATTGAACAAGCGCGGAAAATTTTGAGCGCGGCCAAAAAGTTTGGATTGAAATTGCGCGGCCACGTCGATCAGCTTTCCAATTCGGGCGGCGCGAAGTTAATGGCCGAGCTTGGCGCGCAGACCGCGGATCATTTGGAGAAAACGGACGAGCAAGGGATCGCAGCGTTGAAGAAAGCAAACGTGCAGCCGGTGTTGCTGCCGGGTTCAGTTTACGCGCTTGGATCGACAGCATATCCGCGCGCGCGTGAGATGATCGAAGCCGGCCTCGCCGTTGTTCTCGCGACTGATTTCAATCCCGGTTCATCGCCGACGCCGTCGATGCCGATGGTTCTTTCGCTGGCCTGCACACAAATGAAAATGTCGCCCGCGGAAGCGGTCACTGCGGCGACGATCAATGCCGCGTATTCCCTGAATCGCGGCGACAAGGTCGGATCACTCGAGTCCGGCAAGCTCGCGAACATCGCAGTGTTCGATTGCGAAGATCATCGCGAGTTGGCCTACTGGTTCGGAATTCCACAGACGCATTCGGTTTACGTTTACGGCCAACGGTTGTGAAACGTGCGATTCCATTTCTAATCGCGGCCCTTACACTTTCCTGCCAGATGAAAAGCAACGATGCGCAAGGCGAATTGCTGAATTTGGAGAAAGAATTCGAGAAGGCGGTCGTGAGCAATGACCCGGATGCGATTGGCAAGTTTCTTTCCGACGACTGGATGATTATCGATCCCGACGGCGGCGTTATCGATAAGGCGCGCTTCCTCGGCGTGATCAAATCAGGAATGCTCACTCATGAGCTAATGGAATCGAGCGATTCGCAGATCCGCGTGTATGGCGACAGTGCGATAGTCACTGCCATAACGAAAACGAAAGGGAAATTCGCGGGACAACCGCTGGCGACGGAAGAACGAGCGACTGATTTCTTCGTGAAGCGAAACGGCCGTTGGCAATGCGTTTTTTCGCAACTGACCACTCTGAAAAAGAAATAGCAGCCGGGGCGGTTGCCCCGGCAATGCGCGCAGCGTAGCGTGGCTGCTCGATGAAGGTTCAAGTGGAGAAAAAGCCGGAATCGGTCTCGACGTTGAAGATCGAATTGCCGCCGGAAGAAGTTTCGAAAGAATGGGATGCGATCGCGACCAGTTTCGCGCGGTTTGCGAAAATCCCCGGCTATCGGCCGGGCAAAGCGCCGCGCGCGGTGGTCGATAAGAGATTTCGCAAAGAAATTCAGGAAGAGCTGATCAAGAAGCTCGTCGCGAAAAGTTATCGCGATGCGATTGAACAAAAGAAATTGCGGGTGGCGTCGCTCACCAACGTGGACCAGGTCCACGTCGGCGATGACAAATCAATGAGTTTCGAAGCGACCATTGTCATGTCGCCGGAATTCAAGTTGCCGGATTACAAAAAGATTTCGGTGGAATTGCCGGATGCGAAAGTGACCGAGCAAGAGATCAACGGAACGCTCGAACGGTTGCGTGATCAAACGGCAGACTTTGTCGATGCTCCGGATCGCGCGGCGCAAATGGAGGATTTCGTTGTGCTCGATTTCGAAGGAACGGTTGATGGAAAACCGGTGAGCGAAGTCGCGCCGAACGCGAGCAAGAATCTGCATGGCGGCAAAAAATTCTGGGTCCGGCTCGCGGCCGACAATTTTCTGCCAAAGTTTTGCGAGCAAATCGTCGGTCAGAAGAAAGAGGAATCGCGCACCGTGACGGTGGATTTCCCGGCGGATTTCATGGTCAAAGAGCTGGCCGGAAAACAGGCGAGCTACAACGTCACGCTGCGCGAGATCAAAGAAAAAGTACTTCCGGAAGTGAACGACGAATTCGCGGCCAAACTGCTTCCCGGAAAAACGCTGGCTGATTTGCGACACACGATCGAGCACGATCTCGAACACGAGAAGGAGCACCAAGTCGATCACGCGAAAGACGAGCAAGTGATCAAGTATTTGCACGAGAACACGAAGTTCGACGTGCCGCCGCCATTGTTGCGGAACGAGATGAAGCGCGCGCTGGCGGAATTGGTTCAACGAAATCGCGCGCGTGGAATTCCGGACGAAGTGTTGAAGGAGAAAGAAAAGGAACTGATCGAGAGCGCAGCCGGAGTCGCGCACCACCGGTTGAAAACGAATTTCATTCTCGAGCGCATTGCCGAGCAGGAAAAAATCGAAGTGACGCGAGAAGATCTTGATCGTCGGATCCGGCAGGAAGCGCAGCGTTACAACATTTCGACCGACAAAATGCGCAAGGAACTCGAAGAGCACGACCAACTTAACGCCCTCGCGGAACAGATACTGCTGGGCAAGACTCTTGATTTCCTAAAGGCGAATGTTAGCGTCCAACCGATTTCCGAAGAACCGAAGAAATGAGCGAAGAAAATAGATCGCAATCGATCCTGATCCCTATGGTGGTCGAGCAGACCGGCCGCGGTGAGCGCAGTTACGACATTTATTCCCGTTTGCTCAAGGACCGCATCGTTTTCATTGGGACGGCGATCGACGATCACGTTGCGAACCTGGTGATCGCGCAATTGCTCTTTCTGCAAATGGAAGATTCGAAAAAGGACATCAGCATCTACATCAATTCCGGCGGCGGCGTTGTGACCGCGGGGCTCGCGATTTACGACACGATGCAATTCTTGACCTGCGATGTGACGACCTATTGCCTCGGCATGGCTGCGAGCATGGCGGCGGTGCTGCTTTGCGCGGGCACGAAAGGCAAACGATTCGCGTTGCCGAACTCGGACATCATGATCCATCAGGTCTCAGGCGGCGCGCAGGGACAGGCGAGCGACGTTGAACGCCAGGTCGATTACATGTTCAAACTCAAGAAGAGGATTATTAAGATTATCTCGCAGCACACAGGAAAACCGGAAGACCAGGTCCGGCTCGATTCGGACCGGGACTATTATATGTCAGCGCAGGAAGCAAAGGCCTACGGGCTGGTGGACGAAGTGATTAAGTCGCGCAAGGAAGTCAAAGGGCTCGACGGCGCCATGGAGCACGCGGAGCGGGGCGGCAGGAAGTCGGAGGAATAGAAGCTGCTAAACTAGGGGGCAGAATATGGCGCGCGCGACGAACCTCACGATGTGCTCGTTCTGTGGCAAAAGCCACGCCGAGGTGCGCAAACTCATCGCCGGTCCCGGCGTTTACATTTGCGACAGCTGCATCAACGTCTGCAAAAGCATTCTCGACAAGGAGTTGAACGAGGATGCGCGGCGCCAATCATCGAACATTCGCGTCCCGAAGCCGGTGGAGATCCGGCGCGCTCTCGATCAGTATGTGATCGGCCAGGACGTCGCGAAGAAAACGCTTTCGGTCGCAGTCCACAATCATTTCAAGCGCGTGTTGCAATCAGCGCCGCCGGCTGATTCGTCAGCCGCGTTTCAACCGGACCCGCTGGCCGAAGTTGAGATCGAGAAGAGTAACATTCTTTTGATTGGGCCGACCGGTTCCGGCAAAACGCTGCTCGCGAAAACGCTTGCGCGAATTCTCGATGTTCCGTTCTGCATCGCGGACGCGACGACGTTGACCGAAGCGGGCTACGTCGGCGAAGACGTCGAGAACATTATTTTGCGATTGCTCCAAAACGCCGACTACGACGTGAAGCGCGCCGAGATCGGGATCGTTTACATCGACGAGATCGACAAGATCGGGCGCAAGACCGACAACGTTTCGATCACGCGCGACGTTTCTGGTGAGGGCGTGCAGCAAGCCTTGTTGAAGATTCTCGAAGGATCGACCTGTAACGTTCCTCCACAGGGCGGCCGGAAACATCCGCACCAGGAATACATTCAGGTTAACACCGAGAAAATTTTGTTTATCTGCGGCGGCGCGTTCATTGGTTTGGACAAGATCATTCAGAAACGACTCGGAAATAAAGTGATGGGATTCGGCAGCCCGACCCTCGAGGCCGAGGAATCCGCGCGCAAGGAAGCGATCCGTCATGTCGAGCCGGAGGACTTGCTTTCGTTTGGAATGATTCCGGAATTTATCGGCCGTTTGCCGGTCGTCGCATCGCTCGATGCGCTGACCGAAGAAGAAATGGTCGCGATTCTCACCGAAACGAAGAACGCGATGATCAAGCAGTACACGAAGTTGTTCTCGATGGAAGGCGTGCGGCTGACGGTCACGAAAGACGCGTTGCGCGCGCTGGCCGGGCAGTCTGTGACCAAAGGAACGGGCGCTCGCGCGCTGCGTTCGATGCTCGAGCGTATCATGCTCGACATCATGTACGACGTTCCGAGTCGCGAAGATATCGCCGAGGTCACGATTAATCGCGCGGTAGTAGAAGGCAAAAAGATGCCGCTGATCCGGAAGAAGCAGGACAAAGACGCCGCCTGATTCGGCAGAAAACGCCGAACACTGAACTTCGAACGCCGAACATCGAATTCAGACACTTTCAGTTCGGCGTTGGACGTTCGGTGTTCGATGTTCGACGTTTGCTTCGCTTATGCGCGTAGCCCTTCTGAACACCGGCACCGAGCTTCTCGCCGGCGATGTCCACGACACGCATCTGGCGTTCATCGCGCGGGAAATCTTCGCGCTCGGGCTTCGAATTGAGGAACGACGGACAGTTGGTGATGGCGACCCGATTGCCGAGACGCTGAAGGAATTGTTTCCGCGCGCAGAAATTATCTTCGTGACCGGCGGACTCGGGCCGACGAGCGACGATATCACCCGCGACGTAACGGCCGCATTGCTAGGATTGAAACTGGAGGAGAACCCGGAGCTGCTGGCCTCTTTGAAGGAGCGGCTGCGCGTTCGTGGAATCAAATGGGTTTCGAGCATCGCGCGTCAGGCGCAAGTGCCGGAAGGCGCGCAAATTCTTCCGAACGAAAACGGAAGTGCGCCCGGTTTGTATTTGCGGGCAAATATCAATCCGGCGATCCCGTCGCCGCATATTTTCCTGCTGCCGGGTCCGCCGCGCGAATTGCAGCCGATGTTTCGCGAGCACGCGATGTCGATCTTGCGCTCGATCGTGAAAGGTCCGCCGCCGGTGGAGCGCCGTTTTTACAAAATTGCGGTGATGGGCGAATCGGTGATCGAAGAGAAAATTGGGAAGAAAATTCTCGCCATTCCTGGACTTGAGCTTGGATATTGCGCGCGGCCCGGTGAAGTGGACGTGCGAATCATCGGCCCTCGCGCGGCGCTCGATCAAGCCGACGAAATTGTTCGCGCCGAGCTGGGAAACGTAATCTTCGCCGCCGACGATCGAACCCTCGAGGAGGTTCTGGTCGAACTATTGACGAAAAAGAAACAGACTCTCGCGACAGCGGAATCGTGCACCGGGGGACTGCTCGCGAATAGAATCACGAATGTTCCAGGCGCCTCGGCAATTTTTCTGGCGGGCTATGTTTGTTACGCGAACGAAGCGAAGATCGACGTTCTCGGGATAGATCCGAAATTGATCGAGCAACACGGCACGGTGAGTGAAGAAGTCGCGCGCGCGATGGCGGAGGGCGCGCGCAAACGCGCAGGATCGACATATGCGCTTTCGACGACCGGAATCGCGGGCCCGGATGGGGGCTCGAAAGAAAAGCCGGTCGGAACGGCTTACGTCGCGCTGGCGGGCGACAAAGAAACCAAGGTCCGGAAATTATTTTTTCCGACCGATCGCGAAACTTTCAAGCAGCTTGTCGCGCAAGTTGCGTTCGAAATGTTGCGGCGTGAATGGATTTAGAAATCGCCGACGTCGACCGGCGTGCCGACCTTCGCGTGATCGTAAAATAATTTCGCGCCCTCCACGGATTCGCGCACGCAACCGTGCGAGGCGGGATACCCGGGCAAAATACCAATGTGCATTCCGACGCCTTCGCCGGTGAGACGGAGAAACCATTTCATGGAAGCTCCGGCAAAGTGTGTCCCGCTCGGCGCCGAATCGATATGAGCGCTTACGCCCGCGCGCACGACTCGTCCGCTGCCGTCGACGAAATCGCCGTAGAGACTCGAATGATGGTTTGGATCTTTCTCCATGACGTTGAAATGTCCCTTGGGCGTTTCATGGCCTCGCTTGCCGGACGAAATGGGGCCATCGGCTACCACCTCGTCACCGATCATGAGATAGGCGCGTTGTTTCGGAATCGACACGGCAATGCGCGTGTTCTCCGGCGTTGCCTGGGCAAGCAGTTTTTGATTCACCTTCAACGGCGCCTGCTTCGAAATCAGCTCGTTCGGCTTTTTCATTTTCGGCCCGAACAACTGAGCGTGAGCCAAATGCGCGAGTGCGGCGGCGGCGAGCACCATCACAATTGTCAGGCAAATTCGTTTCATCAATTTCCGCTGTAAGTGTGAACGCGATTCAGCCAACCGGGGAGCCAGCGGGCCTCATGACGTTCTGGAGGCGAATTCTGTACGCGTCGGCGCAAAATTGCAGCAGCAGATTTTGAAAATTCTTGCGTGGCCGCGGCGCCGCCTTCCGTGCCGTGCATTCCTTCCAGGACTTGCAATAACCCCCAGCCTTCGCCGCGATAGCGTTCGGTACCCAAAACCCCTTCCCCTTTGAAATTCACGTAATCAACGAGGGCGTAGCAACCATGCGGCGTTCCGGCGACGCGGCTGAATTGCCGCTCGACATTGGCGCGCTCGCCGGGGGCGGCTTCGTTAAGCATTTTGGCGAGCGACTGTTGCAGCCGCGAGACCAGGAATTGAGCCTGAAGATCGACCGTGTGCGATAGAAATTCTCGAAGCTCGCGCATTTGGGCTGAATTCTGGGCGCGGGAAAACTCGGCGCGCGAATTCCACGGACAGGCGGTCGCTTGATTCAGCCAAACCGGGACGGTGATGTTCCGTTCGTGTGCGTAGGCGAGAAACTTCGGGAAACTCTCTTCAAACGGGCCGCGCATGCCCTGCGGATACCAGATGAAATGTCCAATGCCGAGAGAGGCAAAGTCTTCGCCCGCGTTCCACGCGGTCAGGCCGGCAACGCTGCCGTTGCTTTCATTTTGCCAGACACGTTTTCCAATTCTCAGAGCGTCCGCGTTGGAGATTTGGATCGGGGAAACGGCCCAGCTCGTGTCGCTGAGGCAAAGCGAAAGCAGACCAGCGACAAGAGCGAAAGCGGCCAGATGTTGTTGGGTTGACGAGGGCGGTTTCTCCACTAGCGTTGCAACCTTCTGCGCTGTTCCAGATTAAAGCGCAACCACAATTCGCAATCTCATTTTATGAAAGTTACCATCATCATTACTGCCGCTGCATTTTCCTTAGCGACCCTCGCGCTTGCCGAAGATAAGCCGCCGCAATTGAAGGAGTTGAAGGATCGCGCCAGCTACGCCATCGGACTCAACGTCGGCTTCAACATGAAACGCCAGAACGTCGATGTGAACCAGGACGCATTTGTCGCCGGATTTAAAGATGCGCTTACCCCTGGCAAGACGCCGGCCCTTAACGAGCAACAGATCCGCGAAACGATGATGGCGTTCGAAAAGGACATGCAGCAGAAGCAAAACGAGGTGGCCCAGAAAAACGCCGCCGGCGCGCAGAAATTCCTGAATGACAACAAGAGCAAGGAAGGCGTGAAGAGCACCGCAAGCGGCCTGCAGTACAAAGTGATGAAAGACGGCAGCGGGGCGCAGCCGAAGGCCAACGACACAGTCACCGTGAATTATCGCGGCACGCTCATGGATGGAACAGAGTTCGACAGTTCCTACAAGCGCGGGCAACCAGCGACGTTTCCGGTTTCGGGCGTGATCAAGGGCTGGACCGAAGCGCTTCAGTTGATGAAGGTCGGCTCGAAATATCAGCTCTTCATTCCGCCCGATCTCGCTTACGGCCCACAAGGCCAGCGCGGAATTCCGGCAAACTCGCTTTTGATTTTCGAAGTCGAGTTGATGGACACAAAAGCGGGGGCAACGGAGGCCGGTCCGGCAGCGCCTCCGCCCGCATCGCCGTCGGAGACGAAGAAATAATTCGGCGGTGGGTTAAGATTTAACCGCCGCGCTCGTTTCCAAAGCGACGCGCGGCGCGTCTCCCCACAAATCTTCCAGGCTGTAAAAGCCGCGCTTGTCGCGGTGGAAGATGTGGATCACGACCTCGAGATAATCGAGCACGATCCATTGGCTCGCCGGAAATCCGTCCACCGCGGCCGCGCGCAAACCGTGATCTTCCTTCAGTCGCGTTTCGATCTCGTTTGCGATCGCTTTTAATTGCGGCTCGGATCCGGCCGAGCAGATCACGAAGAAGTCGGTGAAGCTCGAGATTCCGGCAAGATCGAGAACGACGATGTCTTCGGCCTTTTTGTTCGAGGCAAGCTCGGCGCAGGTCGTGGCTAACTGTTTCGCGGTCAGGTCCCAGACTCCCGGTAAAGTTTTTCGCGGCGGATGATTTCTTCCACGGCCTTCGGTACGAGATAGCGGATGCCGCGGCCGGATGCAACTCGCTTTCGAATCTCCGTCGCCGAAATGTCGATGTTGCGCTGCACGACTTTGAATTGGTGCGCAGTTTTTTCGCCACAGCCGCGATCGAGTACGACAAAGTGCACGAGCTTCTTCAATTCATCGGCGCGATGCCATTTGTCCAGGCCACTCACGTTGTCCGCGCCGATCAGCCAGAACAATTCCGCGTCCGGCTCGCGCTCGTGGATTTCCAATACAGTATCGATGCTGTAAGACGGCGGCGGTCTGCGCAGCTCGCAGTCGTTCACCGTAAACATCAACTCGCCTTCGACCGCCGCGCGCAACATCGTCAATCGCGCTTCGCCGCTCGCGTGCGTTGCTTTCTTGAATGGCGAAAGCGCCGCGGGCACAAAGATCAATCGATCGAGCCCGAGTTCCTCGCACGCTTGCCTGCCAAGAATCAAATGAGCGTGATGAATCGGATCGAACGTGCCGCCGTAGATGCCGATTTTTTTCATCCGAACCGCTTTTTCGTTCGCGCGCGCAAGATCGACATCTACAGTGCGAACCTATGAACGACAGTTCGCTCGGTCAACTGATACTCTGCGGCGTTCCCGGAAAAGAACTCGACGCAGCGAGCGCGGAAATGTTTCGGCGCGTTCAACCTGGCGGTTTCATTCTTTTCGGGCGCAACATTGAAAGCGCGCCGCAATTGCGAAAACTGATCGATGATCTGCGTGATCTCAGCGCGGTCGAACCAATCATCACTATCGATCAGGAAGGCGGTCGGGTTTCGCGCTTGCGGTTGATTGGCAGCGAACCGCCGAATGCTCAGCAGTTGCGCGACAAGGACGATCTCGATCTCATCGCTCGTCACGGCGACGTCACCGGCCGTTTGCTGCGTGTTTTTGGATACAATCTCGATCTTTGTCCGGTGCTCGACATTTCTTTCGACGACAACGCCGACAATTCATTGCGCGGTCGGTGTTACGGCAAAACGGTCGCTCAAGTTGTGCGCAACGCCGGCGCGTTCAATGATGCGATGCGAGAACAGGGGATCGCGAGCTGTGGCAAACATTTTCCCGGCTACACCTGCGCGAGATCGGACGCGCATTTCGAATTACCGCGGATCGACCGGACGCGCGAAGAGCTGAATCAAAACGAGCTCGCGGTTTTCAAGAAGTTCATCGATCGCGTGGACAGCATGATGATCTGTCACGGCTGGTATCCGTCACTCGTTGCCGAGAAAACTCCTGCGAGTTTATCGCGTCGCATCATCACCGATCTGCTTCGCAAAGAATTCGGCTTCGACGGACTCGTCATGACCGACGATCTCGACATGGGCGCAATCCTGAACGGTTACGGTTTACAGGACACCTTTCGCCTCGCGATCAATGCCGGCAACGATCTCGTGATGATTTGCCATCGCATTCCTGAAATCGAAAACGTCCGCAAGATTCTGGACACGTTACCGCGCAATGAGACCGATCGCGCCCTCGCGAGCGTCGCCAAGTTCAAAGAGACGATGCAGCCACCGCACGAATTCTCCGAAGCGGCATTTCGCAAGATCGACAAAGAAATCTGGGACTTACGTGTCGCGACCCTCGGCGAAGAACGCGCTAAACAACGCGGCGTCGAAGACGGCAAACGCTCCCCTGTCGAAACTTATTAAGCGCAGCTGATGAACTTTCCGGATCAGTTTCTGATCAGAATTGTTGATGCGCGTACGCGCTCACCTGTACCGCGGCTAGCAATGCATATAATATTAGTCGCACGAAAGAAGAATAACTACACGATTCCGGCGGTAACGAATGCGTCGGGAAACGTTTCTTTAAGCAAGGAAGGTGTTCGAGAGTCTATTGAGGAAGATTGGAAGATTTCTCCAACGGACTACGAAGCTGGGCTCGAAGACTGCGCGCCGGAACTTGAGATCCATATCTGCTAATCTGAAGACGTTCAGCGATCGGTTGCAGCGATGAAATTGTTCGGCCCCACTCGGACAATCTCTACCGAGCTCATGCGGGCGTTCGAAGAATCGATCAACGACCGATTCTCACCGACTATGAAACGAATTAATGTGGAAGAGATGAATCCTTCTGAGCTCGAAGTGGAGCCAAAATAATTCGTTGAGAGACTTGCCCGCGCGGGAGTCTTGACCCGTCCGGTTGTTGCACACTATCCTTCGCCCGCGTGAACGGAAACGAGCAGAACCGCGCTGAACTCACTATCCGCGGAATCATCATTGGAGTCGTCATCACGTTGGTCTTCACCGCGGCGAACGTTTACGCCGGCCTCAAAGCTGCGCTTACTTTTTCGACGTCGATCCCTGCGGCGGTGATTTCGATGGCGATCCTGCGCAGTTTTCGCAACGCGACCATTCAGGAAAACAACATTGTCCAAACGGTCGCGTCCGCGGCGGGCACGCTCTCCTCAATCATTTTCGTTCTGCCCGGACTGATCATGATCGGTTATTGGACCGATTTTCCTTTCTGGACGTCGTTTTGGATTTGCGCGCTCGGCGGAATTCTCGGTGTGATGTATTCGATCCCGTTGCGTCGCGCATTGGTGACGAACTCGGACCTGCCGTATCCGGAGGGAGTCGCGTGCGCCGAAGTATTGAAAGTGGGGAGCGGCGATTCTGCGCATGCTCAGGACGTTGAGCACGGCCGGGCGGGTCTGCTCGCAGTTTTGTGGGGATCGATCGTCTCGGCCGGTTTTGCATTAATTATCGAGACGCAGATCTTCGCCTCCGATCTCGCGCAAAATTTTCGACCTTTTTGGAAAAAGGACGGAGTAAGCGGCTACGATTTCTCCTTATCGTTTTTGTTGTTGGGGATCGGACACCTGGTCGGCCTCTCGGTTGGTATCGCGATGCTCATCGGAGCGCTAATCGGTTGGGGCTGGGGAGTACCGCATTATTCGGCACTAGCCCCGGATTTAACCGCGCCGCTGGCGGCACTCGCGCGCAGCGCATGGAGCGGTAAAGTGAGGTACATCGGCGCGGGCGCGATCGGCGTTTCGGCGATCTGGACTCTGTTGAAACTGGCGAAGCCCCTCATCAGCGGCCTGGTGAGCGCAATGGCTGCGTCGCGCGCGCGCAAAGCCGGTCAAGCTGACACGTTGCCCATCACCGAGCGCGATATTCCGATCGGAATTGTCGGTCTTGTCACGCTGGCGTGCATGTTGCCAATTGGCTGGTTGCTCGGTTGGTTCGGAAGCGCGAGCGGTCTCGGCGCGCATTTGCCGACGCTCATTATCGGCGGCGTGGTTTACATTTTCTTGATGAGTTTCTTTGTGTCGGCGGTGTGCGGTTACATGGCCGGACTCATCGGTTCGTCGAACAGTCCGCTCTCCGGTATTGGAATTTTGGTCGTAATCGGCGCCGCGTTGCTGCTCGTGATCGGCGTTAAGCCGTACGTTTCACCCGATTCGGGAAAAGCGTTGATCGCGTTCGCGCTTTTTACGACGGCGGTAATTTTCAACGTTGCCGCGATCGCGAACAACAATCTTCAGGACCTTAAGACAGGACAACTGGTGGATGCGACGCCGTGGAAGCAACAAGTCGCATTGATCATTGGCGTTATCGCCGGCGCTTTGGTTATTCCGCCAGTGCTGGATCTGATGAATCACACCTACGGTTTCGTTGGCGCGCCGGGCGCGGACCCAAATCACGCGCTGCCTGCGCCGCAAGCAGGTTTAATTTCGTCACTCGGAAAAGGCGTCATCGCGGCAGACATCGATTGGAGTCTGATCGGAATCGGCGGCGCGATCGGTGCTTGTATTATTCTGTTGGACGAAATTCTGGCTCGCACAACCAAACACATGCGCGTTCCGCCGCTCGCGGTTGGTCTCGGAATTTATCTGCCGACTTCGAGTACGCTGATGATTGTGGTGGGAGCCGTTGCCGGTTGGTTCTACGACCGGAAAGCAGATGGGACTTCAAGACCGGAAGCCGCGAAACAGCTGGGCGTGCTTCTCGCATCCGGTCTGATCGTGGGCGAAGGCATCATCGCGGTGGTGATTACTGTGATCAGAGCGCTCTCTACGAAGCCCGCACCGCTGGCGCTGGTCGGCCCCGGATTTGAAACCGCGGCCATCATTCTCGGCGGCGTCACATTCGCAGCGATAACATTTATTCTCTATCGATGGATTTTGCGGATTTCGACGGCAAGATCGACATGAAGCGAAAGTGGAACTGGCCGATCTGGATCGGCTTCATCGTCGCGGTCGGCGGATTGTTCAGCTACGAATGGTTCGCGCCGTTTCCGATCACCCGCGATTTTCCGTGGGCGAATCTTTTGCTGTTCGGAATCGGCGCGGTGCTGCTGCTTGTTGGCTTGTTCCGCGCGTTCGGCCGGCCACAACTCTATCGCGGCAAAGTTTTCGGCTCGATCTTTACCGCGATCGCTTTGGCGCTGTTTGCGTTTTTCAGCTATGAAATTTTCTATGTTCTAAAACAAGTCCCGCTTTCCGCACAAGCACCGCGGGTCGGACAAAAAGCGCCCGAGTTTTCCTTGCCCGATCAAAATGGAAAACAAGTCGCGTTGTCCGATCTGCTTTCGCCGAACGGCGCGGTCCTGATTTTTTATCGCGGATATTGGTGACCGCTCTGTAACTCCGAGTTACGGAGTTTTCAGAAACAGCTGGCCGACTTCGAGAAACGCGGCGTGCATCTCGCCGCGATCAGTGTCGATCCGAGCGACGTGAGCGCCGCGCACTGTCGAAAAATGGGATACACGTTTTCCTTTTTGTCCGATCAGGATGCCGCGGTGATCAAACGGTATGACGTGCTTCATCGCGGCGCCGGTCCAAAGGGGAAAGATATCGCGCGGCCGGCCGAGTTTTACGTCGACGGGAGCGGAACGGTCCGCTGGGTCAATTTGACCGAGAACATCGCGGTGCGCGCGCGCCCCGGCCAGGCGTTGGACGCAATCGATGCCGCCAAATGAGCGGCGCGATTGACGCCGCTGTGCCGAGCCAATACCTTCAGCGCTACGTGCGCGCCGAACTAGAACAGCTCCTCATCCTTCAAGATCGACAACAAAAGATCCGGCAGATCGAAAACGAGATAAAAAACCTCCCGCTTCAGAAAAAGCATCTCGAATTGCAGCTCGCGGAAACTTCGGCCAGTCTAGAAGCGATCAAGCTAAAGGCGAAGCAAGTCGAGGTTGAGCGCAAAAAACTCGAGCTTGATGTCGGCACTCGCAACGAAAGCATCGCCCGTTTGAAAACGCAGCAATATCAAACGCGCAAGAACGACGAGTTCCAGGCGATCGGGCACGAAATTCAGCGTTATGAGGGCGAAATTTCGAAACTCGAGGACCAGGAGCTCGAATTGATGTTGCAGGGCGACAAATTGAAAGTCGAAGTCGCCGCCGAGGACAAAAAGGCCGGCGCGACCAAGGACTCGATCACGCGACAGATGACCGATCTCGGCGAGAAGGGGAAAACGTTGGAATCTCGTTTGCAGGAATTGTCCAAGGAGCGCGCAGGGCTTGCCGAAAAAATGGATGAAGATGTCCTGGAGCGTTTCGAGCGGCTTTTCACGAGCAAAGGCGACTCAGCAATCGTGGCGATCGAACATGGCATTTGCACTGGCTGTCACATGAAATTGACAATCGCCACGGTGAAAGCGGCCGAAGCCGGGAAGGAAATCGTCAACTGCGAGCAGTGCGGCCGGATTCTTTACATTCCCGCGTAGCGGAACTTTTTCAGACGTTGAAGCGAAACGTGATCACGTCGCCGTCTTTGACTTCGTAATCTTTTCCTTCAAGCCGAAGTTTTCCGGTTTCGCGCGCTTTCGCGTACGATCCGGCAGCGAGCAAATCTTCACACGCGATTGTTTCCGCAGCGATGAAGCCGCGCTCAAAATCGGTGTGAATCGCACCCGCGGCCTGTGGCGCTTTCTCGCCGGTGTGAATTGTCCAGGCGCGCGTTTCCTTTTCCCCGCTGGTGAAGAAGGTGCGCAACCCCAGCAAATGATAAACCGCGCGAATGAGCGCGTGCACGCCGCTATCTTCCACGCCAATGCCGCGCAAATATTCGAGTCCTTCTTCCTCGCTTAGATCGACAAGTTCGCTTTCGATCTGCGCGCTGATCAGAAACGCTTCAGTCCCAAAATGATGTTGCGCGTAATCTTGAACGCGAGCGACATATTTGGCGGCTGAATTGGAAGAATCACCTTTGGAAATCGTAACGAGATCGGACTCGGCCACGTTACAGGCGAAGATGGTTGGCTTGGAGGTGAGAAGAAAAAAGCCGCGGGCAATTGCCTTTTCTTCCGGCGAAAGTTCGAGCGTCAACGCGCGTCGTCCCTTGTTCAGGTGCGGCATCAACTTGTCGATGATTGAAACTTCAGTCTTCGCCGTCTTCGATCCCGCGCGCACTTCTTTCTGCAGACGGTCCTTGCGTTTCTCCAGCGCGGCCAAATCGGCCAGCACGAGCTCGGTGTTGATCACTTCGATGTCGCGAGTGGGATCGATCGTCGAATCAACGTGATGAATATCCGAATTCTCAAAACAGCGAACGACTTCGACAATTGCGTCCACCTCGCGAATGTGGCTGAGAAACTGATTCCCGAGTCCTTCGCCCGCGCTCGCGCCCTTCACGAGACCGGCAATATCGACGAATTCAATCGCAGTCGGCGTGATTTTCTTTGAGCTCGAAATCGCGGCGATCTTGTCGAGGCGCGGATCGGGCACGGTCACGACGCCGACGTTGGGATCGATCGTGCAAAACGGATAATTCTCCGCCGGCGCCTTGTGGGTACGCGTGACGGCATTGAACAACGTCGATTTCCCGACGTTGGGCAGTCCAACAATTCCAGCACTTAACATGAAAGGATGAAGGCTAAGGGTTGAAGGATGAAAGAAAGGTGCCGGAGTATTTCATCCCTCATCCTTCAACCTTCATCCTTATTTTCTCGGGCTGGCGGGATTTGAACCCACGACCTCTTGAACCCCATTCAAGCGTTCTACCAAGCTGAACTACAGCCCGATCGGTGAGCGTTGACTATCTAATCGCCCGCCCAGCTCGTCAAAAAGGCGTCGATTAATTCCGGCAGATCGTCGCTGTAGCCGCCTTCCAGAATCGCCGCAACCGGGATTTGGGTTTTCCTCAGCCAATCTCCGAAAGCGGCGAAGTCTTCGGTTTCGAGCGTCATCTGCACGAGCGGGTCACGCGCGTAGCCGTCGAATCCGGCGGAGACCAGAATCAGGGTTGGTTTGAACGCGATCAGTCTATCCAACGCGCGTTTGCAGACGTCGGCATACTCCTGGCGCGGTGTTTGCGGCGCCACCGGATAATTGTCGATGTTTGCGAAGGACTTCGCGCCACTTCCCGGATAAGCGGGATACTGATGGATCGAGGCGAAGCGAATTCGATCGTTGTGCGCGATAATCGCTTCGGTGCCGTTGCCGTGATGCGCGTCGAAATCCCAAATCGCGACTCGTTCAGCGCCGTTTTCCAGCGCATCGAGCGCGGCGATTGCGATGTTGCTGAAATAACAAAATCCCATCGCGCGATCGCGCGTTGCGTGATGTCCGGGCGGTCTCATCAATGCAAATGCGCTTTCGCCGCCAAGCGCTGCTCTTGCAGCGTCAATTCCAGCGCCGGCCGATTTCAGCGCATAGTCGTAAATTTTCGGATAGGCCGGCGTATCGACGTCGAAATCCCCCTGCGGGTTTTTGATGCTAGCGATGTAATCAGCCGAATGCGCGCGCAGTAATTCATCTTCCGTCGCTGGTCGCGGATCTCGCCATTTCCAATCCGGATGACGATCTTTCAATCGCGGAACGGTGTTTGTGATCCGGGCCGGCCGCTCCGGATGTCCGGGTGCGGAATACTCAGCGCAATGCGGATCGTGAAAAATGACCATTGAGCGGGAACGTGCTGCAAGCGCGACGTTAATCAAAACCTAAGACGACGTTTGGCGGGATTTAGCATTGACGCAGGACCTCCCAGTAGGGTAAAGCCCTACATCTGAATTTGAGAAAGCCTGGTTAAGCAAAAACGAGAAATCGCCGGCTCTTCACTCGGAGCCGGCGATTTTTTTTGAAAGGAGACCGGCGCGATGCCGGAAAGTCTTATATGTCACGCATCGGGTTGAGAGAATATTTTTGCAATCCAAGCGTAAAATCTGCTGCTAATACCCACAAATCACATGAAACCGAATATTCCCAAAATTGTTGTCTTAGTCTTTTCCGGCCTAGCCGTTGTTACCGGATTGCGAGCGGGTCCTCCAACCGCCGCTGATGTCGGCGATGCTGAAACCTTCGGGCATGCAGCGCTTTACATGGGAGCGGCAAGCGGCTTCCAAACGTTGGCGTCGCCGCTCGACGGATGTCCCGCAGCCACACCAACGCCTTCGCCGGTGCCGAACGGCGACAGCTTTTGTGACGTGCTGAACGCGGCCCCGGCGGCAACCAGCTTTAGCCACGCCAATATTTGCCGGATCAACTTGCCCAAGAAGGCGACGCACAATGTGATTTATCCGGCGCTGAACATTTTTCTGAACTATCAACTTCAAAACACGACCGGCGCAGACCAAACAGGTCTCTTCAGTTTCACTGCCGGGATCACGATTCTGAGCGATGCGTTGACCGGCCCCGATTGCACTGACCCGAGCAGTGGTTTGCCGTGCGGCGGCGCGATGACGTTTCTGTTCAATTACAGTTATCGCGATGACCGCGCGATGCATAATGGAGATCGCCAACGTTTGCGCGAAACGCTCGTTCGCGTTGGCAACACTGGTCTTACCCGTCAGCAATTTCACGATTCGTTCGGGCTCACGGACGCGACCATTGACGCATTGTTCGCCGGACCGATGACCGTTCGATTGGATCTCACCGGTTTTGCACGCATGGTGACTGACGCCAGTATCACCTGCAACATGCGTCTCTTCGGCGACTAAACTCCATCTAAAGTTCCAATCGCCGCTTCGGAGCAATTCGAAGCGGCGATTTTTTTTGCGTGATTCCTACTTGCTGAAGGGAACGCGAATGCGCATGGTGCGCGTCGTTTACTGAATCGAATGTTAAGCGGCCAGAAAATCGTCGTCGTGATGCCGGCCTACAACGCCGCCCGCACATTGCAGCGCACCTATAACGAAGTGATGCAGCAGGGCGTTGTCGATCTTGTCATCGTGGTGGACGACGCGAGTCACGACGAGACGGTCAAGATCGCGCGTACGCTTAAGGACGTGCAAGTCGAAGTGCATCCGGAAAATCGCGGTTACGGTGGAAATCAGAAAACCTGTTACCGGCTCGCCGTCGCCGCCGGCGCGGACATCGTCGTCATGATCCATCCCGATTATCAATACACGCCGCAGCTTCTCCCCGCGATGGCCTCAATGGTCGCGAGTGGTCTCTATCCGTGCGTGCTCGGCTCGCGAATTCTCGGCGGCGGCGCGCTCGATGGCGGAATGCCGTGGTGGAAATATATCTCAAACCGCTTTCTCACCGCTGCGGAAAATTTCATGATCGGCGCGAAGCTCTCCGAATATCACACCGGCTATCGGGCGTTTTCGCGAAGTTTGCTCGAACGCGTCCCGGTCGACAAAAATTCCGACGATTTCGTTTTCGACAATCAGATGCTCGCCCAAATCGTCTGGCTCGGTTACAAAATCGGGGAAGTGACTTGTCCGGCGAAATATTTGCCTGAAGCGTCGTCGATTAATTTTCGGCGCAGCGTGCGTTACGGTCTCGGCTGCCTCGGGACGGCGCTGCGTTTTCGTCTCGCGCGCTGGGGGATGCTTCCACCGCCGGTCTGATAAATGCCGATGGCCTCGGCGCAGACAGACGCGCGCAATGATCGCCTGATCACGCTCGCGGTCTGCGTTTTTTTGACTGCGATCATCTGGATCGTTTTCGCACAAACGCTTCGCCACGGCTTCATCAATTTTGATGACGACACCTACGTTTACGAAAACGCGCACATCACGGCCGGTCTCACGCTTGACGGGTTCAAATGGATGCTCACGCACAGTCACGCAAATCTCTGGCATCCGCTGACAACATTAAGTCATATGACCGATTGCCAGATTTTTGGACTGAAGCCCGCCGGTCATCATTTGATCAATGTTCTCCTGCACAACATCGCCGCGGTGCTGCTTTTCCTCGTCCTTCGCGCAATGACCGGACGCATGTGGGAGAGCGCGTTCGTCGCCGCGATTTTCGCGATCCATCCGATGCGCGTCGAATCGGTGGCGTGGATCGCCGAGCGAAAGGACGTGCTCAGCGGCGTTTTCTTTATGCTCACGCTCGGCGCGTATCTGCGTTATGTGCGCGCGTCTAGCGTCGGTCGCTACGTAACGATGTCGATCTTGCTCGCGTGCGGATTAATGTCGAAAGCAACGTTCGTGACCGTTCCGGTCGTGCTGTTGTTGCTGGATTATTGGCCGTTGGCGCGCGGAAAGGATTTTCGGGCGTGGCAAAAACTCATCACCGAGAAAATTCCGCTCTTCGTTCTGTCCGCTTTGGCCGCGTTCGCCACCGTGTTTTGGCAAACAGTCACCATGCCGACGCTCGAGCAACTCTCGCTGATGGCGCGGCTCAAGAACGCGGTAGTGAGTTTGGTCGATTATCTGCGCCAGACGTTTTTGCCGACCGGGCTCGCAGTTTTTTATCCGCACCCGCACGACCAATTAAATATTTGGCTCGTGATCGCCTGCGTGGTTCTGCTCGTCGCCATCACCGTTCTCGCGATCTTCGTTCGGAAAAAACATCCGTACGTTCTCGTCGGGTGGTTTTGGTTTTTGGTCCTGGTTGCGCCGGTCACCGGCATTCTTCAAGCCGGCCTTCAGGGGCGCGCCGACCGATTCACGTATTTGCCGCACATTGGAATTACTATTTTGGTGACATGGACCTGCGCGGATCTCACCCGAGATTTGCGAAATCGCGAGATGATTCTCGGGTGCGTCGCCGGAGTTGTCATCGCCATGTTGACAGCAATAGCCTTTCACCAAACAACTTTTTGGCGCGATAGCATTTCGCTTTGGCGGCGCGCGCTCGCAGTCACGCCCGATAATCAAATGGCGCATCAAAATCTGGGCGCCGCGTTATGGACCGCCGGCAAGGCGGATGAATCACACAAGGAATCGCGCGCTGCCGCGATCGCGCATGCACGAACAACGCTCAAGGATTTTCCTAACGATGTCGCAACGCACAACGATCTCGGGATTTTCATGGTTCAAAACGGGAACGTTCGCGGCGGGATCGAACAATGGGAAACAAGTTTGCAGATCGATCCGAACGACGGCAACGCGCTCAACAATCTTGCGTGGGTGCTCGCGACTTATCCCGATGACAAGATTCGCAACGGGATGCGCGCCGTTGAGCTGGCAAAAAAGGCGAGCAGGCTTCCTGGCGGAAATTCGGCGATTGTTTTGCGAACATTGGCCGCGGGCTTCGCCGAAGTGGGCGATTTTGCGGATGCCATCGAAACGGCGCAACAAGCAGTCGAGGCGGCTACTGCCCAACGCGAAAATTCATTGGTGGCAACGTTGCGCCACGAAATGGGGCTTTATCAGGCGCGCGTGCCGTATCGCGAGTCGCCGCCGCAATGAAAGCCCGCTCTCGCGCAATCGAAACGCGCTCACCGTCGTCGCCCGTTCAATTCGCAGTTTGCGGCGGGATCGTCGCGCTTATCTGGATCGTTTTCGGCCAAACGCTCGGCCACGATTTCGTTTATTACGACGATAGAGTTTATGTCACCGAGAATCCGTTGGTGCGAGCGGGACTGACTTTGCACGGCCTCGCGCGCGCCTTCGTTGATCTGCGAACCAACAATTGGCATCCGCTCACGATGATTACGCACATGGTCGATTGCCAAATCTTTGGCCTGAATCCCGCCGGCCATCATTTCACGAACGTTTTGCTGCATACGATCGCGACGCTTCTGCTTTTGTTTTGGCTTCGAAACGTCACGACCCGTTTTTGGCCGAGCGCATTCGTCGCTGCACTGTTTGCCATTCATCCGTTGCGCGTGGAATCGGTGGCCTGGGTTGCCGAGCGCAAAGATGTGCTGAGCGCCGTGTTTTTCTTTCTCACCCTCATCGCATACACTCGTTATGCGCGTGTCAGAAGTTTTGGCCGATATCTGACGCTGCTCATCGCTTTTGCCTGTGGACTCATGGCGAAGCCAATGTTGGTGACGGTCCCGGTCATTTTGCTCCTGCTGGATTATTGGCCTCTTAATCGTCTCACGGACCTAAAATCATTCTGGGGGCTGCTCATTGAAAAAATTTCACTGTTCGCTTTTTCCGCCGTCTCATCAGTGATCGCGCTTCAATTGCAGGTGCATGCGCCCACGTCGGTCGGCCAATTGCCGTTTTTATGGCGGCTCGACAACGCGCTGGTAAGTTACGTGACTTATATCTGGCAAATCGTGTGGCCGGTTGGTCTCGCCGTTTTCTATCCGCACCCGGACGACAAGCTCGCTCTCTGGCAGATCGGGCTCGCGGTAATTTTCTTAATCGCAGTTACGTGGATCGCGTTCGTCTTGCGCAAGAGCCGGCCGTACCTGTTGGTGGGCTGGCTCTGGTACGTGATCATGCTCTTGCCGGTGATCGGTATTATCGAGGTTGGGCTTCAGGCCCATGCCGACCGCTACACTTATCTGCCGCATATCGGATTGTACATCGCGCTGACGTGGTTGATTGCAGATCTATTGCGGCGGTCGATTCGCGCGCGACAAATCATCGGCGCGCTTGGAACGGCCGCTATCGTCGTCTTGAGTTTATGCGCCTTCCAACAAACGACTCACTGGCAAAATAACAAGACTCTCTGGACGCACGCGATCGCGGTGACGAAGAATAACGACGTTGCTCTCACAAATCTCGGCGCTCTTTATATGAAACCCGGCGAGATGGACAAAGCGCTCGCGTATTTCGAGCAGGCGCTTGCCATCCGCTCGTCGAGCGCGGATCGCCATTACAGCATGAGTCTCGCGTTGATTCACAACAGTCTTGGTCACGCGCTCGCGCGCAGTAATCGTCTCGGTGAAGCAATCGAGCATCTGCGCGAAGCCGTCCGTCTGCGGCCCGATTATCCCGATGGTCATTACAATCTTGCTACCGCGCTTTTCCAGCAGGGCGACGTTGATGGTGCGATTGGCGAGTGGCGAATCATGCTGATGATACGGCCGAACGACCCCGGCGCGCACACCGGGCTCGCGAACGCGCTCGTCCAGAAAGGTCTGCTGCGCGAAGCGGCCGATCATTATGAAAAGGCGTTGCGGTCCGATCCGGATTTGATTCACGCGCTGAATAACTTCGCCTGGCTCATCTCGGCCGGGCCGGATGATTCGCTTCGAAAGAATGAAGTCGGCTTGAATCTCGCGCTAAAAGCCAACCATCTCACGAACGGAAAAAATCCCATTTACCTTCGGACACTTGCCGCGGCCTACGCGCAAGCTGGCCAGTTTGATAAGGCAGCTGAGATCGCGCGACGCGCCGTCGAGTTGGCGAATGCTAAAGGAATGCGCAATCTGACGGGCGAAATTGCGCATGATGTCGAGCTTTATCAGCGCCGCGAGCCATTGCGTGATCCCACGCTCAAAAATGCGCAGTAAAATCAGAGTAATCGCGGTTTGCGTCGGGATCGTCGCGCTCATCTGGATCGTCTTCGGCCAAACGCTCGGCCACGATTTCGTGAACTACGACGACAAGACGTACGTTTACGGAAACACATTGGTGCAGGAGGGGATAACGCTTCACGGTTTGTCCCGGGCGTTCGTCGATATCCAAACGCGCAACTGGCATCCGCTCACGCTCATCTCGCACATGATCGATTGCCAGATTTTCGATCTCAAAGCGGGTGGCCATCACTTGACGAATGTTCTGCTCCATACAATCGCCGCGCTTCTGCTTTTCGTTTGGCTGAAGAATCTTACCGCGCGTATCCGGAGTAGTGCGTTTGTCGCAGTTTTGTTTGCAATCCATCCCCTCCGCGTCGAATCGGTCGCGTGGATCGCCGAGCGCAAAGACGTTCTGAGCGCGGTCTTTTTCTTTCTAACGCTCATCGCTTATACGCGTTACGCACGTAGTCCGACGACGGGTCGCTACCTTGCGATGTCGATCTTGTTCGCGTGCGGTTTGCTGGCGAAACCGATGTTGGTGACAACACCAGCGATTTTGTTGCTGCTTGATTGGTGGCCCCTGAAAAGGATCACCGATTCGAAATCATTTCGGCAACGGCTCCTTGAGAAGATTCCGCTCTTCGGACTCTCGGCGGCCGTGTCGGTGGTGGCTTTTGCTTTGCAGGTGCACTCATCAACCTCGATCGGCCAATTGCCTTTTCAGTGGCGACTCGAGAATGCGTTCGTGAGTTACGTGACTTACATCTGGCAAATCTTCTGGCCCGCGAATCTCGCGGTTTTCTATCCGCATCCTGATGATCGGCTCCCGTTTTGGGAAGTTGCGCTCGCCGCCGCGTTTTTAGTCGCGATCACAGTGTTCGTCTTCAAATTGCGACAAACGCGTCCCTACCTTTTCGTCGGTTGGCTTTGGTACGTGATCATGCTGTTGCCGGTGATCGGCATTATCGAGGTCGGGCTTCAGGGTCACGCCGACCGCTACACCTACTTGCCGCACATCGGGCTCTACGTCGCATTGACCTGGTTAATCGTCGATGTTTCGGCATCCTGGGCTCACCAAAAACAAATTCTCGCCGCGTCCGCCGGCATCGTATTGATCGCGTTGACGTTCGGCGCATGGAAA
>Ga0126380_10000070_pt1 | contig 23053 bp, 21 predicted proteins | sample PanSoiMetPlot_26_FD_92544 | JGI IMG/M metagenome (GOLD analysis project Ga0126380, IMG submission 92544) | Tropical forest soil microbial communities from Panama - MetaG Plot_26 | ecosystem: Environmental > Terrestrial > Soil > Tropical forest > Bulk soil | place: Panama | collected 2016-02-17
CCGGTCGCGGCGCGGTCGGTGAGCAGTGTCGTCTTCCAGGAGCCCGTCGTCGACAAGGCGCTGACCGGGCGCCGCAACCTCGAGCTGCACACGCGGCTGTGGGGCACTGCCCCATCGTCTGCTGGCCGCAAGATCGCCGATCTGGCCGAGGCGTTCGGGCTGTCCGACGTGATCGGCCGGCCGGTCGACAGCTACAGCGGGGGGCAGCGGCGGCGGCTTGAAATCGCCAGGGCGCTGGTCTCGGAGCCAAAGGTCTTGTTCCTCGATGAGCCAACGGTAGGACTGGACACCCGCATCCGCTACGAGCTGCTTGACCTGATCGGCGGCCTGCGCGGCCGCACCGGCATGACCACCCTGCTGACCACGCACTACCTCGATGAAGCAGAACGGCTCTGCGACCGCATCGCCGTCATGCACCAGGGCAGCATCGTGGCCTTGGACCGCCCGGCGACGCTGCTCGCCGGGCTGGGCGCTGAGCTCGTCGAGCTGCGAGTCGAGAACGACCCGGCAGGCGCGCTCGCCGCGATGCAGGCCCGCGGCCTCGCGGCCGACGACGCCTTCGCCGTCGGCTCGACGCTCACCGTCCCTACCGGCGGCAGGCCAGCCAGGGACACCATCAACGCCATCGCAAACCTGGGCATCCACGCCGAGGCCATGACCACCCGCAAGCCCACCCTCGACGACGTCTACCTGCAGCTGACCGGCAGCCGTCTCGCCGCCTGACCGGCGAAACAAAGGAGCACCACCATGACCGCCATAGCCACCTCGCCGACGGCGACGCCGATGGAAAACCACCTGGCACCGGCCCTGCCTTCCCGCCTCGCCGCCTGGGGCACGCTGGCCCGCCGCCGGATCTCGCTCAGCGCACACACCCCGCGCGAGATACTCGCTCCGCTTGCCACCCCGTTGCTCTTCGCCCTTGTCATCGCCCCGGCCCTGGCCAAGCTGATCCCCGCTGGCGACGGCGGGATCGACTACAGCACCTTCGTCATCGTCGGCACTGTCGGCCTGCTCATCCCGCTTACCTGCACCTTCGCAGGGATCGGCGTCATAGTCGACCGGGCAAGCGGCGCGCGGCGCGAACTGCTCGCCGCGCCCATCCCCCGCGGCACGATCGTGCTCGGCAACATGACCGTCGCCGTTGCGGTCAGCCTGCTCCAAGTCGGGGTGCTGATGGCCGCTGGATGGCTGCGCGGCAGCACGTTCCACGCCACCGCCGGAGGCGCCGGCTGGTTCATCGGCGCCGTGCTCGCGTTCACCGTGTTCATGTACGGTGTGGCCGAGATCCTGGCCAACCGGATCCCCACCCAGGAGGAATATGTCGGGCTCACCCCAGTGGTCGCGATCTTGCCCTGGTTTCTCGCCGGGTCGCTGTTTCCGATCAGCGCACTGCCCGCATGGCTCGCCTGGGTCGCCCGCGTCATGCCCACCACCCACACCCTGGCGCTGCTGCGCTACGGGGTGCTCGACCGCACCGGTGCCGGCCTGCACGACATCTGGGGAATGGCCAGCACCACCACCGACGCAGCCATGAGCCTGCTTGTCCTCACCGCCTGGGCGATTCTCATCACGGCAGCAGCAATCCGAATCTTCCAGCGCTCAGCAGTCAGCTAAACCCCTTCGGTACCGGCCAGCGAGTCCAGCACCCGGCGGCCGGGCTCCGAGACGACCCGATCTCGGAGCCCGGCCGCCGCCCCACGGGCACCGGAAAAGATAAGTGGCCGGGCCTCTTGCTGGCTGAAGAACTCAAGTTGAGCGGCGTTGGAGTCGGGACCGATCAGCCTGATCGAACAGCCTCCGGCCGCCCGTACATATCGCGGCCAAGGTCGGACTGGCTGTCAGAGCGGCTCCCCGCCTGGCGGCGGCCGTGCAGAAGGAGCAGGAACATGACAGCCGTATCAGAAATAGCCCGGCGGCCCGAGCCGGTCCCGCCCGCGCCTTTAGTGAAAATGGTCATTCGCCCGATGACGAAGGCCCGCAACCTAGTAATCGCCAACCGCTGGGCCGGAGGTACTTTCGGATGGCCACGCAGATCCACCACGTCGGCAGAAAATCTGGGCGCTCCCCACACGTGACGCCGACGAGCGCTCATATGCTGCACGGCGACATAGCCTTGCTCCCACGCCCGTGGCCGGGTCGACACGGAACAAGAGCCGCGTGTTCGACTGCGGCACCAGCAACGCGCGGCCATCTGGCGTGCGGGTAAGGCCGTTGGCGTTGAAACCCGGCGCGTAGATGATGGCGCCGGTCAGCGGCACCCGCTGCACGTAGCTGGCTAAGGGCAGCTGCCCGTCCGGGCCCAGCGGCAGGCGGCACAGCCCGGGATTGACCGAATCGGTGAAGTAAACGGAGTTCCGGCCACGGTGCCTTCGTTGACAAAGCTCGACCCGGCAGCGAACTGGTAGTCGGCGAGCACCGCACCGGTCCGGGCATCGATCACCCGCCCATCACCGTCGCCGCCAGAAACAAACAACCTGCCCCGGCCGATCTTGAGGCCGACCGATGAGGTGCCCGAGCCCCTGTTGAGCAGCGAGCCGGTCCCGGTGACCAGGTTGGCCCTCTAAATCGAGCCATCGGGGCTAGCCGGGGGTGGCCTCCCCGGGTGCGAAGACGTTGACGAGGTTCCCCCCGGGATCCCAGAAGATCATCGAGCGGTTCCCCCAGGGCTGGGTGGTAGGGGGCGTAACCCACTCCACGCCCAGGCTGGCGATCCGCTGGTATTCGGCGTCCACGTCGGCGGCCTGGAAGTCGAGGATGATTCCGGCTCGGTGCTGGGGACAACACGAGCAGACCGTTTGGTCCTCCCGGTACTCGGTAAAGTAGCGCCGGGAGAACCCGACCGACATCGCCCCGGTGGGCACCTCGACGTAGTAGTCGTTCAGCACGACCGAGGCGTGCACCATCTGGGCGTAAAACGCGGCCAGCCGCGCGACTTCATCGGTCACGATGCGGCTTTGGACCAGCTCCATCTCAGGCCCCATCACCAGCGCCGACTGGACCCGCGGGCACATCCAGCTCGGTCACCGCATAATTGAGGAAGTAGGAGGTGAAGACGGTCAGGCCCAGGTAGGCGAATGCCTCGGCGAGCTGGTCATCGTCCCAGCCGTGGCCGACGGCCGCCACCCAGGTTGCGTCGCTGACACGGCCAGAGTTCACGGCGGCCTCGCGCACCACGTCGGCCAGCGCATCAAGCTTCTCGTCGCCCACGTCGTAGCCGGCCAGCAGCGCCTGCACCTGGTCCGGCCGCCACCCAGACCGCACCGCGAGTGTCGAGAGGATCGCCTGCGCATGCGAGCTGCCGTCGGCGGCTGCCGCCACGAGCATTAGCGCGGTGCGGACCTGCTGATCCAGCGTGCCATGCCGAGCTGTCGCCCTCCTGATCGACACATAGGCCTCAAGAACTGCTGGGGCATGCGCCATCTGGGCGTGCATGTTGAGCAGTCGCCCGGTCGGGGAGAACTGGATCATCTCTGTCAGCAGCGGCCTTGCTGCCGCCGGGGCGTCCTCGATGGTGTGAGTCGGTATGCGGGTCATGAGTCCCCCTTGATCGTCGGATGCCACACTGGGCAGCTGTGGCAACGTCACTGGAAAGGACGGGGTGCCATAGCGGAATGTGACGCAACGGCTGCGGAGGCCATGTCATGTCACATTCCGCCGCTCCGCATCGTCCAGTTAGTAAGGCAACCGCCGGGACCCGCTGCGCGTGGCGACACCGGCTGGCCAACCAGCGGGAGGACGCGGAATGCCCAACGAGCACGGCGGCGGGAGGATCAGCCAGGCGTACCGAGAACACCGCCCCTACCTGGTCGATCTGGCATTCCGGATGCTCGGGGACATCGGCGCCGCCGAAGATGTCGTCCAGGACGCGTTTGCGCGGCTGATGCACGCCGGTGCTGCTGCGATCGACGATGAGCGCGGCTGGCTGATCGTGGTGACCAGCCGCCTGTGCCTGGATCAGATTAGATCCGCGCGGTCCCGCCGGGAGCGGGCCCACGATCCCGGCGAACTCGAGGTCGCCGCCCCGGTTGCCCCGCCCGCTCTGGCCGATCCTGCCGACCGCGTCACCTTCGACGACAGTGTGCGGCTGGCGCTGCTAGTCATATTGCAGCGGCTCACCCCAGCCGAGCGCGTCGTCTTCGTCCTGCACGACATCTTCCGGATGCCCTTCGACACCGTCGCCCAGACCGTCGGCCGGACCACTCAAGCGTGCCGACAACTCGCCACCCGGGCCAGGCGGAAAATCTCCGCCAGCGACAGCGGTGCCCGCTTCGACATCACCTCGGCCGAGCACCGCTTGGTCACCGAAAAGTTCATCGCCGCCTCCGCCAACGGCGACCTCAACGGGCTGGTTGAGGTGCTCGCCCCCGATGCCTGGGGCGACGTCGACTACGGGCCGGCTGCGACCAGGCCACACGTGGTGGTGCTCGGCGCAAAACGCGTCGCCCGCCACCTCCTGCACTTCTGGGGGCCGGGTGCCACGCTGGTCTCCCATCCGGTCGGCGGCCAGCCAGCGGTACTCGGTTTCATTGGCCGCGAACTCGCCGGCGTGCTGGTCTTCACCATGCATGGCGAGCGCATCCAGGCGGTCCACGTCATCGCCGACCCCGCGAAGTTGAGCTTCCTCAACGCTCAGCTCGCCGCCGCCCCCGCCTAGCACCATCGCTTGGGCGGCGGCTCGCTGACCTGGCGGGCGTCACTGTGGGCGTACTCGTCGTAAGTGGGCTGGCAGCCGGTCTCGCCGGGTGAAGGTGGAGATGTAGTCAGCGACAACCCATCCATCGTCGGTACCGCCCCCGGTGGCGGCGCATTCCACGGCGCCGCCGCGGCCTCACCGATCTTGAACCGGTTGTGCCCGTTCAGAATGCCGTACAGCTGGGTGTTGGTATGGAAGTACTCCTCACCCGCGTCTGGGTTCGGCGAATCCATGTCGGTCGCCACGGTGTGCGGAACCACCTTGCGGTCGGCGCCGCGCTCCGCCCACCCGGGAATGGGGTTGGTCAGGTCCTTGCCGATCACCCCGTCGACGTTCTTGCCGTCAGCCGGGCCGTATAGGTGCCCGAGCACATTGTCCAGAGAACGGTTCTCAAACAACACCACCACGATGTGATCAAGAGCGTTGGACCTATCCGGTGCGGGCATCAGGCATGTCTCCTTGGATCATCACGGTCACCGGTGTTTCTCGCGGACCCTAACGAGTAGCCGTCTCGTCAGGGCCGCGGCTGAGACCCGGGGTGCCAGTCCACGCCGAGCGTGCCCTGTGCTGCGGCGGCTCCGCTGCGGCCGCCGCCACGGCCCCGCAAGATAAAGGCGATGCCCACCGCGACGAGGCCCCCGGCCACCGGGCCGACCAGGTACGCCCACCACGAGGTCCAGTCGCCCTTCACTAGGGCCGGACCAAGCGACCGGGCCGGGTTCATCGACGCCCCGCTGACCGGAGAGCCCCACAGCCCGGCCAGCGCGATGTAGCTGCCCACCCCGATCGCGGCCAGCGGCCCGATCTGCTGAGCGCCCGACGCCGTGCCCAAGATCACGCTCACTAGCCCGGCGGTCAAGATAAGCTCCCACAGCATCGCGGTGGCAGTCGAGATCCCGCCGCCGGGCAGGGTCAGCCCCGCGCTGCCCTGCTTGCCAAGAAATGCCCACAGCAGCAACGTGGCCAAGACGGCGCCGAGGAGCTGGGCGACGATGTAGGCCGGTACGCGCTTCCACGGGAAGTCGTTGCGCGCCGCGAATGCCACGCTCACCGCCGGGTTCAGGTGCGCGCCGGAGACCGTCCCCATGAACAAGATGATGGCGGCCACCATCAATGCCGGGGCCACCACCTTCGCGCCGTAGGGAACCGCATTGCCGCCGAAACGGGCGCTGACCATGCCGCCGCCCACCGCCACCAAGACCAGGAAAAAGGTCCCCAGCAGCTCAGAGAACAGCCGCCGCCCCTCATACCTGTCGTTCCAGAAATCGAATTCACCGGCCACCGAGTTCGGCTGCCCGATAGACCGCAAAGCGACCTCTGCATGCCGGACGGCAGCTTGCGGATCCCGCCCCGGCGGCGGGACTAGCTCATCTGGCTGACTGGTCACCTAACACCCCCATCCGGGTTCCCTGGGCGGGTACCTGCGCAGGCATCAGGTAGCTGGCCCGCTTGTAGTGCCTCATGCACCCCAGAGTCACCCGACGCACGGCAACTGCCATCACCCACGAGGGGGCAAAAAATCTCATCCAAGATCGTCCCGCTCGGCGGCGGTCACCAGATCTGTCCTGCCCGATAGGGCAGTAAACCAAGGTGAACGACAGTCACTCGGACAAGCCCCGACGGCCGCTGGCCGCGCGCCCGGCATCCAGCGCGAGGCGGTGCCAGGATCCGGGCAAAATGGCTCCGTGAGCGATGACGAAGACACAGGCCGGCCGGTCCTGCGCATCGCCGGGCCCGAGGACGCGGTGGGCCTGATGAAGCTGAAGCAGCGCCTAGACGAAGAGACCTCGTTCATGCTCCTGGAGCCAGACGAGCGAGACACCTCGACCCAGACCCTGGCTCGTCACCTTGAGGAAGTGAGCCGGTCGGAGAACTCAGTGGTGATCGTGGCCGGCCAGGACGGCGAGCTGGCCGGATACGTGGAGCTAGCCGGGGGGAAGTTCCGGCGGAACCGGTCCACGACCCACGTCATCATCGGTGTCCTGGCCGAAGCGAGCGGTAAGGGCCTCGGCACCGGATTGCTGGAGGAGGCAAAGCGCTGGGCGGCCGCCCGCGGCCTGCGCCGGATCGAGCTCAACGTGATGGCCCACAATCACCGGGCAATCGCCCTGTATGAGCGCATGGGCTTCGTCCACGAAGGCCGGCGCGTGGACTGCCTGCTGATCGACGGCAAGTTCCTCGACGAGCTGTGCATGGCCATGATCCTGCCAGGCTCCTTATCGCCGTGACCGTGACGACCGCTCTCAGCAGCTTGACGCAAGAGGCTCAAAAAGCTACGGCGATCAGCGCGTCGCCCGTGCCGACATCCGCAGTCGCACCCAGACCCCGTGAATGGACACAAAGCACCCTCCCGCGAGGACCGCGGCCGCGGCCTTGTCGCTCATGGCCTTGTTCTTTCCGGAGTTCTGGTGACACTACTCTCGGTTAGGCCGCCGATCAACGCGCATTCCCGCCAGAGGTCCGACCGGTGCTTTCATGCGGAGAGGCCTGATCCCTAGGTAGCTCGCCGTGACGTCCCTCTGTGATCGGGGCCCCGCCGTCACCGGTGAGCCTGCCGGGAGGACACGAAGCCGCCACCGCATCGTGGCCCGGTCGGCGGCATGTGCGCGCGTGCGTTGCCGCCGGGGTGCGTACCGCCCGGACACGGGAGCGTTGGGGGCCCAGGACGCTGGGCACAATCACTGAGGTGAGCGTGCAACTGAACCACACCATCGTCTCGTGCCGTGACCAGCAGCGATCGGCGGCGTTTTTGACGGGAATCCTCGGATTGCCTGCGGCAACCCGCTTCGCCCATTTCCTCGTGGTCGAGGCCGACAACGGCGTCTCGCTCGACTTCGCCGAGACCACAGGGGCGATAACGCCCCAGCATTACGCGTTCCTCGTGGGTGAGGAGGACTTCGATGCGGCCTTTGACCATATCCGTGGCCAGGGCCTCCCGTACTGGGCAGATCCCGGCCAGACCCGGCTTGGGGTGATCAACCACCGGGACGGCGGCCGCGGACTGTACTTCGAAGACCCGGACGGTCACCTGCTGGAGATCATTACCCGGCCCTACGGCAGCGGCAGCTAATCCTCCCACCGGTTTGCGCTCCAGAACAGGACGCGGTTTGCAGAGGCTTCGGGAAGGCCAGATGGCCCCAGGTCAGGTAATCGGTATGGGAAGCCTGCCAACTTGCTTCCACAACAGCGGCAATTCATCCCCCCACTCCGGTCATACCTCAACCCCGCGATGTCCCAGCAAATGGCATAACCAGCTTGTCGCGATGACATCCTGCCGCACCAGAGCCGGCAATCAGCTGATAACCGCATATCCGCCTCGTTGCCGGCACGGTCCGCACTGGGCTCAGCTAGGGTTCCGCCCCGTCGCCACGAGGGCTTTGTTCGGGCCGTGGAGCACCACAGTGCCAGCGATGAGGTCATGGATGCACCTGCCGCCGGGCCGTGTGCACATGAGGATGAAGGACACGACCAAGGTGATCAGCCACAGAAGGCCTTCTACCGGAGCCGGATGTCGGCTAACCTCACGTGGCCTTTGCCGCTCGGTAGGCTGAGGGCTTGACCGCTACGATCCGCCGCTACCGTGACGGTGACCGGGCCGCCGTGTATGAGGTCTGTGTGGAGACCGCGGATGCGGGCCGGGGCGTGCGCGGCCGGTATAACACCGATGACCTAGTCCCCGATACCGTGGCCGGACCTTACCTGTTCCTGGAGCCCGAACACGCCTACGTGCTGGACAATGGCGGGCGCGCCGTCGGCTACGTGATCGGCACGGCCAGCACCCCAGACTTCGTGGCCGGGTATCAGCAACGGTGGCTGCCGCGGTTGCGAGCCCGGTACCGTCCACTGCCCGGCCCGCCGGTGACCGAGGAGGAGCACCGCCTCGACGTCATGTTCCATCCGGAGCGCTGGCTGCTGCCCGAGCTGGCGCCGCACCCGGCGCACCTGCACATCAATCTGCTCGCCGGTTACCGGGGCTCGGGCCACGGGCGGGAGCTGATTGGCACGTTCTTGGCCTCGGTGGCGGCCGCCGGGGCGGCGTCATGTTACCTCGGCGTCCGCCCGGAGAACCTGAACGCCAGGCGCTTTTACGCCAAGCTCGGCTGGCGCCCGGTCGAGGTCCGCGGCGCGGAGCCCGGGACCTACCTTGTCCACCCGACCGGCTAGCACGCACCTCACCCCGGACACCACCCGGCACGACAACCCCGCGACCAGCCCACCATCTTCGAGGTCGGCCTGACCGGAAATCAGTCCGGGCCAGTCTCAGCTGTCGAGAAGAACCAATTTTTCAGTTCCTGTGGTGTCTTCGCGGGGTCACTCGCCACCGTGAGAATGCCCAGCTCTGTGTCGGTCCAGATCATCCGGCCCTCGTTGTCGGCGTAGTAGTAGCAAGCCCACAAGCCGGGGCCAGGGCCGGGGCCCGTACCGAAGTTGTATGTTCCGCGCTGACCCGCCTGATCGCACGTCCCGCTCTCGGTTACCCCATGGGCGGCGTCGTTGAATGCGGCGTTCATGTCGCCTGTATTTGCATATTGGTAGTACTGCACGCTGGTTGGCCCGTAACCCCCGGTGGGTGCGCACGTAATCGCTGCGACCAGGCCGGGCGTTGCCGTCTGGGGGGTAAAGGCACTGCATGTGCTTGCGAAGGCAGGCGGTGCGTGCGACTCCAATACGGCGACCGGATCGCTGGACGTCGCCGGCGATGCGGACGGGCTGGGAGAGGCCGGCGCGGTAGCTGTTGGCCCCGGTGGGGTTCCCGCCACCCATGGCATGCTGCCCCACCAGATGTTCGCAACGGGCACCAGGTCATTCTGTGGAGCTAGGAAAATCCCGAAAGCCGCAAGGCCGAGAAGAGCGACACTCGCCCCGATGGATGCCGTCGGCGGCCAGCGCCTGGGGCCACGCTTGCGCAGCCGTGTCAGCCTCGCGGAAACGTCCTGGACCCGGAAATCGGTGGTGGGATGGAGGCGGTCACGGAAGGCACGGGCCTGTCCGGGGACGGACTGACCGGCGAAGCTGAGCAGGTTGAGGTACCGGTTGGTCAAATGTGGGTAGCTGGAATACAGCTGCTGCAGCCGGGGAAGCCAGCGGCGGCGCACCGACGCCGCCTGGTTCATCAGGCCGCTCATGCCGACGCTGCGGGCAAGGTCCTTGCCCACCAACAGCCGGTTCAGGGCGATGATCGATTCGTCGAGGCTGCTGCAGCAGGCGGCAGCGACCTGGTCGCCGGTGTACACAGTTGCTCGCTCCCACGGAGCGATGAGGAAATTCAGCACGCGTGGCAGTCCGAGGGCATCGATGGCGATGAGCAGAGGCGCCCACGCCAGGGCCTTGATCTTCAGCTTGCCGAAGAAGGTCGCCAAGATGAAGTCCAGCTGTGGGCGGTTTCCTGGCTTAACCAGCTCGGCTACCAGGTCTCCCTTCATGAGCAGGACGCGCGTACCAAAAAAACTGGTGAGTTGGACCGGGGCATCGGCCTCAGCGACAACGAAGATCTCGACCGGCTGGGTATAGCCCACCTGCTGTTTCACTTCGCCAGCTGCCATGCTGAGAATTGGGAAAGTTTCCGGTGTGACCCGCGCGGCACCGCCGAGCAGCTTGGCCCGGTGAACCTGCAACGCCCACCAGAACAGCCCGAGTGTCAGCAGCAGGAGGGCGCCAATGGCGGCGAGCCCAAAGATACCGGTCAAACGCAACACTATGAGCAGGCCGCCGCCCACGAGAAGTATGGCTGCCGAGGCGGCGAGGGCAAAACGGGACGGCTCTGACGGATGCCTGAGCCGGCGGACGTCGAGAGCAGGCCGGGCGCGGGCAGTTACCGAGAACTGCGCAGCCGGTCCCAGAGCGGATTGTTCCGGCGCAACACTCTGAGCATCGGCGGGCTGGGTACCCTCATATGCGCCACCGCTCACAGCTGTGGATTCAGCCGCAGCGTCGTGGGTGCGGTGCGTACGGGTGATTTCTGCTGACATAGAGGATTATTCCTGGGCTGATCATGGAACTGGTCGGTGCGGACCCGTTACTCACAAGGAGGGCATTACCGCCAGTTCTGATACGCAGGCAGCACCTGGAACCTGACCAGATCTGATCATCGGTTCCGGGCGGCAGCGGCGTCCGGGCTCGATCCCTCCCGGCTGCGCCCGCTGGGCGGCTATTCGGGATCGGCTTGGGAGGCGGGGGATTAGGTGCTACGTGGTCGGGCACCGCCTGCGGATGGACACCGGGCTGGCGGCCATGGCGAGGCTGAGATGCGGAATTGCTCGTGATTAGGGTGTTCTGCTTGCCGGTGGTACCACTGTCGCGCTCGCCTGGGGGGATCGCCTCCGTGGGAATCCCTCGTGGGTCCCCGGGGACACTGACGTTGCCATCGGCGCCGCGCCCTAAGGTTGGGCCCAGCCGTCAAGGCCTGGAATCACTCCTACCATGGTGTGCCTGGAATCACTCCTACCATGGTGTGGTCGTAATCACTGGTTGCTCTGGTGTCGGCTCGCTGGGCTGACGAGGGCGTCTGGCTGTGAGGTCAGGCTTGATGCGCGGCATCTCGTCCGTTCTCTGCGTGGCGGTGGCCGATGTGCAACAGTCATCACGGGCTCGCATTGCGTGGCCGGCGGACCGAGCTGCCGAGGGCCACACCAACCTTGAGATCGGCGCCCGCCTGTTCATCAGCCCCCGGACCGCGGAGTACCACCTGCGCAAGGTGTTCTCCAAGCTCGGCATCAGCTCCCGCCGGCAGCTCCGGCACTGCCTGGCCTAACTCGAACGGCGCCCCGTGGCGAGGCACACGCTGGGCGCCGGACCTCGCCACGGGCCAGCGGCCGTCGGCCGTCGCATCCACCGGACGGTCGTAGCCTCTAAACCGGGGCTAGATCAGCGAGGAATGCGATGGATGAAGGTCGCGCTCCATGCCTGACCGTCCCCGCGCCGGGCCGGAGAGCGGTGGCAAGCCTGACCGGTCAGCCTGAGGCCGGGCCGGCGAGGTCTTCGCCGCACCGCCACGGCCTGCGCGAGACGGTCGCCGAAGACGGCCGGGACTGCCCCTGATAGTCATGGGGATGCCGCAGACCGGGTTCGGGAGGCAATCGTGAAGCTGCTGAACTGGCCGCCTGATGACACCCTTGGCTCGCGCCTGGATGGCGAAAAGGTTCTGGAGTGGGGCCGTCAGATAGCAGGGCAGGTCGATGCGCTGGGGCCGGAGATGCAATCGCACACGGACGACGCGCTTGGTGCCCTGACCGGAGCCTTCCGGGCCAGGCTGGCTCGGGGCGAGCCCCTCGATGACCTGATGCCGCAGGCGTTCGCGGCCGTCCGTGAGGTGGCCGCCAGGACACTGGGCTGGCGTCCCCTCGACGTGCAGATCATCGGCGGGGCCGTGCTGCACCGGGGCAAGATCGCTGAGATGAGGGCCGGGGAGGGCAAGACGCTGACCGCGGCGCTGACCGGGTACCTGAATGCGCTGCCGGGAAGGGGCGTTCATGTGATGACCGTCAGCGACTACCTGGCGGCCCGCGACGCGGGCCGGATGGCGGCCCTGTACCGTTTTCTCGGGCTGAGCACGGGATTGGTCACCGCGGTCCTGCCAGGAGCGCCGGACAGCCGGCGGCTAGCATATGAAGCGGACGTCACCTATGGCGACTGGAAGCAGTTCGCCTTCGATTATCTGCGCGACAACCTGGCCTGGGGTTCGGAGCAGATGGTCCAGCGCGGTCATTTTTTCGCGATCGCCGACGATGCGGACCTGATCCTTATCGACGCCATCGAATCTCAGCAGATGATTACGGCCGAGACGCGCACGCTGGCAATGGCGCATGTGCGCGACTACCTGGGTCAGTACCAGCGGCTGGCCGGGATGACCGGCACGGCAGTGACCGACGCGCTTGCCTATCAGAAGATCTATCACCTGGATGTCGTGCCGGTTCCCGCGGGCAAGCCCGTGATCCGGGTGGATCATCCCGACGCCGTCCACCGGACTACGCAGGCCAAGCTGGCCGCGCTCGCTGACGAAGCGGCCGCCCGGCACGCCACTGGCCAGCCGGTCCTCATCGGCGCCACATCCTCCGAGGAGGCGCAGACGGTGTCGGGCCTGCTCGCCCGCCGCGGTATCGGCCACGAGGTACTGACCGGCGCAGACGATGAGCGCGATGCGCAGGCCATCGCCGAGGCGGGGCGACGGAGCGCGGTCACCATCATCGCCGGAATGGCCGGGCGGGGAGTGGACATCTGCCTCGGCGGCGCGACCGGCGCCGGACACGCCGAGATCGCCGGCCTTGGCGGCCTGTGCGTCCTGGGTACGCAGCGGCCCGCCTGCCGCCGCCAGGAACTGGAGCTGCGCGACCGCGCAGGCTGCCAAGGAGACCCGGGCGAAGCGACGTATTTCCTGTCGATCGACGATGACCGCATCATGCGGCTGTTTTCCCGGAGAGTGGCGTCCCTCATCACCCGGGCGAACCGTAGCCCGGGGCTCTCGGAACTCATCGACAATGCCCAGGCATGGGCAGCTGTCTCGGAGGCAGAACAGCTGGGTCAGGTTGTCAGCTACCAATCGGTGCTCGCTGATCAGCAACTCGTGGTCTACGCCCGGCGGCGGGCCGCATTCACTGGAGAGGGCCTGCGTGACCGCATCCGGAGCATGATCGACGAGGTGATCCGCGCCCACGTCGCGACGCCGGCCGGCGAGCACGCCGAGCCTGCTCAGCTGTGGCGAGAACTCCGGGACCTGTACCCGGTGGCCGTCACGCCCGAGGCACTCGCCGGACAATGCGGCTGCGCCGTCGCCGCGCTCACGCCCCAGTTCATCGCCACCCAGGTCGCCGCCGATGCCCAGCGGGCCTATGACCGCCGGGAGGCCGAGCTCGGCGAGCCGGTCACGCGGGAGTTCGAACGCCTCCTCACGATTTCAGTCATCGACCGCGCCTGGTGTGAGCACCTCCAGGCCATGTCAGACCTGCTGGACGGCCTGGCGGCGCGCTCCGCCGATGGGACCGTGCCATTGCCGGACTACCAGCGTGAAGCAGCGCTGCTATTCGCCGGCATGGACGGCGCAGTCAATCGGGAAATCATCTACGGCCTGTTCAATCTCGAAGTTACGGTTGAGGAGTCATGAGGTGGAGACCGCCAAGCTGGTGGCGATGCACAGGCCTACGAAGTCAAGCTCTGACCCGCCGCGGCTGCGCTGTCAGCCTTTCTCCGCCGCGATGACTGGGTCGGCGTTACCGGGGTCGCACTGGCGAGGACGGCCGCGGCCCGCTTCAAGACCTCGAAATCTTCGCGGAGCCTGCGATTTTCGCGGCGCAGCTCCGCCAGTTCTCGCCGCTCCGCGGTGGTCAGCCTGCCGTCATTGCCGGTCGCAGCGTCCGGCTCGGGCTGGCTGACTCCCGACTGGTCCGCCGTCTCAATTAGGGCAACGTCGCGCGTCACCGGGCCGGCCGGATGGTCATCGTGCTGGCACAGCTCAACGATCTCGACCGTGAATTCTCCGGCGAACGAACGGCGGCGCTGAGGTTTGTTTCCCACGCCGAAACTGACCGCGCTCAGCGGCAGCTGGGCCGGGGCATCGCCGGGCATGGGCGCCGGACCGCCTGCCCGGGGTCTCGCCCGCTGGTGATTCACCTCCCGGGCCGCCGCAAACCAGCCCTCCCGCTCTGACCCGGTCAGCTGCAGCGCGTCAGCCAGCAACCGCGCGGTATCGGGGCGCGGCGATCGCACCCGGCCGGTCTCAAGGTCGCGCACGGTGCGTTCACTCAATTTGGCACGTGCCGCGAGCTGCTCCTGCGACAGCAAGGCCCGGTGCCGGCGCGCCCGAAGCAACGCACCGAAGGAGCCATGCGGCGGTAGCGAGGCGCTGACCAGCTGTTCCATGTCTCCTCCCCGGCGGTTGCCGGCGACCAGAGGTGATCGTTATCTCGCCCCCTGGACCGGCATGACGGTTTCGTCCTAGGCCCAGTTGTGGCTGCCTGGAGTCCAGGGTCGAGCTAAGGGGCGGGTCGCGTCATTGGGAGCCGCACCTCAGATTTCGGTGCCGGCCATGCGGGCCTGTGATCCTGGTCGGTCGCGGTTCGATTCCGGCGCTCCCATCAGAGCGCCCCAGTGAGCCCGGCCCGCTGCGCGAGGGCGGCTGCGTCGATCCTTGTGGCTACTCCCAGCTTGCGGAGGATGTTCGAGACATGGACGCTTGCGGTCTTTTCCGACACGAACAACCTCTCGCCGATCTCCCGGTTGGTCAGCCCGGCGGAGACGAGGCCGAGCACCTCGTCCTCCCGGGGGGTAAGACCGAGCTTGCTGGCCGCGTCCGGCCCGAGCTGGGCGGCGGCTGGTTCGTCGAGGCTCAGCCGGGCCCTTGTAGCGGTCTGTTCGATGCTGGAGATCATGCGTTGAGCGCCCAGGGATGTGGCCGCCCGGTAGGCGGCCCGCAAAGCCTCGGCGGCTTCACCGGCGCTGCTCCGTGCGGCGGCAGCCCCCGCCTGGTGGGTGCGCGCCCAAGCGCCGGCCCAGGGGTCGCCGACGGCGTCCCAGGCTTCCGCAGCCCGTCGCCAGCGGCCGGGATCTGCACCGGTAAGCAACGTGGGTGCCGCCTGAGCGTGAGCCAGTTGGGCAGCCTCCAAGGCTGTGCCGGGGGTGGTTACGTTGACCCGACGCGGTGCCGGTATCGAGCGGATGAGCCGACGTGCTGTCGCTGCTGCGTCCACAGCATTCCCTTGGGCCCGGTTATCCAGGGCCATCTCGGCTGTTGCGGTAACGGTCAGCATTGCCAGCTTGACAGCGGAGATGGGACTGGTCTTCATCGCCGCTAGCTTTTCAGCGGCGCGGAGGGCGCCGGCCCAGTTGCCGAGCGCGATGTGGCCCTCCGCGCAACTCGCCCATGCCAGCGCCTGGTGGTAGGCGCCGACGGGAGTGGCCAGCAGGACGTCGATCAATCCCTGTGCGATGCCGGCCTGGCCTCGTCTGGCCGTGAGAAGGATTCGGGCGGCAAGGATGCGGTTCGATGCGATCGGGATGAGGTCGAGACCGGTGGCCGACTGCAGCAGACTGTCCGCCTGCCGCCATCGGCCGAGGCGAACCAGGGATTCGGCGGCAGCGCCCGTCAGGTAGGCGGCGTGGCTGGCGGCCAATCCGGCGCGCTGCGCCTCGGCGGTTCCGTCTAGCGCAATGTTGACCGCGTCCTGGTAGCGGCCAGCGTCCATGAGAGCCATCACCAGGTAGACGACGGCAAGCAAGTGGACGTGCACGGGCACCCCGCCAGTAGCCGCCACCGCGTCTTGGCATGTTTCGAGTGCGGCGCGGTGGTCGCCGCGTTGGCTGAGCACGAGCCCGAGAATGTGCTGGGCGCTGACCCTCGTCGCCGTGGTGCCACCGCCTTCGCCGCAGATGTCGAGGGCCCGGCGGCTCCGACGCTCAGCCGCTGGGAACTGGCACCTCATTAGGCTGGCTTGGGCCAAGCCTGCGAACACGGACGCGGCGCCGGGTGTTCGATCGTCCGCGTTGACCAGCGACGCTGCTTGTTCATAGGCGCGTGCCGCTTCGTCGAGCTCGCCGTTGGCCCAAAGGAACCGGCCGAGGCGTTCGTATCCCCAGGCGAGCCCGCGCGGCGGATCGCCCAGTGCGAGAGCGGTCCTGGAGAGCTGGGCCGCGCGCTGATTCGCCCCGGTCGCGCTGGCAAGATCTGCAGCCTGCCATAGCCGCCGGGCGTGCTCGGCGGGGTTTGGTGGGTTGTCGCCCCACAACGAGAGCGCCCGCTCGAGATGGGTGAGCGCCGCCGCGGGTGCCAGATTCTCGGTGCTGTCCGCTGCAGCGAGCGAGGCGGCCAGTGCGCCCGCCCGGTCGCCGGCTTTGTCGAGATGGACGGCGAGCTCACCGGTGTCCAGGGCCGCCCCTGGCTGACGCCGTTCTTGCATGGCTTGCGCGACGAGCTTGTGGAGCCTTCCCCGTTCGGAGGGAAGAAGGCCGTCGTAGACGACTTCCCCAACGAGCGGGTGCCGGAACCGGTAGTGGCCGGTGTCCCGGTCGACGACGACCAATTGCGCACTGACCGCCTCGTGTACTGCCCGCTCCACCGTGGACTCGGGTTCGGTGAGGATGGCCGCGAGCAAATCGTGGCTCGTGTCCCGGCCGATGGTGGCGAGCACGGCGAGGGCAGCGCGGGTACTTGGATGGCAGGCGGCAAGGTCGGCCGCGACCAGATCAGCCAGCTGCGGCGGCAGCTCGTCCCCTTGGGCGTGTGCGGTGACGAGCTCCTCGGTGAAATAGGGATTGCCCTGGGTGCGTGCCATCAGCTGCTGGATCAACGCCTGCGGCGGCTGTGCCGCCATCAGGTCGCTGACCTGCGCCTCAACGTCGGTTCGGGTCAGGCCCGCGAGCTGGACCCGGTGAACACCCGGAAGACGAGACAGTTCGGCCAGTCGGCGTCGTTGGTGAGGATCGAGTCCAGCTCCAGGCGTCCGGTAGGTGCCGACAAGGACGACATGCTCATCGAGCAGGTTGCGGACCAAGAACTCAAAGACATCCCAAGTGGTCCCGTCCGCCCAATGAAGATCTTCGAAGCCGGCTAGGACGGCAGTGTCTGCCCCGAGCGCCCCGACCAGGCTCAGCATGGCATCGAAGATCCCGCCAGCCGATTCGCCGTTCAGCTGCGCGGAGGCTCGTGTGAGCCGCGTCAAGCGGGCAAACGCGGGCCGATCAAGCAGCCCCCGTGGCTGACGGCGGCCAATCTGGCGGATCAGATCGACAAGCGGCGAGAGCGGGAGAGGCTGGCCGCCGACCTGGACGCTGCGCCCGAGAAACGACGCAATGCCCGCCCGGGCCGCTCCCTCGCGGACAAGGCTGGACTTGCCGATACCGGCCTCGCCGCCCACCAACAGCACAGCGGGCGTTCCGTGGCGTGCGCCCTCGACGGCCCGCGCGAACCGGGCGAGCTCTAGGTCGCGATCCACGAACCGGCGGGTACCGATCTCCTTCATTGGCACCCAGTATCGCGCCCGGTCGGCACCCCTGTCTGGTGCTGACGCTGTGGCCCTGACCTGGTGGCAGCGCCGACCGGTGCGATCATTGGCTACCTGGCAATACGGCGTCAGCCGGCGCATCATGCGTACACTCCGGGACGCGGCCTTAGCCCGCTCTAGCCGACTGCAGTTGAACCCGCAGATCACTCGGCAAGGTGCGACCCCTGGGCATGGGTTAGCCAGATAGCGCTTCTAGCTGCTCGGCGACTGGCAGCTGCCCGGCAACAGGTGGCGGGCGACCGATGGATGGGTCAAGTCTCCGAACGAGATCGCATGCGTTCGTATGTGAGGATGACGAGTCCACTTCCGGTGGTTCTGCTGTCTACGATCCGTAGGGCTGATGCAGGGGCGTCTTCGGGGAACAGGCGCTTGCCACGGCCGAGGACGATTGGATGCACGTACAGCTCGTATTCGTCGATGAGATCGTGACGCATCAGATGGTGAGCAAGCCCTGAGCTGCCAATGAGCGCGATCCGGTTGCCGGGTTGCGCTTTGAGTTCGGTCACGTCGCGGGCCACATCCGCACTGAGCAGCCTCGTTCCACGCCAGGCCGGGTCCGTCAGCGTGGTCGACGCAACGTATTTCGGGCGAGTGTTGAGCCTGTGCGCGATCTGGTCGTTCTCGTCGGTGATCGTTGGCCAGACGGCGGCGAAGATTTCGTAGGTGATGCGGCCCAGGAGGAAGGCGTCCACGGTCTGGAATGATTCGCTGATGTACCGGCCGTGTTCGGCCATGAAGGGTGCGGTCCACCCGCCGTGCTCGAACCCGCCATCGGGGTCTTCAGCAGCGTGTCCAGGAGCTTGCACCACGCCGTCGAGGGAGACGTATTCGATGGCGGCGAGTTTTCTCATCGGGCGAAGAACTTCCGCAAGGCGGGGGCGATTGCCTCCGGCGCGACGTTGTGTGGCTGATCGGGCAGGGTGCTGCGTTGCGCGTGGGGGATCACGCCTGCGATCGCGTCTGCGCCGGCCGTCAGCCACGCTGTCTGGCCGCCGTCGAGAATCAGCACCGGCACGCCGATCGCCGACCACTCGCCGGACAGCGGCTTGCCGGACATGCTCTGGCCGACGACCGTGCCGTCGTAGGCGAGGGTGTGGGCGACGGCCTCCATGCCTGGCCACATCGGAGCGGAGCGCATGGGCGCGACGAATTCGGCCGGGAGGCCGACTGCCTGGGTCATGAAGTATTCGACGGCATCTGCGCGCCGGTCGGATGAGACCAGGCCGCGCAGGTGTGCCACGTAGTCCGCGGGCAATGGCGGGCGGCTGTCGTCGACGAGGAAGTTTGGCTCCCAGGCGGCTAGTTTGGTGATGGCCAGCCCGCGGTGTGCCGCCTGGAGCGTCAGGTTGGCGCCGGACGATGAGCCGTATGCACAGGCGGAACCGCCAGCTGCGGTGATGATGGCGGCGAGGTCGTCGATCTCACGCTCGACCGAGTACTGCGCCGCGTCGCCGCTGTCGCCCCGGCCCCTGCGGTCATATGGGAAGACGGTGAAGTCAGATGCCAGCAATCCGGCGAGGCTTGCCTCGTCGGCTCGTACGCCGAGGGCCCCGCTCACCAGGATCAATGGGTCGCCAGCGCCGGACTTGTCGAACGCTATCGGCGTTCCATCAGCCGAACCAACGATGTTCACCATTTGCTCTCCCATCGCGGTATGTCTGCTTATCCATGCGACCGCAATGCCGGGCTACGGGGCTTGTACAGCGCCGGAGCGCCTTCTTTGCTTGCCGCCGTGATCGGTGACGTCAAGCCTGAACGTTGCCCGCAGGCGGCGGCTCTCGAAATGTCCGTACGGCCGCTACCCAGAATTCCCCGGCGCGGTGCCAGAAACCAGGAGAACGACCGGCAGTTCACCGGCAGATCACCGGAGTCTTTCCCGGCATGGCCTGCAGCGCCTATCGATTCAGGAATCGCCCGCAAGTGCAGGCGCCCCAGCAGGCTCGCCCTGCCTAGATGTGCCTAGATGCCATGCCCGCCTCGCCTAGGCTCTCGCCCCGGTTCTGGTGCCCGCTGAGCGCGATGGTCACCGCCGTTGGCTGGTCGGCGACGGAAGCCCGGCCCGAACCGGCCTACTCAACCGGCGTGGAATTGGACCTTACTGGGGGGCCAGTCGCACGGTTACGTTCGCAGAAAGAAAGGTAGCGCAGGCCAATGACCGAGCCGTGAAGATGCGGCGGGCGAGGAGGGAACCATGAACACCACGACTGTCGCCCCCGCGGCCGCAGGCCAGACCACGGTCAGCCTGGCTGGGCCAAAGGCGCAGCGTGGACATCACGCTGAGGGCTCTGGCGGTGAGCGGCAGCATGGCGCGCGGGCCGTGCTTACGGCACCGGGTGCCTGGCCCCTGCTGTCAACGTCGATCATTGCCCGGCTGCCGCTCGCCATGCTGAGCTTGGTCCTGCTGGTCCACACCGAGCGGGTGACCGGTTCCTTCGCGCTCGCTGGCCTGGTTACCGGCAGCTACACCGTCGGGCTCGGCGTCGGCGCTCCGGTTCTCGGACGGCTCGTGGATCGCTGCGGTCAGCTGGCCGTCCTGGTCGCGACGGCGTTCGCCTCCTCGATCCTGCTAGGCGCCGTCGCGCTGCTGCCAGCGAGCGCGCCGAGGGCGGTGCTGATCTCGCTCGCGGCCGGCATTGGCCTGACTACGCCGCCAGTCAGTGGTTGCGTGCGGGCGCTACTGCCAAAGGTTCTCCGAGACGCCGAGGCGCTGCCCGTGGCGTACGCCGTCGAGTCGTCGGCCTTGGAGCTGACCTTTATCCTTGGGCCGCCACTGGCGCTAGGAGTGGCCGCGGTCAGCTCGACTCGCGCCGCGCTGGCGTGCGCGGGCCTGGTACTGATGGCGGCGACGGCGGCTTTCGCTACCCGGCCGGCCTCACGTCGCTGGCGGCCACCTCCCGCCGCCCAGCGGCCTCGCGGCGGGTCGTTGCGGTCACCGGCGATCCGCACGCTGGTCGCCGTCTTGACCGCTGTGGGGGTGCTATTCGGCGCCACGGAGGTTGGTGTTACCGCCGCCGCCACCAGGCTCGGCAGCACCAATTCGGCCGGGCTGCTGCTCGGACTGTGGGGCCTTGGCTCCCTAGCCGGTGGCCTGGTGGCGGCGCGGCACGGCGGCGGCGCGCACCGTGCCGCCGGGCTGGCGGGTATCCTCGCCGCGCTCGCGCTCGGACACGCAGCCCTGGCCGTGACCACAACCAGCCTGATGGCGATCGGGGCCGTGCTGTTCGTCGCCGGCGTCGCGATCGCCCCGGCCTATGCGACCATCAACGCGATGGCCGACCGGGCGGCTCCGGAGGGAACAGTTACCGAGGCATTCGCCTGGCTTTCCACCGCGGTCGTGAGCGGGACCTCGGCGGGCGCGGCCGCCGCCGGAGCGCTGGCTCAAAGCGCGGGGGCTGGCGCCGCCTTCGCGCTCGCCGGCCTGGCCGGAGCCCTGGCCGTGGCCATCACCATGTGGCGGTGGCGCACCGTCAACCGCCAGGTAGTGACCCCGCTGGGCACGGCAATCGCGTAGCGTGCCAGCCCGGGCCACCAGCCTGAACAGGCTCGGCTCCGCGCGAGACCAGAGACTACCCCGGGCGCCACCACGGGCGCCCGGTCCGGCCGTCCTGTACTTGAAGAAGGCCGGGCGTTGAACAGCGAAATTGCTGGTCAGGGGCCTTAACCAGGACACGTTTGGGCTGGTGGGCTGAGTGTGGCAGGGCCAGTGGCCTTGGTTGGCCGTGAGAGTGAGCTGTCCTCCTGCTGGGGGCGCGGAGCGGGCCTGCCCGGCTGGTACTCGTGGTGGGGATGCGGGGGGTGGGCAAGACCAGGTTCACCGGGGAGGGCATGCCCGGGGGCGGCTGGGTAACCCTGCCACCAGCCAGCTGGAGGGCAGGTGCAGCACACTTTTGTGGTGGAGATCATTGAACTGGAGTCCGTTCCCGGGTTCATCGTGTTCGACCTGCCCGGCGTTCCCTTCTCCGCCGGGGGGACGCGTCTGGCGCCGGATGTCACCAGGGCCGAGGTGGCGCTGCTGGCGCGGGCGATGACCTACAAGTTCGCGGCCCTGGGCGAGCAGATCGGTGGTGCCAAGGCGGGCCTGGCAGCCGATCCTGCCGACCGCGCGGCAAGGGCTGGCCTGATGGCGCGCTACTGCGCCGAGATCCGCCCGCTGGCCGAGGCGGGCCGGTTTCTCACCGGGCCGGACATGGGCACATTCGAGGAGGATTTCGGGCCGTTGCGCGAGCGCCGCGCCGCGCCGGCGGCCATCAGCGCCGTCGTCGACGGCGTGCCGTTCGAGGACGTTCTGACCGGGTATGGGGTCGTGGTGGCGGCGGAGACCGCCCTGCGGTTCGGGTGGGGCGGCGGGTTGGCGGGCCGGTCAGTTGCCGTCGAAGGGTTCGGCAAGGTGGGCGGCGGGGTGGCCCGGGAGGTGGTGCGGCGGGGCGGCCGGGTTGCCGCCGTGTCCACCGTCGCCGGATGCGTCGCGGACCGCTCGGGGCTCGACGTCGAGCGGCTGCTGGCGCTGCGCCGCCGTCACGGCGATGACTGCGTCGCTCACTACGGCCCGGCACTTGGCCCGCCCGGAGTGCTGTTCACCGCGGTCGATGCGGATGTCCTTGTCCCCGGCACCCGGCCGGGGGTGATCAGCCGCGGGGTCGCCGAGGCGCTCCCGCCCGCGGTCCGGGTCATCGCGCCCGCTGCCAACGTCCCCTACACCAAAGGAGGAGCCGATGCCCTGCACCGGCGGGGCATAGCGGCGCTGCCCGACTTCGTGTGCAACGCCGGGGCGGTCATCGGCTACCGGTCCGCGCCGGAGGCCAGGCCCGAGACGGTCCTGGCCGACGTCGACCGCAGGATCGTGCAGTTGACCAGCGAGGCCCTGAGCCATCCCGGCGGGCCGCTCGCGGGCGCCTGCGAACGCGCCGCCGCATTCTTGCGAGGCTGGTGGGGCGAGCCCCCAATCCCGCCCTTTGCCGGCCGGGGCTGACCGGCCACGCTGGCGGGCCAAAGCCGTGCAGACCGGGCGGTCTGCGCGGGCATGTCAATTGCCGTCCTGGGCATGCCCGGACCTGTTGCCAGCAGCACAAGGCGGAGAGATGCTGGCGGTGAGTCCGGCCTTTGCCGAGCCTTGATCCGCAAGCAAGTATGCGTCCGGTGTCCGCAGGGGCCGGATCGGAGCCGTCAGCAGCTACGGGTCTCGGGGTGGATTGTCCGGCGTTGTGCGCGAAAGCCCGCAAGATCTCGGGAAAGGGGATGCTCATGAACTCATCGGCGGCCACCGCCCCCGGAGGCCCCGGTTCGGTGTCCGGAGCGCCGAACCTCCCGGCCGGTTTCACCGACACGTTCGCCAGCCAGTACGTTGACGTCGGCGAGGTGCGCCTGCACACGG
>Ga0126380_10000071_pt1 | contig 23004 bp, 20 predicted proteins | sample PanSoiMetPlot_26_FD_92544 | JGI IMG/M metagenome (GOLD analysis project Ga0126380, IMG submission 92544) | Tropical forest soil microbial communities from Panama - MetaG Plot_26 | ecosystem: Environmental > Terrestrial > Soil > Tropical forest > Bulk soil | place: Panama | collected 2016-02-17
ACTCATCCCGCAGCAGGCCATACAGCAGGTCGTCGGTCCACTCGCCCTTGGCCCAGGTGCTCTTGCGCAGGTGGCCCTCGCGGCGCATGCCCAGCCTTTCCAGCACGGCGGCCGATGCGGCATTCCGCGCATCGCAGCTGGCGGTGATCCGGTGCTTGCCCCGCCTGGTGAACAGGTAGCCGACCAGCAGGCGCGCAGCTTCGGTGGCGTAGCCGTGTCCCTGATGCTTGCTGGCCATCGTGAATCCGATCTCGCACTGGCGGGGATCATCGGCGGCCGGCCTGGCCGCGCAGTCACCGATCAGCTGCCCGGACGGGCGCAGCGCCACCGCGAACTGGAACCATTCCCCGGCGGTGTCGGGATGCTGCCGCATAATCTCCCGGACGAAGCGCTCGCCCTCTTCCCGCGGATACGGCGCGTCCCAGCTCTGGAACCGGGCCACCTGAGCACAGGAGCGGTACGCCACGAACTCCGGCACATCGCCCGGCTGGAACCGGCGCAGCAGCACCCGGTCCCCGGCGAGTTCGGTGAAGTTCTCGTCGGGCATGACCACTTCCTTCCGCAGGCCGCTCGTCCCGGCCATCACGCCAGCTTGCGGCGCAAACCCGGGACATGAGCCGGCTGCCGTGCAAGGCGGTCAGATGAGGAGCCGGCCTCCGACCCATAGGGCGAGAACAGCGCCCAGCAGCCAAAGGGTAGCCCACACGACTCGTGGGACGTGCGTGATCCCGCGCAGGGTGAATGCATCCCCCGCCTTGCTGCCGTGCATAAGAACGAAACGGACACCAGACAATAGCAGGAACCAGCTGAGAGCATAGGCGGTAATGGTCTGGAGCTCAGCGCTCCCGTCCCTTAGGACCAAGATAATCAGCGCGCCATTCAAGAACACTGAGATGACACCGAAGAAATTACGGACCAAGAGCAGCATGACGAAGAGGGCGATTTCCGCCACGACCAGGACCGCCTCGACCTGGTGGTGTGCAAGAAGCGCCGCCGCACCCAGGCCAAACACGCTCGGGCCCAGATAACCAGCAAAGGCTGTAATTATCCTCCCCGGACCGGCCGCCGGTCCCTGGATGGCAGTTTCACCGGTGGCGTCACTATTCAATCTGACACCGACGACCTTGCGGCCCATGCTCCACCCGGCAAGTGCGTGCGCGCCCTCGTGCGCGATCACGCTGATGTGCCTCGCGAGCCGCCAGATTCCCTCCGACACGAACGCAAGGAGCACGAGTAGCCCGATGGTCTTACCCACCGATGCTGGCAACAGCGCAGGGGCATCCCCCAACTGGTGCAGTTTGAATTCCAGCGACAATGCCTGCATTCCGCCCCCCCAGGCTCTTGCGCCACGAGGGGCTAACGACGGGCATGCTGCTCGGTCCCGCACCGCCTATAGAGCCACCCCGCGGAGCCCCACTTATCAGCGAAACACCGGCACGGCATCTTGACAAGGGTGTGGGTGCCGCAACGGCGATGCTCACCGAGGTACGGATCGGCTTGATGCGAGGCTGCCGGGGTGGGACGCCTGCTGGGCACGCTGGTCTCGGTGGGTGGCCTGGTGGCGCCACTGGCGGTCGTGGCTTGGGCGCGGGCGCGCGGTTAGCCCGGGTACCAGATGATGCGAGGATCGCCGGGGGCGCGCCGGTAGTCCCAGGCTTCGTCGGCCAGGCGGCGCAGGTCATACTTCGGCCGCCAGCCGAGCAGGAACTTGGCCTTGGTGTTGTCGAGCCAGGTGGAGTGGTAGGGCGTGCGGACGCCGACGGTGGGCAGGCCCCGGGACTGTGCCAGGTAGGCGCCCAGTTCGCCGTAATCGACCGGCTCGTCCATGCAGATGTTGAAGGTCTGCCGTCGGGCCGCGGGATGGTCGATCGCCTGCAAGATCGCGTCGGCGAGATCGTTGACGTGGACGAAATTCCGCTTGACCGGATGGCCCCGCTTGTCGAGCATCACCGGGATGGTGCCGCTCGCGGCGTAGGCGCTGGCCTGCTCGGCGCCCACCAGGTCTCGCCACCGCGGGCCGCCGAAGACATCGTCTCCGAACGACAGCTGATAACGGAAGTCGTCCTTTTCCATCACCCACGGTGCCCGCAGGCAGCAGACGTTCAGGTCGTACTGGATCCCGTATTGCTCGACCATCACCTCCTCGAGCACCTTGGACAGCGCGTAGCACCCCGGGTAGGCACTGAGTGGCTGGGTCTCGGTCACTGGCACCGGGTGCGGGTAAAAGAAATGGCCCACCCCGGCGTCCCCGCCGATCAGGATGAACTGCCGGAACACCGGGCTTGCCCGGCATGCCTCCAGCAGCCAGAACAGGCCCTTCACCGCCACATCGATGATGGTCTCGGGCGTCTCCTTGCTGGTGGCCAGGTGCAGGACGTGCGTCACGCCATCCGCCGCCCGCTCCACCGTCGCACGCTGGTCGACCGACCCGGTCACTACCTCCAGCCGCGAACCCGCTGCCAGGACGCGGTTATGGCACAGCGCCCTGACCGTGAACCCGGCGAAACGCTCATCGCCCGGTGCGAACAGCCGGCTGATGAACGCCTGCCCGACCTTGCCAGCTGCGCCAGTAACCAGAATCCGCTGCACATCCGCCACGAGCAGATTATGAACCTGTCCCGGCCCCTCCGGCGGGCTTCCGCTCATCGCCCGCAACCGCCCGGCGGCGCCGCACGGGAACGCGCCAGCTTACCCAGGACGCACAGGGGCGCCTACGCTCTTGTCATGCGCCTGGTGTCGCTGCTGCCGTCGGCGACGGAGATTGTCTACGCGCTGGGGCTGGGCGACCAGCTGGCCGGCGTGACCTTCGAGTGCGATGAGCCCCCGGCCGCCCGGGCGGAGAAGGCCATCGTGGTCGGCGGCCTGGACACCCGCGGGATGACGCCCCGCGAGATCGACGATTACGTCCGCGGCCGGCTCGCCGCGGGCGGGGATCTGTACACGCTGCACGAGCGGGCGCTGGCGGATCTCCGGCCCGACCTGATCTTGACCCAGGATTTGTGCCGGGTCTGCGCCCTGCCGTCCGGGCAGGTCGAGGCCGCCTTGACCTACCTTGGTTGCGAAGCCCGGGTGCTCACCTTGGACCCGCGCTCACTGGAGGAGGTGCTGGGCTCGATCCAGGCGGTGGGCCAGGCCGCTGGCGTGCCCGGCCGGGCCGACCGCGTGATCGCCGGGCTCCGCGGCCGGCTGGCCACCGTCGCGGCCCGGATCGAGCACCAGGCGCGCCCGAGAGTGGCGGTGGTCGAGTGGGTGGACCCGCCGTTCACCGCCGGGCACTGGGTGCCCGACCTGGTGGCCGCGGCCGGGGGGATGCCGGTCGCGGCGCGCCCGGGCGCGCCTTCGGTCGCGGTGAGCTGGGCCGAGATCGCCGCCGCGGAGCCGGAGGTGATAGTGGTGGCGCCCTGCGGCTACCACCTGGCCGGCGCGGCCGAACAGGCCCGCATCGCGGCCCGGGAGCTGCCCGGCGTGCCGGTCTGGGCCATCGACGCCGATGGCATCATCGTCCGCCCTGGCCCCCGGTTGGTCACCGGGGTGGAAGCGGTTGCCGCGGTGCTGCACCCCAGCGCCGCGGCGCCCGCCCCGCCCGGTGCCCTGCAGCGTGTTGCCTGAGACCGAGGAGGAGCGTTCGTTGACGGCCCGTCTCACCCGCCGCCCGGGCGGCGCGGCCCGGCTGCGGGCCCTGCTGGAGTCCGGGCAGATGATCGTGGCACCCGGGGCATTCGATCCGCTTGCCGCCCGGCTGGTGGAGGAAGCCGGTTTCCCGGTGGTGTACATGACCGGGTTCGGTACCTCGGCGGCCCTGCTCGGGCGGCCGGATGTGGGCTTGCTGACGATGACCGAGATGGCCGGCAACGCTGCGCGGATCGCGGCCTGCGTGGACATTCCGGTGATCGCGGACGCCGACACCGGGTACGGCAACCCGCTCAACGTGATCCGCACCGTCGGGGCCTTCGAGGCGGCTGGCGTCGCCGGGATCCATATTGAGGATCAGGTCGCGCCCAAGAAATGCGGGCACATGGACGGCAAGTTCGTGATTCCCGCGGCCGAGATGGCGGCCAAGATCCGGGCCGCGGCCGAAGCGCGTACCAGCCCCGACTTCGTGATCATCGCACGGACCGACGCGCGGGCGGTGGAAGGCCTCGAACGCTCCGTCGCGCGTGCCCGGGAGTATCTGGCGGCAGGCGCGGACGCCCTGTTCATCGAGGCACTGACCAGCGAGGACGAAGCCGCGCAGGTTGCCCGCGCCTTCCCTGGCGTGCCGCTGCTTTTCAACTGGGCCGAAGGCGGCAAGACCCCGCCGGTCAGCCTTGCCCGCCTGGGGGAACTGGGCTACCGCATCGTCATCTTCCCCATCAGCACGTTGCTGGCGGCGACCGCCGCCATGCGGCGGATACTCCAGGAGATCGCCCGGGCCGGCACCCCCGCCGCCGCGCTCGGCGACCTGCCCAGCTTCGGCGAGTTCGTCGATTTCATCGGGCTGCCCGAAGTACGCGTGGCCGAGCAACGGTACGCCACCACCGAACCCGCAGGCACCGACGCGGTAGACCGGCGGAACTAGCGGCAGTCAGGCGGAACCAACTGGCATGACCCGCGCCCTCGCCGCGGTGCCTGGCCGGACTTGACCTGCGCGGTAATTGCGGGCCGGACGCGGCCCGCTCATCCTGGGTACCAACATCCAGCCGACTGAACAGGACGTGGAGCGCCATGCCTGCCTATGCCGTTGCCCATATGCGCCAGGTCACCATGGGACCGGCGATCGTGGAGTACCTGGAACGGATCGACGCCACCCTGGCACCGTTCGGTGGCCGGTTCCTGGTGCACGGCGGCCAGGTCGAGGTGGTGGAAGGCACCTGGCCCGGCCACCTGATCGTCATCGAGTTCCCCGACCGCGCCCGGGCTAACGCCTGGTACAACTCGGCCGGCTACCAGCAGATCGTGGCCCTGCGCACGAACAACTCCAGCAGCGACGTCATCGTCGCCGAGGGAGTCGGCAGCGACCATCGGGCCACCGACGTCCTCAGCGCACGGGCTTAGACTGTTCGCGTGGGGACTATTCCGGCAGAGGGCTGGTACCAGGATCCTTTCGGCGTCCACGAACATCGCTGGATGTCGCAGGGGCAGCCGACCAAGCTTGTCCGCGACGCCGGGACCGAGTCCTACGATCCCCCGCCGGACCTGCCTCTTCCCGGCGAGCTCAGGCCGGCCGACGCTGACAGCAGCGCAGCCGCCGGCGACCCGGCCGGGACCGGCCAGGAGTCCTCCTACAGCAACTGGCGGGCCGCCCGGGCGGGACTGGATGCGATCAGCGGCGGAGCCGTCGTCGATGAGCCCGGGGGCAATTGGTAGCCGGCCGCGGGATTACGGCTCCTGCGGCGGGCCAGGGCGGTTCCCATGCGGCTATCTGGCCGGGTGGGCCATCGTGTCAACCGCCGCGGTAACGGCAAGGATCAGGACGTCATTCTGGCCCGGAGCCACTTCGACCCCATAGGTGTCCCGGACCCGGAACCATCGCTTGGAAACCTCGGCGACCTTCGACCCGTCCTGCTCGATGGTGTATTCATGGTCCACGATGTTGCCCTGGACCCGCAGGTCCGGGCCATCATCGCGGTCGACCACCCACCGTTCCCGCAGCGGCGTGATCATCGCCTTGTGGACCATGGCCAGCCGGTTCCCGTCCGGTCCTTCGATTTCCATGCTGTCCCTGACGCGTAGCATCCGTTCCTGGATCTTGCACAGCTCGCGCCCGTCCATGTCCTCGAACACGATGGTCTTGCGCACCCGCAGCGCCTTGCCGTCGAGCTTGAACGCCCGCTCGCCGCGGTCGTTTTCAATCACGTAGTCGTCGCCGATGGAGATCATGCGCTGGCGCATCTGGTACCGCGTGCCGCCGCCGCCTTCGCGGCGCTCGCGGCGTTCCTGCCGTCGTTCCCTGCCGAGCATCGCCTCTCCCCGTTCCTTCGGTTAACCGGCTCCGTCAGACTCCTTCGACCGCCTCGAGCCGCCCGGACTTGACCGCGTTCACGAACTCTTCGTAGTCCCGATCGTTTTGATCGGCGTACCGCGCCGCGAAGTTGGTGATCGATTTGTCGAACGCGTCGGTCTCGCCCAGGTACTCGGCGAGGGCAACCGGGTCCCCGGACCGGGCGTGCGCCCGGGCCAGCGTCCACCCGCACATGTGGGCGTAGTAGGTGAGCCCGAGCGGGACCATCCCCTCGACCAGCGCGGAGCCCTTCATGTCGCGGAGCTGGCGCCAGTAGAAGTTGCGCTGCACGTCCAGGCCCTTGGTCCAGCCGAGGTAGATGTCGCTGGCTGCCTGCATCATCCGCTGTCCCTGCACCACCCGCTCGCCGTGCTGCCGGTACCGGCTCTTGCGGACGTAGGGTTCCAGCACCGACGCGGTCGCCTCCTTGATCTGAAGGAACAGCGGGTCCTGCGCGTCGCGCCCCTGGAGCAGGACGATGAACGCCCGGGTTCCGACGCTGCCGACGCCGACGACTTTGCGGGCCGCGTCCACGAACTGGAACTGCTCCAGCACGTGGCGCCGGTCATCCTGCAGGGTTGCCCGGTAGGCGCGGAACTGATCGCGGATCGCCTTCTCGACCTCGCGGGCGGACAGCCCGTAGCTGGCGCTCAGGTCGCGCAGGGGGACGACGATCGGGGGCTGCGAGACGATCCGGTACCGCCCGTCAACCAGTTCGCCGAGCTTGGACAGGGCCTGGAGGCTGTCGCGGGTACGCGCCTTGGCGACCGTCTTCTCCGCCCGCTTCGCGGCCGCCTTCACCGACTTCTCCTGCTGCTTGTCCGCTTTCTCCTGCTGCTTGTCCGCTTTCTCCAGCTTCGCCGCCTGCTTCTCCTGCTTCTTCGAAGCCTTCGCCCGCTTGTCGGCCGCCTCCTGCTGCTTCGCCGCCTGCTCCTGCTTCGTCGCCTGCTTCTCCTGCTTGGCCGTTCCGGCCACCATGGCGCGGATCGACGCCAGCACGTCGTCCTCGCCCATGGAGGCGTACCAGACCTCCATCGTGTGCATCAGCGCGAACTCGGCCATCGCTTCCCGGTAGGCCCGCACGGACGCCATCGTCGCCGCGCGCGTGTCCGCCTTGGCGAATCCGTTGTTGCGGGCCGCGATGGTGAAGCTCGCCGCCATCCGCTTCACGTCGTACTCGAACGGCCCGGGCAGCGTCTCGTCGAAGTCGTTCAGGTCGAACAGCAGCCGGCGCTCGGGCGAGGCGAAAGCGCCGAAGTTGGACAGATGGGCGTCGCCGCACAATTGGGCGCCCAGCCCGGCCACCGGTGTTTCGGCGAGATCCGCCGCCATGATCTTCGCCGCGCCACGGTAGAAGGTGAACGGAGAGACCATCATCCGGCCGTGGCGGACGGGCACAAGGTCCGGCTCACGGGTGCGGTTCTGCTCCTCCAGCAGGGCAACCGGATCGGGCCGGTCCGCGGCCGGTTTCCAATTCGAATGACTCGACAGCGGGGTCGCCGTGCGGGCCTCCTCGCCGCTCGCCCTGCGCTCGTCGACGCTCGGATGCGTGACCCTTCGCACCGCCATCCGGCTCACCTCCCCGTCTGAGCCTGCTGAGCCACCCGGATCTCACCGCAAGCGGCTCCCTGCACCGAAGCCGGGCCGGCCAGCAGGGCGCAGGAACGTGCCCGCTTCCCCCCGGCTTCTAATGACACATCTTGCGGTGCGGCGCCGGATCGCGCATCACCCCCGCGGTATGAACCCAACTCCCGGGTGAACGGCAGGCATCGGCACGGGTACGAGGAAGCGGCTTCTCAGTCAATCGGCCAGGGCCGGCCTGGCCGTGGCGGCGGGCCTGCCCCCGTGACCGGCGTCCATCCGCGGATTTAGCACCTCTCCGGGCGGGCTCGGCCGTCCTGAGGTTATCCGGCGGTGAGCAGGGCTCAAGCGCCACTGGCCGGCCAAGGCGGGCACCACCGCCGAAGCGGAGAACCACACCGCCATGGCCAGCACCAGCACCACGGCGATGAGCCCCCGCTGTACCAGCGAATGCCGCACGTCACAGCCCATCTAGGCTGACGCCAGCGCGGGCTGCCGGCCGGGATCGAGCGCCCGGGCGGGGTCGCCCCAGCTGCTGCCGGTCATCGCCGCTACCTCTTCGGCCATGGCGCTTTTCAATTCGAGCAAATGATCGCCGATTTCGCTGGCGGTCCAGTCGAAGGCGGCGATGCGCCCGGTCACGCGGAACAGGCGCAGCGAAAGCTCGTCACGTTCCGCCTGATACCGGCCGACGGCGCCGGGGCCGCCGGACGTGACCACGCGCGCCAGGATCTCCGCGTCACGAAGCGCGTCGGTGATTCCGTGGGCGGTGATCGGGTCCTTGAAATAGCCGGCGTCACCGACCAGGGCCCACCCGGGTCCCGCCGCGTCACGCAGGTATCCCGTCAGGCCTGGGAACACGCGTGGCGGGCCGGCCGCGCCGTGGTGATCGAGCAGGCCGGCCAGGTCCGGCGCGGCCCCGGCCAGGATGCGCCGCAGGCCGGCCTCGGCGCCGCCGTCGAGTTCGCGGCGCAGGCGTTCCGCGCTGGTGGCTGCGAACACGCAGGCCAGCCCGCCGTTGGTGGGAATGACCCCGGCGGCGGAGCCTGGTGTGTAGTACCAGTGGTAGCCCGCCGTCGCGTCGTCACGGAAGTACCGGTAGATAACGCCGCTCGACGCGGGCGCGACGTGGGCGGCCGTGGCGCCGGCGAACCGCGCCACGGCCGAGCGGCGGCCGTCGGCCCCGACGACGAGATCGGCGCCGACCTTCAGGCGCGCCGCGCCTGCCCGGCCGATGATTCCGGTCACGCGCCCGGCACGGTCGCGCCGCAGGCCCGTGACCGAGGTACCGAATCGCACGTCCGCGCCGGCGCTGCGCGCGGCCTCGGCAAGAATCGCGTCGAGAACGGTGCGGCGCGGAGCATACAGCCCATCGACGCCGTTCTTGGGCTTGATCTCGACGGTCGAGACGGCGCCCGGCAGGTGGAATGTGGTCGACCGGATCGCCGGCGTGCCCGCGGCGACGACCTGGGGAAGCAGGCCCCACCGGTGCAATTGCAGCACCGCGCCGCGCATGAGCGCGTGGGTCGACAGGGTGTCGGTGCCCGGCCGGGACCGGTCCAGCAGTAGCACCCGTGCGCCTTGCCGGGCCAGGAGCATGGCCGTCGCGGCGCCCGCACAGCGGGCTCCGGCGATGACCACGTCGTAGTGCTGGTTGTCTTTGGTTGGCATTTGCTGCTCCGAGGGTGGCCGGGTCAGGCGCTCAGGCCGCGCGAGTCCGCGCGGGCGGCCGCGCGAGCGCGGGTGGTCGTTCGCCGCATGGCGTGGGCGGCCACGAACCTCGCGTCGTGCCGCACGCCGTCGACGAAGCTGGAATTGCGGCGGTACAGGAACCTGAGGCCCAGCACGTAAAGGCCGGGGACACCGGTCACGCCGCGGTGGTGGGCGATCTCCCCGCGCCGGTTGAGGGCGGGAGCCCGCAGCCAGGGATAGGCCTGCCGGTACCCGGTCGCCCAGATCACGGTCCTGATGCCGGCCCGGCGCAGATCCAGGCTGGCCGGACCGCGGGCCGTTGCGGGCGGCGGGGGCGGACCGGCCGGGCCGGCGCACCCGTCGCCGCCGCGGTGCGCGATGTAGGCGTCGATGGTACGCAGCAGCCGCTCCATCCGTCCCTGCGCTGCGCCGATGGTGGCAGGCAGGTCGCCGGCGAAGCTCAGCCGCTGGCCGTTCGCGGCGACGAGCCGGCCGGCCAGCGTCACCCCGCGCGCCGCGAGCGCGTCCAGGCCGACGGGGTGGTCCATGCGCCCAGTTAGCTGCAGCGATGGCGCCGAGCGGGCAGACCGTGCGTCGCGCATCTGATCGATGGTGTGGCCGAGGATCCCGGCGCGGTCCATCCACCAGAGAACGTCCCGGCCCCGGTAGCGACGAGGCAACCGGGAGTGCCGGCCGACCGAGATGGTGACCGGCCGGCCCGACCGGCGCAGCTCGTCGGCGATCTGAGCCCCGGACGCCGAGGCCCCGACCACCAGCACGCCCCCGTCGGGAAGCTGGTGCGGGCCCCGATAGCGGCCCGCGGTCAGCTGGTGGATTCCGGGGTCGATCCCGCTGGCGAGCGGCGGCACGTGCGCCCGGTTTTCGGTGCCGGTGGCCACGATCACGTTGCACGCATGCCAGGTCTGCTGGTCGGTGACCACGCGCAGGCCGTCGCCATGCGCCTCGACGAGCTCAACGGTTGTGTTCTCGTGCACGGGAGCCGCGAACGAGCCGGCGTAGTCCTCCAGGTAACGGACTAGTTCCGGGGCGGCCATGTAGCCGTCCGGGTCGGCGCCCGAGTAGCACCAGCCGGGCAGCCGGGCCATCCAGTTGGGGGTGATCAGCCGCAGCGATTCCCAGCGGGCGGCGCGCCACCGTTCGGCGATCCGCCCCCGTTCGACGACGACGTGGTCGGCGCCCTGCCGGGCCAGGCAGCGGCTGACGGCCAGCCCAGCCTGACCGGCACCGACGACGAGGGTTTCGACCTTGTGCATGGTCATCCCCCCGCCGCCGGTCACCTGGTCAGCTGGTCGCGACGTCGACATGGATCGGCACACCGCGGGTCAGCACGTCGTAGACGGCTGACCGGGCCACGGCCTGCTCCACGAGCCGTTGCAGCTCCTCGGGCGGCGCGTCGCCGCGCACCCGGAAGCTGACCCGGATCTGCTGGAAGCCGTTGCGGACCTCGTCCGACAGGCCGAGGATCCCGCGCAGGTCGATGTCGCCCTCGACCCGGGACTCGACCGATTCCAGCGTGATCTTGCGAACGGCGGCGATGTTCCCCATGCCCGACGTCAGGCACGACGCCAGCGCCGCGAGCAGGAGCTCCGCCGGCGTTGGCGCGGCGTCCCCGCCCACGAGTACCTCAGGGTGGTCCGCCTCGACGGTGAAGGTAGCGGGACGCTGCTGGTCCGCGCCTGCGCCGAAGAACGAACTGATCTGATTCTGGTTGTGCGTGCCCGAGATCCAGCGGTTGTCCACGCGGAACCGGAACCGGGCCGCCTCGGGCTGCGCCTTGACGGCATCGAGCGTTGCGAACAGCTTGGCGGTGTCGACGCCGTTACGCCGGGTCTGCGCTGCGACAGTACTCACAGTTACTCCTCCAGAGCGTCACTGATTGGACGAGTTCAGACTCGGCGAGGCGGGCCTGCGGGTTCATCGGGCAACTGCCCTAAACCCCCGCGGCAAGGTCCTTAATCTCTGGGTAATGGATACTCAAAGCGGGGGGTGATGCGCGGTGGTGGTTCAGGGGGCGATCCAGTCACCGGTCCTGGTCGGCCGGGACTCCTGCCTTGCCCTGGTGGAGGATCGGCTCGCTGACGTTGCGGCGGGAGAGGGCAGGTTGCTGTTCGTCGCGGGGGAGGCGGGCATTGGTAAGACGCGCCTGCTCAGCGGGATCGCCCAGCAGGCCGGCGCCGACGGGTTCGCCGCCGTCCGGGCGGCGGCGTTCCCGGGTGACGTGCAGTCGCTGGCGGGCCTGCTGCTGGATCTGGCCAGCAACCTGCTGCCCGCGCGCGACCCGGTACTGAGCGAACTGGGGCAACGCCTTACGTCCCGGGTGCGCGCGATCTCCGACGCCGGCGGTGATGCGCACCACCGCCGCCGAGTGCTGGTACAGGATCTGACCGACCTGCTCGTTTCGGCGGAACCGGGCACTCCGGTTCTGATGATCTTCGAAGACCTGCATTGGGCCGACGAGCTGAGCCTGGACGTGCTTGGTCATCTGGCCGGCCGGGTGGCGACCAGGCCGATCCTGGTTGCCGGCGCCTACCGCAGCGACGAGCTGTATCCCCGGCTGCCCATGCGCGAGCTGCGGGCCCGCTTGCTGAGCCAGCGCCTGGCCGAAGAGATCCGCCTGCCGCGCCTGGACCTGGCCCAGACGGCGGCGATGACCAGCGCGCTCCTCGGCCGGCCGGCTCCGGCCCAGATGGTGCAGGCGCTGCACGAGCGCAGCGACGGAATCCCGCTGCACATCGAGGAGTTTCTCGCCGCCATCGATGAGGATGCCCCGGCCCCCAGGCCTGGCGTTGCGATCCAGGCAGCCGCGGTGCCGGACACGCTGGGCGACGCCGTGCTGAGCCGCGCCCGGCACCTGGCCCCGCTGACCCGCGAGGTCGCTTCGGCGGCCGCCGTCATCGGGCGTTCCTTCGACTTCGACCTGCTCACTGTGGTCACCGACGTCGGCCCGGCGCAGGTCGCCGGCGCCCTGCGCGAGCTGCAGGACGCCTATCTGGTCCTCCCCGGCGCCGACGAGGTCACCTTTGATTTCCGGCACGCTCTGATCCGCGACACCCTCTACGCCGACACGGCCCTGCCGCTGCGGCGCCACCTGCACGAGCGGGTGGCGCGGGCGGCCGCGGACCGCGGGTACCGCGGCGCGTTCATCTCGGCGCACTTCGAGCAGGCACAATCCCACGGACTCGCGCACGAGTACGCGGTCGCCGCGGCGAGCGAGGCCGCATCGGTCTCCGCCCACGGTGAGTCGCTTGAGCTGTACCGCCGCGCGGTGCGCAACCTGCCCGCCCAGCTACCCGCGCTGGAGCGGGCGGGCCTGTTCGCCGCGCTTGGCGATGAGGCCGCGGCCACCGACGACAATACGGCCGCCGCCGAGGCCTACCGGACGGCCCACGAACTGACCGCCGGCGCCGGTGACGCCCGCGCGGCGGCCGCGCTGGTGCCGCGCATGGTCGCGGTCGCGCACCTGCTCGGCGAGAACCTGCCGGTCCGCGCCGGCCTGCTGCAGTCGGCCCTGGACAGCCTGGACGGCGTCGCCGGTGCGGATCGTGAGCGCGCCCGGCTGGGTTCCGCGATGGCCGCCGCTTACCTGGTGGATGACCGCCTCGACGAAGCGATCCTGCACGGCGAGGCCAGCCGCGCGGCAAGCCAGCGGATAGGCGATGACGAGGCTGCCCTCAACGCCGCGGCGACGCTGGGCTCGGTGCTGGTCTTCGCCGGCCGGATGGAGGAAGGCTGGCGGCTGCTTGAAGACGCGATCGACCGCGCGACCGGTGCCGAGCAAGAGGCGGAGGCGGCGCGCGGATACCGCATGATCGGGTCGTCGGCATCGGCGCTGGTGGAATACGACCTGGCGGAGCGCTGGCTCACCGAGGGCATCGGCTATGCCGAGAAGGTTGAGCTGTGGAACCACCGGCACTACATGGCATCGCACCTGGCACACGTCCAGTGGGCCACCGGCCAGTGGCAAGCGGCCACCCAGACCGCGGAGCAGGCCCTCGCCGACGGGCGCGGCGGGATCACCACCCAGATCACCGCGCAGTTCGTGCTGGGTTACCTGGCGATGGGGCGCGGGGATTGGGCCCGCGCCGCCGACCTGCTGGGCGAGGCATTTGGCCAGGGTGACCGGATGGCCGAACTGCAGCGGCTATCGCCGCCGCTGTGGGGGCTGGCCGAGGCGGCCAGGTGCCAGGGTGATTACGACACCGCGATCATGCATTGCGAGCGTGGCTGCCGGGCCTCCGCCGACGTCGCCGACGCCGCCAACCTGTTTCCCTACCTGCTCACCGGCGTGCGGGCATACCTGGCCCGCGGCGACGCTGACGCCGCCGGGACCTGGTCGGACCGGGTCGGCGCGATGCTCACCGCGCGCGCCATCCCAGGCACCCTGCCCGCGATCGGCCACGCCCGGGGCCTGCTTCTGCTGGCCCGAGGTGAGGTGCCCGCGGCGTATCAGGCACTGCGGGCGGCGAGCGAGTCGTGGCAGGCCCGGCGCCGGTTCTGGGAGGGCACGCTGGCCCGGCTGGACCTGGCCGCTGCCGCCACCCGGGCGCGCCGCCCCGGCGAGGCGGCCGTACTTGTCGATGAGGTCCGGGCCGCCGCAGCCACGGCCGGCGCTGCCGGTCTCGCCGCGGCAGCCGATCGGCTCACCGAGTCATTTGGCCCGGCCAGGCCGACCGCACCGTGGCATCCGCTCAGCGAGCGCGAGTTCGAGGTCGCCCAGCTTGTGGCGGCCGGCCGCACTAACCGGCAGATCGCCGACCAGCTGGTGCTCTCCCCCAAGACGGTCTCGGCCCACATAACGCACATCCTGACGAAGCTGGGCGCCGCGCGCCGCGCGGAGATCGGCGCATGGTGTGCCACGGTGAGACGGGACACGCCCGGCTGAAGTGCCTCCCACGACCTGCGCGATCGCCGGGCCGGGCCGGTGAACCGCAGAGCCGGGCCGGTGAACCGCAGAGCCGCCAAGCCGGACTGCGGGCAGGGTCCGGCTTGGCGGCTGGCTACGCGGCTACTGGCTCCCCGATGGCCGCTAGCGGGCCGCGCGAACGCGGGCCGTCGAGAAGACCGCACCGGGAACGCATGCAGACGGGCTGCAGTCCCTGTGCTGACCGTATGAAGGCTGCCGGCAGGCACGCCGCGTCGGCTGGCCGGTTTCCGGGCATGCTGCGAGAGGCTGCGGCGGGAAGGAGCGTACTGGTGATCATGGACCGCCCGGCGGGGAGTTTGCTGTCGGTGAATGTGGGCCTGCCGCAGGACGTCGCCTGGGGCGGGCGGATCGTGCACACCGCGGTGTGGAAACGGCCGGTCGAGGGCCCGCGGATGGTGCGGCGGCTGAACATCGACGGGGATGGGCAGGGTGATCTGGCTGGGCACGGCGGGGAGCACCGGGCGGTGTTTGTGTACCAGATCGAGTCCTACCGGTACTGGCAGGAGGAACTGGGCCGCGACGACTTCAGCTACGGGCAGTTCGGGGAGAACCTCACCGTCACGGGCCTGGCCGATGACCAGGTGTGCATCGGTGACCGGTACCGGATCGGGGCGGCGGTGTTCGAGGTGACCCAGCCGCGGGTCACCTGCTACCGGGTGGGCATCCGGATGGCCGACCCGCGCATCCCCGGGCTGCTGGTGTCCCATCACCGCCCCGGGTTTTACCTGCGGGTGCTGCGCGAGGGCGCGGTGCAGGCCGGGGATGACATCATCAAGATCGCCTCCGGGCCGGAGGGCATGACGGTCGCCGACATCGACGCGCTGCTGTACCTGCCCGGGCATCCCCGCGCGCAGGTGCAGCGGGCGCTGCGGATCCCCGCGCTGCCCGCCGGGTGGCGGGACTCGTTCCGGGCGCTCCTCGGCCCGGCCGGGGCGCTGGGCGCGGGAGGCAACGCGGGCCTGACGGCGGTGAGCCCGCCGCCTGCCTGGCCAGGGTTCCGCCCGCTGGCGGTGACCGCGATCGAGCGGGAGAGCGAGTCGGTGGTCTCGGTCTACCTGGCCGGCCCGGACGGGGCAGCCGTGCCACCCGCCCTGCCGGGCCAGTTCCTCACCCTGCGGCTGACGGCGGGCGACGCCGCGCCGCCGCTGCTGCGCAGCTACTCGCTGTCCGGGGCGCCGGGCGCCAGCGGGTACCGGATCAGTGTCAAACGGGAACCGCACGGCGCCGGGAGCCGGTTCGTGCACACCCGTGTACACGCGGGTGACGTGCTGGAGGCCGCCGCACCGCGCGGCACCTTCATCCTGCAGCCGGGGGATTCGCCGGTCCTGTTGATCAGCGCGGGCGTCGGCGCGACTCCGGTGCTGGCCATGCTGCACGCCCTGGCCGGCACCCGGTCGCGCCGCGATGTCTGGTGGCTGCACGGTGCCCGCAACCGGGCCGAGGAGCCGTTCGCCGCGGAGTCGCGCTCGCTGCTGGCACGGCTGGCCAGCGGGCACCAGCACATCTGCTACAGCCGCCCGGGCCCGGCAGATGCCCTGGGACGCGACTACCAGGCCGAAGGGCGTATCTCAATGCCTGTCCTTGCCGCCCTGGACCTGCCGCGCGACGCCGAGGCTTATCTCTGCGGCCCAGCCGCGTTCATGGCGGATGTGGCGGCCGCCCTGGCCGGAATGGGCATCGATCGCATCCGCACCGAGATCTTCGGCGCCGCGCCCGCGCAGACGCCGGGCATCGCGGCCGCCGCGGCCCGGCCGCCGCACCCGCCGCCAGGAGTGCCCGGCGGCGGCCCGCAGGTCGCATTCGCCCGCAGCGGCCTTACCGTGCCCTGGGCCCCGGGCTATGCCAGCCTGCTCGAACTGGCCGAAGCCTGCGACGTGCCGGTGCGCTGGTCATGCCGCACCGGTGTGTGCCACACCTGCGAGACGAACCTGATGTCCGGCGCGGTCAGCTACGCCCCCGACCCGGTCGATGATCCGGCCGGCGGAAGCGCGCTGATCTGCTGTGCCCAGCCCACGGGCGACCTGGTGCTCGATCTGTGAGCCGGGCAAGGCCGGTCATGGGCCGCTGAGGCCCGGCTGCAGCACCACTGCCTGGCCGTTTGTGCCCTGCCGGAGGCAGGCGAGCGCGTCCGCGGCGTGTTCCAGGGGAAACGGCGGGTGCACCGTGACGCCGATCGCCCCGGCCGCGAGCAGTTCGCCGAGGCGGGCCAGCCGCGGGCCGTCGGGTGCCACGTACACCTGGCTGACCTCGATGGCGCGCTCGGTGGGCGGCGGGTCAGAGGTGATCGTCGCCAGCCGGCCGCCGTCCTTGACCGCGCCCAGCGTGCGCGCCGCGCCGCCGGGGGCGGCGTTGGCCGCCAGATCGGCGCCGCGGCCCCCGGTAAGCGCGCGCACCTGGCCGGGCCAATCCGCCCGGCGGTCAAGGACCTGCGCGGCCCCGGCGGCGGAGACCCGGGCAGCGCTGTGCGCCCCGGCGGTCGCGATCACCTCGGCGCCCAGGTGCCTGGCCAGCGCGACGAGCAGCATCCCGGTGACCCCGCTCGCACCATTGACCAGCACCGTTGCGCCTGGCCTGGCGCCAAGCGCATCGTGGAGCACCTGGTCAGCGGTCAGCGCCGGGACAGGCAGGGCCGCGGCAACCTCGAACGGCACCGCATCCGGGACCGCCGCCACGTCCGCGGCGGCGGCGACGAACCACTCCGCCCACCCGCCCTGTGCCCGCAGCGGCAGCGAGTGCGTCATTACCCGGTCCCCCGCCGCCAATCCGGTCACCGCGCCGCCGGTCCGGGCGACCACCCCAGCGGCTTCCACGCCTAGCGCCATCGGCGGCTGCCGCCCCAGGTCCCAGCCGCCGGTACGGGCGATCTCGTCCCAGTTCCCCACCCCGGCCGAACGCACCTCGACCAGCACCTCGTCGGGGCGCAGCGCGCCAGGCCCAGGCAGCTGCAACGGCGCAACCGGGTCCGAATACCGGCGTATCCCCGCTGCTCGCATAACTGCTGCCTCAGGCTTGCAGGACTTGGGCCAGCGCCTGGAGGGTGATGTTGCGGCCGCTGATGATCGCGACGGCCTGGCCGGCGACCGGAATCGTGCCGGCGAGGATGGCGGCAACGGGGGCGGCGCCGGCGCCCTCAGCGACCAGGCCGTGCTCGCGGGCGAGGTAGCGGATGGCGTCGGCGATCTGTTCCTCGGTAACGGGGACGAGGCCGTCGAGGTGCTCGCGGATCAGGCCCACGGAGATAGCGCCGGGTTCGAGGTTGCCGGCGAGCCCGTCGGCGAGGGTGTCTGCGACGTTCACCGGGATCACCGTTCCCGCGCGCAGTGCGGTTGACATGGCCGGGGAGGCGGCGGCCTCGACGCCGATAACGCTCATCGGGTCCGCGCGGCTGGCAGCCAGCCCCAGCCCGGAGGCAAGGCCGCCGCCGCCCACGCCGCAGACCACGGTAAAGGTACCGGGCAGCTGGGCGAGCAGCTCGGACCCGATCGTGGCCTGGCCGGCGATGACGTCGGGGTCACTGGACGAGGACAGGTAACGGAGGTCGTTTCCGGCACGGGCGCGAGCGTGCTGGTCGGCGTCCTCGTAGCTGCCCCCGTGCACGATCACGGTGGCGGGCAGCCGTTGCAGGGCGGCGAGCTTGGCGGGTGAGGTGCTGGCGGGGACGACGAGGGTGGCGGGGATGCCGAGCCGGTGCGCGGCCCAGGCGACGCCGAGCGCATGGTTGCCGGTTGAGGCGGTGACTACCCCGTGGCCGCTCCCGGCCGCGGACAGCGCAGCCAGTGCGCCGCGGACCTTGAACGAGCCGGTCGGCTGGAAGCTCTCAAGCTTCAGGTGAACGCCCTCACCCAGGCCGGGGCTGGCTATCACCGGCGTGGGCGGTAGCGCGGCGGCGATTACCTCGCGTGCGCGGTCGAGCCGGGCGGCCCACTCACTGGCCGGCCAGCCAGTCACCGGAGCACCCGGTCGAGCGCGGCGAGGGCGCGGTCGACGTCGTCGCTGCTGTTGTAGAAGTGCATGGAGAAGCGGGTGGAACCGACCCGGGGAGAGACGATCACCCCCTGGCGGGTGAGCTCGGCGGCGATGCCCTCGCCGTCGCGGCCGGGGAAGCGCGCTGTGACGGTCCCGGCCCGCCGCTTCGGCTCACGCGGCGTAAGCAGCTTCGCGCCTCGCTCGGTGAGCTCGTCGATGAGCCGCCCGGTGAGCGCGGGGAAGTCCTCGCGGCGCAGCCCGGGCACAGGCACCAGCAGCTCCCGTCGTCATCTTGCTGAATTACTCAACAATATGACAACCTAATGGGCGGGTCGCCGCGCATCAAGTGGGGAGGCTGCGTTCATGACTACGGCCAGCCCGATCGCCGGCCTGGGCGCGACGATCCAGCGGCAGTCCGCTACCGGGCAGGCCGCCGCCGCGGTCCGCGATGCCATCCTGTCCGGGCGGATACCGCCCGGCACACCGCTGCGGGAGGCCGCGCTCGCCACCGAGCTGGGCGTCTCCCGCAACACCATCCGCGAGGCCGCCCGCATCCTGGAAAGCGAGGGCCTGGTCCGCTACCAGATGAACCGCGGCATCGTGGTCGCCGAGCTCACCGCGGACGATGTCCGCGACATCTACACCGCGCGTGCCGCCGCCGAGCTGGCGGGCGCAGACGCCCTCACCGCACACCGCGACCCCGTCATCTACCAGAAGCTCGCCGGCCTGGTCGGCCGGATCGAGCACGCGTTCGCCCAGGGCGACGTGGCCGGGGTGCTGGAAGGCGACCGGCTTTTCCACGCCACCCTGGTCGGCGCCGCCGGCAGCCCCCGGCTGTCCCGGTTCCATGCCCAGCTCCAGCAGGAACAGCGCCTGGCCCTCGCCCTCGCCGAGCTGTCCAGCGGCCGGCTCGGCCGGACCGCGGACGACCACCGGGGACTGCTCGGCGCGCTGCGCGGCGGCCCGGCCCAGGCCAGGGCCGAGCTCACCGCCCACCTGCAGGCCGGTGCCGCCGAGCTGCAACGACTGCGCGGCCTGCTCGCCAAGCAGAAGGACGGCTAACCGGGAAGGAACGGCTCAATGGTGCTCCAGCTCATCAACCCGGACGGCCTGCCGACGCCGTCCACCTACACCCACGTGATCGTCGCGGCGGGCAGCAAGGTGGTGTTCATCGCCGGCCAGGAACCGGAGGACGCGCAGGGCAACCTCGTCGGTCCCGGTGACCTGGCCGCCCAGGCCCGCCAGGTGTTCGCCAACCTCGGCCGGGCGGTGGCCGCAGGGGGCGCTCGCCTCGACCAGGTGGCCAAGATAACGATCTTCGTCGTGCAGCACCGGCCCGAGTACCTGCCGGTGATCGAAGAGGCCCGGGCAGCCCTGTTCGGGGAGCACAAGCCCGCCGACACGCTGGTAGGCGTGGCGGCCCTGGCCAGGCCCGGGTACCTGATCGAGGTCGACGCCATCGCGGTCACCGGTGAACGACGATCACAACCCGCCGCAACCTAGCCGATGGGGGGATTGACCTCGAAATCCGCGCTGACGCTGGTGTCTGCGGTGATGGTCAGCTGGCATGTGCCCGTCCCCTGGCAGCCGCCCGTCCAGCCGTTGAAGTAGCTGCCCTTGCCGGCCGTCGCCGTGAGCGTAAGCGTGGTCTGTTTGGTGAAGTGCTCGGTGCAGGAGCCGGATGTGCAGCTGATTGCGCCGCCTGCTACCGATCCGGTCCCTTTTCCGGTAATGGTGACGGTGAGCTGGGCGTCGCCGGTGCCGGTGAGCTGGGTTGCAGATCTTCCTGCTGCGCTGTCGACGGTGAGACTTTGCGCGATGTCACCGAGCACGGTTGGCTTGAACTGCACAGTGACGGTGCACGAGCCCCGCGGCCGGATGGGGCGGGCCAGGCAGGCCTCCGCGGTGACGGTGTACGGCGCAGCGGTCTGCACGCGGCTGATGGGCAGTGGCCGCGCGTTGGGGTTCCGGACCGTGACGAGCTGGTCGACGGCCGGCTGGCCCGGGGTGATGTCCACGGAGCCGAACGTCACCGGCGGCAGGACCGGTGGCTTGAGCACCGGCGGAGGCGGGGTTTCTCCTCCTCCGGTTCCCTGCGGTCCGCCTCCTCCGGATCCCTGCGGTCCGTTCGCGCTTCCGCCGTTGCTTGTCCCGGCTCCCTTGTGCTTTCCGCTGTGGCGGTGGGCGGTCGGCGAAGAGCTGGGCGCAGGGTGTGTCGTGCTGCTAGCCGAGGGTGTCCCGGAAGGGTCGGGAGGCAGTGCCTTGACCACGCCGGCCGTGATCGCGAGCACGGCGAGCGCGCCGCTGCCCGCGATGGCCAGGAGCTTGCGCGGCGAGCGTGGCCGGGGCCGGGCGGCCTTGGCCGCCGGGGGCCGGAGGATCTCCAAGTTATGCCGGGTGACTTCGGCGCCGTCATGGTCGCCGTGTTGCTCGCGCAGCCGCAGCGCGTGGGAGAGCAGTTGCTGGGCGGAGCTGAGTTCGTCAAGGCACAAAGCGAGGGTGCCTTGCTGGTGGGCGAACAGTGCCTCGCTGAGGTGGTCGGCGGCCGCGACGGCGGCGTGCAGACCATGAGTCAGTGCCTGACGGCTGGCCTCCCAGTGGCCTGCCAGGGTCAAGATTGGCTCCGCGGCGCGGACCAGCTGGATGACGCCGGGCCAGTCGCGGCCTTCGCCGGCCCATTCGGCAATGGTCAGCGCGGCGGAAGCGGCGCCGATCGAGTCGGGAGCGGTGGGGTCGCGGGTGGTCAGCCAGCTGGCGAGGTCGTGCAGCGCGGCGCCGCGGTCCACGTCTTTGAACAGCATCTGCCGGTAGTGCTCCGCCTGGCACACCGGCAGCCCGAACTGATCGTGCTGCTGCTCGGCCAGCCCGCGGCGGTGCAGCAGGCTCAGGCACTCACCGATCTCCGCGATGCCGGTCATCGCCGCCACCAGGCCGCTGGGGAGCAGCGCACCGGCAGCGAGCGCCAGGATGGCCAGCGCGTCCCGGTAGCGCTTTGCCAGTGCGCCGACGCTGAGCCGGTCCAGCGCCCCGGGGTCGCGCTCGGCCGCCTCGGCCAGCGCCGCGAAGGACAGCCGGCCCTCGCGGACAAGGGCGGTGGCCTGGCGCAGGTGCAGCGGCTGGCCATCGACGGCGCGGATGAGCTGCCGTACATCGGTCATCTCACTGGCCGACAGCGGCCGTCCCAGATCGGCGATGACCAGCAGCAGAGCCGCGTCATCGGGGAGCCCGGCGAGCTGATGGCTGTCCTCCCGGGCCAGGACCGGATGCCGTGAGCCGAGCAGAAGGCTGTAGCCGGACAGGACACTTTGCAGGTAGTCGGCTTCATCACGGGTCAGTTCGACATCATCGGCCGCCACCAGGGCCTGCACCTGGCTGAGTACCTCCGCGCACTGATCGGGGGTGAGCTTGACCGGCTGGTCGGCGGTGTACAGCTCACCGACGAGGCGGTGCAGCAGGTCCCGCAGCCCGCCCGGGCCAGCCCGCAGGTACACACCTGGCCGGGCAAATCCCTCGGTCACCGCGGTCGCGGCGACGTAGCGGAGCAGGGTTGTTTTTCCGTAGCCGCAGGTCCCGAAGAACCCGACCGGCCTTCGCGCCGGCACGGCCCGGCGCACGACGTCGAGCTGCTCGCCTCGCCCCGCCGGGCTGGCCGGGACGCCCCCCGGCGCTCGTGGCGGCCGCGGCAGCAGGCCCGGTGGCGGCCGCTGGGCCAGCCGGTTCACCAGGGAACCGGCCCCGCCGGAGACTTCCAGGCGGAAGTTGCCGTAGAGAATGCTGGTCATTTCGCCTCACTGGACTCAGCAACAACGTCGCTAACACCCGGGAACCGCATATTGCGGCACCGTCACTTAGACGGAGCACCGGCAGCGGCGAGTTGATGCGCGCCGGCCGCCCTGACGCGGTGCGAGCGCTCACCTGACCGGGGAGGCCCCGGCGCAAAGGCAACGCCGGCCCGGCGATCCCACGGGGCTTCGGCAGTCACCAAGGACGGCGATGCCGGTGGGTCACCGCGGTTTGTGGTGTATCACTGGCCGGGGGGCAAGGTGAGGTCCCCGGGGCGCAGCCGGAATTCCTGCAGCCGCAGGCCATGGTATTTCTCGGTCTCGCCGACCCACTCCATGCCGATCCGGCGGACCGTCGCCACCGCGCGCGTGTTGGCGGGGCGCACCAGCGCGACGACCTGTTCAATCCCCTGCTCGAACGCCCACCGGGCCAGCGCCAGCCCGGCCTCGGTGGCGTAACCGTGCCCCCACTCCCCCGGCTGCAACTGCCAGCCCACCTCGAACTCCTCATCGGGCGGCAGCGGTAGCAAGGTCGCCCCGCCGATCACCTGCCCGGTGCCGCGAAGCTCGACCGCCCACCGGCCGGCCGGCGTGATCAGCCGTGCAGCCTCGGCCATCCACTCCCGCAGCAACAGGCGCATGGCCGCCAGATCGCCGACCTTGTCCACCGTCGGGGTTAGCCAGCGGGCAACCTCGGCATCGCCGTAGGCGGCGAGAGCCGCCCCGGCATCACCAGCATCCCAGCCGCGTAGCACAAGACGTTCGGTAACCAGCCTGTCAGCCATGGGCTCACGATAGCCACCGCCGTTGCCTGCCGTGGGCCGCCCCTTGACGGCGGCACGCCGGCCGCCGTCAAGACGTTGATGGCTGCGGGCCGGATTGGTCCAGCAGCCGTCGGTGCAGTTCGGTCGTGAGCTTGTCGATCTCGCGGGTCAGCTGCGTGTTGAGCTTGAGCTCCAACTCCTGTTCGGTGAAGTCGTGATCCGCCTTGGCCTGCTGGAATGCCGCCTGCCGGTTCTGGCCGATCATGACGAACGTGGACAGGAAGATCGCTTCCA